>WNGQ01006917.1_pt1 | contig 10930 bp, 8 predicted proteins | sample 5407661 | NCBI WGS metagenome assembly WNGQ01 (sample SAMN13153382, study PRJNA577476) | soil metagenome | isolation source: 60 cm soil or saprolite under Garry oak tree replicate 2 | place: USA:California | collected 2016-06-15
GGGTGTACCTGAAAACCCTCACCTTGCGTGGGTTCAAGTCGTTCGCCTCGGCCACGTCGCTGCGCTTCGAGCCTGGGATCACCTGCGTTGTCGGGCCGAACGGTTCTGGCAAGTCCAACGTCGTTGACGCGTTCTCCTGGGTGATGGGCGAACAGGGGGTCAAGCCGCTGCGCGGCGGCAAGATGGAGGATGTCGTCTTTGCTGGCACTGCCGGGCGGCCCGCCCTCGGCCGTGCCGAGGTCACCCTGACCATCGACAACAGCGACGGCGCGCTGCCCATCGACTACGCCGAGGTGACGATCAGCCGCCTGCTGTTCAGGTCCGGGCAGAGTGAGTACGCGATCAACGGCGACCATTGCAGGCTGCTCGATGTACAGGAACTGCTGTCCGACACCGGCCTCGGCCGCGAGATGCACGTCATCGTGGGCCAGGGCCAGCTGGACGAGGTGCTGAACGCCGGCCCTGACGCCCGCCGCGCGCTGATCGAAGAGGCAGCCGGGGTGCTCAAGCACCGTAAGCGCAAGGAGAAGGCGCTCCGCAAGCTCGATGCCATGCAGGCCAACCTGACCAGGCTGGTGGATCTTACCGGCGAGCTCGGCCGCCGGCTCAAGCCGCTGGGCCGCCAGGCCGAGATCGCGCGCAGGGCAGCGGTCATCCAGGCTGACCTGCGCGACGCCCGGCTGCGGCTGCTCGGCGACGACTACCTGACCGTGGCGGCTGAACTTGAGCGTGACGAGTCGGACGAGGCGGCCGCGGCAGCCCGGCGGGCGGTACTTGAGCAGGGCCTGGCGCAAGTGCGCGAGCTTGAGGCGGAGCTTGACCTAGCCGAGCAGCAGCACGCGCCGCGCCTCGCGGCGGCACAGCAGGCGTGGTTCGCGCTCTCCGGCCTTGCCGAGCGGCTGCGGGGGGTGCTCGGCCTGGCGACCGAGCGGCACCGGCACCTGACCGCGCCGCCGGAGCCGCAGCTGCCGGTCCGGGATCCGGAGGAACTCGACCGGGAGGCGGCGGTGCTGCGCGAGCAGGAGGCGGCGCTCGGGGAGCGGCTTGCCGCGGCCCGCGAGCGGCTTGCCGTCGTGGTCAGGGAACGCACCGACGCCGAGGCGGGCCTGGTCGAGACCGACCGGAGGCTGGCAGCGGACGCCAGGTCCGCCGTTGCCCGGGCCGAGCGCCTCGCCCGGCTGCGCGGCCAGGTGGAGGCCGCGCGCGCCAAGGCGGCCGCTGCGGAAGAAGAGGCCGGCCGCCTCGCGGAGGCCTTCGCGCAGGCCAGGTCCCGCGCCGAGCATGCACAGCAGCAGTACGGGCAGGTCCAGGATCTGGTTTCCGGCCGCGACGAGGGCCGGGCCGACCTCGCCGCCGCGCATGAGCAGGCAACGGCGGCGCTCGCCGAGGCGGCCGCCAGGGTCGCCGCACGGCGCGCTTCCGAGCATGCGGCCAGCGACCGCCGCGCGGCGCTGAGCGCGCGTACCGAGGCACTGCAGGAGGCGGTGGTGCGCGGCGCGGACGCGTCCGGCGTATTGCTGGCCGGCCAGGACAGGTTCCGGGGCGTGCTCGGCGCGTTCGCCGCCCTGCTGACCGTGGAAGACGGCGCCGCCGACGCGATCGCCGCGGCACTCGGCGGCTCGGCCACCGCGATCGCGGTATCCGGCCTTGATGATGCGGCGGCGATTCTCGCCGCGCTGAAAGCCGAGGATGTCGGCCGGGCCGACCTGGTGATCGCGGCCGGCCAGCCTGCGGACGGCCAGCATCCGGCGGCGGCCGGCCGGCCTGCCGAGCCGATGCCGCCGGGCGCGCGGCGCGCGCTGGATCTCGTGAAGGCCCCCGGCGAGTTCGCGCCCGCCGTCGATCGGCTGCTGGCCGGTGTCGCCGTCGCGGCCGACCTGAAGTCCGCGCTCGACCTGCTGCGGGCGCACCCGCAGCTGCGGGTGGTCACCCTCGACGGCGACCTGATCGGCTCGCACTGGGCGCGCGGCGGATCAGCGGGGGCACCGAGCCTGATCGGCATGCGCGCGGCCGCCCAGGAGGCAGCCGCCGCGCTACGGCAGGCAGAGAGCAGCTGCCAGCGCGCCGAGCGAGAGCTGGCGGACGCGGCTGACGAGGAGGATCGGGCTCGGCAGGTCTGCGCAGCGGCGCTGGCCAGGCTACAGGAGGCGGACGCCGCGGCGGCGGAGATTTCCGGCAGGCTTGGCACGCTGGCCGGCGCCGCCCGGGCTGCCAGCGATGAGGCTGGCCGGCTGGCCGCCGGGATCGCGACTGCCGAGCGTGCCAGGGAAAGCGACCGGGCCAGGCTCGCGGAGCTAGCCAGCGTGCTGGCCGCCGCGGAGGTAGCGGCCGACGCGGCCAGGGCAGCGGAGTCCGCGCCCGCCGCCACCATCGGCGAGACCCGCGCGGACCGCGACCGGCTCGCTGAGCTGGCGGTGGCCGCGCGGAATGCCGAGATGGACGCCCGGCTTGACGTCCGGACCAGCGAAGAACGCCTGCGGGCCATCACCGGGCGCGCGGATGCGCTGGCCGCTGCGGCCGGCGCCGAGCGCCAGGCCAGGCAGCGGGCCGCGGCCAGGCGCGTCCGGCGCGAACGGGAGGCCACGCTGGCCGGTGCGGTGGCGGCCGGGGCCGGCTTCGCCGTGGCCAGGATCGAGCAGTCGCGTGCGGCGGCTGACGCGGACCGGCAGGCCGCCGAGCAGGCCAGCAGAGGGCGCGATGACCAGCTGAAGAAGGTCCGGGGACAGATCCGCGAGCTGTCCGGTGAACTCGACAAGGTGGTGGACAGCGCGCACGGCGCGGAGATCGCCAGGGCGGCCCGCCAGATGCGGCTTGAGCAGATCGCGGCGCGCGCGGCCGATGAGTTCGCGGTAGACGCCGAGACGCTGACCGCCGAGTACGGTCCCGGCGTCGGCATACCGCAGGCTGACGAGAGCCAGCCGCGGCTGCCATACGACCGGGCGGCCCAGGAGCGCCGTGCGCAGGCCGCCCAGCGCCTGCTCGATCAGCTCGGCAAGGTGAACCCGCTCGCCCTTGAGGAGTTCGCGGCGCTCGAAGAGCGGCACGCCTTCCTCGTCACCCAGCTCGAGGACCTCAGGAAGACCCGCCGTGACCTGCTGACCGTGATCAAGGAGGTCGACGACCGGGTGCAGCAGGTGTTCGCCGCCGCTTACGAGGACACCGCGCGGGAGTTCGAGCGCATCTTCGACGCACTGTTCCCCGGCGGGGATGGCAGGCTCGTGCTGACCGAGCCTGACGACATGCTCAGCACCGGTATCGACTTCGAGGCCAGGCCGCCGGGCAAGAAGGTTAAGCGGCTGTCGCTGCTGTCCGGCGGCGAGCGGGCGCTGACCGCGATCGCCTTCCTGGTCGCGATCTTCAAGGCCCGGCCCTCGCCGTTCTATGTCCTGGACGAGGTCGAGGCAGCGCTCGACGACTCGAACCTGCAGCGGCTGCTGCAGATCTTCGAGGAGCTGCGGGAAAGCTCACAGCTGATCATCGTCACGCACCAGAAGCGGACCATGGAGGTCGCGGACTCGCTGTACGGCATCAGCATGCGCGGCGACGGCGTCTCCACCGTGGTCAGCCAGCGGCTGCGGGAACGCGAGAGCGCCTGACCTGGCCATCGCCAAGGTCTGCCAGACTGGGGCCGTCATGAACATCCTGATCCTCATCATCGCCCTGGTCATCGTCGCCGCCATCACGGGCAGCCTGTTGCTGGTCCGGACCCGCCGCGGCGGGCCGCCGCCTGGACCGCAGCGGGAGCGTCCGGGCCCTGCTCGCCTGGCCGGCCCGGCCACCCAGGACGCGACGGGCACGGCCACCGCGCCGCCCGGCGTCGAGACGGTGGCCGAGCCTGCCAGGGCGCCAGCGGAGCCTGCCCCCCCGCCGTCGGCAGGCCGGCTGGTGCGGCTGCGCGGACGGCTGGCCAGATCGCAGTCCGCGTTCGGCTCGGTCCTGCTCACCCTGCTTGCCCGCGACGGCCTCGACGACCAGACCTGGGAGGAGATCGAGGACACGCTGATCACGGCCGATATGGGCGTGACCCCTGCCCGCGAGCTGGTCGAGCGGCTCCGCACCGAAGTCAAGGTGACGGGCAGCCGCGGCGCCGACGACGTCCGCGCGCTGCTCAGGGCCCAGCTGATCACGGCGATCGGACCGGACCAGGATCGGTCGCTGCACGCTGCACGCCATGGCGACCGGCCTGCCGTGCTGCTCGTGGTGGGCGTCAACGGCACGGGGAAGACCACCACCTGCGGCAAGCTCGCGCGGGTGCTCGTCGGGGACGGGCGCACGGTGCTGCTCGGCGCGGCTGACACGTTCCGGGCCGCCGCCGCCGACCAGCTGGAGACCTGGGGAACCCGGGTCGGCGCCCGGACCGTCCGCGCCGACCGGGAGGGCGCCGACCCGGCCAGCGTGGCCTTCGAGGCGGTCAAGGAGGGCATCGGCCTGGGCGTTGACACCGTCATCGTGGACACCGCAGGCAGGCTGCACACCAAGACCGGGCTGATGGACGAGCTAGGCAAGATCAAGCGCGTGATCGCCCGGCAGGCGACGGTGGACGAAGTGCTGCTCGTCCTCGACGCGACCACCGGGCAGAACGGCCTGCGCCAGGCCAGGGTCTTCGGCGAGGCGGTGAACGTCACCGGGATCGTGCTGACCAAGCTGGACGGCACCGCCAAGGGCGGGATCGTGATCGCGGTGCAGCGCGAGCTCGGCGTGCCGGTGAAGCTGGTCGGGCTCGGCGAGGGCCCGGATGACCTGGCGCCGTTCGAGCCCGCGGCGTTCGTCGACGCCATCCTCGGGTCCTAGCTCTCGCCCGGCCTCGTCGCCGGAGACGATAGCCTGGAACCGGCGAGCTCGGTGCTCAGGTGTGCCGAGCCGCCAGGCGCGAGGCCGGTGCGTAAGCCAGCCGTGGCGGTTCGCCGTGCCTGGCGCCCCTTACCACTGGCACCTGCGCGAGAACGGCAGCCATTACGTGTTCGAGACTCTTTCCGACCGGCTCACCCAGGTCTTCTCCTCGCTGCGCGGGCACGGCCGGCTTTCGGCCGCCGACATCGACGCCACCAGCCGCGAGATAAGGATCGCGCTGCTTGAGGCGGATGTCGCCCTGCCAGTGGTCAGGGCCTTCATCGCCCGGGTCAAGGAGCGCGCGTCCGGCGAAGAGGTGGCCGCGGCGCTGAACCCGGCCCAGCAGGTCATCAAGATCGTCAACGAGGAGCTCATCGCCATCCTCGGCGGCGAGACCCGGCGGCTGCGCTTCGCCAAGCAGCCACCGACTGTGATCATGCTGGCTGGCCTGCAGGGCTCCGGCAAGACCACGCTGGCGGCGAAGCTCGCGCTGTGGCTCCGCGAGCAGGGCAACACCCCGCTGCTCGTCGCTGCCGACCTGCAGCGGCCCAACGCCGTGCAGCAGTTGCAGGTACTCGGCGAGCGCGCGGCCGTGCCCGTGTTCGCCCCCTCGCCTGGCAACGGGGTGGGAGATCCAGTCGACGTCGCGCGCCGCTCGCTGGATGAAGCCAGGCACTGGCTGCACAACATCGTGGTCATCGACACCGCGGGCCGCCTCGGCATCGACGAGGAGATGATGCGCCAGGCCGCCGGCATCAGGGATGCGGTCGATCCGGACGAGATCCTGTTCGTTGTCGATGCCATGATCGGCCAGGACGCGGTGGTCACGGCGCAGGCGTTCCTGGACGGCGTCGGGTACGACGGCGTGGTGCTCACCAAGCTGGATGGCGATGCGCGCGGCGGCGCGGCGCTGTCGATCGCCCAGCTCACCGGCCGCCCGGTGATGTTCGCCTCATCCGGCGAGAAGCTCGAGGACTTCGACGTCTTCCACCCCGACCGGATGGCGTCGCGGATTCTTGACCTCGGTGACGTCCTCACGCTGATCGAGCAGGCAGAGCGGACCTTCGACGAGGACCAGGCGACCGCCATGGCCGGGAAGCTGGCTTCCGGCGAGGGCTTCACGCTGGAGGACTTCGTCGAGCAGCTTGCCATGGTGCGCAAGCTCGGGCCGATCGGGAATGTGCTGGGCATGCTTCCCGGCGCGGCGCAGAATCGCGAGGCGCTCAGCCAGGTCAGCGACAAGGACCTGGACCGCGCCGCAGCGATCGTGAACTCGATGACGCCCGCCGAGCGCCGCAACCCCAAGATTATTAACGGATCGCGCCGTGCCCGGGTTGCGGCCGGGGCCGGTGTCACCGTGGGTGAGGTCAATAATCTCATCGTGCGGTTCCTCGAGGGCCAGAAGATGATGCGCCAGATGATGGGCGGCGGCATGCCAGGCATGCCCGGCATGCGGCGCGGTGCGCAGAAGGGCGCCAAGAAGGCCAGGAAGAAGCAGAAGGGCGGCCGGCCTGGCGGCAAGCCCGGCGGCCGGCCCGCGGCCGGGAAGCCGCCGGTGACCGGCGGCGGGGCACCCGGTGCCCTGCCGGGCGGCCCGGCCGGATTTCCCGGCGGCATTCCGGGTGGGATGCCTGGCGGCGGCCGGACGTTCCGGCTGCCGACTGGGCCGCCGCAGGGCGGACCGGCGGGTCCGCCGCAGAACCTTCCGCCCGGGCTGCGCGGGCCGCTGCCGAGCCGTCGCGGCCGGTCCGGCAAGAAAGGCAGATAGCCGGGCGGGATCCAGCTCTGGACGGGACCGGCTGCGGGCCGGATCCGGCTCCGGACATGATGTAGCTGCGGTCGGACCCGGCTCCGGGCGGTAATTACGCTCTGGCGGAAAGCGTCTGGCACAATGTGACCGCAACTGTCGGCACGGCGAGACCCTCTCTGACTCGCCGGGCCGCGCCCATCCGGGCGGCACCGCCGGTCCCCACCCGGCATGCTCGCCGTCCGTACCCGAATCCGCTGGGAGAAGACCACAGCCGTGGCTGTCAAGATCAAGTTGAAGCGCCTGGGCAAGATCCGGGCGCCCTATTACCGGATCGTCGTGGCCGACGCCCGCACCAAGCGGGATGGCCGGGCGATCGAGGAGATCGGCAAGTACCACCCGAAGGCCGAGCCGTCCTTCATCGAGGTCGATTCCGAGCGGGCACAGCACTGGCTGTCCGTCGGGGCGCAGCCCACCGACCCTGTCCGGAAGCTCTTCGAGGTCACCGGCGACTGGCAGAAGTTCAAGGGCCTGCCAGGCACCGAGGGGACGCTGCGGACGGCGGCCCCGAAGGAGGACAGGAAGGAAATCTTCGCCGCCGCGGTGCAGGAGACCCTCGGCGACGCGGCCGCCAGCCCCAAGGGGCGGACGAAGGGGAAGTCCGGTGACGCGGCCAAGGCGGAGCCCGCGGCGAAGCAGGCCGCAACCGCCAAGGCCGAGAAGCCCGCGAAGCAGGCGAAGGCCGCCGACCAGCCGGAGAAGGCCAAGGCGGCCGGTACGGCCAAGGCTGAGCCCAAGGGCGATACCGGGGCCGCGGCGAAGGCAACCAAGGCCGAGGCCGGTGCGGGCGCCGGGGCTGCCGTGAAGCCGGCTGACAAGGCCGAGGGCGGTGCGGGCGCCGGGGCTGCCGTGAAGGCGGCTGACAAGGCCGAGGGCGGCGCCGGGACTGCGAAGGCGGCCGACAAGACCGCCAAGGCGGAGACCGCGGCCGGCCCCAAGGCCGCGGACAAGCCGGCCGCCGAGGCGGAGTCAGCGGCTAAGGCAGGCCCTGAGGCGGAGCCAGCAGCCGAAAGCACCGAGTCGGCTGGTCGGCCTGGCAGCGGAGGCTGACATGCTCGAGGACGCCCTGGAGCACCTGGTCAAGGGCATCGTCGAATACCCCGACGATGTCCGGGTCGAGAGCCGCGGGCTGCGCCGGGGCCGGGCTCTTGAGGTCCGCGTTCACCCCGAGGACCTCGGCAAGGTCATCGGCCGGGGCGGGCGGACCGCTCGGGCGCTGCGGACGGTAATCGGATCGCTGGCCGGCAACCTTTATGTCCGGGTCGACCTGCTGGATGTCGACGAGATCCGCTAGCCGGGCATGCAGCTAGTCGTCGGCCGGGTGGGCAGGCCGCACGGGATACGCGGTGAGGTGACCGTCCAGGTCCGCACCGACGATCCCGGCCGGAGATTCGCGGCGGGCTCGGTCCTGGCGACCGAGCCCGCCGACCGGGGTCCGCTGACCGTGCTGTCCTCGCGGTGGCACTCCGGGCGCTTGCTGGTCAGCTTCGCTGGCTCGGCCGACCGGAGTCAGGCGGAGAGCCTCACCGGCACGCTGCTTGTGGTGGACTCGGCCGAGGTGGGCTCGCCGGAGGATCCGGACGAGTTCAACGATCATGACCTGATCGGGCTTCAGGTGCTGACCACCGCTGGAGATCTCGTCGGCACCGTCAGGGACGTCCTGCATCATGGCCAGGACCTGCTGGTCGTGCAGCAGGCGGCGGGGCCGCCCGCGGAGGCGCTGGTTCCGTTCGTGACGCCGATCGTGCCCGTGGTCGACATCGCGGCCGGGCGGCTGATCATCGACCCGCCACCCGGACTGCTCGATCCGGACACCGGCCGCTAGGGCCGGCCGGCCGCCGGGAAGAGGAGGTGCCGCCCTGCGTATCGACATAATCACGATCTTCCCCGACTATTTCGGCCCGCTCGAGGTTTCGCTGATCGGCAAGGCAGCGCACCGCGGCGACATTGCCTTCTGCGTGCACGACCTGCGGACCTGGGCTAGTGACGCGCATCACTCGGTGGACGACGCGCCCTACGGCGGCGGCCCCGGCATGGTCATGAAGCCAGAGCCGTGGGGGGAGGCGCTGGACGCCGTGGCGCCCGCGGCAGGGTCGGCCAGGCTGGTTGTGCCCAGCCCGTCCGGCATCCCCTTCACGCAGCGGATGGCTGCTGAGTATGCCCGCGAGCCCCGGCTGATCTTCGCCTGCGGCCGGTACGAGGGAATCGATGCCCGCGTTGTCGAGGACGCCAGGGCCAGGATGCCCGTCGACGAGGTGAGCATCGGCGACTACGTGCTGGCAGGCGGCGAGCCTGCGGTGCTGGTGATGACGGAGGCGATCGGCCGGCTGCTGCCCGGGGTCATCGGCAACGCGCGGTCGGCGGCCGATGACTCGTTCGGCGGCGGCGGCGGGCCGATGGCCGGGCTGATCGAGGGCCCGGTCTACACCAGGCCGCGGGTCTGGCGCGGGCGCGAGGTGCCGCCGGTGCTGCTGTCCGGTGATCACGCCGCCATCGCCAGGTGGCGCCGGGACTGCGCCCTGCGGACGACCGCCGCCAACCGTCCCGACCTTGCCGCCAGGCTCGCGGCCGGGCAGGCCGTGGCCGATACCGCCGCCCGGGGCGGGGATGCCGCCCAGGGCGGCGGCGCCGTACTTGACGCCCGCGACCGGGAGCTGCTCTTCGAGGCTGGCTTTCCGGTCAGTGGCGAAGATGTGGCACACTGAAAGCCGCCGCCCCGGCATAGCCTGACTCAGCAGGGGCGTGCCCGGGGGCTCGCCGCCCTCACCGAAGAGACCGAAGCCGCGCTCTTGCAGGCGTGCGCGTGATGAACTACTGAGGAACCACAGCGATGCACACCGCCATAGCCGAGCTGGAGCAGGCGCAGATCCGTTCGGACATCCCGGAGTTCCGGCCCGGCGACACCCTCCGGGTGCATGTCCGGGTCGTTGAAGGCAGCCGTTCCAGGATCCAGGTCTTCCAGGGCATCGCCATCCGCCGTCAGGGCGGCGGGGCGCGCGAGACCTTCACCGTCCGCAAGATCAGCTACAGCGTCGGGGTCGAGCGGACGTTCCCCGTGCACAGCCCGTCCCTGGACAAGATCGAGGTAGTCACCCGCGGCCGGGTGCGGCGGGCCAAGCTGTACTATCTCCGCTCGCTCCGCGGTAAGGCGGCCAGGATCAGGGAACGCCGCGACATGTCGGCACGCTAGGAGTGCGGCCGCAGCGGGTGCCCTCGGATTACCGGTTCAGCGTGGCCGTGGCCGGATCACTGGCCGCGCGGAGAACGCGAGGGTGATACGGGAATGTTCTGGTCGGTAAATGGCAATATCGCCTGGACCGCGGCGCGCGGGCTTCTCGCGGCCCGCGGTACCGGCATCGTTTGTACCGGCCGGCCCGGCTAGGCTCGAATCCGATGATGGATGATCAGAAAACTCCTAAGTGGGCCTTGACCGAGACGGGCCATGACGGCAAGCGGGTCAGTGCCAGCGCTCCGCCCGCTGCTCAGGATCCGGCCGCGGACGGCCCGCCAGGGCCGGGCCAGCCCCGGGCCGGCGAGCCTGGTCCGGGTCCGGCCGGCCGCGAGGACGCCCGCGGGGCCGGCGCTGAGCCGGGCCAGGACACTCCGGGCGCGGACACCGAACCCGCGCCGCAGGGAAAGCAGAAGCATAGATCGTTCTGGCGCGAGCTGCCGGTGCTGATCGTCATCGCGCTGGTCATCGCCCTGCTCATTAAGAGCTTTGTGGTCCAGGCCTTCTACATACCTTCGCCGTCGATGGAGAACACGCTTGATGTCGGCGACAAGGTGCTCGTTAACAAGCTCGTTTATCATTTCCGCTCGATCCAGCCTGGCGACGTCGTCGTCTTCAACGGCGCGGGTTCCTGGAATACCCTGCCGCCGGCCAGCAAGGCCAGCTCCGACCCGCTGGTGCGGTTGTACGACGCGGTGATCGTCCCGCTGTTCCGCTCGATCATCGGGCTGTTCGGCACCGCACCGGGACAGCAGGACTACATCAAGCGCGTCATCGGGGTGCCGGGCGACCATGTTGCCTGCTCCGCGGCGGGCAAGGTAACAGTCAACGGCGTTCCGCTGCACGAGAACTCCTACCTCTACCCGGGCAATCTGCCTTCGACGTCGCATTTCAGCATCACCGTGCCGCCCGGGCGGCTCTGGGTGATGGGGGATCACCGGTTCGTGTCCTACGACTCGCGCGGGCATACCGGCTTTCCCGGCGGCGGGACGGTTCCGGAGAGCCAGGTGGTCGGCCGCGCTTTCATGATCGTCTGGCCGCCGGGCAGGTGGCGCGTGCTGCCG
>WNGQ01009150.1_pt1 | contig 10929 bp, 6 predicted proteins | sample 5407661 | NCBI WGS metagenome assembly WNGQ01 (sample SAMN13153382, study PRJNA577476) | soil metagenome | isolation source: 60 cm soil or saprolite under Garry oak tree replicate 2 | place: USA:California | collected 2016-06-15
AAGATTTATTCACAAGCGCTCAACGGCGTTTTTGCCGACGCTTTTTATGACGTGGGCTGGATGCAAAGCCCGGAACCCGCGGCAGCGCCGGAGCCTGGGGTGGACACCGGCAGTGCCATTGCAGCGCAGGCGGAGGGCAGCCCGGGGGTGGAACCAAGTCCTATTCCCGACGCCCTTGCAGCCGCGAACAAACAGGCCGAGAAGTCGAAGGGCGAACCTTCTGCTTCTTCGGCCGTTGCGACAAATCCGCCCGATTCAGGCACGCAAACCACAAGTGTAGCACAGACGGCGGAAGAGCCGCCTGTGTCCGCCTCGACCGAGCAGACTGCGACGGAAACAGGTGTTCGGCCAGAGGAACCGGCCGGGGCTGGAGTTTCCGGATCGGCTTCTGAAGGATCAATAACGGCGACAGCTTCGCCCGCTGAGGCCGCGATGGCCGCATCTGCTCCCGCCGGACAAAGCGAGCAGGCGACGGCTGCCGATACGAAACCATCCGTGGCACCCGCTGTCCCTCCATTACAGGGCGAATCGATTTCGCAGCCCGGCATTGTTGGCTTGAATCGCCGAACATGGGTCGTCGGTGGATTGCTCTTAGCGGGTATCTTTGTGTTGGCTTGGGCGATTGTACCCGGTCTTCGCCGCCGCTACTCATTCAATATCGCGGGTTACTTGCAGCCCGAGTCTGTGGCAACCTCGCCGAGACGCGGCCTCGCTCCTGCAGCAAAACAACCTGCGCTCGGCAATGGCCTCTTCGGGGGACCCCGTCAGATTTCGCTCCGACTGACAGCATCGAAACCTTCCCTGCTTCACACGGCCTTGCCTTCAGCCAAGTCTACCCGGTCTTTTGATGAGTTGGCGGATTTGACGGCCAAAGAGGCACAGGTCTCTGCCTATCACCATGCGGAACTACGTGAGATGACACCGGTCACTGAACCATTCTTCGAATCAGAATCAGTCGGGCCGGTTATCGACTACTCAGGAGAAAAGTCGCGACAGACTGAACCCGAATCGCCGTCATTTACTGGATCGGTTTTTGGCTCCGGCGTCGGCCCCGTTATCGAACACACCGCCGAGACTTCGCAGCCGACCCTACGCAAGGCTGAGGTCTCGGCCGTTAGTGCGGTAAGCGAATCTTCTGCAATAGCGGCGGAAAAGCCGATTGAAATTCCGACGGTCGCAAAGGGGCTCGTACGGCCTGGTGTAGCAACACGAACCTCACCAGAGCCAGAAATTGAGCCGATCCGACAGGAGTACTCCCTGTCGCACGAAGACGCCGTGACTTCAGCCAAATCTCCTGTAGCCGAACCGGTCACGGCACCCGCGCCTGATATCCAAGCCGCAATTTCTGCCGAGCGCGAATTTCCGCGAACAACCACACCTGCAACCATGCCTGAACCAACCCAAATCCCGCCTGCTCCAGTAACCAAACCTCCAGTCGCTCCGGTGACCAAGCATCCAGTCGCTCCGGTGACCAAGCCGCAACCCGCTGCGACGATGCAAACATCCGTGCAACTCACGTTCTCTTTCGAGATCGCAGCGATGCAGCTGACGCCGAGCTTCAAAATGGGAAGCGTGAATGTGCGTCCCATATCCAAGGTCGTCACAATGCGCCTGGCTCCCTCGCAGCAGCGGCAACCTGCAATGAATTTCCAAGTCAGCTTCGAGATCGCAAAGATTCAGCCGCTCGGAAGCACCCTTGGCACAATTCGGATGGTTCCGTCCCAACAGCGGCCTCCTGTGAGCGGGTCCTCTTCAGTCGCGGTCGGGGGCCTGCAACTCGTATCGAATTCCGAAGCTGCCCCAGTCCAACTCACGCCGTCTCAACCGGGGCAGGCCACCGTCTTCGTGACAGTCCCGTGCCAGATTACGACAATTGAGTTCGCACCGTCACTTGAGATTGCATCGGTTGTTCTCAACTCGAATTCCAACCAGGTTCGTCTCCAGTTACCCGGCGCCGGTCCTAGTCCGCGCGAGGGAGCGCCGACGTTCGAAATTACGAATTTGCAGCTCGGCGATAGCGGTGACATCGCGGTGATGCACCTAAATCTGGTCGATTCCGGACCGAAGCAATCGTAAGCGAGAGCGCTTATCAGGCAGAAACGTCTTCGCAGGCCCGTTCAGGCGCGTTTGCGGAACGGGTTTCGATTCAGGGAGCGCAATTGTTTCGGTAGAAACTCTCCGTCCCGGCGAATCAATTTGCCGTCGAAATAAATCTCCCCACCGCCGTATTCCGGGCGCTGGATGCTTACCATGTCCCAGTGAACCTGGCTGCGATTCCCGTTGTCCGCTTCGTCGTAGGCTTGTCCTGGAGTAAAATGAAAGGAGCCGGCGATTTTCTCGTCGAACAATATGTCGCGCATAGGTTGTAAGACGCGGGGATTAAATCCGAGGGAAAATTCGCCGATGTAACGCGCCCCTGGATCTGAGTCGAGAATCTTGTTCAACTTCTTCGTCTCGTTGCTTGTGGCATCGACGATCTTTCCGTTCTTGAACTCGAGACGGATGCCATCGAAACCGATCCCCTGATAAATGCTCGGAGCGTTGAAAGTCACATTGCCCCGAACCGAATCTTTCACCGGGCAGCTAAAAACTTCGCCATCGGGAATATTGCGATCACCGCCGCAGATCACCGCCGGAATTCCCTTGATGCTAAAACGCAGATCGGTGCCGGGGCCTTTGATTTCGACGCGATCCGTCTTTTCCATCAACCGCTTGAGCGCTTTCATGCCGGGCTGCAGCTTGCGATAATCGAGGGTGCAGACATCGAAATAAAAATCCTCAAAGGCTTCCGTGCTCATTCCGGCAAGTTGTGCCATCGATGGCGTCGGCCAGCGCAGCACCACCCATTTGGTTTTTTTTACTCGCTGGTCCTGCACTGGGCGCATTTTCCTGGCGATCAATTTCATCTTTTCCGCCGGCACATCGGATAATTCCGTGATGTTGTTGCTGCCGCGAACGGCGATGTATGCGTCTATTTTTTTCATTCGCGCCAGTTCATGGCTCGCCAAAAGATTGAGCTGCCGCTCGGAGGCTTCGAGCGCAAGCGCCCGGTTCACTCGGGCACGATAAGTCTGCACAAAAGGAACTCCTCCGATCTTCCGCGCCGCTCGAATAAGCGCGATCGTCATTTCATCCGGTGCGTCGAATGCTTCGATCAACACGTTTTCGTTTTGCTTGAGCCGGATGGAATATTCCACAAGAAGTTTCGCCAGATTGTCGAACCGAATATCGTGCATAAGAGGCTTATGATTCCATCGGTCAGGCGAGATGCAACTGAGCTTTCTTATTGGCGCCCGGCTAGTCCGGATTGACAAGACGCGCGGCAAAAGCGCCGTCGAAATGATCTCGAAACGGCAGGCAGAACTCCTGGCGCGAAAGTCGCATCTGTGGAAACTGGTCTAACATGCGCGTAACCACCTGTTCATTTTCTTCCGTTTCGAGACTGCAGGTGCTGTAAACAAGAACGCCGCCCGGTTTTAACAAGCTGACCGCGCAACGCGTAATCTGAAATTGTTCGTCTGGCATTCGGGTTAAATCTCCGGGCCGGAACCGCCATCGCACATCTACGCGGCGTCGCATCACTCCGGTGTTGCTGCAAGGCGCGTCCACTAGAATTCGATCGAATGGCGCGACCGACGCAATTTCTTCTGGGATTCGACCCCGTGTCCAATCATGACGCACGCTGCGAACAATATCAATACCGAGCCGAACCATATTGTCTTTCAAGATCGCAAGCCGCTCTGCATCGCGATCGCATGCCACGATCGTTCCCTTATTCTTCATGCGCAGTGCGATGTAAGCGGTTTTCCCACCCGGCGCGGCGCAGGCATCAAGGATTTTTTCTGAGGGCTTAGGTTCAAGAACCTGGCAGGCGATCACCGTGCTCGGATCTTGAATGTAGCAATGGCCCCGGTTGAGAGCCCCGAAAGCTTTCGGGGCCGGCAATGCGTCAAATTCTACAAGGTCAGAATTGCGCGCCACCGGCTTCGCTTCCGGATAAAGCTGAAGAAACTCTTTGCTACTGATTTTTAGCCGGTTGATTCGGCCATAAATTGACGGCGGGAGATTATTCCATCGGCATAACTCTTCCGCGTTTTTGCCTCCGAAACGCTGTTGCCACCGTGCGACGAGAAACTGCGGATGCGAAGCTCGAACGGATAAGGGCTGCGCAACGGCGCGCCTCAGCAGATCCTCCCGCTGTCGTGCAGCGGTGCGCAGCACGGCATTGGTTACTGCTCGTTGGCGTCTGGATGCGAGCTCCACGGTCTCGTAGACCGCTGCATGTTGAGCTGTCTCGAGGAAGAAAAGTTGGTACAAGCCAAGTCGCAAGAGATCGCGAAGACTGTGTTCAACCTGAGAAGAGCGCAGGCAGCCGATCCAAAAATCAAGCAATGTTAAATTGCGCAGGACGCCATAAAAAAGCTGCAGAGCAAACGCGCGGTCTGGATAGGTAAGGTCCGCCTTCGCAAGAAGTCCCGAGATGATGGAATCGGCGAAGCGCTTTTCTTCCCGCCATCTGCGGAGCGCCGCCAGCGCGATTCGGCGAGCAGAGGGCTGCGCCATAAATCCCCGGAAACGTTTATCCCGGCTTCACGTTGGCCCGCCCAATCGAATGGTAATGAAAACCCAGGTGTCTCATCGTTTCAGGATCCAACAGGTTTCGCCCGTCAAAGACGATTGGCGTCCTCATTTTTCCCTTCACCATAGCCAGATCGACATTCGCAAATTCGTTCCATTCAGTGGCGAGAATGAGCGCTTCGGCGTTGTGCACCGCATCGAGAGCGGACGGAGCAAACTCGGCGGCAGCGATCGCTTTTAGGGCGCGGGCCTTTTCCATTCCTTTCGGATCATAGGCGACGACATGCGCTCCTTCGCGCAGCAAGTCTGCGACCAGCGCTATCGCGACAGACGAACGGACATCGTCTGTGTCGGGCTTGAATGTCAGTCCCCAGACGGCAATTCGTTTTTCTCGTAAAACCCACAGCGTTTCCCGAATCGTCTTCAGGAAACGCTCCTTTTGCGCCGTATTGATTCTCTGAACTTCCTTGAGCAAATCAAAAGGGACACCGAGCCGTTCGCTGATGGTGATGAACGCGGCAATGTCCTTGGGAAAACATGAGCCGCCGTACCCGATCCCGGCATTCAGAAAATCGCGGCCAATGCGGTGATCCATCCCGATCCCATCCGCTACTTTCTCCACATCGGCGCCGCTCGCTTCACAAATCGCCGAGACCGCGTTGATGTATGAAATTTTGAGGGCGAGAAATGAGTTTGCACAATGTTTGATGAGCTCGGCGCTGTTAATATCGGTAACGAGGATTGGCGCCATGAATGGTTCGTACAGCTTCTTCATCAGGTCGATAGCGTGCTCGCTTTGCGCGCCAATCACAATGCGATCCGGATGCATGAGATCGGCAACTGCACAACCTTCGCGCAAAAATTCGGGATTGCTGACGACGTCGAAGTTTGCGCCGTGACGATTGTATCTCTTGATCGATTCAGCCACCTTTTCGCCTGTTTTCACCGGCACCGTGCTTTTGTCCACGATCACCCGATAATCCGTCAGCACGCCCGCGATTTCGCGCGCGACTTTCTCGAGAAAGCTCAGATCGACATCGCCATTAGCCTGCTGTGGGGTTGGAACGGCGATAAAAATGACTTGTGCGTTGTCCACGCCGTCCTGAATGCTGCCGCTGAAACGCAATCGCTGGGCTGAGACATTGCGGTGAATGACTTCTTCAAGTCCCGGCTCATATATCGGCACTTTCCCTCCTTGCAATAGCTTGATCTTCTCAAGGTCATTATCGACACAAATTACGGTGTGACCGACATCAGCGAAACATGCGCCCGTAACCAGTCCAACATAACCTGAGCCAATGATTGCAAGATCCATAAGTTAAGGGCAGGAAATCAGCCGCAGCGCAACCGGCTGAGCCCGCTCAAGGAGATTAGCATTGCGCGCTCTTTTTCGCTCATTCCCCTCCCGCGGAGGTAGGATCGACGTTGAAATCGAACCCAAATTTCGGAAATGCTTTAAGCGTTATGGTGAATATGACGCCGTAATCTTTGACACCGTTGTTGTCGCGTATGACTCCGCCAAACGAGGCCACCCAATTCGTCAGATCTCGATAAATCGCATACCGCTGCTCCTCAAGAATCCCGGTGGACGCTTCGTATTGCTCTTGGACACCGATTCCCCAGTTGTCATCGAGACGATAATATCCACCCACGACAAACAAGCTGCTATTGAGAAAGAAGGGATTATTGTTCAAATAGCGGTGCCCAACATTCAATTGCAGATTGGCCATCGGCTGAACGCTTGCGGCCGTATCGACTTCCGTAAAACCCTTGGCAAAAGCCGGCACCTGAGATTGGATCGAAAACGACATCCACGGCAGCGGGGTAAAGCGGATATTATTGAACAGATTTGAGTAGTCCGTGCGGTCGTATGGATTGTCGAAGTTCACGTCGAAGTAGGTGTCGAGTTCAAGCCAGGTCATCGTCCTGTCGTCGCGCCGCGTTTCCAGCTTGTTGCGAACACCAAGTCGCCAGACTGTCCAATCGGCGATTGAATCGATCGGAGTGAATTGTGGGAAGTCGATCGCCCGTAGCTGGGTCGAAGGCTCAAACCGATCCAATCCCAAAATTGATGTCGGGTTAGGTCCGTTTTCTTTAACGTACGAAAAGTCTGTGAACGGTTGGATAACGTGCATAAGTCCATCTAGCCCAAACGCGCGGCTTTGTACGTTCTCCCATGTTCGCGATATCTTGAAAGAGGCTTCTGCACCTGTGTCAAAAACCGTGCGAAACGTGTCTCCATCGAACTTGACCGGGTTAGCTAACGTCGGGGGCGGGAGAATAAAGTCAGGCACGAGCGGATTTGAGGGTGGTATGAAGGTTGTCGTCCCAAGGTCCCATGTCTTACCATAATAGGTGCCGCGAAAGCCAACCCGTGGCACGATGGAAAGCCATCCAAAATACGTGTTTGGATAAGTTAGTTGATGGAAGGTGTCGAAACGAGTGGTGCCATAATTCTCAAAACCGGAGTCCTGAGGGAATTGTAGCTGCAAATTAGCAACGCCGGTCTCGCCTTCATAAAAAATCGGTCCCCCAAAAAGCGCGTGGCGCTTAACGTCCAATACCACTTCCGGCAAACGTTCTGTTGTGGTGAAAAACTCGTTCGCCTGAAAACGCGCAATCCCGGTCAGGGTATAGTTTGGGTCCGTCTTCGTCAGCGCAACCACATTGTCGGGAACGGGGTTGACGCGAAATTCCCCTTGGTAGAAGTCCTCCATCACGTACTGATCACTTAGTTTCGTGAGGTTAGCGATACCGTAGATGCTTTCGGAAAAGTTCGTTCGATCTTCGAGGCTGAGCCGGTATCGTGCGGTTGGAACTCCCTGTCGTGGCACTGCCGTCTGATTCAGCTCCGGATTTTGATCCTGAAGGTAATAGGTTTTGAGCTTGGCCCAGCTTTCCTTGTCCTTCCCATATTCGACGTTGGAGTCAAACCCAACGGCCACGCCGCGACGCCCCCGATAATCAAGCCGAACCCGCCCTTGGACATCTTCTGTGATCGGGAAGGTCACCTGAGTAAGAAGCGATGGCCCCCATGAGCTTAAGAAGGCCGGGGCGATCGTAAAACTGAACGCCTGATCGAGTGATTGATACATGTAAGGGAACCAAAAGACCGGCACTTTTCCGACGTATGCCGTGACGTTCTGGAAAATCACCCGATCCTTTTCGTAAACACGAATCGTTCTCGCCCTAAGATGAAAATCGGGCTTCGGCGTGTCATGCGTCGTAAACGTTCCGTTCTTTATGAGATAGCCGTGCTCAGCAATTTCCGTGACGTTATCGCCACTCAGGAAATACGGCTGCGATTCTGTTCGCATTTTTGTCGCTTTAATCCGGTTCGTCTCGGTGTTAAAAACACCGCTCTCGGCGATATAGAAACTTATATCCCGATAGATTCGGACGTGACCTCTCAGTTCTATGTCGTGTGTGTTGGAATTGTACTGTGCGTAATCGGCATAAATATCCGTGTCGCCGACATGAATGGCGACATTGTCCCGCGCCGTTGCCAGCCCGTTTTCATATGTCGTTTCTCCAGTGGAGGTGATTTCAATCGGAGCATTCTCCGGAGTCTTGATCTCTCCTTTAATCAAACCGGCGCCCGCGAGGAGGAGGGTGGCGAGCAACAAAACTGGCTTTCGCATGGCGGACGCCGAAGGTACTGCACGGGAAGCCGCCCGCAAAGCCAAAAGCATTCCGCGCTGATGCCGGGGTCGCCGGAAAGTGCGAAGGATTGCCCGGCCAATCATTGGATCGATAACTCCGAGCCGGTCGCGGCTTGCGAACTCTTTCGGAGTCGCAATCCTGCTACCTGCTGGTTGACTCCGCAGCTTAAAACAATTGCGTGGCGTGCACCCGAGAGGGACGTGCGTGAAGCCGAAGTCCGCAGCGGAATCGTCGGCCCCGCATGAAGCAATGGCGGAAGTTCGCCGCTGCGCAAAGCCTGCGTTCCTGCGATGACCTGCCACAGTCCCGCGGCGCCAATGCTTTCGCCCAGCGCTGGTTTGACCGTGTAAACGAATGCATCTGGGATAGTTTGCCTTAGCGCCTCGCATTCTGCGTGGTCAATAAAGGTGCCATTTGCGCTCGAAATGACGAAATCGATTTCCTCTTGGCTGAGATCGCGCACGATTCGCCTCAGTACTTCCTCTGCTTCTGGCCGTCTCCGGTAAGACATACCAGGGTGAGCGCATTCGATTGCTACCAGTCCATCTTTCGCCTCCGCTGCGCTACGGCGTGGCAGGCGCAGGCGGGCCAGCAGGACCGCTCCTGCTCCTTCACTCAAAATCATTCCCCGCTTTTTCTCGTTGAATGGCTCTACCGGCGGCGTTAGCCGAAGCAGACGCCATCGCCGATATGCGTCGCACAATAACCAATCCGCTTCTTCCGCTCCGACGACGAGGCAATAGTCCAGCGCTTCATTTGCCATCAGGTCGTCCGCCATTTTTATCGCCAGGAGACCCACCGCGCTGTCACCCACCAGAGTGTAAGTGGCGCCGGTAATGCCGAGAATCGCCGCGAGATGGCTCGCCGGGGCGTTGAAGACTGTTTCCGGAAAGAGAAGCGGACTGGCTGATTGTGCACCGGTTTCAACGATATCGCGGTAAAAGCGCTTCGTGTAAATAACCCCGCCGTTTGAGATCGCGAAAACGAGGGCGATCCTTTCCGCACTCTGTGAATCGAGCTTCACTCCGGCCGCTTGCAATGCCTCCAGACCGGCGGCGGCGGCGAAGCGCGAAATCAGGCTGGCCCGGCGGAGACGCGGGTGAGGCCCCAAAGTGGCGAGAGTGAATTCGGGTACTCGGAAGGCTCCCAAACCGGATCAACGCCGTTTCCGAGAGGTGTTACCCACCCCATGCCGGCGATGGCCAAACTCATGCCCCGACCTGTCCGCCGTAGCCCTGGCGAAGGTGGAACTTTTGGATCACAATCGAAGCATTCGTCCCACCAAATCCGAACGAGTTCGAGAGGACGGTGCGCAGACCCACGGGGCGCGCGTCATTTGCAACGATGTTTAGATCCACACCCTCATCTTGAGCGCGAAAATTGATGTTGGGAGGAAGAAACTGGTGCTGGAGCGCCAGGAGACAGATGATGGCCTCGATCGCCCCTGCCGCGCCTAATGAATGGCCCATCATGCTTTTGGTCGAGCTGACAGGCACATGATCAAATAACTCGCTGATTGCTTTGCCTTCTGCAGCGTCATTAAAGAGCGTGGCTGTTCCGTGCGCATTAATGTAATCGATCTTATCCGCTGGAAGGCGGGCGCTTTGAAGAGCTCGTTGCATCGCCTGCCGCGGTCCGATACCGGACGGATTCGGTTGCGTCATATGAAAATTATCCGTGGAGATACCGTAACCGATTATTTCGGCGAGAACGGGCGCGCCACGTTCTCGGGCGACATCGAGATTTTCCAGCGCCAGAACCGCCGCGCCTTCTCCGAGGACCATGCCGGTGCGATCTCGATCGAATGGGCGGCATTTTTCTGCTGTCGAGGCCTGAAGCGAATCGAAACCGACGAAGACCAGTTCCGAGAGCGCGTCATACCCGCCGGTCAACACGCGCTGGTAACGGCCCGATCGCACACATTCATACGCATGACCGATCGCGTTCGTGCCGGAGGCGCAGGCATTCGCAATTATCTGACAGGGAGCGGAAATTCCGAATGCCTCCTGCGCGTCGATCACCGGCTTTTGCGCCGTGTAATTCGCGACCCAGGTCGGCGAGCGCCGCAAATTTCCATTTCGACACAGTGAACGGTAATAATCTTCGCCGTAAGACATGCCCCCGCTGGTTGTTCCAATGACCGTCAATTCAGGTTTGAACCCGGGTCTTTGTTCCAGCGCTTCCGACAAAGCGCGGATCATCATGCGCGACGCGCGATGCAAGCGTTTTGCGCGATTCGTTTCGTGTTGCTCTTTAAGCAGGGGCTCGTCCGGCACCTGGCCTGCCGTCTTGCATCGACATTCGGCCACCGAAAACCGGCTCACTCGTGTGATGCAGTCTCTGGCCTCTCGCAGCGAATTGAGGGTCTCGTCTAATCCAAACCCGAGCGGGCTCACGATGCCCGCAGCTGTCACGGCGACACGCGAAGTGACCCTTTTTCCGTTCCCATCACTAGTTTTGGGCATTTTGGGCAGGAAAGTTGGTTGGCGAATTTCTATTGCTTTCTTATTGGAAGCATTTTACTAATTGCCGAAACGGAAAACGAAGCCTGGAAGTTGGTGGATTGTCAGTTGAGTTTATTCAGTGGCGATTTGAAATCCGATAAGCGGGAACAGTGACCTGGCTGCGTTTTCCAGAATAAACTCAATGGGAACTAAATTATACGTAGGCAATCTTTCCTTCAACACG
>WNGQ01006924.1_pt1 | contig 10927 bp, 12 predicted proteins | sample 5407661 | NCBI WGS metagenome assembly WNGQ01 (sample SAMN13153382, study PRJNA577476) | soil metagenome | isolation source: 60 cm soil or saprolite under Garry oak tree replicate 2 | place: USA:California | collected 2016-06-15
CCGGCTGGCCGGCGGCCGCGCACTATCCCGACGTCGCCGCGCTGCAATGGCCGCTGGCGCTCGGTTATGTCTCGCTGATCGGCGCAGTCCTGGTGATGCCGACCAGCCTGTTCACCGCGCCGCTCGGTGTCAGAGCCGCACACGCGATGTCCAAGCGCATGCTCGAAGTCGCGTTCGGCGGCTATCTGTTCATCGTCGGTGCGCGGTTCGTGATCAGCCTCGCACTCGGGCAGTAGGATTTGCAACTATGGGTCTCGCCGCATGTAGGATTTGCGCTCATCTTCGTGGGTGACGCGGAATCCGAGCCGGTCATAGAGCCTTCGGGCGGGATTGGTCTTGACCACGCCGAGCGTGACCGGCAGGCCCATTCGGGTGGCCTGACCGATCAGGCCATTGAGGATTTCGGTGCCAATGCCGCGACGCTGGAATGCGGCGTCGACAAAGATCTGTCCCAGAAAAACTGCGTCCGCCCGGATTGAACTCTGCATCCAGCCGACATCCATTCCGTCCGATGCGATGATCTGGACTTCCGCGAGATCCCAACGCTCACGCAAACCCTTGGCTTGCGCCTCCATGTCCAGCTTCAAATGCCGGATGACATCTTCCATGCCGGAAAAATACAGGCGCGCGCAAAAATCAAAATCTTCGCTTCGGGCTGGGCGGAGAGCGGTCGGCATGACCTCACCGAGGTTTGCAACAGTAAGCCCTATTTCTTCGCGTATATATCCTTATACATATCGCGCAGGACGTTCTTCTGCACCTTGCCCATGGTGTTGCGTGGCAATTCGTCGACGACGAACACCCGCTTCGGCATCTTGAATTTGGCAAGCCGTCCGTCGAGTCCCTTGATCACCGAGGTCTCGCTGACGTCGGCGTCGGCGTGGCACACCACCACGGCGGTGACGCCCTCGCCGAAATCGGCATGCGGCACGCCGATCACGGCGGATTCCACGACACCCGGCATGGCGTCGATCTCGCTCTCGATTTCCTTCGGATAGACGTTGAAGCCGCCGGAAATCACCAGATCCTTGCCGCGGCCGAGAATGTGCACATAGCCCTTGTCGTCGATCTTGCCGAGATCGCCGGTGATGAAGAAGCCGTCGTCGCGGAATTCCTGTTTGGTCTTTTCCGGCATCCGCCAGTAGCCCTTGAACACGTTCGGGCCCTTGACCTCGATCACGCCGATGGCCTCGGGCGCGAGCACCTCTGCGCTCTCGGGATCGGTGACGCGCACGGAGACGCCGGGCAGCGCGTGGCCGACGGCCCCTGGGACGCGCTCGCCGTCATAGGGGTTGGAGGTGTTCATGTTGGTCTCGGTCATGCCGTAACGCTCGAGTACGGCATGGCCGGTGCGATCAGCCCATTCGCGATGGGTGTCGGCGAGCAAGGGCGCCGAGCCGGAGACGAACAGGCGCATGTGGCGCGTGGACTCCTTGGACAGCGCCGGGCTTTGCAGGAGCCGCGTATAGAAGGTCGGCACGCCCATCAGCACGGTGGCGCGCGCCATCAGTCTGATGATCAGTTCGGGATCGAACTTTGGCAGGAAGATCATGGAGGCGCGTGCGAACAGCGTGACGTTGCTCGCCACGAACAGCCCGTGGGTGTGGTAGATCGGCAGCGCGTGGATCAGCACGTCCTTATCGGTGAAGCGCCAGTAGTCGACGAGGCTCAGCGAGTTCGAGGCGAGATTGTCGTGGCTCAGCATCGCGCCCTTGGAGCGGCCGGTGGTGCCTGAGGTGTAGAGGATCGCGGCGAGATCGTCATTGCCGCGCGGCACGGTTTCAAAATCCGCGTTCGCCCGGTCGGCCACCTGCGTCAACGTGCCGGTGCCGCTGGCATCGAGCGTTTCGACCTTCGCGCCGACCTTGGCGGCGATCGCGGCGATGCCTTCCGCCTTCGAGGGATCGCAGACCACCAGCGCAGGTTCCGCGTCGGTGATGAAATAGTCGAGTTCGTTCAGGGTATAGGCGGTGTTGAGCGGCAGATAGATCGCGCCGGCCCGCACGGTTGCGAGATAGAGCACGAGACCGGAGACTGATTTTTCGGTCTGCGCGGCGACCCGGTCGCCGGGTTTGACGCCGCGGGCCACCAGCGCGTTCGCCATCTGGCCGGCGCGGGCGATCAGCGCCGCATAGCTGATGCGCTGCCCGTCGATTGTTTCGATCGCAAGCCGGTTGGGGTCGTCGAGACCGTCGAACAGGCGGGAAAACAGGTTGGCGTTGGCAAGGGTGTTCATGCAAGATTCCGCAAGGCGGTGACGGCTCCAGATTTAGAGCATGATCCGGAAAAGTGGAAACCGGTTTTCCGAAAAGATCATGCTCAAACGAAGAGATGAGATCATGATCCGATTCCATCCAATCGGATCATGATCTCGAGGCTGGATTAGCAAAAACGCCCCTGACAAGGCAACGGAGACGGTATGCATGACAAAGGATAGGAAACGCGTGGCGTGGGTGACCGGGGGCGGCAGCGGCATCGGGGAAGCCGGCGCGGAGGCCTTGGCGGCGGATGGCTGGACGGTGGTGGTGTCGGGGCGCCGCAAGAACGCACTGGAGGCCGTGGTTGCCAAGATCGCCAAGAGTGGCGGCAAGGCGGAAGCTGTAACGCTCGACGTCAGCATCGCCTCCGACGTCAACGAGGCCGCCGAGGAGATCCTGAAACGGCATGGCCGGATCGACCTGCTGGTCAACTCCGCCGGCATCAACGTGCCGAAACGAAGCTGGGCTGACATGGAACTGGAAGGCTGGGACAGGCTCGTCGAGATCAACCTCAACGGCGTGCTCTATTGCATGCGCGCGGTGTTGCCGGCGATGCGCAGGCAGAAGGACGGCAGCATCATCAATGTCGCCTCCTGGGCCGGCCGTCACGTCTCGAAAATGCCGGGCCCGGCCTACACCACGACCAAGCACGCGGTGCTGGCGCTGACCCATTCCTTCAACATGGACGAATGCGTCAATGGTTTGCGCGCCTGCTGCCTGTCGCCCGGCGAGGTCGCAACCCCGATCCTGAAATTGCGGCCGGTGGTGCCGTCGGAAGCCGAGCAGGCGAAGATGCTGCAGCCGGAAGATCTCGGCCGCACCATCGCCTTCGTCGCCAGCCTGCCGCCGCGGGTCTGCGTCAACGAGATCCTGATCAGCCCGACATGGAATAGGGGTTTTATTCAGACGCCGCACAATCGGGATTGACGCAAATTCTTTATGCGAGTCGTCCTCTTCATGCGAGTCGTCCCCGCGACGGCGCGCGAAGGCGGGGACCCATAACCACAGACGTTGTTGTCACGTCGTACGGTGGCTCCAGCCTTCGCAACGAAAACCGCCTGTGGTCATGGGTCCCGGCTCGCACTCGCTCCGGACAGCGCAAGGGCGCTGTCGGGAGCTCGCTTGGCCGGGACGACGACGGGGTTCGCACCACGGCCTGCGCCTCAAAAGGTTTCAGGAATCACGAAAACTTATTTTCCGAAACTGTTGCCAACGCCTCCCGTAATTCGAGCCAACGACGACGCCCTCCGCTCACGAAAAAGGTCCGGTGTCGTTGTTGCCCTTTCATCATCGGCAGGCCTCTGCCGGTTCCTCAATCATCGGGAGACTTTCAATGTCCAAGCGTATTGCTCTGTTGTCCGCCGTTGCCTTCAGCACGCTGGCGCTCACCGCCACCCTCGTCTCATCCGTGCGCGCGGAGGAAAAGACCGTGATGGTCGGGGGTGCTGCAATGTTTCCCTCGAAGAACATCATCCAGAACGCGGTGAACTCGAAGGACCACACCACGCTCGTTGCGGCCGTGAAGGCGGCCGGCCTGGTCCAAACGCTGGAAGGCAAGGGCCCGTTCACCGTGTTCGCGCCGACCAACGCCGCCTTCGGCAAGCTGCCGGCCGGAACCGTCGACAGCCTCGTGAAGCCCGAGAACAAGGCGACCTTGACCAAGATCCTCACCTACCATGTGGTGGCGGGCAAGCTCGAGGCGTCCGACCTGGCCGACGGCAAGATGCTCAAGACGGTCGAAGGCGAACAGCTCACCGTGAAGCGGGCCGAAGGCAATATCTGGATCGTCGACGGCAAGGGCGGCTCCTCGATGGTGACGATCTCCAACGTCAACCAGTCGAACGGCGTCATCCATGTGATCGACACCGTGCTGATGCCGGCTTCGTAAGGCGGCGGCGCGTCCCGATTGATCCCGGTCGGGATGAGCGACGGCGAGCCGGGGCCACCCCGGCTCGCTTTTTTGTGAGGACATTCTTCCGACAACGATGCCTGAGATGCATCGATTTGATAGCGCCAGTGTGGTGGTTCGGAAGTTCTCTTCGGTGTATCTGACAGTTGCAGTAACGAAGTGCGATTTCCGGGCGTATAATCGCCAGTATGGAATTGAGGGACGGAGGCGAGCCGTGTCCAGCCTAGCAGCGACTGATGCTCACGAAACAGTGATCCCGGCGAAGGTCATCCAGCCGGTCTGGGTGCGAACGATGCACTGGATCAACGCCCTTGCAATCATCCTGATGATCATGTCGGGCTGGCAGATCTACAATGCGTCCCCCCTATTCGATTTCATCAGCTTCTCGCACAGCATTACGCTCGGCGGCTGGCTCGGCGGCGCGCTGCTCTGGCATTTTGCGGCGATGTGGCTGTTGATGATCAATGGCCTCGCCTATCTCATCGCAGGACTCGCGACCGGCCGCTTCCGCAAGAAACTCTTGCCGATCACACCTGCCGGCGTGGTCACCGACCTCAAGGCGGCATTGACCTTCAAGCTCGCGCACGACGATCTCACCGCCTACAACTCTGTGCAGAAGCTGCTCTATGCCGGCATCATCCTGGTCGGCATCGTCATGGTGCTGTCCGGCCTGTCGATCTGGAAGCCGGTGCAGCTGCACTGGCTGGTGGTGCTGTTCGGTGACTATCCGGCTGCGCGCTATGTCCATTTCTTCTGCATGGCGGCGATCGTCGCCTTCCTGATCGTCCACGTCGCGCTGGCCGTTCTGGTGCCGAAGAGCCTGCGCGCCATGATCATCGGCCGCTGAGACAGATTTGATGATTTGATAGAGGAGACCATGTCATGGGACGCTTCCGCAAACTTCTGATCCCCGGCGTCGACAAGAAGCTCCTGGTCCGCGATGCGGTGAAGGTGATGCCGGATCCGGCGCGCCGCCGCTTCATCGCCGGCGGCGCCAGCCTCGGCGCGCTGACGCTTCTGACCGGCTGCGATGTCTCGGACCAATATTCGGCCGAAGAGATGCTGAAGCGGGTTTCGAAGTTCAACGATGCCGTGCAGGCCTGGATATTCGATCCCGATGCGCTGGCGCCGACCTTCCCGGAGAGCGCGATCACCAAGCCGTTTCCGTTCAACGGCTATTACACGGTCGACGAGGCGCCCGAGGTCGATGGAAAGAGCTGGAAGCTCGAAGTGCGCGGCCTCGTGGAGAACAAGAAATCCTGGACGCTGGACGAGCTCTACCAATTGCCGCAGGTCAAGCAGGTGACGCGCCACATCTGCGTCGAGGGCTGGAGCGCGATCGGAAGCTGGACCGGCACGCCGCTGCGCGATTTCCTGAAGGTCATCGGGGCCGACACACGCGCGCGCTATGTCTGGTTCCAGTGCGCCGACAAGGACGGCTACAATTCGCCGCTCGACATGCGCACCGCGCTGCATCCGCAGACCCAGATGACGTTCAAATTCGCCGACGAGATCCTGCCGCAGGCCTATGGCTTCCCGATGAAGATCCGCGTGCCAACCAAGCTCGGCTTCAAGAATCCGAAATATGTGCTCTCGATGGAGGTCACCAACGAGTACAAGGGCGGCTATTGGGAAGACCAGGGCTACAATTCGTTCAGCGGAAGCTAGCTCGTCATTCCGGGGTGCGCTGCGCTTGCAGCGCAGACCCGGAATCTCTCGCCAATAACCTCGGGATTCCGGGTTCGCGCCTTCAGCGCGCCCCGGAATGACGTGGTTCATCTTTCCAGTTTCCGTTGAAACCCCGCCGCGAGCGCGCCCGTAGCCAGCATCGCCGCCGACACGTTCAGCGCATAGGACAGGCTGCCCAGCGCGTCCGTGATGGCGCCGACCGCGATCGGTCCCAATGTCTGACCAATGCCGAACGAAATCGTCATCGCCGCGATCGCGGTCGGCCAGGCCTGTCGCAGGCGCGGCCCGGCTTGCACAGGCGCGTGGCCGCCAAGGGTGTCTTGCCAATCCTGCAACGGGGCTTTAGCACTCCGCGCGCAGCGAGATCGGCCGTCATGCCCGGCCTTGTGCCGGGCATCCACGTCTTTCTTCGTCAGTGCAAACCAAGGCGTGGATGGCCGGGACGAGCCCGGCCATGACGAATCGAATGAGGATAGTTCCATGGCGACCCACAAGCTCCTGCTTCTCCCCGGTGACGGTATCGGCCCCGAAGTCATGGCAGAGGTGAAGCGCCTGATCGACTGGCTGAACGCGAAGGGGATCGCGCAGTTCGAGACCGAGCAGGGACTGGTTGGAGGTGCGGCCTACGACGCGCACGAGGTCTCAATCACGGATGAGACGATGGTCAAGGCCATGGCCGCGGACGCCGTGATCTTCGGTGCTGTGGGCGGGCCGAAATGGGACAGCGTGCCTTACGAGGCGCGGCCCGAGGCTGGCCTCCTGCGCCTGCGCAAGGATCTCGGCCTGTTCGCCAACTTAAGGCCCGCAATGTGCTATCCGGCGCTCGCCGAGGCCTCCAGCCTGAAGCGCGAGGTGGTCGAGGGCCTCGACATCATGATCGTGCGCGAGCTCACCGGCGGCGTCTATTTCGGCGAGCCGAAGACCATCACCGATCTCGGCAACGGCCAGAAGCGCGCCATCGATACCCAGGTCTACGACACCTACGAGATCGAGCGCATCGCGCGCGTCGCCTTCGATCTGGCGCGCAAGCGCCGCAACAAGGTGACCTCGATGGAAAAGCGCAACGTCATGAAGTCCGGCGTGCTCTGGAACGAGGTGGTGACGCAGGTGCATGCGCGCGAATACAAGGACGTGGCTCTCGAGCATCAGCTCGCCGATTCCGGCGGCATGAATCTGGTGAAATGGCCGAAGCAGTTCGACGTCATCGTCACCGACAATCTGTTCGGCGACATGCTCTCGGATATCGCTGCGATGTTGACCGGCTCGCTCGGCATGCTGCCGTCCGCGTCGCTCGGCGAAGTCGACGCCAAGACCCAGAAGCGCAGGGCGCTTTACGAGCCGGTGCATGGGTCTGCGCCCGACATTGCGGGCAAGGGACTGGCCAATCCGATCGCGATGCTGTCGTCGTTCGGAATGGCGCTGCGCTATTCCTTCGACATGGGCGCGCTCGCCGACAGACTGGATGCCGCGATCGCGGCCGTGCTGGCGAAGGGATTGCGCACCGCGGACATCAAGTCGGAAGGCACGACGGCGGCGTCAACCATGGAGATGGGCGAAGCGATCTTGAAGGAATTGCAGGCGTTGCACGAATAGGCGAAAATCCCCGTCATCGTCGTCCGGGCAAGCGGGTGAAGCAAGCGCAGGCCGGGACCCATAACCACAATCATTCGTGGTTACGCGACACCAATATTATTGCCAAATCGCAGCGAGACGATGGCCACCGCGCAACGTGCGCCTACGTCCACCCGACGCGTCCGCGCTCAATACAACGGGAAACGGGTCGGCTCGCCGCCGAGATCCGAGGCCGGGTTGAGCGGCTGGCGGTCGAGCGGGTGGTTGTTGTTCTGGTGGGTAAAGGACGCTCCCGGCGGGAAGGCGTAGTCCGAGAACTTGCGATCGCCCGGCAGGACCTCGGTGCCGCCGTCGAGGAACGAGCGCTTGGTGATGTAGATCCGCGTGCGCGGCCCCTGCTGATAGGAGACGTTCGGACCGCCGGGGCCATAATTGTACGACGTCTGCGTCATATCCTGGCGGCGCTTGGCGGATTCGGCGTTGGCTGCGTCGGAAACAACGCCGGCGAGAGCGCCTGCCGCCAGCAGCAGGGCGAAACGGTTCGCGGCGGAGAATTTGAAGGTCATTACATCCTCACGGGGGGCTGGCGCATCGCCAATGTCGTTTGACGGCGACATTATCCGCCGAAGGTGTGGCGCTACAAGGTCAATTGGGCCACACCGGCCGACATAATGCGCCATATTTCGCGAAAGTTGCATGAAAACCAGCATGTTGGCTCTCCGCCCGACGCGGCCTTGCGGAGCGAGCAGTCCGGGTGGCTAGAACGCGCCGCGCAGCCGCGGGTCTTCGGTCCGGGTCGCCCAATCGGCCGATTGCGCAAGCAGGGCTGAACCGATGCAGGTGCCGCGCCTGAGCTCGGCCCGGGCGAGAAACTTCGCCAGTTTCGGATCGTTTCCGGAGGCAAGCATGGTCAGGCGATTGAGCAGACAGCCGACTGCGGCCCGCCGGGCGGGCGTGCTGGCGCCTTGGCACGACCAGCCTGAGATCCGCAGGGGAGGATCACCGATTTGCTTGAGGAAGCCGAGACAGGATCCCGCGCCGTCCGCGACACCGGCTGCGCGAAGCAAGGAAATGACGCCGAATTTGCTGTCAATGACGCCAGCCGCCTCCAGATCGGCGGCGCCATCGGCGGGCATGCGGGTGGCAAGATCGGCGCGCGGATTCGCAGACGCGTCCGCTTCGCCGCCCAGCCGATAGATCTCCAGCTCGGCGCTGGGTTTGCCGGCCTGGCCGCTCCAGCGGAAGATATCCTTGCGGCCCCCTTCGGGATGCCGAACGATTTTGTAAGCCTCTGATTTGTCTGATGTATCAAGGCGGTTGACGGCAAACGCGGGATACGAGCGGTCGGCCACGGCCCAGCTCGCCTTGACGGTCGGTTCGGATGCCTCCGTGCGCGGCAATTGGTCCCAGGCTGAGAGCCCGAGTACAGCGAGAAGGGCCAGCGTGAGGACGTAGGCGATCAGCCGGGCGAGCGTGGCGCGGAGTTCATCAGCTGCACTCGTCAAAGCCGGGTGAATGCGTCGCGAGAAGGAGAATCCGGCCGGATCGGCCCAAAACGATCGCATGAAATTCCAAACGCCGTGGTAACGTTGTCTTGACGGTGTTTCTCGCATAGAAGCGCTGCCGCTTCTCTTTTGCGGCGTGCGCGGGGCGAAGCATTTTTCATCGGAGAGTGAACGATGGGTTACAAAGTCGCAGTGGTCGGCGCGACCGGCAATGTCGGGCGGGAAATTCTCAACATCCTGGACGAGCGTAAATTCCCCGCTGACGAGGTCGTGGCGCTGGCGTCACGCCGCAGCGTTGGCGTCGAGGTGTCCTATGGCGACCGCACCCTGAAAGTCAAAGCGCTCGAACATTACGACTTCTCCGACGTCGACATCTGCCTGATGTCGGCGGGCGGCGCGGTGTCGAAGGAGTGGTCGCCGAGGATCGGCGCCGCCGGCGCGGTCGTGATCGACAATTCGTCGGCCTGGCGCATGGACCCGGACGTGCCGCTGATCGTGCCCGAGGTCAACGCGGACGCGGCGGCCGGCTTTACCAAGAAGAACATCATCGCCAACCCGAACTGCTCGACCGCGCAGCTCGTCGTCGCGCTGAAGCCCCTCCACGACAAGGCGGTGATTAAGCGCGTGGTGGTGGCGACCTATCAATCGGTTTCGGGCGCCGGCAAGGACGCGATGGACGAATTGTTCTCGCAGACCAAGGCGGTCTACACCAACAGCGAACTGATCAACAAGAAATTCCCCAAGCGTATCGCCTTCAACGTCATCCCCGAGATCGACGTGTTCATGGAGGATGGCTACACCAAGGAAGAGTGGAAGATGATGATGGAGACCAAGAAGATTCTTGATCCCAAAATCAGGCTGACCGCGACCTGCGTGCGGGTGCCGGTGTTCGTCGGCCATTCGGAGGCCGTCAACATCGAGTTCGAGCAGCCGATCTCGGCCGACGAGGCCCGCAGCATCCTGCGCAGCGCGCCGGGCTGCCTCGTGATCGACAAGCACGAGCCCGGCGGCTATGTCACGCCCTATGAGGCGGCGGGCGAGGACGCCACCTACATCAGCCGCATTCGCGAGGATGCGACGGTGGAAAACGGTCTTGCGCTCTGGTGCGTCTCGGACAATTTGCGCAAGGGCGCGGCGCTGAACGCGATCCAGATCGCGGAATGCCTGATCAACCGCAAGCTGCTCAGCGCCAAGAAGAAGGCGGCGTAGAGGGTCGTTGGGAGTCGGTGGTCATGACTGAGCAGCCGGCTCCCGATCGGCCCAATCCCATGCTGACGCGAGTAGGACGCGTGTTGGAGAACGTGCTGTTCTCCAGCCGCTGGCTGATGCTGCCGTTTTACGTTGGCCTTGTCGTCAGCCTCGCGGTGCTGTTCCTCAAGTTCCTGAGGATGCTGTGGGACTTCATCCTGCACGCACCGGGCGCCAAGTCGACCGACACGATTCTCGACGTCCTGTCGCTGATCGACGTGATCCTGGTCGGCAACCTGATTCTGATCGTGGTGTTCTCCGGTTACGAGAATTTCGTGTCGCGGATCGACACCAGCGGCCAGCCGAACTGGCCGGTATGGATCACCAAGATCGATTTCGCCGGCCTGAAACAGAAGCTGCTCGCCTCGATCGTTGCGATTTCGGCAATTCACGTGCTGGAAGCATTCCTGAACATCGATACCGCCTTCGACGCCACCAAGATGACCTGGCTGGTCGGCGTGCACCTGGTGTTCGTGATCTCGGCGTTGCTGCTGGCGTTGTCGGATCGCCTGGGCAGCGATCATGGGAGCGAATAACGAGTAGAACGTAGGGTGGTCAAAGGCGCATCTCGCGCCGTGCCCACCATCCGGCATGCGTGAAAACGGTGCCTACGCATTCTCGCCATTCGCGCCTCCTCCCCGCAGGCCGCGAAATTCCTTCGCCGCCTTGTCGAGCACGAACAGCGAGCCCTCCGAGACACCGAAATAGGCGCCGTGCAGATCGAGTTCACCGTGTTCGACCAGCGC
>WNGQ01006925.1_pt1 | contig 10926 bp, 13 predicted proteins | sample 5407661 | NCBI WGS metagenome assembly WNGQ01 (sample SAMN13153382, study PRJNA577476) | soil metagenome | isolation source: 60 cm soil or saprolite under Garry oak tree replicate 2 | place: USA:California | collected 2016-06-15
TCCAGGACGCGCTGCGCCGCTCGCCCGGGCTGCCCGCGCCCATGGCCGGCCTGGCCGGGTCCGGCGGGTCGCCGGCTGAGCCCAACGGCCGGCCGCCACGCCGCTCCGGTGGCGCCCGCCGCTGGGCCTGGCTGCCTCGCGCGCTGGCGGTCACGGCCGCGGTCGCCGCCGCCGGCATCCTGGCCGGCGGGGCGCTCGGCCTGGCCGCGAGCGCCGCCCTGGCGCCTGCGCCGCTGCGCGTGACCTCTGTCCGCATCGTCTCCGCGCCGCCGGCCTGCCCGACCACCGCGGTCCGCCTGACCGGCGCGATCGACAGCGACGGCGCCGGCGGGTCGATCGCGTACCGGTGGCTGCGCCCGGACGGCCGGCTGGCGCCGGAGCAGCGGGTGACCGTGCCGGCCGGGCAGCGCAGCACGACCGTGACGCTGACGATCGACCTGGCGGCCGGTGGCGCCGCCGGCGGCGGGACGACGCCGGGCGTGGCGGCCCTGCACGTGGTGAGCCCGGCCAGCGTCTACTCGCAGCCCGTCCCGGTGCCGGCCGCCTGCTGACGGGGCCCGCCGGCTGACAGGCCCCGCGCGCTGACGGGCTCACCTGCGGACTGGCCCAGCCCGCTGGCCCCCGCTGGCTGCAGGGCCCCGCGTGCTGACGGGCTCGCCTGCTGATCGGCCCCGCCTGCTGATCGGCCCCGCCTGCTGATCGGCCCCGCCTGCTGATCGGCCCCGCCCGGGCGGGCCGCCCGGGCGGCGTCTTTACGGGACGTCTTGACGGCCGCCCTGCCAGCGCCGATGCTGCGAAGCGCGGATCAGCACCCCCAGGGTGGGGGGCTTCGTTGGAGGAGGGTGCCGGGCGGCTTTTTCGCGCGCTGGCCGCCACCGGACAGCTGGCGGGGGTTGGCGCCGCGGTTGCGCCGCCCGCGTCGATGGCGCATGCTCGGACCTGCGCCGGTGCGTCAAAAATTTTGGTGATCTGAAAAACCAAGTGGTGGAAGAAGCCGGCCGCAGCACCTAGAATTACCGCCCATGGTTCCCCAGGCAGTCGACTACAGCGCGCCGTTCCAGCGGGCCATCGAGCTCATCGGGAAGCGTTGGACCGGGGCCGTGATCCGGGCGCTGATGTCTGGTCCGGCGCGGTTCAACCAGCTGCTCATGGGCATTCCGGGCATCAGCGACCGCGTGCTCACCGAGCGCTTGCGGGAGCTGGAGATGGAGGGCTTAGCCGATCGACTCGTAGACCCCGGCCCGCCGGTCCGGGTGAGCTACCGGCTGACCGCTCGGGGCAGGGCCCTGAGCCCGGTCATCGCGTCGGTCGACGCCTGGGCAGCCGACTGGATGACGCCGCCGTCCAGTGCGTCGGTGGCCAGCTAGCGCCGGGACGCCTGAGCCCGACCCCGCTTCCGCCGGGTTTGGGCTCGAGTGGCCGCTGCTACGCTTACGTCAACGATGCCTCTTGGCGATCTCTTTCGTCGTCGCCCGCCGGGCGCCGAGAACTGCCCCGCGTGCGGAGTTCTCCTGCCCAGCGGGGCCAACTTCTGCCCCAACTGCGGCATTCGCGTCGACGAGCCCGAGGCACAGCCCCTGCACATCGTCGACCGGGCCACCGGCCTCTTCAACGAGCGGTTCATCCGGCCCGTGCTGGAGGACGAGCTCCACCGGGCCCACCGCTACAGCCGGCCGCTGGGCATCGTGCTGATCGAGCCGCTGCCGACCGAGGGGCAGAACGGTTCGGCCAGCGACGAGGAGACCCTCAAGGTGATGGCGGCCGCCATCGCCGGCACCCTCCGCGACGTGGACACGCCGGGCGTGCTCACCCACCGCCCCCCGTCCCTGCTGGCTGTCCTCCCGGACACCGACATGGCCGGGACGGCCCACGCGGCGAACCGGGTGCTGGAGGCGGTCAACACGGCGCTGGCGGCGGCCGGCGGGCGGCGGGCGGCGCTGGGCATCGTGTGCATCCAGCATGGGCAGCGGGTGCGGGCGGGGGCCGTGATCGAGGCCGCCGCGCGGGCGCTGAAGTCGGGCAGGCCGGAGTTCCTGGGCCGCTGAGGAGTGGCCCTCGACCTGTACCTGGTGCGCCACGGCGGCACCGCGTGGACGCACACGGGGCAGCACACGAGCCGCACCGACCTGCCGCTGCTGCCCGAGGGCGAGGAGGAGGCCCGGCGCCTGGCCCGGCACCTGCGGGGCGTCGACTTCGTGGCGGTCTACAGCTCCGACAAGCAGCGCGCCCTGCGCACTGCCGAGCTGGCCGGCTTCCCCAACCCACAGGTGACGCCGCTGCTGCGCGAGTACGACTACGGCGAGTACGAGGGCCTCACCAGCGCAGAGATCTGGCGAATGCGGCCGGGCTGGCAGCTGTTCGAGGACGGCTGCCCCGGCGGTGAGACACCGGCCCAGGTCTACGCCAGGGCGCAGGCCTTCCTGAGCAGCCTGGCGGGCCTGGATGGCGCGGTGCTCGCCTTCTCCCACGGGCACTTCCTGCGGACGCTGGCCGTGGCCTGGCTGGAGCTCGACGTGACCGCCGCCGCCGGTCTGGCGCTGGACCCGGCCGCCATGTGCCTCCTGCGCGACGCCGACCGGGGGCGGATGCTCCAGCGCTGGAACTGGGCCGAGCACCTGACGCCGGCCTGAAGCCGCCGGCGCCGCCTCAACGCCGCCGCAGGCTCCACGGCCTGGCCCGGACCCCCGGCAGTCCCGCGAAGACCATGTAGGCGGCCGTCTCCTGCTCCGCCCAGTAGATGTGCCGCTCGCCAGGGTTGATCAGCACCAGCTCACCGGCCCTGGCCTCCCCCGACACGTCACCCTCGCTGTAGCGGAGCACGCCCTCCGTGACGATCAGGGCCAGGGGGACGGCGTTGCGGTGCTCGGGCACCCGCTGGCCGGCGGCGAGCCGGAGGCCCACCACGCGCATGGCGCCGCAGTCGGCCATCTGCTCCCACCCTAGCGGCCGGTGCTCCATCGCTGCCGCATTATGAACGCGGCGGCAATCGAGTCTCCCGGCCTTGATTACCATGGCTAGGTGAGCACGCCCGTTCTCGAAGAGACGCGTGAGCTGCTCGTCCTGAGCCAGACCGACGTCGAGCGCTTACTGGACATCGACGAGTTGCTGGAGGCCCTGACCAGGGCCTTCCCCGAGGTCAGCGCGGGGCGGGCATCGGTGCCGCCGCGCGTGGCCGCCCGCACGAAGGACGGTCTCCTCGGCGTCATGCCGGGCTACCTGCCCGGCGCCGGCCTGGAGTCGAAGCTCGTCGCCGTCTTCCCGGGCAACCACCAGCACGGACTGCCCTCCCACCTGGCGCTGATCGCCCTGTTCGACGAGGAGACCGGCCGCCCGCTGGCGCTGATGGACGGCACCCACGTGACCGCGGTCCGCACGGCGGCGGCCTCGGCCCTGTCGACCCGCCTGCTGGCCCGGCCGGACGCGCACGTGCTGGCGATCATCGGGGCCGGGGTCCAGGGGCGGACCCACCTGGAGGCGCTGCCTCGTGTCCGCGACTTCCACGAGGTCAGGATCGCCTCCCGCAACCGCGACCACGCGGAGGCTCTGGCCAGCACCTTCGGCCGCGCCAGGGCGATGACCACGTTCGAGGAGGCCGTCCGCGGCGCCGACGTGATCTGCTGCTGCACCGACGCCCCGGAGCCGGTGATCTCGTTCGAATGGCTGGGCCCGGGCGCGCACGTGACCTCCATCGGCGCCAACCCCGCGGGACCCGAGCTGGACGCCGAGACCGTCCGCCGCGGCCGGCTCTTCGTCGAGTCGCGGGTCGCCTTCTCGCCCCCGCCGGCGGGATCCGCGGAGCTGCAGGGGCTGGACCCGGCGAGCGCCACCGAGCTCGGTGAGGTGCTCAGCGGGGACGCGGAGGGCCGCCGGTCCGACGAGGAGATCACCGTCTACAAGTCCATGGGCCACGCGGCCGAGGACGCCGCCGCTGCCCGCCTGGTCTACGAGGCCGCGCTGCGCGAGGGCGGCGGCCGCCGCGTCCCGATCTAGGCCCGGATTGCGGGTCGTCCACGCCGCCGGGGTCGCGGGCGCGCGGAGCGCCCGCGGCACAGTGGTGGTGATCGACGTGATCCGCGCCTTCAGCGTGAGCGCCTACGCCCTGTCCGCTGGCGCGACCGAGTGCCGGCTGGTCGCCGACCTGGACGGGGCCCGCGCGCTGACCACCCGCCTGGACGGGGCGCTGCTCTCGGCCGAGATCGAGGGCCTGCCCATCGAGGGCATCCCGCTGAGCAACTCACCCACGCTGCTCCTCGAGGCGGGCGTCCGGGGCCGGCCACTGGTCCAGCGGACGAGTTCCGGCACACAGGGGATCGTGGCCGCAGCGGGCGCGGACCGGCTCCACGCCGGCAGCCTGGTGGTGGCGGCGGCCACTGCGCGGGCGATCCTCGCCGCGGCGCCCGGGCTCGTGACGCTGGTGGCCACCGGCGAGGACCGCGGCCACCCCGAGGACCTGGCCTGCGCCAGGTACCTGGAGAGCCTGCTGGCCGGCTGCCGGCCGGACCTGGAGCGCCTGCTGCAACCCCTGTACGCGACCGAGCGGTACCGCCAGCTCGTGGCCGGCGAGTGGCCGGGCTTTCCCGCATCGGACCTGGACCTGTGCCTGGCGGCCGACTGTTTCGACTTCGCGATGCCGGTCGCGAGGGACGATGTGGGCCTGCGCCTCACCGCAATGCCCAGCTGAGGCGTCAGCGGAGCCTGTCGATCCACTCGGCGGTCGCGTACTTCCGCTCGGCCAGGGACGTGGCGGTCGCCAGCTCCTCGTCCGTGAGCCCGGACGGCTGGGAAGGGTAGCGGGCGGTGAAGCAGCCGGCCAGGGCCGCCACGACCTCGTCGCGGCTCAGCGCCAGCCACCGGGTGAGCGGCGAGACCACCCGCTCGGCGCTGCGGACGCCGTGCGGCGACACGCGCCGGCGGCCGATCCGGATCAGGCGGGGGACGATCGTGGCGTCCATCGCGTGGGCGATGGCCGTGTGGTGCACCACGATGCCCCGGCGCCGAGCCTGGGCGGCGCCTCCGATCTTGCCCTCCGGCGACACGATGTCGTTGATCGGCTGGTAGGAGGCTGGCACGCCCAGCCCGCGCAGGCAGTCGACCGCCCAGGCGTCGAGCACGGCGAAGGACTCCACGAAGCTGAGGCCGGCCACGACGGAGACCGGGAGGAGCAGGGAGTACGTCACGGTCCGCCCGGGCTCCACGACCATGGTGCCTCCGCCGCTCATCCGGCGGCCGATCGTGAAGCCCAGCTCGCGGGCCGCCTCCGTGTCGATCTCGTTGGCCAGGACCTGGTGCGAGCCCAGGATCAGCGCAGGCCGGGCCCACTCCCAGAAGCGCAGGGTCGGTCCGCGGCGGCCGGCCGCCACGCGCTCTCCGACCACCTCCTCGAGCGCGAGCTGCACGTGGACCGGCAGGGGCTCGGGCATGACGACCGCCCACCGGAGATCGCCGAGCCGGTTCAGGTGCTGCCGACCTCCTCGAGCACCTTCGCCGCGTGGCCGTCGGCTCGCACCCCGTACCAGGCCTGCTCGACGCGCCCCTCCTCGTCCAGCAGGAACGTGGACCGGATGGTGCCGGTGGTGGGCCTGCCGTACAGCATCTTCTCGCCGTAGGCGCCGTACCTGGTGGCGACGGCGTTCCCTGCGTCGGTCAGGAGGGTGAGGCCGAGGCCGTACTTGGCCCGGAAGCGGCGGTGGCTGTCCGCGTCGTCCGCCGAGACGCCGATCACGTCGACTCCCCGGCCGACGAAGTCCGGCAGGGCGTCGTTGAACTGGCAGGCCTCCTTGGTGCAGCCGGGCGTGTCGTCCTTCGGGTAGAAGTACACGATCACCTTGCGGCCGCGGTAGCCGGCCAGGCCGACTGGCCGGCCGTCCTGGTCGGGCAGCGTGAAGTCGGGAGCGGGATCACCGTGCTGGAGCTTCATGTCGTCGTCCTCGTGCGGCGATGGGACGGGGGCGGCCAGCTGACCGCCCCCGGGATGGACCGTCAGGTCTTGAAGCCGTTGGACTTCAGCCAGTCCGCGGCGATCTGGTCGGGATCCTGCTTGTCGACGTCGGCCTTCTTGTTCATCGCGATGAGCGCGTCAGTCGTCAGCTTGGACGAAACGTGGTTCAGCACCGAGGTGGCATCGGATGTCAGCACCTTGGTGCGGCCGACCGGCACCACGTTGTCGGCGTTCTGCAGGTGCTTGTCGTCCTGCAGCTGCACGTACTTGCCAGTGGAGTACGCGCTGTCGCTGGAGAAGATCAGGCCGATGTCGATGTCGCCCTTGTCGAGCGCGGCCTTGGTCAGGGGACCGCCCGCGTCGAGGGGCTTGAATGCCTTGAAGTGCAGGCCGTAGGTCTTCTCCAGGCCAGCCTGGCAGAACGGCCGCTGCGGGCACTCGGGCGGTCCGCCCAGCGTCATCTGGCTGGCGACCGAGGTCAGGTCCGAGAGCTTGGTGTAGCTGCCGTACTTGCCGCTCTTCAGCACCGCGAAGGCGTTCTCGTCGGCCGCGGCGGACGGGTCGAGCGCCTTGAGGTTCTTCGGCTCCAGGTACGTGTTGAGCTTCGCGACCGTCTGGGCCGGGTCTGGCGTCGCCTCGCCCTTGCCCTTGTTGATGAACTCGAGCTCGGTGGCGGCGTAGCCGGGGTACAGGTCGATGTCGCCGCGCTCCAGCGCCGGCTCGACGACCTCGCGGCTGCCCAGGTTCAGCTTGTAGTTGACCGTCCAACCCTCGCCCTTGAGCGCCCCGCCGTAGACGTTGGCGAGGATGCTGGACTCGGCGAAGTTGAAGCCGGCGACCGTGATGGTGCCCTTGTTGCTGCTCGACGGGGAGCCGCCGCCAGACGACCCACAGGCGCTGGAGATGAGACTCAGGCCCAAGATCGAAGACAGCAGGGCCCGGTAGGCCCACCTTAGCATCGCAAATCCTCCTGCGCTGATGCCGGCCCCGTGCGCCGGCAAGCCAAACGAGATGAGAGGGAAGGTCTGTTGTTTTACCGTACGGGAACGCTCACGAACGCTTGTTCGGAAGATTACCAGGTCAGGAGGCGGGCTCCGCCTGGGGGGCCGCCGCCCGCAGAGCGCTGTGGCGCGGCCGCATCGAGGCCGAGCGCAGGCCCGCGGGTGTGAGCAGGTACTGGAGGGTGCCCAGCGCCAGCTCCGTGAGGGCGGAGAGCGCGGCCACGAGCACCGCGCCCGCGAAGACCTGCACGAAGTCCCGCTGGCTGATGCCGTCGATGATGAACCTGCCGAGGCCGCCCCAGCCCACCAGGGCCGCGAGCGTCGCCGTGGCCACGACCTGGACGCCCGACGTGCGGACGCCGGCCATCACCACCGGCAGGGCGTTGGGCAGCTCCACGCGGGTGAGCACCTGGAGGTCGCGCATGCCCAGGCCGCGGGCGGCGTCGCGGAGCTCGGCGTCCACGTCGCGCATGCCGACGAAGGCGTTGGTGACCATGGGCGGCACGGCCAGCGCGACCAGCGCCACGTAGGCGGGGACGGCGCCGATGCCGATGGCCTGCACGGCGAGCACCAGGATCGCGAACGAGGGCAGCGCACGGCCGACGTTGGAGACGTTGATGGCCAGGGCGCCGCCGCGGCCGAAGTGGCCCAGGGCCAGGCCGACGGGGAGCGCGATGAGGGCGGCGGTCGCGGTCGCGGCCAGCGACATCTGCACGTGCTCGAGGAGCCGGTTGGGGACGCCCGCGGTGCCCTGCCAGTGCGCGGGGCTCAGGAACCAGCGGACGACCTCGGCCAGGAAGCTCACGAGTGGCTCCAGGGCGTGAGCGCGCGCTGGCCGAGGGCGAGGAGCACGTCGCAGACGACGGCCAGGGCGACCGACAGGACGGCACCGATGACGACCGGCGTGCGGAAGTCCCGGGTCAGGCCGTCCAGCATCAGCTGGCCCAGGCCGCCCTGGCCGAGCAGCGCGGTGATGGTGACCAGGCCGATCGTCGTCACGGTCGCGATGCGGAGGCCGGCCATGATGACCGGCAGGGCGAGCGGGAGCTCGACGCCGAGCAGCTGGCGGAGGGGCCGGTAGCCCATGCCCATCGCCGCGTCGCGGACCTCGCCCGGCACGCCGTCGAGGCCGACGACGATGTTGCGGACGAGGATCAGCAGCGTGTAGGAGACGAGGCCGATCTCGGAGGTGACGATGGTCAGGCCGGTCCAGGGCAGGAGCAGCGCGAAGAGGGCCAGCGAGGGCACGGTGTAGAAGACGCCCGCGATCGCCAGCACGGGCCCGCGGGTCGCGCGATAGCGCCAGGCGACCACGCCGACGGGGATGGCGATCACCAGGCCGAACGCCACCGCGATGGCCGTCAGCTCGACATGCTGCACCAGCGCGTCGGTGATGCGGCCGACGTGGCTGCCGACCCAGTCCCAGCGGACCCATGGCTCGCTGGCGTCCAGCCTGACGGTCACAGCCGTCACCTTAACGGGTTGTCTTGACGACCGTCCGCCCCGCGCCGATGCTGTGAAGCGCGGCTCGACACCCCCCGGGTGGGGGGCTTCGTTGGGGGGCGGGTGCCGCCGGAGCCCCGCCGGAGCCGCGCGGCGTCGCGCCGGCCGGACGGAGGGCGGCGCGGTCACCTTACAGTTGGAGCGGTGCTGACGCTGGACCGCGTCTCCAAGCGGTACCCGAACGGCCAGGTGGCCGTTCACGAGCTCAGCCTGACCGTTGGCGACGGCGAGACCTGCGTCCTGGTCGGTCCCTCGGGCTGCGGCAAGACGACGACGCTGCGGATGATCAACCGGCTGACCGAGCCGACCTCCGGCCGCATCCTGCTCGCCGGTGAGGACGCGACCCGCATCGACCCCGTCCGCCTCCGGCTGCGCATGGGCTACGTCATCCAGCAAGTCGGCCTCTTCCCCCACATGACGGTCGCGGACAACGTGGCCACGGTCCCCGGGCTGCTGGGCTGGGACCGCGACCGCATCCGCCGCCGGGTGACCGAGCTGCTGGAGCTGGTCGGCCTGGAGCCGGCTCGCTTCGAGGCCCGCTACCCGCACCAGCTGTCGGGCGGTCAGCGGCAGCGTGTCGGCGTCGCGCGGGCGCTGGGCGCCGACCCCCCGGTGCTCCTCATGGACGAGCCGTTCGGCGCCATCGACCGGGTCACGCGGGACCGGCTCCAGAACGAGTTCCTGCGGATCCAGGCGCAGATGCGGAAGATCGTCGTCTTCGTCACCCACGACATCGACGAGGCGGTCAAGATGGGCGACCGCATCGCCATCCTCCGCCAGGGCGGCATCCTGGAGCAGTACGACACCCCGGCTCGGGTCCTGGCCAGGCCGGCCACCCCCTTCGTGGCCGACTTCCTCGGCCCCGACCGCGGCGCGAAGCGCCTCTCGGTGGTCAGGATCGACCCCCAGCGGCTGGAGAAGGCCACTCGCGTGCCGACGGACGCGGAGGTGCCGGTGGACGCCACGCTGGCCGACGCGCTGTCGGCGATGCTGCTCCACGACACGGACCGGGTGCGGGTCTGCCGCGACGGCGAGGTGCTGGGCGTGATGACCCTGGGAACGCTGCTGGAGACGGCCGCCGCCTACCACGGCTAGAGCTCCGGCCGGAGCTCTGGTGGCCGGTGTACCGTCTACGCGCGAGATGGAGTACGATGTCGAGCTGACCTCCGCCGCCGAGAGTCCGACCGCTGTCGTGGCCGTGACCACCACCTGGGAGCGGTTCCCGACGCTCTGGAAGGAGCTGCTCGACCAGGTCTGGGCGTTCCTCCGCGACAGCGACCTCCGTACCGACGGGCACAACGTCATGCTCTACAAGGACGACGTGCCCGACGTCGAGGTCGGGGTGCAGGTGACCCGGCCGTTCGCGCCCAGCGGCCGGGTCGTCCCCTCCGTGCTGCCGGCGGGTCGGGTCGCGCGGACCGTCCACCGCGGCCCCTACGACCGACTCGACGATTCCCACCGCGCTGTCCGCCAGTGGTGCGCCGCGCGGGGCCTGGCCCTCGCCGGGCCCCGCTGGGAGATCTACGGCGACTGGCGTGACGACCCCGCCGAGCTCGAGACCGAGGTGTGCTACCTCCTGGCGTGAGCCAGGCCCACGCCCGCCCCGTCGTCCCACTCCCGCCGCATGCGCCTCGCCCTTCTGGTCGGGGGGCCGAACGGGGATGCGCGGCGGCGGCCCTCAGACCTTGCCCCTGGTGACGCGGACCCCGTGCCCCGGGCCGACACCGGTGCGCAACTCAGCCCCCATGTGCGAAATCCGGGGTCGCCGCACGTCAGGCCCGCGCCCGGCGCGCCTCCAGCACCTCACGCATCGTGCCGAGCCGCACGCCTGCCGCGGCCAGCCGGTCGCGCAGCGTGCGGATGAGCTCGACCGCCTCCGGGTTGTCGCCGTGGGCGCAGAGCGTGTCCACCCGGACCTCCACGACCGTGCCGTCGATGGCCACCACGCGCCCCTCGGTCACCATGCGCAGCGCCTGCTCGGCGGCCTGCTCGGGGTCGTGGTACACGCTGCCCGGCACCTGGCGCGAGACCAGCGAGCCGTCGGGGTTGTATGCCCTGTCGGCGAAGCCCTCGTAGGCGAGGTCGAGGCCGGCGTCCTCGGCTGCCCGGGCCAGCCGGGTGCCGAACTGGCAGACCAGGACCAGGCGGCGGTCGAGGCTGGCCACCCCGGCCGCGATGCCCCTGGCCAGCTCGGCGTTCCGGTTGGCGTGGTTGTACAGGGCTCCGTGCGGCTTGACGTGCTGCATGGTCACTCCGTGCCGGCGGCAGAAGCCGTCCAGCGCGGCCACCTGGTAGAGCACGTCCGTCTCCGCCTCCGCGGACGTGACCTCCAGCACGCGCCGGCCGAAGCCGACCAGGTCCGGGAAGCCGGGGTGGGCGCCCACAGCGACGCCGGCCGTCCGGCAGGCCGCCACCGTGCGGTCCATCACGCGCGGGTCGCCGCCGTGGAAGCCGCAGGCGAGGTTCGCCGACGTCAGCAGCGGG
>WNGQ01006930.1_pt1 | contig 10924 bp, 18 predicted proteins | sample 5407661 | NCBI WGS metagenome assembly WNGQ01 (sample SAMN13153382, study PRJNA577476) | soil metagenome | isolation source: 60 cm soil or saprolite under Garry oak tree replicate 2 | place: USA:California | collected 2016-06-15
GGAAAATCAGAGTGATAGAAGGGCGGCTGGCGCTCCCTAGCGGAATCGAACCGCTCTCTCCACCGTGAAAGGGTGGCGTCCTAACCGATAGACGAAGGGAGCGAAAATCCCGGCCACGCCACTACCAAACCCGATCGCGGCGCCGCCGATTCGCAAACAAATTATACCCGGCAAATCAACGCTTTGTGCTTGCGATGGCGCCGTGCCGACCCGGGACGCTGGTGAGGAGATCGCGGTGGCGGCGGGCGAACGTATAGTGGCGTTTGCGCGGCCGGGCAAGCCACCGGAAATCCGGCTTTTTCCGCCGATCGGACCCGTTCCCGCGGCAGATCCGCCCCTTATTCTTCTGCGCTCTCAATGGTTTCTAAAGTTCGTTGGGGTAGGGGTGAAAGCCTCGGGGACAGCCAGAATGGCCACAACAACCAAAAAGCGTGCTACGCGCAAATCGCTATCTCAGCCCGGCTGGATCACGCTCGATGGCGGCTTCGCGGCGCGTCGGTGCGTGGTGCAAAATATGTCCGCCACCGGCGCCAAGATCACGATCAACGATCCCAACCCGTTGCCGGCCAAATTGCGGCTAGCATTTTCGCGCGACGCAAGAACCGGCCGGCCCTGCGAAGTGGTCTGGCGGCGCGGCAAGTCCGTGGGCGTCAAATTCGTCAGGTAGCAAAGCAGGGCCGCAGGCGGTAAAAGGCGGGATGCGAAACACCTTGCTTGCAATCGTTGTGGCGACGCTGCCGGCCTCGATGGCGCCGGCCGAGCAGCCCAGGCATCCAAAGCCGGATAAGCCCGCCGCTTCCGGCGGGCTGCTGCCCGCAAAGGCCGCCGGCGGCGACAATTCCTGCGCCGCTTATGGTCCGGGCTTTATCAGGATCGACGGCACCGCAACCTGCGTGAAGGTCGGCGGCGCCGTCAGCATCGGGGTTGGCGGGTCCAACGGTTCGCGCTGAAACAGGACGAGGGCCCTTGAACCTCGATATCATCGTTCCCGTTTTCGTGAGTTGCGCGCTGTTGTGGTGGGTCAGCCGCGGCATGAGCTGGACCGCGCGTCTGGTCGCAGCGGGCGTCACCCTGGTTTTGATTTTATGTATCGTGCTGTTTGAGCGTTTCAGTTGAAGCGGGCTTTCGCCGATGCTCACGACATCGGCGGCGCGATGAATTTCTGGAATCCCGGGCGGCTGGCGAATTGCGCGAACCAACGTTCGAGATGCACAAGCTTCGGCTTGCTGACGCCTTCGACGCCGAACCAGCGCCGCGCATAGGCGCCGAGCGCGATATCGGCGATGGTGAAATCATCGCCTTCGATGAAGCGCCGCGTCGCCAGTTGCGCATCGACGATGCGCCATTGCACGGCCTCCGCGTCGGCATCTTTCTGGATCGCGACCATGTCGCGCTTTTCGACCGGGGTCCGCACCAGCGCCCAGAACACCGGGCGATCCACCGGCTGCAAAGTCGAGAGCGTCCAGTCCAGCCAGCGGTCGACGCTGGCACGCGCCTTCGGTGCCTGCGGATAGATCGGCGATCCCTGACCGTGAGCGAGGACGAGATAGCGCATGATGGAATTCGATTCCCACAGCACGAAATCGCCTTCGACCAGCGTTGGCACGCGGCCGTTCGGGTTCATCGCAAGATATTCGGGTTGGTCATTCTTGCCGAACGCCATGCCGGCATCGATCCGCTGATAGGCGATATCGAGTTCGCTCAGGCACCACAGCACTTTTTGAACGTTGACCGAATTGGCCCGGCCCCAGATGGCGAGCTGTTTTTGATTGCTGTCCGCCACGCGCTTTCACTCCCGATGATCCGCAACTCTGCGGGTCATATCGGAATTTTCGGAAAAAAGCGCGTGTTTGATGTGGTGTATTTCGAGTCAGAACCGAAATTTTGGTCCTAGGATTCAGGAATTTCTGACAGCGACAATCCGATCCTGAAAAGCGAACGGCCGGTTCGATCGACAGCGTCGCGAACCTCGGCGTTGACGTCACTGGCTTGGCGCGAGCGCGCCAACCGCCAGTCGTCTTCGGATGCGCCCCCAGGAAACGGCGCATCCGCATCGATCACCAGCCGGTAGTCGGGATGGTGGAGGTGGACGAAGAATTTGTACAAGGCTTACCAGTGTCCGGTGTTGGGCATCGAGGCCCACGGCTCCGCCGGCGGCTTGGCGTCGCCCTTCTGCAACAGTTCGATCGAATGCAGATCCGGCGAGCGCACGAAAGCCATGGTGCCGTCGCGCGGCGGACGGTTGATGGTGACGCCCATCTTCATCAGTTTGTCACAGGTGGCGTAGATGTCGTCGACCTCATAGGCAAGGTGGCCGAAATAGCGGTCCTCGCCGTATTTCTCCTCGTCCCAGTTGTAGGTGAGTTCGACCAGTGGCGCGCCGCGGGTCTTCGGCGACGCCTTCAACAGGTCTTCGTCCTCGGGCGCGCACAGGAATACCAGGGTGAATTTTGCGTTGTCGTTGTCGATCCGGCGGACTTCCTTCAGCCCCAACGCGTCCTGGTAGAATTTCAGCGCCGCATCGAGATTGCGCACGCGCAGCATGGTGTGGAGATAACGCATGTTTCTTGCTCCCTGGGATATTGACGATATTTGTTGCCGGGTTCGGGGCTTTCAATAGCAGCAAAAGGCTGATGAGGGCAGGGGCGTCACATGCGGATCATTCCGCCGCGCCGCCCCGGACAGGCGAAAGCCCCGCCTGGGGGGAGCGGGGCTTTCTGGGGGAAGCAAGGATTGGGGGATCAACCTGCCTCGAAAGATACGTCTGTCGGCGTCGGAAAAAGGTTCAAAACAACAACGCCGCCAGAGCGGAGTATGTTCGCTCGGCGGCGTTGCCGTAGAAACTGGATATGCAATTCCCCAGTACCCTTATGTCGGCGCCGCCCGGAAAAGGTTCAACGGTGCGCAAGGGTGCGCGCGGGGCGCGGCGTGGATTCTCGTCCGGCTTGTCGGCGCGACCGAACTCGCCCTTAGGCTTAGAAAGCCCGCTGTTCAAGCCTTGCGGTCGAGCAGCAATTCCTGCTCGGCCTGTCTTTGAACGTCGATGACGGTCTGCACGTCGTTGTTGATGGTCGTGACCGGCGCCTTGGCGGTTTCGTCGATGACAAGCTGGACTTTGGCCTGCGTCACCGCGGCAGGCACAGGGTAGATATTCATGGGACCCTCCTGGCTGCATAAAGTTGTCAGGAGGGCGTTTACCGTCCGTAAAAAGGTTGGGTTAATGACGCTTCTTTAACCAGTCGTTCGGCGAAAAAATCCGGACTCTGTTCGTTCACCGTGAACAAAACGCGGTCCGGCCCTGGTGCGTTGGGCCCGCGACTGACCGAGACGCCTGCCGTTCTGGTCGCCGCCGCATTGTTCTCTCCGCGCGGTCCCGGAGGAAATCCAGCGTTTGAAAGACCAGTTGGGGGACCAGTTGAACGAGCCGCCAAAGAATCCCGCCGGCGCCTGGTCGGGTTCCCAATGCTGTGTCTGGGCAGAGACATCAACAATCCGCTGTGCCATGGTTCATGCATGGCGATGGATTTTGACACGCTCTACGCTGAAGCGCTCAGCGCCTGGCCGGCCGAGATCAGGCTGCCGGTAAGGTCGTTCGTGACCGGGCATCTGGTCGATGGTCTGACCGACCTCGAATATTCGATCACAGCGCGATGGAAGGGGGGCCCGCTGGAGGTGCTGATGGTCACCTTGAACTGGAGCATCCTGAGGGCCGTGCACGCGCAATTCGCGACGCACGAGGTGGTCGTGATGGCCGAACTGCCATCGGTTCGCGAAAGATTCGAAGGCGAACTGCGGCTGTTGCTGAAAAGCCCGCATAGCAAAGAGCCGGAACGCAAGGTCATCCGCGAATATTTCGGCGATTGATGGGAAAGTGCTGCGTTGGCGCGGTAACGCCCGGTTGGCGTTCAACAAGCGGGATGACGGGATCAAACATCTGACGACGGATTGAAGTGCCGCCCAAAGCGGCTCACCGCCTGGCCCGAGGGAGCATCTTCCAAAAAGTCTGCGATCGCTCTTCCGAGTTCGCCGTCGCGCATGGTCGCGGGAGCATCCAACTCACCGTTCCAAAGCCGTGGACGATCTCGTCATAATGAGTGTCGTCTCGTCGGGAACTCAGTTTCCGAATGCGTTCGAGCAGCGCGGAAATCGGCAATTGAAATCTCCCTGACGCTGGTTCAAGGCCGTAACCAGCTGCCCGAAACTGAAAAACCCCGGCAGCATCCGAGGATACTGACGGGGTCTTTCATGCTCTCACCTCTTTCAAGGTTGCTGCACTCCAATAGCCAAAGCGCGAAGGCTTAGTTCGTTCCGCTGGTGCTGCTCTTTTTTGGTGCATGGATTTCGAGCAGCCGAACAAGGTCTGCCATGCTGGACCTGTCCTCGTTGGACGGAGGGCGCTGCGCCGGCTTTTCATTTTGCCGGAGAAAGAACTGCAGGATCTTCATATCGCCCTCAATTGAGTAAGGGATGCCACTTACTCAATGTAAGCCGGCGGGTGCGCATTTGTTCCTCAAGAACCATTGCCATCGCTATGACTTGCGGGGCCCCGACCCAGCACGCCGTAATTGCTCGACTTGGCGCCATCGCCCTGAACCAGGCCAGCCGACGCCAGGCCCAGCTTCAATAGCTCCCTGACCGCAGCGGCCCGGGTCGGCATCCGGTGCTCAAACCGGAAATCGTCCACCACCGACAACTCTCGCGGCGAGAGCATGATTTGAAGCCGTTCCTCGCGCATTCCGCTCATAAATCCGCCCAAAAAGCTCAAGTTGAGGACATTGAGTAATTCCCTAACTCAGTGGCGTTCGGGTGGTTCCCACCAGAATCTCATTTTGATAGCAATTAGTCAAAAGTTCCCATGTTATCAATTAGTTATGATTTGAATTGAAGGCGATTTCAGGCGTATCCTCATCGCCAATCGGAGGCAAAAGCCTCGACGCCATCAAAGCGAGGTCGGTCCTATGTTTTTCAATTCCGAAGAGAAGAAACCGGACAAGAAACCGCAGAAGCCCGCGCCGAATCCGAATGGCTTGTTGAGCAGCAAAGAAAGCGGTTGGCTCAACAGCAAAGAACTCGAGCCGCCGAAATAATCCTGGCCGTTCGAGATTTGTGGCGATCAATTCGGCATGGGAACGCAGGCGGCCATAGACCGCGGTTCCGCTGCAACCATTGAAAATCGTCTGCGTTATTTCTCGGGTACTCACTGCGAGGAGGTGCGTATGAAAAAAACATTGGCAGTCCTGGCGACGGTCGCCACGGTTGGCGCCACCGTCGTCACCGCGCCCGCGCCGGCTGAAGCACGCGGCATTGGTCCCGGATTGGCCTTCGGCCTAGCGGCGGGCGCATTGGCCGCCGGTGCGGCAGCGAGCGCGTATCCGTATTACGGACCGGGCTATGGCTACTATGATTACGGGCCGCGCTACTACCGGCCGGCCTATTATGGCTACGGAGTTGGGCCCTATGCCTACTACGGCGGACCCTATTATCCCTATCGGCACCACTACTGGCGCCATTGGTAAAAAGGAAAAAGCCCGGAGCACGCCTCCGGGCTTTTTTGTTGCTGTAAAGACCCGCGCTACGACCAGAACGGTACGCGATTCAGTCCGCTACGGGCGTTTTCCAGCGTCGTGACAAAATATTCTTCACGCTCGCGCTTAAATTTCTCCTGTGTGGCTTTGAAGTTCGCCACGCGCTTTGCGATTTCCTCGCGCTCCTTTGCGAGCCGTTCTTGCTGTTCCGTCATGCCAACCCCGTGATTCGTGTTCCGAGCCCATTGGGCGGCTGCGATTGGGGCGTGAATGCGGAAATCGCGCTGCAGGATTGTGGTTGCCACGCGCAGCGCAGAATCTCGCGCGATAATGCGCGGCGACGAGAATTCGAGCCGGCGAAGAAGACGCGCGCCTATGTCAATGAAATCGAAAACCTTATCAACCAAATCAAACGCTGTAGTTGGTGGCGGTGGATAAGAAACGCACCGTGCTTGTGACTCATGCACCTTGCCGATAGCTAAAAGAAAAACAGGAGGCGTGTATGGCAAAGATAGATCTGGACTCACTCAACATCGAAGAACTCGCGGCGTTGCGCGACAGGGCAATCGATAAACTGGCGGAAAAGGTCGCGCAGCGGCATGCCGAACTCGAAGCCGAAATAGAAAGGCTTTCCTTGTACGGCAAGTCGGCGAAAAAATCCCAGGCAGCGGCTCCAGGAGCCAAGACAAAGAAGCGCGAGAAGAAGAGCGACGAAGCAAGCAGCGAAACAAGCGGCGAAGTCACAGAACCGGTCGCAGACGCGGCTTGATTTAGCCGGAACGCTTGGGGACCGAAGGCCGGGGGGCCATCCAACGATCGAGAGCATTGACGTGGCTATCCGAATGGCCGTGCTATAGTCGGCGCGGCCAAATTTTCGGATAGCCCCATGATCGCATCGGATCTTCGCAGCGGCGTGGAACGGCTCGGCGATATGATCGCCGAGGCGTCCACGATTGTTCCCTTTACCGGCGCGGGTATTTCAACCGAATGCGGAATTCCCGATTTCCGCTCGCCCGGCGGATTGTGGACGCGCAACCGTCCGATTCCGTTCGATGAATTCGTTGCCAGCCAGGACGCCCGGGACGAGGCATGGCGGCGGCGCTTTGCGATGGAGCCGACCTTCGCCGCGGCAAAGCCGGGACGCGGTCATCGCGCGCTCGCCTCGCTTTACAAAGCCGGCAAGATTCCCGCTATCGTCACCCAGAACATCGACAATCTGCATCAGGTATCGGGCTTCGCGCCGGATCACGTCGTCGAACTGCACGGCAACACCACCTACGCCCGCTGTATCGGCTGCGGAAAGGCTTACGATCTTCCGTGGGTCAAGCAACGCTTCGAGGCGAGGGGCGGTGCGCCCGACTGCTCCGCCTGCGATGAGCCGGTGAAGACTGCGACCATTTCGTTCGGGCAGGCGATGCCGGAAGACGAGATGCGCCGCGCCACCGAGCTTGCCCAGCATTGCGACCTGTTTATCGCCATCGGATCGTCGCTGGTGGTTTGGCCGGCGGCCGGGTTTCCGCTGATGGCGAAGAATTGCGGCGCCCGCTTGGTGATTATCAACAACGAGCCCACCGAGCAGGATGATATTGCCGATCTGGTGATCAGGCACGATATCGGCGAGACGCTTGGCCCGTTCGTAGGTAACTAATTGCCAAATTGATTCGCGGCAGCGCAAGACTGTTCATAGCTTCCGACAAATTTGTTTTTTTTGTATCCACCGCAAGCGGGAGTGTTATCTTTTGATTCAGAGATTCGCGTTGCGGCATCATGAATTGTCATCGATGGGCGCGTGTTCGGTGTGGGGTCCGGGGGTCATGGGGTCGGACAGTTTTGAGTCCAAAAAGCTTGGTGGCCCCGTGGCGGGCGGGGCCGGTGCCAACAGGATAGGGTCTGGCGAATTTTCGGGAGGCGCGGAGCGCGACCCGGGAATCGATGCGCTTGCGGGCCTGGGCGATAGCGCCGCCAATCTGGTCGAGATCAGCGGCGTCATCAAATGGTTCGATGCATCAAAGGGCTACGGCTTCATCGTTCCTGACAATGGCTCGCCGGATGTGCTTTTGCACGTTACCGTGCTTAGGCGCGACGGCTATCAAACCGCCTATGAAGGCGCGCGTCTGGTCTGCGAATGCGTGCAGCGGGCCAAGGGCTATCAGGCGTTCCGGATTCTCTCGATGGACGAATCGACGGCGATCCATCCGGCGCAAATGCTTCCGGCACGCACGCATGTCAGCGTGACGCCGACCAGCGGCCTGGAGCGGGCGCAGGTCAAGTGGTTCAACCGGCTGCGCGGCTTCGGCTTCCTGACCTGCGGCGAGGGAACCCCCGACATCTTCGTTCATATGGAAACCTTGCGCCGCTTCGGAATGACCGAGCTGCGCCCTGGCCAATATGTGCTGGTGCGGTACGGGCCGGGCTCCAAGGGGATGATGGCGGCCGAGATTCAGCCGGAAACCGGCTCGCCGGGGCTCTCGTCGCATTAGTCGCGCTTGTCCAAAGTCGCGCCCGTCCAAATAGCCGAAACCGCAGGCCGATCACGGGAAATCGCACCGCGTGGCCTTGCCGAAGGTCTGGCATTTGCCACGATCCTTGGGCTAGGGTCCGCCCGCAGGCGAATTCCCCACGGTGAGCGTTATCCCCATGAGTTTTGATCGAGATATTTGGCGGCGCCGCTTGCGGCGCGCGCGCGCTGCGCGGCTTTGGATATCCCTCGTTGCGGTCGTCGCGCTTTGCGCGTGGTCCGGGATCGGTGCGCAGGCGGCGAGTTTCCAGCCGCTCGAGATCGTCACCAAATCCGGCGTGCAGGTCTTCTCGGTCGAGATGGCCACCACCGAGGAAGAAAAGACCACCGGTTTGATGTACCGGAAGGAATTGCCGGACGGGAAGGGGATGCTGTTCGATTTCTCGCCGGAGCAACAGGTGTCGATGTGGATGAAAAACACCTTCATCTCGCTCGATATGATCTTCATCCGGGCGGACGGCCGGATCCTGCGGATTGCCGAGAATACCGAGCCGCAATCCACCAGGATCATCTCCTCGGGCGGGCCCGCCAGGGGCGTGCTGGAGGTGATCGCCGGCACCGCGAAGAAATACGGCATTGCCCCTGGCGACCGCGTCGGGCATCCCCTGTTTAGCGGCCATTGAGGGGCCCGAAGCCGCCTTGCTGGCTGTGCTTTAAGCGTGTATCGACGTGTTTTCCCAGATCATCGGGGTATAGCGCAGCCTGGTAGCGCGGCAGTTTTGGGTACTGCAGGTCGTTGGTTCGAATCCAGCTGCCCCGACCAAATTTATCAAGCGCGAGGTACGCGCGGCCTCATCAAATCCTCGAAAGCAGCGTCCCTAGAACGGCAGCGAAGGCTGCATTTCCAACCAGTCGATGACCTCGAAAACCATTCCGCGCCTCGACATCTCGGCTTCGAGATCGGCGGCGTGGGTTTTCCACTCCTGGGTTTCGCGAACGCGAAACCGGCATTCTTTTCCCATTTCGCTCAGCGCATCATCCGCCGCGAGGGCTCCACGGACGCCCTGATACATCATGGTGAGGCTGTCGTTCGTGAATGCTTGGTAGTTCATCGGGTCCTCAACATCGTGAAAAACCGCCGCTGGGACTTTTCAGCGACGGCTCCCGGACCGATACGCATACGCAGCAATCAGCGGAATGGAACCGCAAATCCCCGGTTAAGGTTAAGGGGGAGCGCGGGACAGGCGCTGCGCTTCGTGTAGCCAACGTCCGGTGCGCTGAAATCTTCGACGACAAACCCAACAGGTCCTCTTTGCCGCTACCTTTTCCTACCGACTATAAGCGCCGCGATATCCTGGACGTCTTTGCGGCTGAGCGGCAGGTTGCGCATGGTCGCATGGGGCAAGAGCAAAAATGAGGCGATCATGTCGGGGTCGATCGCTCCCCGACGGCGATAGTTGCAAAGGACGGCGCTCGATTGCGTTTGGCCGGAGCAGGCCCGATCGCGGGGCATTGCACCACCGCTCCGACAACCGCCGGCCACTTTGGACATTCTATGCAAGGATCGTCTCACTCCCTCCGAAGAAGGTAAGCACAACAGAGAGATACAATGTCGAAGCGCGGGCCGTCCATTCCATGGGCTGTCAGAGCGGCTCGTCGTCCTGCGTTGAAGGCTGCTCTTGCAACGAAACGAAGTCTCCGCCGCCAAGATCGTCTTCCGGAGATGGGTAGATACAAAGGTGGTCTTGTACCTTCTTGACATCAGGAACATTTTCCGCGGCGACGATCGCCGCCTGCCGGGCCTTCTCGCTCTTGACCACGCCGCCCAGGCTCACGACCCCGTCGCGTACCATGACGTTGAGCCGGCAGGGCAGAAAATCCGAGCGGGTCACAATTCCAACAAGGCGATCACCACGCAGCACCGGAAGGCGTTTGACGTTGTAGGATTCCATGACCTGCACGATCTGGGCGAGCGACGTATGCTCCGCAACGGTGACCGGATCGGGCGTCATGATCTGACGGACCTTGCGACCATGCTCATGGACAAAGTCAGCCGCGATCTGGTCGGGGCCGACCAGACAGTTCAGCCACCGGCCGCGCTTTCGTTCGGTCCCGATCTCTGCACGGCGGATAAAATCACCTTCCGAAATGATGCCGATCAGCTTGCCCTCGGCATCGACGACCGGCAGTCCGCTGACGTGATGCTGCAGCATCTTGTGGATGGCTTCGACGATGGAGGCGTCGGCGCCGACCGTTATTACTTCCGGGGTCATGATCTGGTCCGCACGCATGGGGGACTCCCAGGTCCAGCCTGTCGCGGCGTCTTCAGTGCACAGGCCGGCCTCTAGCAGATTTGCGCCTGAGGACGGCCAGTTGCAACGTGTAGCCTGTCCGCGCGATCGGAGCGTCTTGGCTGTGGATCAATATTCGACCACGCGTGAAGATTCGCCATGCTGGACGCATGCCGTCGATCAAGGGGCGAATAGGAAACGACGGGTTTGGCCCGGCTATAATTGGGCGGAATCTTCTACCCGCGTTCGCGCGCTGATGCCGGCGGCAATTTGCATGGTGGTGCCGATCGCCCAGGCAAGGCCGATCAGGATGGCCCCACTCGGACGCGCCGTCTCGTCCAGTACAATGCTGGAGACTGATACTACCGCTGCCACCGCAGCGAGGAAAGTGCCGGCTGCGCTGAGCAGCTCCACGACATCCGCCCTGGAACCGAGGCCACTCCGCAGAGGCAGGTGCATCCGGTGGTCCGGAGGAGCAGGAGGCAGATCGATCCCGAGATAGAAGCCCGCGGCCCCGTACAGCATCATGGCCATCACGGCGGTGGCTGAACCGATCAGGTCGATGCTGGCCCTTCCCACATGTGCCGCGACGAATAGCCCGCACGAGGCGCCGGTCAATGCAAGCCCGCTCCGCTCAAGCACATGCGCCC
>WNGQ01008261.1_pt1 | contig 10924 bp, 8 predicted proteins | sample 5407661 | NCBI WGS metagenome assembly WNGQ01 (sample SAMN13153382, study PRJNA577476) | soil metagenome | isolation source: 60 cm soil or saprolite under Garry oak tree replicate 2 | place: USA:California | collected 2016-06-15
AGCATCTCGTCACGGAGCTCTTCATGTACATGGCCGGGATCAAGCTCAACCACGTGCCGTACAAGGGCAGCGGGCCGGCGCAGCAGGACCTGATGTCGGGGATCGTCAAGGTGAGCTTCGTCGGAACGCCGATCGCGATTCCGCACATGAAGGCGGGAAGGCTGAAGGCGCTCGGGGTGAGCACGGCGAAGCGCTCCCCCGAAATGCCCGACGTGCCGACCATCGCGGAAGCGGGCGTGCCCGGCTACGAGGCCATCGTCTGGATCGGCATGCTCGCCCCGGCCGGCACGCCGCACGAAATCATCGCCAAGCTGAACGGCGAGATCGGGAAGCTCGTGCGCACCGACGAGGTGAAGAAGCTCCTCGCCCCGACCGGCATGGAGCCCGACCCGGACACACCCGAGCAGTTCGGCGCCCACGTCAAGGCCGACTACGACAAATGGGGCAAAGTCGTGCGCGATTCCGGGGCGACGGTGAATTAGCCCTGTTGAATGCAGCGCGCCTGTTAGGGAACGTTTAGCGCGCAGGAAATAATAGTGGTACGCTAAGCGCCATGGGTGATACCGACGTTGCCGAAATCCTCACGCTCCCGGGTGAAGAGCGTCTGCGTCTCGTCGAGATTATCTGGGCAAGCCTTGTTACAGACCCGTCATCGGTCCCTCTGAGCGACGCCCATCGTGCAGTGATCGACGAGCGCTTAGCCGAACACGAGCGTAATCCGGACGACGTAGTTTCTCGGGACGAAGTGCTCGCCGAAGCCCGGCGAGGCTGATGGCCCTGCCGGTTGTCTACCGTCGGAAGGTTGGACGGGATCTGGCTGGTGGTTACGCGTGGTGCGAAGGGCAACGCCCCGGCCTTGGTGAGGAATTTCTTGCGGTCAACGCTTCGCTGGACACCATAGAGCATTTCCCCGAGATATTCGCACGTGTCCACGGGGAAGTTCGTCGCGCGATTGTCCCGGTTTCAGTACGCTGTCTTCTACCGCGTTGAATCCAAGCGCGTCGTGGTACTTTCAGTCTTACATACGGCTCGCGACCCGAAACTCTGGCCCCGGCCTCGGAAGATTGCGGGCTTCAGCTACGCGATGGTGCTCGCGGCGGTGGTGATCGTGGGGATCGTGGTCGAAGCGGCGCGCGTCACGACTTGGCGCATCGTCCGGGCGGACCGCGAGGCGGAGCTCCTGTTTCGCGGCCAGGCCTACCGCAACGCCATCGCGAGCTTTTACCAGTCGAACGGCGCCTTCCCGCGCTCTCTCGAGGACTTGCCCAAGGACCCGCGTTCGGCGAGCAAAAGGCACATCCGTGCGCTCTATCCCGACCCGATGAGTCAGGGTGAAAAGCGGGAGTGGAGGCTCATCCAAGCGGGCGGAGGTATTTCAGGCGTCGCCAGCGCGAGCACGGAAGAACCGCTCAAGCAGGCGAATTTTCCGAGGGAGTTCGAAAAGTTCACGGGCGCGAAGTCGTATTCCGAGTGGGTCTTCGAGTACGTCCCTCCGGCGCGTCCCCCGGCACAACCCCCGGGAACGAAACCGCCGGGCGCGAGCCCGCCGGTGCTCAGGACTTTTTGAGTCGCGCTTGCTCGTTGTGTCACAGGAAACCGAAAGTTGCTCATGAGGTTGGCGCTGTAAGGGCCTGTGCTGGATTGTCTTTTACCGGGTCAGGGGAGGATTATCAAGGTCGTCGCCCATCCGAGCCTTGACAAAATAAATCGGGCAAGCATAGAGTGTGCTCACATAAGACGCCGGTCACACCTTGCGCATCGGAGGGGCGCAAGGACAGAAAAGAAACCTCCGGTAACAAGAACGAAAGGGGAGGGGCATGGACCAGCGCCGTGTTCGCAAGTCTTGTGTTCGCTTTGTTGTTCTCAGCGTATCCTTCAGCGCAGTCGTAAGTCTTGCGGCCCAGGCGGCCACCGCGCCAGTGGGGGCCACGCCGGGAAGTTTCAGCGTCGACCCCAACGGCGGGGCGAACTACACGATTCCGATCCAGATCCCGCCGGGCAGCGCGGGCATGGCGCCGAGCGTCGCGCTTACCTACTCCAAGCAGGTCGACAACCCGCTCGTGGGTGTGGGCTTTTCGATCTCGGGTCTATCGATCATCAGCCGCTGCGGCAGCACCAAGGTGCTCGACGGCATCAAGGGTGGGGTCTATTACGACAGCCGCGACCGCTTCTGCCTCGATGGGCAACGGCTGATCGCCGTCAACGGCGCCGATGGCGCGCTTGGCACCGAGTACCGCACCGAGCGCGAGTCCTTCGCGAGGATCTTTTCCTACGACACCTCTGTCTGCGGGCTGGATAACAACGCTGCTCCTTCCTCAGGGCCGGCGTGCTTCAAGGCCTTTAGCAAGGACGGCACAGTCTCGGAGTACGGAGTGAGCCCCGATTCGCGCATCCAGGCCGCTCCGCAGAACGGCATGGTTCAAACCACTGTTCGCCTGTGGGCTTTGAACAGGGTGCAGGACACGCGAGGGAACTACTACACCGTCAGTTACGCCGAAGACAACACCAACGGCGAGTACCGTCCCTTGAGGATCGATTACACGGGCAACGCGAACGCAGGGCTGGCGCCCTACAACTCGGTACGCTTTGTCTATGGCTCACGCACCGACATCGTGCCTCACTATGAAGCGGGCTCGGTGATCAAGGTCACGCAGCGGCTGACGAACGTGCAGACCTATGCCGATGCCACGCTCGTTCGCTCCTATAACCTCGGCTACGACAACAATGGCGTGGTAGGCAGATCGCGGCTAAGAAGCGTTACCGAGTGTGCCGGCGATCAAGTCTCGTGTCTTCCACCCATGACTTTTGACTGGCAAGACGGTACAAGCTCTGGGCAGCTGATCGCTGGCAATAACCCCGCGACTGGATCAGCACTGATCAACAACTGGAACTGGTCCTGGTATTCGAAACAAATTGCAGACGTCAACGGTGACGGCCGGAGCGACGTGGTGCTGGTGGCTGCGACTACGGGGGGCCTTTGGGTCTACACGCTGCTCGCAAACGGGGATGGGAGCTATCAGCTGGTTGCCGGCAATAATCCTGCCACCGGATCAGCACTGATCAACAACTGGAACTGGTCCTGGTATTCGACACAAATTGCGGACGTCAACGGCGACGGCCGGAGCGATGTGGTGCTGGTGGCGGCGACTAAAGGGGGCCTTTGGGTCTACACGTTGCTCGCAAACGGGGACGGGAGCTATCAACTGGTTGCCGGCAATAACCCCGCCACCGGATCAGCACTGTTCAACAACTGGGACTGGTCCTGGTATTCGACACAAATTGCGGACGTCAACGGCGACGGCCGGAGCGACGTGGTGCTGGTGGCGGCGACTAAAGGGGGTCTTTGGGTCTACACGCTGCTCGGGAAAGGGGATGGGACCTATCAGCTGGTTGCCGGCAATGATCCTGCCACCGGATCAGCACTGTTCAACAACTGGGACTGGTCCTGGTATTCGAAACAAATTGCGGACGTCAACGGCGATGGCCGGAGCGATGTGGTGCTGGTGGCGGCGACTTCAGGGGGCCTTTGGGTCTACACCATCACCCTTGCCAGCGGATTATTCCCGGACTTGCTATCGCGCATTACAAATGGCCTCAGCGCTGCTACTAACGTCGCCTACAAACCTTTCACCGATAACTCCGTCTACACCAAAGACCCTAGCGTACTGTCTTGTGCGCAGCCCAATCCTCCGTTGACCAACCTTGCCGCGGCAAATGTGAACTGCTACCCGTACCAGAATGTGCAGAACGCCACCTATGTGGTTTCGCGCGTGACGCAAAGTGACGAGATCGGTGGATTGCGCGGCACCTCGTACAAGTACGCAGGAGCGAAGTCGCATCTGACAGGCCCGGGTTGGCTGGGTTTCCGCAGGATGGAGACGACCGATGAGCCTGGCGGCATCCCTAGCGGCATCGTGAGTGTCGCCGAGTACGACCAAAGGTACGAGGTAGGTCTGAACGGCATGCCTGCGCTGCTGCAAACGAAGCTGGGGGCGCGCACGCTCAAGCAGGTGCAGAACTTCTGGCAAGGCGTCGCTACGACGGATCCTGCGTACCCCGCGGCGAGCCAAGTGCGCTTTGCGAAGCTCAACGGTACGTTGGAGCAGAATTTCGAGCCCAACCTCCTTGCAGGGAGTGATCTCATTAGTTGCGTGAGCGCGGACAACACTTTTGGCGCCTACGGCGACATCACTCAGACGATCGCGAGAACGGACGCGAGCTGCAGCTTCGCCTCGGCCTGGGTGAAGACGACGACGAGCAGCTATTGCCCAGGACCGAACGAGCTTGCGATCTCCGACTGTCCCGCTCCATCGAGCCGGATTTTGGGCAGGCTCAGCCGAGCGCAGGTGACGGCAAGCGCTCTCGGAGTGCTCTCGCAGACGCGTACGAGCAGCTTTGGCTACGATGCTCGGGGGCTGCTGACCACCGAGACGATCGAGCCCGATGAGCCGGCAAGCTCCACGCTGCGGCTGGCCACGACTCACCAGTACAACGAGCCCTACGGCAACCGTAGCCAGAGCACGGTCACGGGAGCGAATCCGGACGCAACGACCTTCAGCCGCACGACGAGCTTCGGCTACGATTCTCGGGGCCGCTATGTGGAGAGCACGACCAACGCCCTGGGGCACTTGAGCACGGCCACCCACGACGCGAGATGGGGCACGGTGCTCAGCCAGGCCGATCCGAACAACGTCACGGTTTCCTTCGGCTACGACGGCTTTGGCAGAAAGACCAGCGAGACGCGGCCCGATGGCACGACGACGAGCATCGCGTACGCGGCCTGCGATACGTTGTCGAATCCCTGCCCGAGCTTCGGCAACGGTGCCGTGGCAAGCTACACCGTCACCACCCAATCGAGTGGCGCCGCTCCCGCGACCGCCTACGTCGATCTTCTCGGACGCACGCTTCGCACGCAGACGGTGGGCTTGAACGGCGCGGCCGTGTACCGCGACACCGAGTACGACAACCAGGGTCGGGTCGCGAGAAGCACGCTGCCGTACTTTGCCGGGGCGTTCGTGTACTGGAACACCAACGGCTACGATGCGCTCAGCCGCCTGACTCAGGTGACCGAAGCCGACGCCGGGATTACCGCGACGAGCTACCAGGGGCTGACCACCGTGGTCACGGGGAGCGGTCCGGGCATCACGGCGCGCTCGCGAACGAGCGTGAAGAACGCCGCTAATCAATTGGTATCGGTGAGCGACTCGCTCTATCCGACGCAGAGCACGGCTTATCAGTACGACGCCTTCGGCAGCGTGACGCGGGTCACCGACCCGGCGGGCAATGTCACGTTGATGAGCTACGACCGGCGCGGGCGCAAAGAGACGATGGCCGATCCGGACATGGGCTCCTGGAACTACGGCTACGACAGCCTGGGCGAGCTGATGCGCCAGACCGACGCCAAGGGGCAACCACCACAGACGGTGCTCTACGATCCGCTCGGGCGCATCCAAAGCCGCACCACGCCTGAGGGCACGAGTACTTGGACCTACGACAGCGCCCCCTTGGGGACAACAGGTCTTCTCGCCAAAGGCCGGCTCGCCTCGGTCAGCGTCCCCGGGAGCGTGCAGCAGTCCTACGGCTACGACAACCTCGGGCGACCAAGCAGCAGCACGCTCACGGTGGATGGCACAGCGTACCCGACGAGCACGACCTACAACCTCACGAACGGCCAAATCGAGACCGTCACCTACCCGCAGACCGGGTTTGCGGTGAAGCGCGTCTACAACGCAAACGGCTATCTCTTCGAGCTGCGCAACGCCGCGACCAACCAACTGTACTGGACGGCGAGCCAGGATGACGCTGCGGGCCGGCTCACGCAGGAGCGCTTGAACAACAATCTGCTCACGACCGATCGCGTCTACGATCCAGCCAAGGGCACGCTCACGCGCATCAACACCTACGGCGCTCCGGGCACGGCGCAGGACCTGCGCTACGATTTCGACGTGCTCGGAAACCTGCTCTCGCGATTCGACTTTCTGCAAGGAACCACCGAGACCTTCGGCTACGACACCCTCGACCGGCTGCTCTCGGTCACGGGCCCGGCTTCCAAGAGCTTCCAGTACGACGCGATCGGCAACATCACCTCCAAGTCCGACGTGGGGAGCTACGCCTACACGGGCGGCAAGCCCCACGCGGTCACGCAGGCGGGCCCGAACGGCTACACCTACGATCCGAACGGCAACCAGCTCACCGGCCCGGGCCGCAGCGTCGTCTACGCCTCGTTCAATAAGGCATCCAGCATCACCAAGGACGGGTTGGTGACCACCTTCAGCTACGACGCGGGCTTTAACCGGGTGAAGAAGAGCAATGTAAACGGCACCACCGTGTACGTGGGCAAGCTCTACGAGCGAGTGGTGCGCGGCACCGTGACCGAGCACAAACACTACATCCACGGGGGGGCCGCTCCGGTGGCGGTGTACACCCAGCGCAACACCGGGGTGAACGACACGCGCTACCTGCACACCGACCACCTCGGCTCGGTCGTCGCGATCACGGACGAATCGGGAACCGTCGTGCAGCGCCTCTCCTACGATGTGTACGGCAAGCGCCGCAACCCGGACTGGACCGATCCCATCGGTCCGATCGCGTCGCTCACCCCGCGCGGCTTCACGGGCCACGAGATGGATGATGAATCGGGCCTCATCAACATGAACGCGCGCGAGTACGACCCGGTGATCGGGCGGTTCCTCAGCGCCGACACGATCGTGGAGGCGGGCTTCGGCCAGGGGCTCAACCGCTACAGCTACGCACGCAACAACCCTCTCTCCTACACCGATCCAACGGGGATGTACTCATTGGGGGATGTGATTAGCATCTTCGACCCAGTATTTGCGGTGGCCAAATATGTGAACGATCATAAGGACGACATTGCGCGCCAAGCCAGCAGGTTACTCAACAACGTCTCGGGGATACCGTACGTTGGGCAGTTGGCCAGTATCGCACTGCTGACTTCGGATTTCGGCTATGTCTACGGCTGGTCCACCGGGGATTGGAAGTCGGTTGGCAGAGCGCACGCGACAGGTGCCGTATTGGCAGCAAGTTTTGGGGCTGGAGCGGCGGCATGGGCGGCTTATAGCGGGTCACTTTTAGGTGCGGGGATCTTCGTCGCCGAAAGCGCTGCGATCGGCTACGCAAGCAGCTATGCGACTGCCAGAATCAATGGCGCTTCCAATGATGAGGCTCGACATGCGGCGTTGCTTGCAGCGAAACGCGGTGCTGTGTCAGCGGTCATGCGAATTGGTTATCAGGCTATGTGGGAGGAAACTGACAGACTTAAAAGGGCAACAGGTATAGATACCGGGCCATGTAAGTATGGTCCTGGTGGTCCCTGCATCGGAGGAAATCGACTTTATTACGACGACTTCGACTTAAACACAGGAATAAATAATGACGTTCCAAGCTTAACCGGAATCGCCAACTTAGGCGTGTGCATGGAACCGTGCGGTTCGTCGGCCCTCTTTCGTACAGTCACGGAATATGTTGGAAAAGTCCATGATTTCACTATGGGGCTTATAGGAGGATATACACAAAATGGCTTTGCCACATGGAGCCAAATTGGGGTAGTAAACGATCTAGTACAACTTTATAATTGGGGGACGATGATTCCTTCAGCTCTCTATACAGGGGCTGCCCTTTTCGGTACGCAATATTACTCGGTATACGGTGTTACAGGACGCTATTGAGGTTGATCCCTCGTTACTATTCGTGGGAGCGTCAGGGAATGCAGCCTCGTTCTGTCGGGCTTATTATTGGGCAAACGGCGGAGCGTTGGAACCAGCATTTGCGGACGGCAGCGGAGCGCTGCAGAGAAGAATTAGCTCGGGAGCTCGCGTCGCTGGAAATCCCTTGACGGGTCGCTAAACTAGAGGGTGTTTGCTACGCGCTGCGCGCGATGAGTGCGAGCACTTCAGCGGCGCTTACGATACGGACGCCCTGGTAGGTCTTGAGGGTTGCGCAATCGCTTGTCACCGAAGGCGATGGCGTCGGCGTGCGCGGCGAGCGCACAGGCGAGAATTTGATCGTCGTCGGGGTCGCCGGCCACAGTGGGATTGATGTCGGCGGGAACGACCAATTGGGCAAGGCGCGCGTAGTTGGCGACGAGCTCGGCGGCGGAGAGTTGGGCCGCTCGAATGCGTTTGGCGAACTGCTCGCGCCCGATCACCTCGGCGAACTCGGCAGCGAGCGCCACGCTGCTGTAGAGCGTGATCCGTTTAGCGCGCGCGGCGTTGATGAGTTGCTGCGGTGGGCCGCTTCAGAGGAGTCCTGAGACTACGGTGTTGGTATCAGCGACGATCCGCACCGCGGCGTTCCTGTAGCTCGCGCCGCGCGGCGTCGATCTCGGCTTGCACTTCGTCCTCGCTCATGGGAGGAAAATCCAGTGCGGCGAGCTTCGCCATGGCCTCGCCCAGGCGATCGGCGGCGGTATCGCGCGCCTCGTTCTCGCGGGTGCGCAAGAAATCGACGAAATCCTCGACCTCCGCCATCCGCTGAGGCGGCAGACTCTTGAGCTTTTCGATGAGCGCTTGCGGGTCGCGCGTGTTCATAGAGACGGGCTCCTTTCCTGGGCCGTCGACGCCTGGAAACCTATTCAGTCGCGATTCCTATACTACTATCGGCCGCACATTTTACGCGCAAAGTCGAACAGCCGCCTTAAGCGTGCGAACACCGGTACAGCGTTCGCCCTCGCTACCACGCGAGCCCGGCACGACTGCGGTGACGGGCGAGCGCCGCCCCCGGGAAGTCGGTTCCCTCCGATCAAGTTGCCGCCGCACTTGGCATTCCGCTATCATCGAGCTATCAAGCATCGTTTGAGCGAACTGCCATGACCACTGTAAAAATCGAGCTGCCCGAGGAGCTCGCCCGCAAGGCACGGGAGGCGGGGCTACTTGTCCCGGAGGCGATCGAGTCGATGTTGCGCGAGCAACTGCGAAAACAGGCCGGAGCTGCGTTGCGCGACATGTGGGCGCGTATGCCCTCCGAGGAACTGACACCGGAGATCGAGAAGGAGATCGTCGAAGAAGTGCGAGCGGTCCGCGCCGAGCGGCGTAAGCGGACCGCTCGTTGATGCGGCTGGTCATCGACACGAATGTCGCGATTGCCGGACTGCTTGTGGCATGGGTCACCGCGTAAGCTCCTCGATGCGGCGGTCGAGGGTACGATTGATCTCGATCCCGAGGACGATGAGGTGCTCGCGTGCGCTCTGGCCGCACGAGCCGACTTAATCGTCTCGGGCGATCACCGTCTGCTCAATGTCAAGGCGTATCAGGGCATCCCCATCGTCAGCGTCGCCGAAGCGCTGAGCAGGATCGAACAGCACACACCGCGCCAGTAGCGCCAGGCAGGCTCACCGCCCTGCGTAGAGGGTAGTATCGCCCGTGATAGCTGGCCTGCCCGGTGAACAGTTATAATTCACCGCCCCGTCCCATCCCGGAAGATTCCCATGAATACCCGTGACGCCACGCTTGTCAAAGTCCGCGAACTGAGCCACTTCGTCGGCGGCAAGCACGTCGCAGGCGAGAGCGGCCGCTTCGGCGACGTGTTCAACCCGACGACCGGGGCACTCGCCGCCAAAGTGCCGCTCGCCTCGAAGACCGAAGTTGAGCGCGCGATCGTCAATGCCAAGGAGGCCTTCGCCGGCTGGTCCGAGACTTCGCCCGTCACGCGCGCGCGGGTGATGTTCCGCTTCAAGGAGCTGGTCGAGCGGCACATGGACGAGCTGGCGCTGCTCGTCGCTTCCGAGCACGGCAAGGTGCTCTCCGACGCCAGGGGCTCGGTGCAGCGCGGCCTCGAGGTGGTGGAGTTCGCGTGCGGCATTCCGCATCTGCTCAAGGGCGAGTTCTCGGACAACATCACCTCGGGGATGGATCTGTATTCGATGCGCCAGCCGCTCGGCGTGTGCGCGGGGATCACCCCGTTCAACTTCCCGGCGATGGTGCCGATGTGATGCTCGAGGCGGGCGCGCCTCCGGGGGTGCTGAACGTCGTGAACGGCGACAAGGAGGCGGTGGACACGCTGCTCACCGATCCGCGCGTCGCCGCGGTGAGCTTCGTCGGCTCGACCCCGATCGCGAAGTACGTTTTCGCAACCGGCTCGGTCAACGGCAAGCGTGTGCAGGCGCTGGGTGGCGCGAAGAACCACATGGTGGTGATGCCCGACGCGGACATCGAAGTTGCAGCCGAGGCGCTGATGGGCGCGGCCTACGGCTCGGCGGGAGAGCGCTGCATGGCGATCTCGGTGGCCGTTCCGGTGACCGACCGCACCGCGAACGAGCTGATCGAAGCGATGACCCCGAAGATCAAGAAGCTGAAAATCGGGCCCTCGACCGACAATTCATCGGAGATGGGGCCGCTGGTGACGCGCGAGCACCGCGAAAAGGTGAAGAGCTATGTGGACCTCGGCGTGAAGGAAGGCGCGAGCCTCGTCGTGGACGGGCGCGGCTTCAAGGTGCCCGAGCAGCCGGACGGGTTCTTCCTCGGCGGCAGTCTCTTCGATAAGGTCAGGCCCGAGATGCGCATCTACAAGGAGGAGATCTTCGGACCGGTGCTCTCCGTGGTGCGGGCGAAGAACTTCGAGGAAGCGCTCGCACTGCCTTCGGACCACGAATACGGCAACGGTGTGGCGATCTTCACGCGAAACGGCGACGTGGCGCGCAACTTCGCGCACAAGGTCGCCTGCGGCATGGTCGGGATCAACGTTCCGATCCCGGTGCCGCTCTCGTTCCACAGCTTCGGCGGCTGGAAGCACTCGATCTTCGGCGACATGAACCAGCACGGGCCGGAGGGAGTGCGCTTCTACACCCGGATCAAGACGGTGACCGCGCGCTGGCGCGAGGGCGTGAACCCCGGCGCCAACTTCGGCATGCCCTTGATGAAATGACGAAATGAGCGCAAGCGAATTTCGTCATCCCGGCCCGCCCCCGAAT
>WNGQ01006935.1_pt1 | contig 10920 bp, 9 predicted proteins | sample 5407661 | NCBI WGS metagenome assembly WNGQ01 (sample SAMN13153382, study PRJNA577476) | soil metagenome | isolation source: 60 cm soil or saprolite under Garry oak tree replicate 2 | place: USA:California | collected 2016-06-15
GCCAAGGCAACCCCTAATACCGCTCTGGCCTGCGCGTCGCGCAGCCTGGTGCTCACGCCGCCCGCCTTGGCGAACCGGCGGCAGAGGGCTCCCGAAGCGGTTTCCCGGCCAGATATGCCGGGGCCCCGGGCGGACCTGACAGGGTGCGGTCGCCCGGGGCCTGGGCCAGTGGTTATGACGAGACTGGGCTGGTCAGGTTGTAGACGGCGATCCCTGCGATGGTCTGGCTGGCGAAGTGCTTCTCCACCCAGGCGGTGATCTGCGCCGCGTCGCCGGTCCCGCCGCCGAAGCTGGCCTGGTTCTGCCCCACGAAGTAGTGGATCTTGTGCTCGGACACGAGCTGCTCGAACTGGGCGAGGGTAGGTGCCGGGTCCGTCCCGTTGAAGCCGCCAATCGCCATGATCGGGTCGCCGCTGGCGAGCTGGAACGGCGCGGCGCTCTCTGCCCCGACCGTAGCCGCCGTCCAGGTATAGCCGGTGGCGCCGTTCTCGAGCAGCTTGGTGAGCGTGCTGTTGACCTGGGTGTTGCGGCCGAGGAGGCCACCGCCGCTACCGGCGAAGCCCCGGTCGGCCGCGCCGCCCGGGAACCGGCCTGCACCGGGCTGGCCACCGGGGAACCGTCCCTCGCCGGACCTCGGGAACCCGCCCTGGCCAGCTCGGCCTGCTCCCCGGAACGCACCGGGCCCGCCGAGTCGGCCCGCGACCGCCGGGCCCGCCACCGGGATCGCCCCCGTGTAGGCGGTGGCCGCGGTGCTGATGCTGTACGCGAGCGGGCCCGCCAGCCCGGCGATCGCCGCCAGCGACACCGCAGCCGCGGTCAACACCCTGCGGCCCCGGCCGGCCGAGGCCAGCCCCGCGAACCCGCGGTCCCGGGCGCGGTGGCCGCCCACTGCCTGCCTGGACATGATGAACCCGGCTGCGCCGAGCGCGGCGAGCACGACCACCACCCGCAGCCACGGGTACCAGCCCGGGCTGCGCCCGAGCAGCACCCACGCCCAGGCGGCGGTCACCGCCAGCATGGCCGTCAGAGTCAGCCGGGCGGCCATGCGCTCACGGATCCGCCACAGCGTCACCGCAGCGACGCCGGTCAGCGCCCCGATCGCGGGCGCCAGGGCGATCGTGTAGTAGGGGTGGATGATGCCGGACATGTAGCTGAACACCAGGCCGGTCAGCACCAGCCAGCCGCCCCACAACAGCGCCGCCGCCCGGGTCCGGTCCGTGCGGGGCGAGCGCCGCGACAGCCACAGCAGCGCCGTCAGGCCGATCACCGCAGCCGGGATCAGCCAGCTGGCCTGGCCGCCCATGGCCGTGCTGAACAGCCGGGTGATGCCCGGGGGTCCGCCGAATGCCGCCGAGCTCCGGGTGCTGGGCCCGACCGAGCCCGTCTCATTCCCGCTCAGCCTGCCGAGCCCGTTGTAGCCCAACGTCAGCTGCAGGATGTTGTTGTCTGTGGAGCCGTCCACATACGGGCGGTCAGCGGCCGGGGTCAGCATCACGATCCCCACCCACCAGCCCGCGGCTACGATCATGGCGGCCCCGCCCACGAGCAGCTGCCAGATCCGCCGCCCGAGCCGCGGCGGCCCGGCGATGAGGTAGACCAGCGCGAACACCGGCAGCACCAGGAAGGCCTGCAGCATCTTGGTCAGGAAACCGACGCCCAGCAACGCCCCGGTCAGGGCGAGCCAGCGGGTCCGGCCCGATTCCAGCGCCCGGGTGATCGCGTACGCGGCGAGCACCAGCAGCAGTACGAGCAGGGCATCGGGGTTGTCGTACCGGAACATCAGCGTGGCGACCGGCGTGACGGCCAGCACCGCCCCGGCGATGAGGCCGGCGGCCGGGCCGAACCAGCGGCGGACCGTGGCGTAGAGGACCCCGACGGTGGCGACGCCCTCCAGCGCCTGCGGCACCAGCAAGCTCCAGGAGTTCAGGCCGAAGATGCGGGCGGAGATGTCCATGACCCACAGCGAGGCAGGCGGCTTGTCGACGGTGATGAAGTTCGCGGCATCGAAGGACCCGAAGAAGAAGGTCTTCCAGCTCTTGGTGCCAGCCTGGACGGCGGCAGCGTAGAAGACGTTGGCCCAGCCGTCACGGCTCAGGCCGACCAGGTAGAGCACGGCCGTCGCCGCGAGCAGAGCCAGCAGGGTAGGCCGCGCCCAGGCCGGATCCTCCGGTCGGCGCAGCAGCCGAGCTATCCGGCTACCCGGCTGGCCGTGGCCGCCCTGCGCGAACGGCGGCTCGGTCGTGATGGTTGTCACCGGAAGCTCCCATCGGGATCGTGCCCCCGGAACACCCACGTCCGGTAGAGGGTGAATCTGACCACGGTTGCGATCAGGTTGGCCGCGACCAGCACGGCTACCTCCGCGGTACGGCCTGGCCGGGCGGTGACCGCGTACAGGGCGGCGAGCGCCCCGGAGGTGAGGGCGAGCCCGATGCCGAACGCGATCAGACCGCGCAGCTGGTGGCGGGCGGCCTGGGCCCGGCCCCGGATGCCGAAGGTGAACCTCCGGTTGACCGCCGTGTTGGCGATCGCGGTGACCAGCAGGCTGGCCGCGTTCGCCGCCTGCGCACTCATAGTCTGCCGCAGGAGCAGGTATAGCACGACGAACGCCAGCGTGCTGACCACCTTGACCCGGGAATCCGGATCGTCGATCCAATCCACCGGCACCTCATGGATCCGCAGCCCCGCCCGCTCGGCCAACACCAGCAGCTCGGTGTCGAAGAACCAGCCGTAGTCGGCGGTCAGGGGCAGCAGCTGTCGGGCCGCGTCCGCGCGGATCGCCTTGAACCCGCACTGGGCGTCCGAGAAACCCGTGCCGAGGGTGGCGTGCAGCAGCAGGTTGTAGCAGCGGGAGATGAATTCCCGGCGCGGCCCGCGCACCACCCGGGCGCCCCGCGCCAGCCGGGTGCCGATCGCCACATCGCTGTGACCGGATAGCAGCGGTGCCAGCAGCGGGAACAGGGCGTTCAGGTCGGTGGACAGATCCACGTCCATGTAGGCGTAGACGTCGGCGTCGCTGGCGGACCAGATAGCGCGCAGCGCGCCGCCGCGGCCCGGCCGCTCCAGCCGGACGGCCTGGACCGTGGGCAACTCGGTCTGCAGAGCCAGGGCCTGCGCCCAGGTGCCGTCGGTGCTGCCGTTGTCCGCGATGGTGATCCGGGTGCTGACCGGGAACTGATCACGAAGGAAGGCGTGCAGCCGCCGGATGCTGGAGGCCAGCTCGTACTCCTCGTTGCGGACGGGGATGACGATCTCGACCTGCGCACGGCGCAGAGTGCCGGGAGGCCGGGGCGTGCCGGGATCGGCGGAGCTGAGCAGCGAGTCAGGCGATCTCATGGCTGCAGGATCGGTGGCCCCCGCTGCGCGGGGCCTGGGCTGCGGCTAGACGCCAGCTATAGGCGGATCACGGGGCTGCGATCCGCCAAGCTCCCGCCCGCTAACCGCCAAGGTGGCCGCAAGGAGCCCGCCGCGCATGACCTCAGGGCGCGTTCAGCGGCCCTCCAGCGATCTACAAGGTTGCCAACGCATTGTGAAGTCATGAGGTCTGCGGCTGGGGACGGTTCGGGTGAGGCGCGGCTGCTCGTGGTCGAGGACGAGGAAACGATCCTGCAACTGCTCGCTGGATCGCTCCGGTTTGCCGGATTCGAGGTGATGACCGCGGCGAGCGGCGCAGAAGCGCTGCGCGCTGCGGCGGCGTCAAGGCCCGACCTGGTCCTGCTGGACGTGATGATGCCGGATGGTGACGGGTTCGAGGTGGTGCGCAGGATGCGGTCGTCCGGCCCGAACGTTCCGGTCATCTTCCTGAGCGCGCGCGACGGCGTCCGCGAGCGCGTCGCCGGCTTGGCCCTGGGCGGAGACGATTACGTCACCAAGCCGTTCAGCCTGGAAGAGTTGCTGGAACGCATCCGGGCGGTGCTGAGGCGCACCGGCCGCGCGACCCCGGCCACGCGGCTAACCGTGGCCGACCTGGAACTCGACGAAGACGGCCATGAAGTCAGGCGGGACGGTACCGTCATCGCGCTGACGCTCACCGAGTTCAGGCTGCTGCGGTTCCTGATGCTGAACGCCGGCCGCGTCCTCAGCAAACGGCAGATACTCGATCATGTCTGGGACCACAACCCCGCCCGCGACGGCAACGTGGTGGAGCCTTGCGTCAGCTACTTGCGGCGCAAGGTTGACCAGGGTGAGCCACGCCTGATTCACACCATCCGCGGTGTTGGCTATGTCCTGCGGATTCCGCCTCCGTGAGGACGTGGCGGGGCCGCCTGCGGCGAGGCCTGGCGGACGCCTCGCTGCGCGCCAGGGTCATGGCGACCGCGGCCATCCTCGTCGCCCTGACCTCCCTGGTGACAGGCTTCCTCGGCACGGCGCTGCTGCGCAGTTACCTGTACAGCCGGGCAGACGCCCAGCTACGCGACTTCGCCACGGTCGCCAGCCGCGTCCTGGAGCGATCACACCTGCCCGTTCGGCAGAGTGCACAACCGCAGACCCTGCCGACGCAGTTCCTGGTCGAGGTGGTCAGCGCTGACGGGCAGGCCCAGCACGCCGAAACATCGCAGCAGGATGCCGACGCTCCGCGGCTGTCCGCGGCGCAGCTCAAAGATGAGAGGAGCCCGTTCACCGTGCCGGCGGCCGGCACGCCGACGCATTCCTGGCGTGTCCTGGTGAAGCCGCTCTCCGGCGGTCGGCACGCGATCATCGCATTCAGCCTCGATAATCTCAATAGCACCGTCACTGGCCTGGAGATAGCGGATGCGCTGGCCGGGGCGATCGCCATCGCGGTGCTGGCAGGCATCGGCCTGCCGCTCGTGCGCGTCAGCTTGGCGCCGCTCAGCCGGATCGAGGCAACGGCCGCGGCGATCGCCGGCGGTGACCTTTCGCGGCGCATCGACCATCCCTCGCGCGGCACCGAGGTCGGCCGGCTAGCCGATGCTCTGGACACCATGCTCGGCCGGATCGAGGCCGCGTACCGGGCGCGCGAAGAGGGCGAGGCACGTGCGCTGCGGTCTGAAGACCGGATGCGGCAGTTCGCCGCCGACGCGAGCCATGAGTTGCGCACGCCGCTGACATCCGTCAGGGGACTGGCCGAATTCGGCTTGCAACAGGGCAATGCGGCCAGTCCTGACGAGTTGCTGCGGCTGATGACCCTCATCCACCACGAGGCCAGCCGGATGGGCCGGCTCGTCGAGGACCTGCTGATGCTGGCCAGATTGGACCAGGACCGCCCCCTGGACCGGCGCCACGTCGACCTGGCGAGCATCGCGGCGCAGGCGGTCCAGGCCGCCCGCATGATACACCCGGGCCGCCGGATCGCCCTGCTGGCCGACGATCCGGTTATCGTCTACGCCGACGAGGAACGCCTGCGCCAGGTCATCGACAACCTGATCGGCAACGCCATGCAGCACACCCCGCCGCGGTCGCCGGTCGCCGTGTCCGTGACCAGTACCACCGCGATCGGGGAGATCACCGTCGCTGATAACGGGCCGGGAATGACCGCCCAACAGGCCGCGCGCGTTTTCGAGCGCTTCTATCGGACCGACGACGCCCGGACCCGCGCCCGCGGCGGCACCGGGCTCGGCCTGTCGATCGCGGCTTCGCTGGCCGCCGCCCACGGCGGAGACATCACCGTCGATACCCAGCCCGGCCATGGGGCCGCCTTCCGCGTCCGCCTGCCGCTGGCCGCCAGCGTGGAAAGCGGGATCTGAACGTAGCCGCCGTGGCCGCCCGATGACCGCCTACGCGGCCGGATGCGCGGGCCGCCGGACAGGAAGCTCCCAGGCAGGCGCAACGAGATCACAAGACCCGCCCCCTTGACTGCATACGGCGAGGCACCCGGCCCCGCCCGAGCCTGCACCGCGTGCGCAGACCCGCCAACAGCGAGGGAGACATTATTGACCCGCCTGTCCCACAGCCTGCCGGGCCGGGCGGCCAGACCCGGCGTGCTCGGGGCCGTGGTGCTGACCGCAATCCTGGCCACGGCCGGCTGCGGCGCCAGTTCGTCGTCGTCCGGTTCCGGCACGTCGCAGAACTCCGCCTTCCGGCAGTGCCTTGAGCGCCACGGGGTGACGCCGCCGCAGGGGCGCCCGTCCGGCGGAACCGGCGTCCCGCACCCGCGGCCCACCGGATCGGCCGCGGGATCCTTCCGCCAGGCCATGCAGGCCTGCGGCGGCTCGTTCCCCGGCCACGCGGGGTCATCCGGCTGAGCCGCCTTAAGGAGAGGAATCCAGATGTTCATCACGTACTTGCTGCGGGAACTACGGCGCAGGATGCGGCAGGCGATTTTCATCGCGGCGGGCCTAGCCCTTGGCGTCGGCCTGGTCATCACGGTGACCGCCGCCTCGGGCGGAGTCTCAGCCACCCAGGGCACCGTGCTGCGTTCGCTCTACGGAGTGGGAACCGATGTGACCGTCACCCAGTCGCCCGCGGCCGGCTCCGGCGGGGGAACCCGCTTCAACTTCGCGGGCGGCCAGCCGGGCCAGCAGAACACCGGCACCAGCTTCAGCCGGGACATCCTGGCCGGCGGAGGGATGGGAACGATCAAGTCCTCGTCGGTCACCACGGTGTCGGGCCTGAAAGACGTCTCAGCCGCGGCCGGCGTGCTCGTCTTGAACGACGTGAAGCTTTCTGGCACGGTCTCCGCGGGCGGCGGCCAGCCAGGCGCCCAGGGCGGCCCGGGAGGCTCCGGGGGTTCCGGGTCTGGGTCGATCAACAGCAGTTCGTTCACCGTAACCGGGGTCAATCCGTCTAATGACTCGCTGGGGCCGATCAGCTCCGGCACGATCACCTCGGGGCACAACTTCACCGCGGCCCAGTCGGACTCGAACGTGGCCGTCGTTGACTCGAACTACGCCAAGGCGCAGAACCTCAAGGTCGGATCAACAATCACGGTCGCCGGGAAGACGTTCAGCGTCAGCGGCATCGTCCAGGCCGCGCAGGGCGGGAGCTCCGCCAACGTCTACATTCCGCTGGCCCGCGCACAGGCCCTGGCGAACATGCCCAACGAGGTGAACACCATCTACGTGTCCGCCGCGAGCGCCTCTGATATCAGCGTCGTTTCCAGCGAGATCTCCCGAGGCCTGCCCAGCGCGACGGTGACCACCTCCAGCAACCTGGCCAGCGAGGTGACCGGGTCCCTGTCCAGCGCTTCCACCCTGGCCAACAGCCTGGGCAAGTGGCTGGCGGTCGCCGTGCTCGCCGCGGCGTTCGGGCTGGCGAGCATCCTCACGATGTCCGCGGTCTCCCGGCGGGTCCGGGAGTTCGGCACCCTCAAGGCGATGGGCTGGCGCAGCCGCCGGATCATTCGCCAGATCATGGGCGAGGCGCTCGTCATCGGCATCGTCGGCGGCGCGGCGGGCGTGGGCATCGGCTACGGCGCCGCGGCACTGGTCGAGGCGCTAGCGCCACCGCTGACCGCCAGCACCGCTAGCACCGCTAGCGGATCAGGCGGGCCTGGCGGCCGCTTCGCGCGCGCGGCCTCTTCCGCCCACACCGTCTCCGTCCACCTGACCGCCCCCGTCACGCTGGGCGCCGTGGCCCTGGCTGTCGTGCTCGCCATCGCAGGCGGTCTGATCGCCGGGTCGCTCGGCGGCTGGCGAGCCGTCCGGCTGCGTCCCGCGGCGGCGCTGGCCCGGATCGAGTAATCACCGAAGGGATATGCCATGTACCGGCTTACTGATGTCACCAAGGATTACCCCAAGGGCCGCGGAGTCGTGCACGCGCTGCAAGGCGTGAACGTCGTCATCGGGGACGGCGACTGGCTGGCCATCCAGGGCCCGACCGGTCACGGCAAGAGCACCCTGCTGCAGATCCTCGGCGCCCTCGACCGCCCGACCTCAGGCACGGTGGAACTGAATGGCCAGGACCTGACCGGGCTTCGGGAAAGCCAGCTCACCAAGGTACGCGCGACCTCGATCGGCTTCATCTTCCAGACCTTCAACCTCATCCCCACCTTGTCCGCCCAGGAAAACGTCGAGGCGGCGCTGGTCCCGCTCGACGTGGACGCCGGGCAGCGAAGAGAGCGCGCCAGGCAAGCGCTGGCCGAAGTAGGGCTGGGCGACCGGGCCCGGCATCTGCCCTCCGAGCTGTCCGGCGGCCAGCAACAGCGGGTGGCGATCGCGCGGGCCCTGGTCAAGAAACCAGGAGTTCTCCTCGCGGACGAACCCACCGGCAACCTCGACGAAGGCACCCGCGACGAGATCATGACGCTCCTGGAACAGCTGTGGCGCGAGCACGGCCTCACGCTCGTGACCGTCACCCACGACTCCTCGGTGGCACGCAGGGCCCAGCGGATCGCCATCATGCGCAACGGCCTGCTCACCGTCCGGGATTCTGCCCCGCACGGCACATGAGGGGATAACCGCCGCGCGGCGTCGTGGCCATGCCGGACCCGTTGCCCACGTCCGGCATGGCCACGTGGGATACCTGCTAACCGGTACTGAAGTTGGCTGCCTGCGGGGAAGACGCATCCCGTTTCATGTGTGATCGTGGCTAGAAGATCCGCTGGGCGCAAACCCGGCCGCCAGGCTCCGGTTCCCCCGAGCGCTCGGCGATCTCAGGCGTCAGACACTACGGAAGGTGGATCAATGAGGCTGCTCGCGCGCCTGCTCGAACCCAAGGCTGTCGCCTATGCGCACTGCGACTTGCCCTGTGGCATCTACGACCCTGCCCAGGCTCGTATCGAGGCCGAGTCCGTCAAGGCGATCGACGAGAAGTACCAGCAGAACGCGGACCCGGAGTTCCGCGCCCGGGCACTGATCATCAAGGAGCAGCGCTCCGAGCTCGTCAAGCATCACCTGTGGGTGCTGTGGACCGACTACTTCAAGCCGCCGCACTTTGAGAAGTACCCGCAACTGCACACGCTGTTCAACGAAGCCACGAAGCTGGCCGGCGCGTCGGGCACTAAGGGCAGCGCCGACCCGGCCGTGGCCGATCAGTTGCTGGCGAAGATCGAGGAGATCAGCAAGATCTTCTGGGAGACCAAGCAGGGCTGATCTTGCCCGGCAGTCACGTCACAGGAAGGACATCATGAAGGCGCATGCGGATGTCGCCGGCCGGGCGCTGTCCGGCAGTCCGCGCCCGACGGCGTTGGTCAGCGAGAAGGTGGCGGTGAGCGTCGTCTTCGTCGCCGCCATGTTCATGTCGATCATGGACACCACCATCGTCAACGTGGCCCTGCCGACCATCGGCCGTGATTTCTCGGTGAGCCCGACGGCGGTCGACAGCGTCTCGATCGCCTTCCTGGTCAGCCTGGCGGTGTTCATCCCGGCGTCCGGCTGGCTCGGCGACCGGTTCGGCGGCAAGCGGGTGATCCTGACCGCCGTTGCCGTCTTCTCCATGGCCTCCGCGCTGTGCGGCGTGGCGTCCAGCCTCGGCGAGCTGGTGGCATTCCGGGTCCTCCAGGGCGCCGGCGGCGGCATGCTCGCCCCGGTCGGCATGGCCATGCTGTACCGGGTCTTTCCCCCCGCCGAACGCATCCGGGCCGCCTCGATCCTCACCGTGCCGACCACCCTGGCGCCGGCTCTCGGCCCGGTCCTCGGTGGCCTGCTGGTCACCGACCTGTCGTGGCGCTGGGTGTTCTACGTCAACGTGCCCATCGGGGCGGCGACGCTCGTCTTCGGCGCCCTATTCCTCCGCCAGCGCACCCAGACCAGGCCAGGGCGCTTCGACCTGGCCGGGTTCCTGCTCTCGGGCATCGGCCTGGGGTTGCTCATGTACGGCGTCTCGGAGGGACCGGACCTGGGCTGGGGATCGGCCGAGGTGCTCGCCACCGTCGCGGCCGGGGTCGCGCTGCTCGCCGCCATGGTCGCCGTCGAGCTGCGCACCGCCGAGCCCATCGTGGCGTTGCGGCTGCTGGGCAACCGCCTGTTCCGTTCTTCCACCGGCGTGCTGATCCTGGCCTCGATCGCCTTTCTCGGCACCCTGTACGCCATCTCGCTCTACTACCAGGACGGCCGCGGCCTGAGCGCGCTCGGCTCCGGCCTGAGCACCTTTCCCGAGGCCATCGGCGTCATGATCGGTGCGCAGCTGGCCAGCCGGGTGCTCTACCCGCTCCTGGGGCCCCGCCGGCACATCGCCCTCGGGCTGGCCGGCGCCGGCGCCTCCATGGGCCTGCTCTCCCTGATGGGCGCCCACTCCAGCCTGTGGTGGGCCCGCCTGCTGATGTTCACCATGGGACTCGCCATGGCTCAGGTGTTCGTGCCCACCCAGGCGGCAGCGTTCGCCACCATCTCGCCTGGGGCGACCGGCAAAGCCTCGACGATATTCAACACGGCGCGTCAGGTCGGCGGCGCCATCGGCGTCGCCCTGCTCACGACGGCCATCGTGCTGATCGGGACGACCCGCCTCGTCGCCGGGCACGAAGTGGCCAACCTGACCGCTTACCGGATCGCCTTCCTGGTGGCCGCCGCCTTCTGCCTGGCTGGAGTAGTGTCGGCCCTGTCAATTCGCGACGCAGACGCTGCCTCCACGATCCCCAGCCGCCGCCACCACCCGCGGTGGCCCGCGCCAGCGGTCGCCCGGGTCTGGCACCACCCAGCAGTCAGGCCAGACGACCAAGCCGCCGCATAACGGCGCCGTGGAGCGACGTCGGCAACACCGGCTACGCGCCGCCACGCACGAGCGTGGTCATACTGCCCCCACTGTCGCGCCTGCGGCGGGCCGCTGGCCTGGCACGGCGGATTGGAGTCCGGGGCCGGTGAGGGTGAGCTCGGCCAGCAGCACGGCGACGTCGTCGTCGAGCCGGCGCCGGGTGTGCGCGCGCAGCCGGTCCAGCAGCTCGTCGGCGGCCGCCTGCAGGTCGGGTCGGCTCAGCGCCTGGATCTGCTGGTCCACCCGGAAGAACCGGCCCGCCCGGTCACGGGCCTCTAGCAGCCCGTCGGTGAAGAAGAGCAGCCGGTCACCGGTGCGCACCGAGAACGTGGACAG
>WNGQ01006938.1_pt1 | contig 10920 bp, 7 predicted proteins | sample 5407661 | NCBI WGS metagenome assembly WNGQ01 (sample SAMN13153382, study PRJNA577476) | soil metagenome | isolation source: 60 cm soil or saprolite under Garry oak tree replicate 2 | place: USA:California | collected 2016-06-15
TTCCAGCAGCCTTCCGCCGAGCGCTGTCAGTTCGCGGTTCAGCGCCATGCCGGACAGATGCGCGCCGACCACGGCGATCGCGATCTCGCTGCTGGCCTCGGGCGCCGGCAACGGGGCAAGCGGCGGCTGCGCGAGGCCCTTGGCGCCAAGGTGCAGTTGGGTGTCGGCGTGGAAGACGCGGCCGATGCTGGCAAGCAGCGCGTCGCGTCCGCTGGGGGCCAACAGCGTGATGCCGAAGGGGATGCCGTCGCGCCTGATCGCCGCCGGCAGCGCGAGGCCACAGAGATCGAGGAGATTGACGAAATTGGTGTAGGTGCCGAGCCTGGAATTGAGCTCGACCGGATTGGCCAGCACCTGCGCGGTCGTGTACGCGGTCGGCGCGGTCGGCAGCACCAGCGCATCGATGTCTGCGAAGGTGCGCTCGCTAACCTTGCGCAGGCCTTGCAGCCGATAAAGCGCCGCGAAGGTGTCGGCGGCCGTGAGCCGGGCGCCGGCGGCGGCAATTTCCCGTGTCACCGGATGGATCGAATCCGGCGACGACGCCAGCAGATCGCGGATGACGAGGTAGCGCTCCGCAACCCATGGGCCTTCGTAGAGAAGCCGCGCCACCTCGTAAAACGGCTCGAGGTCGAAGGCGACCAACTCGGCGCCGAGCGCGGTCCAGCGCTGCAATGCATCCGCATAGGCCGCTTCCGAGGCCTTGTCGCCGAAGAAGATCAATTGGCCGTTGCGCGGCACGCCGAGGCGCAGTTTGCCCGGCAACGCCGTGATCTCCGCAAGCCGCCGGTCGCGCGAGAACGGGTCCATCGGATCGGGCCCCGCCATGGCCGCAAGCGCGGTGACCGCGTCGTCGGTGGTGAGCGCGAACACCGAGACGCAGTCGAGCGTCCGGCAGGCCGGCACCACGCCGGCGGTGGAGATCATGCCGAGGCTCGGCTTCAGCCCGACGATATTGTTGAACATCGCCGGCACGCGGCCGGAGCCGGCGGTATCGGTACCCAGCGCCAGCGGCACCAGTCCGGCGGAGACCGCGACCGCCGATCCGGAACTCGATCCGCCCGGCAGCAGATCGCTGCGGATCGGATTGACGGGAATGCCGTAGGGCGAACGCACGCCGACAAGCCCGGTTGCGAACTGGTCGAGATTGGTCTTGCCGATGATGACAGCGCCGGCCGCGCGCAAGCGTGCCACCGCCGTTGCGTCACGCGCGGGCGTGTAGGCGAAAGCCGGGCAGGCGGCGGTCGTCGGCAAACCCGCGACGTCGATATTGTCCTTCACGGCGACCGGGACGCCGAACAGCGGCAGCCGCGCTGCGTCCTTGGCGGAGAGCGCATCGGCTTCCTTGAGCGCATCCTTCTCATCGCGCAGGCTGATGAATACAGCGGGATCGTTGTGATCGCGGATGCGCTGAAAGCTGCGCGCCACGCTTTGCGCCGGCGACAGGCGACCTTCGCGATGAGCGGCGACGATCGCGGCAACGGTTTCGGTCACAAGCGGCCCCGGTCGGATATCAGCAGGTTCCCGGCCACTTGGCCGACAGCCGCCATCGCGGAAACTTCGCCACCCATCGCCGATTGCCTCTCTTTCCGCCGTTTCGAAGCAAGCGTCATGCCATTGTGTACATCGCGCGCAGCCGTCCGTTCCGTCGAAATAACTAAATAATTTCAGTATGTTGAGTTCATCATACCGGGAAGGGAAAGGACCGAATGAACGGAGATTGCTTATTCTTTGAGCGGCCGGTTAGCCTGAGATTTCTCGCGGCAGCCTATGCCTGCCGCAACCGGAATGCCACATTGCCCGCGCTGGGTTCCCGCGCTTAGAGCGATGCCGAGCCCCGGGATCGAAAGCGGGCGTTGGAGGAAAGCCGATGACCATCGCAGCCGGCCCGGTGCGGTCCGAACCCCTGTTCGCGACGCCGCGCGTGACCGCCGAGCGCCGCGCCGATGGAACGATCCGGCTGAAATCCTCCGTGCCGTTGCAGGCGAGCGCGCGCTGCGTTGGGGACTGGCTCGAACACTGGGCGCGGCAGACCCCGGACAAGATCTTTCTTGGCGAGCGCGGCAGCGTCAACGCGCCGTGGAGGACCGTGACCTACGCCGCGGCACTGCGGCAGGTCCGCTCGATTGCGAGCTGGATCCTGGCGCAAGGCCTCAGCGCGGACCATCCGCTCGTCATCCTCTCCGACAACGGCGTCGACCACGCGCTGTTCATGCTCGCCGCGATGCATGTCGGCGTGCCGGCGGCGTCGATCTCGCCGGCCTACTCGCTGATGTCTCGGGATTTCGACAAGCTCAAGCGCATGATCGGGCTGCTCGAGCCCGGCGCGATCCATGTGGCGAGCGAAAAGCAGTTCGCGCCGGCGCTCGCCGCGATCAAGCCGCTGCATGGGGCGAAGGTCGTCGCCAGCAACGGCGAGAGCGCCATTCCGTTCGATCGGGTCGCAAGTACGCCGGAAACACCTGACGTGGCGAAGGCCTTCGCCGCCGTCACGCCCGACACCATCGCCAAGTTCCTGTTCACCTCGGGCTCGACCGGAACGCCGAAGGCGGTGATCAACACCCAGCGCATGCTGACGTCGAGCCAGCAGGCCAAGGCGCAGCTCTGGACCTTCCTGGAACGAACCCGCGACCTCGTCATGCTGGACTGGCTGCCCTGGAGCCACACCTTCGGCGCCAACCACAATTTCAACCTGGTGCTGCGCAACGGCGGCACGCTCTACATCGACGGCGGCAAGCCCGCGCCGGGGCTGTTTGCGACCTCGCTCGCCAATCTCAGGAGCATCATGCCGACGGTTTACTTCAACGTGCCGCGCGGCTTCGACATGCTGATCGCGGCGCTGCGCGACGACGACGAGTTGCGCCGCCGCTTCTTCGGCGAGGTCAGGCTCGCCTTCTATGCAGGCGCGGCGCTGCCGCAGAATCTCTGGGATGCACTCGCGGAGCTTTCGACGCGAACGGTCGGCCATGCCGTGCCGATGGTCTCGGCCTGGGGCTCGACCGAAACCTCGCCGCTCGCGACCGACTGCCATTTCCAGGCCGAACGTTCCGGCAATATCGGCGTGCCGATCCCCGGGACCGAATTGAAGCTCGTGCCCTCCGGCGACAAGCTGGAGGTGCGCGTGCGCGGCCCCAATGTGACGCCCGGCTACTGGAAGGCGCCCGAACTGACCGCGCAGGCGTTCGACGCCGACGGCTTCTATCTGATCGGCGACGCCGTCACGTTTGCCGATCCCGCGCGTCCGGAGCTGGGACTGTTCTTCGACGGCCGCGTGGCCGAGGACTTCAAGCTTGGTTCGGGCACCTGGGTCAGCGTCGGCACGCTGCGCGTCGCAGGCATCGCCGCGCTGGCGCCGCTGGCGCAGGATATCGTCGTCACCGGTCACGATAAGGATCACGTGCGCTTTCTGGTGTTCCCGAACCTGGCGGCGTGTCGTGCCCATGCCGGCCTGCCGGACGGCGCGGCCGTGGAGCAGGTGATTGCCCATGACAAGGTCCGCGCCGCGGTCGCGCAAGGCCTCGCAAGATTGAAGGCTGCGAGCGGCGGCGGATCCTCGACCTATGCCACGCGCGCGCTGCTCTTGGCCGAGCCGCCCTCGGTCGATGACGGCGAGATCACCGACAAGGGCTACATCAATCAGCGCGCCGTGCTGGCGCGGCGCGCGGACGCGGTGGCGCTCCTCGCGGACGATGGCTCGCGTCTCGCAATCGCCATGCCGGACTGAGACGGCGTCGATGTCGCGAAAACCGCGAGCCTCAATGGGCCCGGTGGTTAACCAGCCCGGGATGCGGCGCCACAACCTTGGCAGCCGAAGGCGGCCTGGCGACTTTGGCCTTCAATGCCGTGTTGGCGCCTGCGTGAACCGCCACTGCCTGCTTCTGCGCGATCATATGCTCGGCGACCAGTTCGGCCGAAAAGCGGCTGATCGTATCCGGGTCGGTGATGATGGACTGGGTGTTGTTCTGCGCCTTGAATTTGGGACCGCCGGGCGATCCCTTGACGACAAATGTGCCCTCTCCGGAGTCCGACCAGTTGGTCGATCCCTCGCCTGCGACCCTGCCGTCCGCCACGAAGCCCTTGGTGTGGCTGATCTGGTGTGTTGCCGATTGGCCGAGAACGAACTCCTGGACGTGCGTCTTGGTGGCAACGTGGGTGTTGAACAGCGCGAGGTTATGCTTTCGATCCGCGTCCAGGAGCGTCCGCTCGTGCTTCCCGCCGGCCTGGCTCTTGTCCAGCGTGACCAGCATGGTGATCGTTTCATCGACCGCGATCTTCATCAGGATCTCGTTGAGTTCATCGTCATCGAACCCGAACATGTTCAGGTAGAGCGAGACGCTGACCCGTGACAACACGTGCTTGAGGATGTTGTGGACGTCGTCGCGCCCGACATAAAACAGGTGAAAGTCCTTGCTCGCGCTGGTCGCATAGACTTTTTCCTGAGTGAAGGGCTGCAAGTCGAGCAGGTCGAAGCGCTGCAGGCTCACCGACGGATCGTCAATGGCATTGATGACGGTGGATTTGGGTGGTGGCGTTGCCGCTGGTAGCTCTGACGGAGGCGCCGTGACTGATGCAGCCGACGTGGCTGGTACAGCCGAGGTTGGCGTGGATGCCGGCGTTACGGCCCTTAGCGTCGACCTTGCCGCTACGGACGCCCGCCTGGTCCTGAGCTTGGCGTTTGTGACCTTCTTCTTGGCAGCAGCTGATTTCGCCATGGCATGGGCCCCCCTTCGGAGCTCCCCACGCTAATGAGGTAACGGGACGCGGTCAATCTGCAATTGTATTGCGACATCGATGCACTCGATTACCGCCTGCAATATGACACGCTCAGCGCGCCACCTTGCTGCTTCCCTGCGTGATCAGCCGCGCCGCACGCTGATCGCGCGCATGGATCCAGAGCCAGCTCAAGGCAACGCTCAGCCGGTTGCGCAAGCCGATCAGGAAGTAGATGTGGGCGATGCCCCAGATCCACCAAGCGATGGCGCCGCGCAGCCTGACGCGTCCGAAATCGATCACCGCCAGCCGCTTGCCGATCTGCGCCAGGCTGCCGGCGTGCTTGTAGCGAAAAGGCGCCAGCTTGCCGCCGCGAAGTCGCGCCTTGATCGTGTCGGCGACATAACGTCCTTGCTGTTTCGCCGCGGGCGCGATGCCGGGCACCGGTTGTCCGTTCCAGGCCGAGATCGTCACCGTGTCGCCGATCGCGAAGATCTCGGGATGGCCAGGCACGGTGAGGTCGGGCGCGACGCAGAGGCGCCCCGCGCGGTCGCAAGGCGCGCCGAGCCATTCGGCGGCGGGCGAGGCGCGCACGCCGGCGGCCCAGATGATGGTCCTGGCATCGAGCTTGTTGCCGTCGAAGACGACGCCGTCGGCCGAACATTGCGTCACCGGCTGGCCGAGCATGACCTCGACGCCGATGCTCTCCAGCGACGCCTGCGCGTAGGCCGAAAGATCATCCGCAAAGCCCGCGAGCACGCGCGGGCCTGCCTCGATCAGCACGACGCGCGCCTTGCGCGTGTCGACGTTGCGGAAATCGGGCGGCAGCGTCGATCGCGCCAGCTCGGCAATGGTGCCGGCAAGCTCGACACCGGTCGGTCCGGCGCCGATGATCACGAAGGTCATGAGCGCGGTGCGCCGCTCGCGGTCGCTCTCGCGCTCGGCGCGCTCGAAGGCAACCAGGATGCGCCGCCGCAGGGTGGTGGCGTCCTCCAGCGTCTTCAAGCCCGGTGCAAACGGCTCCCATTCGTCATGGCCGAAATAGGCGTGACGGGCGCCGGTGGCCAGCACCAGCGTGTCATAGGGCAGGGCCTCACCGTCGTCGAACAGCACGCGATGTCCGTCGGTATCGATGCCGCTCACGGTGGCAAACAACGTCGTGACCTCCTTGCGCCCGCGCAGGAGATAGCGGATTGGCCAGGCGATCTCCGAGGTCGCGAGCGATGCCGTTGCGACCTGGTAGAGCAGCGGCTGGAACAGATGGTGGTTGCGGCGATCAACCAGCGTGATGCGCACCGGAGCCCCACTCAGACTCAAGGCGGTCTGCAATCCGCCGAATCCGGCGCCGACGATCACGACCCGATGAAGGTTTGCCGGAACTGGTGCTTCGGTCGTCATGGGCGGCGCCTCACATGCAGATGACTCCTTCTCGCTATGTACGCTTTGCGAGCTTTTGGTCCAAGGCCGATTTGCCTATCGACCGATAGCGAAAAAGCATCGTCGGCACGATATCCGCCAGCGAATGTCAGACGCTCTCCGGCGCCTGGGCAAGCGACACATGGCAGCGGGCTGGCAGCCATAGTCCAGCGATTGCTCCCGACAACGACAGCATCGCGGCGAGCTTCATCGCCACCGCAAAGCCGGTGCTGAAATCGGCTGCCGAGTCCACGGAGCCCGTTGCGGAGAAAGCTGCCACCAAGGCCGCGATGCCGAACATGCCGCCGAGAAAGCGGCCCATGTTGAAGATCCCGGAGGCCTTGCCGATTTCGGTCACCGCGACTGAACCCAGAATTGCATTCTGGGCCGCGGGCATCGCCATCGAGACACCGACACCGGCCATGACCGCCGGCGCGATCATCGTCCAATACGCCACGCCGGGTGCTGCGATCATCGCGATCCAGCCGAGGCCGATGGCCTGCATCAGCAACCCCGTCACGACCAGCGGTCGTTCGCCGAACCTGTTGACGACGGCGCCCGCGATTGGCGCGGTCACAAACAGTGTCGCGGTCCAGGGCAGCAAACGCAGTCCCGCGCCGAGCGGGCCGAAGCCGAGGGTGACCTGCAGGAATTGCGGCAGCAGAAACAGCACGCCATACATCGCTGCGTAGAACAGGAAGCTCGCGGCCAGCGCTGATGCGAACGGTCGTGACGCGAACAGGCGCATCGGCACCATCGGCGCGGACGCACGCCGTTCCCAGGCGACGAAGGCGCTCAAAAACAGCAGCGCGGCGGCGAGCGCGGTCATGACTTCGCTGCTGGTCCACCCGCTCCGATTGCCACGCAACAAGACCCAGACCAGCGTCAGGGCCGCGCTCGCGACCAGGAGAAGGCCGCCGACGTCGAGCGCGGCCTTCGGACCACGACTCTCGCGCAGCCGAGCCGTCACCAGGACGATCGCGACGACGCCGACGGGCAGATTGATCCAGAAGATCCAGCGCCATCCGAAACCTTCGGTGATGAATCCGCCGATGGCGGGGCCGATGATCAGCGCGAATCCGGTGACGCCGCTGAAAATGCCGAGCGCTCGCGCCCGTTCGCTGCCTGAGAATGCGCTGCCGAGGATGGCCATCGCGAGCGGCATCACCAGCGCGGCGCCGGCGCCCTGCGCGGCCCGCGCTGCGATCAGCCATCCGACGCTGCCGGACAGCGCGCACGCCGCCGATGCCAGGATGAACAGCGCAATGCCCGCGGCGAACATCCTTCGCCGCCCAAAGCGGTCGCCAAGCGCGGCGCCGGTCAAGAGCAACACGGCGAAAGTCAGGTTGAAGGCGTTGACGGTCCATTGCAAGGTCTCGACCGAGCTGCCGAAATCGGCCCGGATGGTGGCAATGGCCGTGGTGATGACCAGGGCGTCCAGCGCCATCATGAAGGATGTGAGCGAGGTGAGGCCGAGCACCCAGCGCTTCTCGCTCCGGTCGAAAGGTTCGTCCATCGTCGTTTCTCCGTCGTTTCCGGCCGCCGCGTCATGCGGAGCCTGCTGGATCAAGACGGAGGGGAACCGGCGAAGGATGCGGCCCGAAATATTTCTTCCGCCGGGGAATCCTTTTGGGGGTGCCGGGCGTCTCCGCGCAGAGAAGGCGATGAATGGACATCGCCTTGCCCGCCATGGAGGCAATGATGAAAAAGACCTTGATCAGGTATAAGACCAAGCCGGAGTCGGCCGACAGGAACGCGGAGTTGATCGCTGGCGTATTTACCGAATTGCAGGCCGCGAAGCCGGAGGGCCTACGTTACCTCTCGCTGCGGCTCGAAGACGGCACGTTCATTCACTTCGTCGAGACGACGACCGATGACGGGTCCACTGCGCTGACCAAGCTTGGGGCCTTTCAGGCGTTTCAAAGCGGAATCCGCGAGCGCTGCGCTGAACCGCCGCAATTCCAGACGGCGACGATCGTCGGGAATTATCGCATGCTGGGCGAACCCTGAGGTGGGATTCCCTCGTGGAGGCAGTATGGCGTTGAACCCTGACGCATCGCGCGCCGCCGATATCGAGAGCCTGCTGGTCACGATGCGTCCGAAGCTGCATCGCTATTGCGCGCGCATGGTCGGCTCAGTGGTCGACGGCGAGGACGTGGTGCAGGACGCGCTGATCAAGGCGGTCGAATCCGTTGCGTCCGTCGGCCCGATCGGCAATCCCGAAGGCTGGCTGTTCAGGATCGCGCATAATTGCGCGCTCGATTTCCTGCGCCGCCGGCGCCGTCAGGACGCGCTGCGTTCGGCCGAGGAGGTGGACATGATTGCCGACCAGTTCGACGCGGTCTTGAGCCGCCAGATCGCAAGCGCCAGCCTTCGCACCTTCATGCGGCTTCCGGTCGCGCAACGCTCCAGCGTGATCCTGATGGACGTGCTCGGCTGTTCCTTGCAGGAGGTTTGCGCCGTCATGGATCTGAGCCTGGCTGCGGTCAAGGCGACGCTGCATCGCGGGCGAACGCGGCTGCACGAATTGGCCGATGAGCCCGATGACGCTCCGCATCCGAAACTCTCGGATGCCGACCGCACGCGGCTCTCCGCCTATGTCGCGCATTTCAATGCGCGCGATTTCGACGCGATCCGCGCCATGATATCGGACGACGTGCGGCTCGAACTCGTCAACAAGACGCGGCTCGACGGCAAGGCCGAGGTCTCGCGCTATTTCGGCAATTATTCGAAAGTCAGCGACTGGCACCTGGTGCCCGGACTGGTGGAAGGCCGTCCCGCCATCCTGGTGTTCGACCCGAACGCGCCGGGCTCGGGGCCGAAATATTTCATCCTGCTGGGCTGGCAGGCCGACAGGGTCGCGACCATCCGGGATTTCCGCCACGCTACCTATGTGATCGAGGGGGCCGACTACCTGGTCTGACCCCCCGGCTCGATTCGGCTGGGCATCGTTTTTTGTTGCTGAGGCAACTAATTTGTGCGAACGTTCCCGAAAAACGAAGACGACGCAGCGCTTACCCGCCGGCGCCGATCAGGGAGGGAACGATGCTATGCAGCGCGCAAGAGGCCGGTTCGTCAGGGCTCGATCTTGCCGGTCACCGCGCCAAGGTTTTCGTGCACGCGGCGCAACAGGTTGATCAGCACTTCCTGCTCGTTTGGGTCGAGGCACGCCAGCAGCCTCCGTTCGCGCTCGAGCGCGGCCACAATGACCTTGTCATGGGTCGCGCGGCCCTTCGCCGTCAGCGAAATCGAATGCGTGCGACCGTCGTTCGGATCGGTCCTGATCGCAACCAGGCCGCGCTTCTGCAGCGCCGCCAATGTCCGGCTCACTGGACCCTTGTCGTAGCCGATGACGTGGCAGATGCGCGATGCCGGAATCCCCGGTTCGATCGCGAGCAGCGACATGATCCGCCACTCCGTGACGTTGACGCCGAAGTGGCGCTGATAGAACACGTTGGCGCTGTTCGACAGCTTGTTGGCGATGAAGGTGATGAACGCCGGCACGTAACGTTCGAGGTCGAGCGTCAAGCCGTGCGCGATGTCCGGGGTCGACGTCGACGTCAGCCGGCGCGTCTTCCTGGGGGGCGGGCTGATGCTCATGTCTCCCATCGCAGCTTCGATCGTCTCGTCGAGAGATAGAGACGAGACATAGAGATAAGGGGCGCATCTTTACAAGACCAAACTTCGGGAGGTTCACTTGACGACAACAGTCTCCTCCATGGCAGCCGGCGTCGAGCGGCCGTCCGCCATCCCACATCTCGGCATCGACCCATTCGCGACCGAGTTTTTCGACGATCCCTTTCCGGCGCACGAGGAACTGCGGGAAGCCGGCCCGGTCGTGTATCTCGACAAATGGAACGTCTACGGCGTCGCCCGCTATGCCGAGGTCTGCGCTGTACTCAACGATCCCATGACGTTCTGCTCCAGCCGCGGCGTGGGGTTGAGCGACTTCGCCAGGGAGAAGCCGTGGCGGCCGCCCAGCCTCATCCTCGAAGCTGATCCGCCGGCCCATACGCGGACCCGGGCCGTGCTCGCCAAGGTGCTGTCGCCGGCCGTGATGAAGCAGATCCGCGACCGCTTCATGGCCGCCGCGGAGGCGAAAGTCGATGAACTCCTGGACCGACGGACCTTCGACGCGGTCAACGATCTGGCGGAAGCCTATCCGCTCGCGGTGTTTCCGGACGCCGTCGGCCTCAAGCCGGAGGGGCGCGAGCACTTGCTGCCTTATGCCGGAGTCGTGTTCAACGCGTTCGGTCCGCCCAATGAATTGCGGCAGACGGCGATCGAGCGCTCGGCGCCGCATCAGGCCTATGTCGCCGCGCAATGCCAGCGCGATAGTCTCGCTGCTGGCGGTTTCGGCGCCTGCGTCCACGCCTTCGTCGGCAAGGGCGACATCACGGATATGGAAGCGCCGTTGCTGGTGCGCTCGCTGTTGTCGGCGGGGCTCGACACCACGGTCTACGGCATCGGCGCGGCGGTCTATTGCCTGGCGCGCTTTCCCGACGCGATGACGCGGCTGCGTGCCGATCCGTCGCTGGCGCGCAATGCGTTCGAGGAGGCGGTGCGCTTCGAGAGCCCGGTGCAGACCTTCTTCAGGACCACGACGCGTGACGTCGAGATCGGCGGGTACGGGATCGGCGAGGGCGAAAAGGTGCTGATGTTCCTCGCGGCCGCCAACCGCGATCCAAGGCGCTGGAACGATCCCGACAGCTACGACATCACCCGCAAGACCTCCGGCCATGTCGGCTTCGGCGCCGGGATCCACATGTGCGTGGGGCAACTGGTCGCACGGCTCGA
>WNGQ01012546.1_pt1 | contig 10920 bp, 10 predicted proteins | sample 5407661 | NCBI WGS metagenome assembly WNGQ01 (sample SAMN13153382, study PRJNA577476) | soil metagenome | isolation source: 60 cm soil or saprolite under Garry oak tree replicate 2 | place: USA:California | collected 2016-06-15
CACTTGCGGATGCACCTGTGCTGGGGCAATTACGAGGGCCCGCACCACTGCGACGTGCCGCTCGCCGACATCATCGACATCGTTTTTCTGGCGCGGCCGAGCGCGATCTCGTTCGAGGCCGCGAACCCGCGCCACGGCCACGAATGGGCGCTGTTCGAGCGCGTGAAGCTGCCCGCGGGCAAGCTCCTCATCCCCGGCGTGATCGAATCGAAATCGAACTTCATCGAGCATCCCGAGCTCATCGCGCAGCGCATAGGGCGCTATGCGCGACTCGTGGGTCGCGAGAACGTCATCGCTGGCAGCGATTGCGGCTACGGCACCTGGGTCGGCCAGGCCGCGGTCGATCCCGACGTCGTCTGGGCGAAGTTTGCGGCGCTGGCCGAAGGCGCCCGCATCGCCTCGCGGGAGTTCTGGAAGTAACTGAGCCCTCCCCGCTTGCGGGCGGATCCGGTCGACGCAACCGGGAGAGTTGAGAGCACGCCCTCAGCGCGCCTCGATGCTGTCGCGCACGGCGCGGAAGCGGGCATAGGCCGGGGTCCAGGCGGCACTGGGCGCGACACCGATCAAGTGCAGATAGGCGCCGCCGCCGAAGCGCAGCCACTGCACGATCGTGATGTCGGTGGTGCCGGCGGGGTCCTTCCCGGTGGCCAGGATCTGGTGGCCCTGCTGGCCGCCGATCCGCAGCGACTCCGACGTGTCGATGCGCACCTCCCTGAGGTTCGGGATGGTCAGGAACAGCTCGCGCGCGAAGGTGTCGCGATCGGCGGCCTGTGCCGGGCCGCCGGGCGCGACCGCGACCACGATATGGGGATCGACTCTGGGGCCGGAGGCATCGCTCGCCGCATCGGTGAGGATGACCGCTCGCCCGGCCAGCACCCCGCCGACGCGGAAATTGGCGAACTCGCCGACGCGAAACGGCAGCAGGCCGAGCTGCTCTTCGACCGGAACCGTGGCGCGAACGGCGAGGCTCGCGATGGCGGCGTCGGGATAGGCCCGTCGGGCATCGTCCGGCACCTGCACGGTGACGAGCGCGGTGAGATCGGGCGCGGCGGCGACCGCGATCCACTTGCGCAGCTTCATCCGCTCGACCTCCTGGCGGCCGATCACCAGGAAGGCCTTGCCGATCGGCAGCGCCAGCGGTTCGCGCTTCTCGATCGTCACGCCCTGGCGCTTGAGCGCATCGGCCGCGGTCGACTTCTCGATCTGCGCAAAGGCTTCGGCGGGGAGCGAGAGGATGATGATGGCGACGTTCCTTTCGGAGTCCTCGAAGCCAAGGAAGCTTCGGCTCGCGGTGACGCCCGGAGGTGGCGCCAGCCCGATCCGCGAGCCGGCCGGGAAGACCACGTCGGCGGCCTGCGCAGGCGCGGCCTGTGCGAGCACCGCCAGCGCAAGCAGAAGGAGAAGCCGGCAGACCGAGGCCATGATCATGTCGAGACCGATCGAGCGACGGAAAATGGGGCAAACGCGAGGCGCGTGGTCATCGCAAAGGCGTGATCGTGCGCCAGAGCTGCGCTAGCATATACGAGCATATATGCAATGACAGTCAGGAGAACAGCGATGTGGTCGCATGGGCACTTTCATTGGAACGAGCTGATGACGCGCGATGCCGAGAAGGCGAAGAGATTTTACGCCGACACCATCGGCTGGACCTTCGATGCGATGCCGATGCCGAATGGCACCTATTGGATCGCCAAGATGGGTGACACGCCCGTTGCCGGAATTTTTCCCTTGAGCAGTCCGGATTTCGAGGGCGTACCGGAGAGCTGGATGCCCTATTTGGCGGTCGATGACATCGACGCTCGCCTCAAGAAGGCCACTGCTGCCGGGGCCAAGGTCATGCGGGCGCCGTTCGAAGTGCCTGGCGTCGGGCGGATCGCCATCCTGCAGGAACCGGGTGGCGCAGGGATCGGATGGATGACGCCGGTGAGTTCTTAGGGGACCGCGGAAGTTTCGGCGCTGCATCCGGCCCATGACTGGGAGCGTGAGGAGCGCTCCTGTCATGCAGGCCGGGTCACCCGCCGCAGGGTCAGATTGATGCGGCCGCCTTCCGGCAAGAGCGTCGAGGTGCCGGGGATGATCCGGTCGATGCCATGGAAGGCGAGCCTCGCCTCGCCGCCGAGCACCACCGCATCGCCGGAGCAAAGCCGCAACGAGCGGGTCGGGTCGCTCCGCCTGGTCCCGCCGATCCGGAACAGGCAGGCATCTCCGAGCGAGAGCGACAGCACCGGGGCGGCGAAATCCTCCTCGTCGCGGTCCTGGTGCGCCCCCATGCGGGCGGCGGGACCATAGACATTGACCAGGCACGCCTCCGGCGGATGCGGATAGCGCACGAGCTCGTGCCAAGCCGCCAGCAGGAGGTCCGGGATCGGCGGCCAGGGCGCCCCCGTCTCAGGGTGGGTCGGTTGATAGCGGTAGCCGCGCTCGTCGGTCACCCAGCCGAGCGGCCCGCAATTGGTCATGCGCACCGACATGGGGTTGCCGCTCTTGGGCATGCGCGGCGTGTAGATCGGCGCGCCGCGGATCACTTCGCGAACGGCGGCCAGCAATCTTTCTTGGCCCGCGCGATCGAGATAGCCGGGCAGGATGCGAAGGCCGCTCAGGTCGGTCGCGTGACTGGGCGATGGTCGTTCCAACATCTGCGTTCGGCGGTCCTTCCGGGCCATGGGTGCAAGAGGGGCGATGGGTCGAGCCCCGGTTCAAGCCTCTTCAAATATTCGCCGGCGGATATATGATGGAAGTGACGGGTGCCGCGCGGCATCCTGTGATCCGAAGGGGCTCCCATGAAAATCCTGAAATTCTCGGCACTCGCATTGTTCGCCGCTGTCGTGGCATTTCCCCCTGCGGCTTTGGCCCAGGAGGCGCAGAAACTGTTCTTAGAAGGCGACATCGTGCGCGGCAATACTGCGCTTGGCGCAACCGGCCCGATCTGCGTTCTCAACAGTCAGTTCAAGCGCAAGGAAAACGTGGTCTTCCGCATCCGCGTGCGCAACGTCGCGGGGCAGCCGCTGGACGAAAAAAGTATCAAGAGCATCGTGGTCGAGCTGACCGACGGCCAGAAGTTCAACGCCAGGTACGGCGGTCACCCGCCGCGCGCCGCAACGGACTATTTCTGGACCGCGGCGTGGATGATACCGGAGACCTACCCGACCGGAACCTTGGGCTACAAAGTGACCGCCACGGATATGCAGGGCAATATGCAGACCTGGGAGCCGCTCAGAGAATTCAGATCCTGGGTCGTGGTGCTCCCAGGCATCGCAGAATATACGCCCCCACCGCCGGCGCCGGCACAGTAGCCGGCAAGTTGCGGAGTGGTTGTCCGTTGCGGTTCTTGGTTTTGCTACCAGCGCGCAGGCGCAGCAGCAAAACAGGAAGCTGTTCTTCGAAGGTGACATCGTCCGTCACGCCCTCCCGGGACAACAGGGGCCATTCTGCGTGCTCGCGAACCAGTTCAAGCGCAAGGAAGCGGTCGCTTGGCGCATTCGCGTGCTGCAAGCGTCCGGCGACCCCGCCGATGACAAAGTGCTCAAGAGCGTGGTTGTGGAACTCGGCAGTGGGCAGAAAATCGCGGCCCATTTTGGTCCGCATCCGCCGCAGGGTCAGGCAACCGACCACTTCTGGTCCTTCTTCTGGACCATCCCGGCCGACTTCCCGACCGGGTCGTTGGGCTACAAGGTCCATGCCACTTTGGCGGACGGCAGCGTCCAGACTTGGGAGCCGTTCACTCGGCCCTCGACCCAGCTCACTGTGATCGCGGGCGAGCCGGCAATGGCGGCGACGGCCCGGTAATCGCAAAGAGGGTGTTCATGGTGATTTGCAGCGGCCGGCTGGCCGGCCTGGGGTGTGCGCTATTAGCGCTCGCGCTCGTATCCTCGGCGCAGTCGGTCGCGGCGCCCCTCGCCTCTGCGCTCGGCCCGGAAGTGGCGATCGCTGAACCCCGAGACGGCTTTGTCGGACGGCTGAATGTTTCGCCGGAGAATGGTCCGGTCGGCACTGCGCTCACCGTGACAGCGGATCGGCTGCCGCCCAATCGGGAATTCCAGCTCGTCTGGCGCACGGTCAAGGGGAGCTGGAAGGTCGCCAACGGCGAATATCACGGCCGCGACTATATGCCGGTCGCCTACGAGATCGCCAAGGTCAAGAGCGACCAGTCCGGACGTCTGAGCGCGAATTTCGTCACGCCCGAGGATTTCGGCTTCGTGCACGACATCGTGCTGCAGCAGCCAGACCGCATGTTCACGCAGGCGGGCTTCTCCATCGACATGACGATCGATATCTCGCCGAAGAGCGGCCCGGTGGGCACGCCGATCAAGGTCGAGGTCAAGGGCATTGGCTGGCGGTCGCTCTTCAATTCGTGGGATCTTCTTTACGACAACAATTTCACCGGCTGGATGTCCTCGGTGACGACCGGCGGCTCGGCGACCTTCACGATCCCTGCGACCGGGCGGCCCGGCGTCCATGTCCTGGAAGTGCTGCACGGCGAGCTCACTTTCCCCTACCGCAACATGCAGCAGAACCCCGAGCCCGATCGGCCGCGCTGGGCGATTCCGTTCACGGTCACGCCGGGTGCGCCAGTGCTGCCGCCGCCGCCCGAGCAGCAGGCGCAGAAGACCGTGCGGATGCTGCCTGCGCAAGGCGAGCTCGTCGCCACGCCGGCATTTTCGGGCATCCAGGAGCCTGCGGTGGTGCGCGGGGAGGGTTTCGAGCCGGGCAAGACCTATCAGCTCAACTGGACCCGGGTGGTCGGCAACCGGATGACCGGGGCGGGCTGGGAGGAAGGGTCCCATGTCGTCGCCGAAGCTAAGGCGGACGGCTCCGGACGCACGGAATTCCAGTTCAAGGTGCCGGACGATCTCGGCGGCTCGCACGGCCTGTGGGTGGACTTGGGCGGCGGCAAGAAGAAGACCGGCGTCTATTGGATCAAGGCGACGGCGCTGCCGATGAATGTCGGCCGCGGCCCTGTCGGCACCGAGTTTCGGATTCACCTCAAGGGCGTCGGCTGGACCGAAACCGCCAATATCGTCCACCTCGTCTACGACAACAGCTATATCGGTTATGCCTGCGCCTTCAACAGCCAGGGCGATGTCGAGTTGATCATGCATGCCACCGGCGAGCCGGGCTGGCATTTCATCGATCTCTATCCGGGCATCTACAAGGGGGTCGAGACGCGGCCGAACAACTTCCGCATTCCCCAGCTCACCTATGCAGACGACCATCCCGGCGAGGACCTGCCCGCCTTCCACTTCGCCTTCGAGGTGACGCCCGGCCGTTCCGTCGGCGTTGGCCAATAGGCGCGCCCTCCGATCCCATGGTGATGCCGCCCGTTAACGGTCCTGCCGACGCAGGACGTGACGCTGGCTTGGATTCAGACTCCGCTGTCTTGCGGCTCACGACAGTCCTCCTATATGAGCCAAGACGCCCCAGGGCGGCGTTTAACGTGTCATTTCAAGGGGGTCGGACGAGGAATCTACGGTCGATCGTGGATCCCTCCGCGCGGGTGCCATAGGGGCCCGGCCGACCTGCCGCAGAAGAGAGGACTTACAGCATGGGCAAGGTCATCGGCATCGATCTCGGCACGACCAATTCGTGCGTTGCCGTGATGGAAGGCAAGACGCCGAAGGTCATCGAAAACTCGGAAGGCATGCGCACCACGCCCTCGATCGTCGCCTTTACCGACGATGGCGAGCGGCTGGTCGGCCAGCCGGCCAAGCGCCAGGCGGTCACCAATCCCGAGCGCACCATCTTCGCGGTCAAGCGCCTGATCGGCCGGCGCTACGACGACCCGATGGTCGAGAAGGACAAGAAGCTCGTCCCCTACAAGATCGTGCGCGCCTCGAACGGCGACGCCTGGGTCGAGGCCGACGGCAAGAGCTACTCGCCCTCGCAGATCTCCGCCTTCGTCCTGCAGAAGATGAAGGAGACGGCGGAGGCCTATCTCGGACAGAAGGTCGAGCAGGCCGTCATCACCGTCCCCGCCTATTTCAACGACGCGCAACGCCAGGCGACCAAGGATGCCGGCAAGATCGCTGGGCTCGAAGTCCTGCGCATCATCAATGAGCCGACCGCGGCGGCGCTCGCCTATGGGCTCGACAAGCAGAAGTCGGGCACGATCGCGGTCTACGACCTCGGCGGCGGCACCTTCGATATTTCCATTCTCGAGATCGGCGACGGCGTGTTCGAGGTGAAGTCCACGAACGGCGATACCTTCCTGGGCGGCGAAGACTTCGACATGCGCCTGGTCAATTATCTCGCCGACGAGTTCCAGAAGGAACAGGGCATCGATCTGCGCCGCGATAAGCTCGCGCTGCAGCGGCTCAAGGAGTCTGCGGAGAAGGCGAAGATCGAGCTCTCGTCCACCACTCAGACCGAAATCAACCTGCCGTTCATCACTGCGGATGCTTCCGGTCCGAAGCATCTGACGATGAAGCTCACCCGCGCCAAATTCGAGGCCCTGGTCGACGACCTGGTGCAGAAGACGGTCGAGCCGTGCCGGCAGGCATTGAAGGACGCCGGTCTCTCTGCCGCCGAGATCAACGAAGTGGTCCTGGTCGGCGGCATGACACGCATGCCGAAGGTCCAGGAGGTCGTGAAGCAGCTGTTCGGCAAGGAGCCGCACAAGGGGGTCAACCCCGACGAGGTGGTTGCGGTCGGCGCCGCGATCCAGGCCGGCGTGCTGCAAGGCGACGTCAAGGACGTGCTGCTGCTCGACGTGACGCCGCTCTCGCTCGGCATCGAGACGCTGGGCGGCGTGTTCACCCGGCTGATCGACCGCAACACCACGATCCCGACCAAGAAGAGCCAGGTGTTCTCGACCGCCGAGGATCATCAAGGCGCGGTGACGATCCGGGTCTTTCAGGGCGAGCGCGAGATGGCGGCCGACAACAAGCTGCTTGGCCAGTTCGACCTCATGGGCATCCCGCCCGCGCCGCGCGGCGTGCCGCAGATCGAGGTCACCTTCGACATTGACGCCAACGGCATCGTCAATGTCCACGCGCGGGACAAGGGCACCGGCAAGGAGCAGCAGATCCGCATCCAGGCCTCGGGCGGCCTCAGCGAAGCCGACATCGAGCGCATGGTCAAGGACGCCGAGGCCCATGCCGAGGAGGACAAGAAGCGCAAGGAGCAGGTCGAGGCCAAGAACCACGCCGAGGCCCTGATCCATGCGACCGAGAAGGCGGTCGCCGAGCACGGCTCCAAGGTCGGCGAGGCCGAGCGGCGCGCGATCGAGAACGCGATCGCCGACCTCAAGGAAGCCCTCAAGAGCGATGATGCCGCCGCGATCACGGCCAAGGCCAACACGCTGGCGCAGGCTTCGATGAAGCTCGGCGAGGCGATGTACAAGCAGGCCCAGGAAGGCGCTGCCGGCCCCGGCGGCCCGGGTGGCGCTGCTCCGGGCGAGGATGGCTCGGCGAAGAAGGAAGATGTCGTCGACGCCGAGTTCACCGAGGTCGACGACGACAAGAAGAACAAGAAATCGGCCTGACGCCGGCAGGACGCGATCGCCATGTCCGCCATTCAATCCAACCGTCACCCCCGGGCCTGACCCGGGGGTGCATCTTTTTGTCGAAGAGCGATGGAAGATCAGGTTAAATCCGGCGACGACGCTGCGGCAGCAATGACGGGGTGGGACGCGGGGATGGCCAAACGCTGCTACTACGAAATTCTCGAGGTCGAGCGTACCGCCAATGATGGCGCGCTGAAATCTGCTTTCCGCAAGCTGGCGATGAAATGGCATCCCGACCGCAATCCCGGCGACAAGACGAGCGAGCAGCGGTTCAAGGAAATCAACGAGGCCTACGAGATCCTCAAGGACGCGGACAAGCGCGCGGCCTATGACCGATTCGGCCATGCAGCTTTCGAGCACGGCGGGGGCCCGGGCGCGGGGGGCGGCTTCGGAGCCGAATTCGCGTCCACCTTCTCGGACATTTTCGACGACCTGTTCGGCATGGGCGGCCGCCGCGGCCGCCGCGATGGCCGCGAGCGCGGGGCGGATCTCCGCTACAACATGGAGATCGGCCTCGACGAGGCGTTCGGTGGCAAGACCGCCCAGGTCCGCATCCCCACCTCGGTCTCCTGCGAGTCCTGCTCCGGCACCGGGGCCAAGACCGGCACCAAGCCGAAAACGTGTCTGCGCTGCGGCGGTAGCGGCCGCCTGCGTCACGCGCAGGGCTTCTTCACGCTCGAGCGCACCTGCACCGCATGCCAAGGCCGTGGCCAGGTGATCGACAATCCCTGCCCGGGCTGCGCGGGCTCCGGGCGCCTCACGCGCGAGCGCACGCTTTCGGTCAACATTCCCCCCGGGGTCGAGGACGGCACCCGCATTCGCCTCGGGGGCGAAGGCGAGGCGGGCGTGCGCGGCGGGCCCGCAGGCGACCTCTACATTTTCCTCTCGATCGCCTCGCATCAGTTCTTCCAGCGCGACGGGGCCGATCTGCATTGCCGCGTGCCAATCTCGATGGTGACCGCGGCGCTCGGCGGCGAGTTCGAAGTGCCGACCATCGACGGCGGGAAGACCCGCGTGAAGGTGCCGGAAGGCACCCAGTCGGGGCGGCGGTTCCGGCTCCAGGCCAAGGGCATGCCGGTGCTTCGGTCCCGCCAGATCGGCGACATGTACGTGCAGGTCGTGGTCGAAACGCCGCAGAATCTGATCCGCAAGCAGCGCGAATTGTTGAGCGAATTCGAACGGTTGTCGTCGAAGGACACGCACCCTGAATCGGCCGGATTCTTCGGCAAGATGCGGGAATTCCTGGGCGGGCGGGCAAGCTCCGGCTGAGCCGATTTGCCCTTGACCCTCGCGGGCGCGCGCTTTACCGATTACAGGTCCCAAAACGGCAATCAATTCGTCGCGTTAACCCCCGATGCCGCTGCCAGCCTTCCAGGTCCTTGAGAAGAAGATCGAGCGGCAGATCCGCCTTTTCGAGCTCAAAAGGGGCGTGCTCGAAAGAAAGATCGAAAAGAAGTTTGAGACCCACAAGTCGAAGTTCGAACAGAAGTTCGAGACCCATAGAAGGAGGTTCGAGCAGAAGTTCGAGTCGCAGAGAAAGAAGTTTGAAAGCCAGATCCGCCGCTTCGAAGAGAGGAACGGCATCCGCCTCGACGACGAGGTCCGGTTTTTCCGCTCCTGGATCGAGAAGCCGCTCGCGATCGGCTCGGTGACGCCGTCGGGCAAGGCGCTCGCGCGCACCATGGCGGGCTACGTCGATCCGGCAATCGCCGGGCCGATCATCGAGCTCGGCCCGGGCACCGGGCCTGTCACCGAGGCGCTGGTGGCACAGGGTGTCGACCCGGCGCGGCTGGTGTTGGTCGAGTTCAACCCGACCTTCTGTCGACTGCTGCGGGGGCGCTATGGTGCCGCCACGGTGGTACAGGGCGATGCCTATGGGCTGCGCCGCCTCGTCAGCCAGGTTTTGCGCGAGCCGGCGGCGGCGGTGGTGTCGGGGCTGCCGCTGTTCACCAAGCCGATGCAAATGCGACTGCGGCTCCTCTACGAGGCCTTCGGCCTGATGCGGCCGGGCGCGCCCTTCGTGCAGTTCACCTACCACGCGGTGCCGCCGATCCCCAAGGCGCTTGACCGCGTCAAGGCGGAAGCCTCCGAGCGCATCTGGCTGAACATCCCGCCGGCGCGGGTGTGGGTGTACCGGAAACACTGACGACGGAGGACAGACGACGGAAGAATGCTTATTCTGTGCTCCATCGTCAGTCTTCTGTCGTCTGGAACCCGATGTCCGCCCCGAAAATCCTGGTGATGCCAGGCTCGCTGCGCAGCGAATCGCACAATGTGCGGCTTGCCGCGCTCGCGACCAAGGAACTGGCCTTGGCGGACGCCGAGGTCACCCGCATCTCGCTCGCCGACTATCCGCTGCCGATCTACGACGCCGACGTCGCCGCCACATCGGGTCCGCCCTTCAACGCCCTCAAGCTCAAACACCTGATGTCGGCGCACACTGGCGTGTTCATCGCCAGCCCCGAATACAACGCCTCGATCACGCCGCTCCTGAAGAACGCGATCGACTGGATCTCGGCGGTACGCGAGCGCGGCGATCCGCCGCTTGCCGCCTATCAGAACCGCGTCTTTGCACTGGGCGCGGCCTCGCCTGGCCGCTCCGGCGGGATGCAGTCGCTGCTCGCGTTACGCCAGGTGCTGGCGGTCGGCTGCCGCGCGCTGGTGATTCCCGAGCAGGTGACGGTGCCCAACGCGGAGCAGGCCTTCAACGAATTGGACGAGCTCAAGGACGCGCGCGCGGCCAGCCAGCTTAAGACCGTCGTGCGGCGGCTCATCGAATACGCGCGAATGCTGGGATGAGGGAAGGAACCAGGTGATGCTCGAACCGCGCGAGCGGCTGATCGTCGCGCTCGATGTGTCCTCGGTCGCGGAGGCGGAGGCGATGGTTGCTCGCCTCGGCGACTCCATCGTGTTCTACAAGATCGGCTATCAGCTTGCCTTCGCCGGCGGCCTTGGCTTTGCGCAGAGCCTTGTGGACGCCGGCAAGCGCGTGTTCCTCGACATGAAGCTGCACGACATCGGCAACGCGGTCGCGCGCGGCGTCGAGGGCATCGCGCGCATGGGCGTGACATTTCTTACCGTTCACGCCTACCCGCAGACCATGCATGCCGCCGTCGACGCCCGCGCCGATTCCAACCTGCGCATCCTCGCCGTCACCGTGCTCACCTCCTATGATGACGCCGACGTCGCCGCCGCCGGCTACGATTTCACCGTGCCCGAGCTGGTCGCCGAACGGGCCGCGCAGGCGCGCGACATCGGTGTCGACGGCCTCGTCTCGTCCGCCGAGGAGGCGGCGAGGCTGCGGCCGATCATCGGCCCGAGCATGGTGCTGGTCACGCCGGGCATCCGCCCGGCTGGCGTCGAGGCCGGTGACCAGAAGCGCATCATGACCCCCTCCGCCGCGATCAAGGCGGGCGCCG
>WNGQ01006939.1_pt1 | contig 10919 bp, 14 predicted proteins | sample 5407661 | NCBI WGS metagenome assembly WNGQ01 (sample SAMN13153382, study PRJNA577476) | soil metagenome | isolation source: 60 cm soil or saprolite under Garry oak tree replicate 2 | place: USA:California | collected 2016-06-15
TCGTCGGAGGCGCGTTCCAGCTCCTCGGCCTGGCTCCGACCAATCACCAGGTCACCCTCCTCGAAACCCAACCGACCTGGAACTACACGACGTTTCTGAATATCGCGTTTCTGCTGCTGATGGCAGTGCTTGCTTGGCGTTTCGTCACGACGGGCGGAATCGAAATGATTCGGGCTCACGCCCGTCGACCACAGGCTGGTGCGCTGCTGGTTCGAGATCCCGTCTGCGGCATGAGCGTTGACCCAGCCACCGCCACCCAACACGCTGACTTTGGCGGCGAGACGTATTACTTCTGCTCCGCCGGGTGCCGCGCAGCATTTGTGAGCGATCCGGCCAGGTACACGGTTCGGGCCGCAGCGCTGGTCGGTCAAGCAACCCACAGTGGACATCAGGCCCTTCCTGGCCAAGGAGGCGACATGGAAAGTACGGGGACGGCGATCGATCCGGTCTGTGGCATGACGGTGAACACGCGAACAGCCGAATACCGCTCGTTTCGCGGCGATGAGACCTACTACTTCTGCTCGGCAGGCTGCAAGCAGAGATTCGACAAGGATCCGGAGAAGTACCTCGCGCCCGACCAACGCGGCCATCCAGCGCACTAATTGGGTGAACTCGCGCTAAGCGCGCGCGTTACCTGGTTGCCGCCGACGACGTCCCTCTAGTCATGGCTCGCTTGACCCTGGCGATCGGGTTGTTGCTGCTGACAGCGTGTCAGCTTCCAGGCTCAGCTCAAGGCTGCAGCACGGTCCAGGTCGACTGGATCGACTTCATCCAGGTCGGTTCAATCCAATACGTTGCAGGGCCGGGAGCGACGACCCTTCAAGAGAGCGACCTCGGCCCTGTCGCCGGGCATGTGAAATTCAAGGTCGCCGGCAAGGTCTGCGATCCCAACTACCGTCCGAAAGATGGAGACGCAGCCTTTCTGGATGCTGGAACCCCGTTTTACCAGGTCAAAGGTCAGCCGACGAGTCAGGTCGTGGCAGCAAGGCGAAACGGCCAGATGCTCAGCTACGACGCCAAAGCTCCTTGACGGTCCCGCTTGCGTGCGCGAGGGCTCGCTGACACCTGGGCCCACCGATGATTTCCTGACCCGGCCGTCGTCCTAATCGAAAGACACCATCGGTAAAGGAGGCTCCGCAAGGACATGAGAAAGGTGATCGTCCTGTCTTTCATCACGCTCGACGGGGTGATGCAGGGACCCGGCGGCCCAGAGGAAGACACCTCGGGCGACTTCAACTTCGGCGGGTGGTCGGTTGGATACTTCGATGATTTCGTCGGCAACGCGATGGCGGAGCAGATGGGCCATCCCTTCGACCTGCTTCTCGGCCGGAATACGTACGAAATCTTTGCTTCCTACTGGCCGAAGGTGACGGACGAGAGCGGGCGCGGTATCAACAGCGCGACGAAATATGTGGTGTCGCACCGGCCGGTCAACATCGACTGGAAAACGACGATCTTGATCGATGGCGATGTCGTCGAAAAAATCAAGAAGCTCAAGACAGAAAGCGGGCCCGAGCTCCAGGTGCATGGGAGTGGCAACCTCATCCAAACGTTGATGAAGCACGACCTGGTCGACGATCTATGGCTCAAGACCTTCCCGGTGGCGCTCGGCACCGGAAAACGCCTGTTTGCCGACGGGACAATTCCGGTCGGGTTCACGCTGCTCGAGAGCGCAATTTCGCCGAGCGGGGTTGTCATTGCGTCTTATGCACGCGCCGGAGCTGTGAAATTGGGGTCATTTGCTCCCCCTACCTAAGGCGGGGTCGCCACACTCGCTGCGCCTGCCGATCGCTGGATTCACCCGCGCACTCTGGTGGGTAGTGCACGAAGTAACCCCGGTTCGATCGCCTAACTGATCGCCGGCTGCGGCTCGGGATCCGAAACGCGCCACATGATCAGCAGCGGAAGTGCAACGAGTCCGAAAAGCAACGCAGACAGACCGATTGCCATAGAGGGACTGACAACGTCTGCGAGTCCCAGCAACAAAGGCACGAGCCCTGCGGTGCCCAGCTCGCCGATCAGAGCTCCGAGGGACAGAATTGTGGCGCGCTGGCCGGTCGGGATGATGTCGTTGATACGTGTCGTGAGGAGCGGACCGACAAGCGAGGGCACCAGCGCCACGATGAGCATGAGCGCAATCGAGGGGACTGACGGCATCGCGCCAAGAACGATGGTCGCGCCTACCAGGAAGACGGCACTGAGCGTGACGATCCTCCTGAGCTCGAAGCGACGCCCGATTCTGTGTGCAAGCCACGAAGCCGTGACCGTCGTCCCCTGTATGAGGACGACCACAACGCCCAGCCCAGCGATCGGGAAACCCACGGCGAGGGCGTACGGCTGAAGCAAGAAGTAGTAGACGACGAGCGGCACCACCGAGAAGGTTGTGCTCAAAAGGAGGATGGCACGGACGGCCGGACGGCGCGCCGCGATGCGTATGGCTTCGCGAAGGTTGTTCCAGTACTCGAGGGGCTTCTCGCCCTCGCCGGAGTAGCGCGGGGCTTCGCGGACGGTCAGGATCAGGATTGCCGCCCCGAAGGCAAGGATGCCGCTGATGCTGAAGCAGAGCGTGATATTGACGGTCGCGAGTGCCGAGCCGACCACGGCAGCCAGTCCCTGCGACCCCAGCTGGATTGCTGTCGAGCGACCGGCGAATTTCGCGGCTTCCGCTTCGCGGCCGTCGGCCTTGAGGCTGTCATAGAGGAGTGCAGAGTCCGCCCCGCTGACGAATGCCATCGACGAATTCCACAGCACGTATCCGAGGATGAAACTCGGCGAGAGCGCGGGAGTGAGGATCAGGAACATCGCGACCGAGTAGAGGAGGGTTCCGATCGCGATCGAAGCCTTGCGGCCCCATCGATCGGCTATCAGTCCGGTCGGCACTTCGAGTGCGGCGGTCAGGATCCAGGCGATCGATTCGAGAATCCCGATCTGCGTCAGGCTCAAGCCTTTACGCTGCAGAAAGACCACCCAGATCGGAACCCACAGGATGAACATCACGAGCGCCTGCGCAGTCAACAGGCGACGAACGGTTCCGCCGTAGCGATTCACTGCCGCGCGTGCTTCTCCCACACCTGGTGTCCCCACCAGAGGTTCAGACCGCTTGTAGTGCCCGAAATCATCGGCGCGACCGTGCCGACAAGCGGGGTAAACATATTCCGTGCCACCTCAGCCTTCCGGTGGGCGTCCCACTGCCTCGGCTCCAGCAAGCGGTCGGGCGCTGCAGCTCTTCAAGACCTGGTTTTGGCGCCCGCCCCGTCCGCATGGGGAAACGATTGTCGACCGTCGCGTCGGCCCGCTCGAGCTCCTCTATGACCTCGTCTATTCGGCCGTTATCGCCCAGGCAGGAATTCGCTTCGCCGGGTGTTCTTGATCCTCATGTCGCGCGGTGGTAAGCCTCGTCATAGGTTGGGCCTGACCGGCGCCCTGGCTTCTCGCGCTGCTGCTGGTGGCTGTCCTGGGACTGGTCTGGGCCGTCGCCGTTCGCGGTTTCGTGCTCGCCGGCGCGTGGGGAGGTGATGGATTGGCCGGGTGACACCTTACCTACACCGTCACGCAAACAATCCCAGAGCCTAGGGCGATTTACTTTCGAATAGGCACTGGACGAACCATCCGGGTCAGCGCATTGTTGGGACCTCCCCGTTGCCGAGGACCGGGGAGTGACCAGGCAAAAATCTCGGCATACAGGAGTCGCGAATGAAAACGCTTAGAAGGGTTAGGCGGCTGGCCGTGCTGACGGTGGGGTTGGCGGGGCTGTTTGTCGCCTTCAACGTAGTCCCAGGGGCGGCGACACCATCAGTTGGACTCACAAGCCAGACCCTGGGTCGAGGTACCTACATGTCCAACGGAAGTCTTCCACTCGAACAGGGTCTCGATGTTGTCGTCTCCAAGATCACCGTCGTTCCAGGTGGCTCCTCAGGCTGGCACTCGCATCCCGGGGGTGCGATCGCCATCGTCCAGCAGGGCGAGCTCACCCTGTATGAGTCGGTTGGCAACCACTGTGATGTCACCACCTACACCCAGGGACAGTCGTTCGTTGAGCGCCCCAGTGATGTCGTGAACGCCGTGAATACCGGCTCGACAGACTTCATCGTCGTCGCGACGTTTCCCGGCGTGCCTGTGGGCGGGTCGTCAAGGATCGATCGACCGAACCCAGGTACTTGCCCGGGTATCTGAGCGACGCGACCTGAACGCGGCGTCCATCGCGTAAGGGCGCCGCGCCACGGTTGCGAGTCTTGGTGTCCGCACGGAAATCTGCAGACGCACAAGTAGGCGCTCCACCGCGCCTAACGCTCTAGAGGCTGCGCTCGGCGAGGCTGAATCCGCCGAGATACCGCTCCTTGCCGGTGAATGGCACCCCTGTGTCCTTCATACCCTGGTCCATCGCCGCGGCCTGTCCCCCGGGGGTCCCATAGACCTGGACTCCTAGCGGCTCCATCAACTCGAGCACCGGCGACAATTCTTTCGGGAGCAGGCCCATCTGCTCGCCGATGACAGCCATGTGCCGGTCGAGAGTCGGCGCGCTGGAAAATACATGAACGTTCGTGATCTCTGTTCCATCTGCGTTGCCGAAAGCGAAGAACGCGACGACATCTCGGTCGCGCTCCCTAATTGCCGTGAGAAGCTTCGCGTAGAAGCGCTGATATTCGGGGAACTTCCCGTCCTTGATCCGCCAGGTACTGAGGTAGACAATCGGCTCGTCCACGACTCCAACCTCCCTACGTGTGGTGTAGGTGATTCTCCACCTTCGTGAAAATAACCCACAAGTTTCCATTTTCTGGTTCGGGTCGCGATCGAGGTTCGCCGCGCTGCGTCATGAACGCTGGCCGATCCGGCACTCCCGGACGCTCCGTGACACTTCCTGGCGCATCGTGCCATCAGCCTCTTGATCCCGAGGTTCGGGGTTCGATTCCTTGAGCGAGCACGATCCTCATCCGTCCCCCCGGTCAGCCGTCTAGTGAGACCTGTCTCCAGATAAACCGTCCCACCACAGGTGGCCATCTGGCGATAGCTGCGGAAAGAGGGTAACCAAACCCGAGCTCACAATGTTTCAGCCAGCGAAGAAGGTGATTGCGATGACTCGATTGCGAAGGGTGGTTGTGGTGGGCGCAATGTTGTTACTGGTCGGCTGCTCAGCAAGCAAGGGACAAAACTTGGCCCCAACGCAAGCCGCGGTCACCCCGACGCCAGTCGCGATGACCTCAAGTCCGATGCCGACGGCCTCGCCATCGCCGTTGGGCTGGATCACCTACAACGAGCCGGCGTGGGGCTACAGCATCAACATGCCGGCGGACTGGCATCTGATCTCGGCAGGGGAGTTGGATCCCGAGCAGTTCAAGCTCTTCAGCTTTGAAGACGTGACGAACGCTGAAACGCTCGCCGGTCTCGACTCTGATGGGCTGGCGCTGAAGGTGATCGTGTCCCAGCTGAATTCAGGTTGTCCAGGAGTTCGGCCGCCAGTGGGGTGGTCGGGGTCGACCGTACCAGCGGTGGCGGTCGATGTCGATGGCTACACGAGTGTCGTCACCGGATATGAGGCGCAGGACAAGAGCGTCTGGGGCCTCCAAGCAGAGGCGTCGAGTGGCAAGTACTGCTATTCGTTCGTGGGCCTGACGCTAAACCACGATGCACAATTGAAGTGGACGCCGCTTTTCGAGCAGATGCTGTCGACATTCAGTTTTGGCACTCCCATAGCGCCACCGTTCTAACCCCTTACGGCGCTAACGCATAAGCCAATGAACTGCGGCGCCGTGCTCAGCGTGGTGAGATGGTGACGATCACGTTCCCCTTCTTGTGACCCAGGTCGACGTAGCGGTGCGCCTCCACGATCTCATCCAGCGTGTAGCGGCGGTCGATCACCGGCCGAAACGCGCCGCTCTCGGCGAGTTCCTTCAACGCCAGCAGGTCTGACTTCTTGGTCCTCGGGAATGTGTCATCGACGGACATCGACACTCCGCCTGATGCAAGCGCCGCGCCGGCGTTGACCATCGCCATAGCGCTCTTCCGTTTGCCGACGGCGTCGAAGATGACGTCGTAGCGGCTGCCGCCCTGCGTGAAGTCGTCCTTCGTGTAGTCGATCACCGTGGTCGCGCCCAGCGACCGCACAAGCTCGAGGTTCGCGGTGCTGCAGACGCCGGTCACCTCGGCGCCGAGATGCCTGGCCAGCTGCACCACGGACGTGCCGATCGCCCCCGAGGCTCCATAGACCAGCAGGCGCTGGCCCTTGCGAACCTTCAGCCGACGCACGAAGAACGAGGCGATCAGCCCGCCGTACGGCAGGGCGGCGGATTCCTCGTACGTGAGGTTGGCAGGTCGAAGGGCGAGCGCCGAGCTCGCCGGCCAGCACACCGTTTCGGCGTACGTACCGGCGCGGAAACCGTCCATTCCAAACACCTGGTCACCTGGCTTGAAGGAGGTTACGTCGCGGCCGACCGACTCGATCTCGCCGGCCGCAATCATGCCGATGATCCCCTTCCGCGGCGCCTTGATACCGAACGCTGCTCGCAAGAAGAGCCGGTAGACGCCGCGCATCTTGAGGCCTCTCACGATGCAGTCGCTGGCTGTGACCGCGGTTGCGAAAAGCCGGATGCACACTTCCTTGTCCCGGGGACGCGGGTCGGGCACAGTCCTGATCTGGAGCACCTCGGGCGGCCCGTACGCCGTGCAAATGGCGGCTTTCATGCGGGCTCCCCAGCCCGCAGCCTGATGGCGGTCATGAATTCTGTGACCTCAATGTGTGCGCCCTCACGTCGAGATCTCCATGTCTTCAGAGGTCTTGGTGGCTAGTTGTTCGACTGACCTGTGTGCGGGCGGGAGATGACCGGGCTTTTGACCGCCTCATCGACCTCGAGATGGAACAGGTCCGGCCGGGCATAGTGGCCCGTGACGTCGAAGTCATACTTCGCGCGCGCGATATCAGCGAGATCGATATCGGCGAACAGGATCGTCTCTCCCGTGAAGTCGGGACCCGCGATGACATTGCCAAGCGGTCCGACGATGCAGCTTCCGCCAAGGCAGACAACATCGGATGGCTTTGATGCCAACTCATTCTTGATTTCGGGCGGATAGTCGGACAGCCTCGCGAACTGGTTCGCAGATAGGACGAAGCACCTTCCTTCAAGAGCAATGTGGCGGATGGTCGAAAGCCAGGTTTCGCGGCCATCGGCGGTCGGGATGCAGTAGATCTGAACACCCTTGGAATACATGACCATCCGCAAAAGAGGCATGTAGTTCTCCCAGCAGATCACCGCTCCGAGCCGCCCCAATGGTGTGTCGAAGACCGGCAGAGTTGAAGCGTCGCCAAAGCCCCACACAAGTCGCTCCGCCGCCGTGGGCATCACCTTGCGGTGCTTTCCCAGGTAGCTTCCCGGCGAGAAAAACAAAGCCGTGCAATAGAGAGTGCCCAAATCGCGCTCCACAACGCCGACGACCATATGGATGTTGAGCTCAGCCGCAAGCGCGGCCAACTCGTCCACGACGGGCCCTGGAATGTCAACCGAGCTTTCCCAGTACATGCGAAACTGGTCACGACCTTCGGGAGTTCGGTCACCAATCACGGTGCCGAACGAGATTCCGCGCGGATACCCGGAGATGAAGGCTTCGGGGAACAAGACCAGGCCGGCGTCGTTCGCAGCGGCCTCGGAGGCCAACTTCCGAACCTTCGCCAGCGTGCGCGAACAATCAAAGACGACGGAAGCGGCCTGCACGACGGCGACCCGCTCGGTTTTCCTCACGACTCGGCCGTCACAGTGCGCGCAATCTACACCTTCCATGAATGCCTCCCATCAGCTGCCGGGCAATCGCGCTCTAGAGATAGTCGGGTCGAGGCGGATGCACCGCATGACACGCCAATGTGCTATGGGTTCGGGCGCGGCACGATCTTGAGCGTCGCGGCCCGGGCGGCCGGCGTCAGCACGCTGTTGAGGATGGGTCCGGTGTAGCGGCGGTATTTGTTCCGATACACGGCATCGATCTGGTCGCCGATTGCGTCGTCGCCATCCACGAACGTCACATCTTTCTGCACTCTGCCGGCCCGAATCCGACCCTCGTGCCTTTCCTGAACCCCGCGGAACCAATGACCGCTGCGCCCCCTGACCGATCGGACGTAAAGATCGTCGTCCTGACGAATGACCCACGTGGTCACCGGTCTCCCCAGCTTGCCGTCACGCCGGACTGAGGCGATCTGCACCTCCTCGGCATCGCCAAGTTTGCTCAGCTCGTCGCCGCTCCAATTGCTCATCGCTAGATCGTCCCCATTCGGACGAGCGATTTGTCAGGGAGCCACCTTCCATGCACGGCTAGGCCTCCCCAATGGGTGGCGCCGAAGCGTATTCCGCGTCGCTGACGTGGTCCTCCCATGTCGCGCTGTTGCCCTCTTCATCGACCTCGAGCATCGCGATGTGAGTCATGAAGCGTATTGGCGCAGCGCCGTGCCAGTGATCCTCACCCGGCTCGAAGAACACACGGTCGCCGGCGCGGATGACCTCGACCGGTGCCCCGCGGCGTTGGGCTAAACCAACGCCCTCGGTCACATAGATGGTCTGTCCGTTCGGGTGCCTGTGCCACGCCGTTCGCGCGCCCGGCGTGAAGTGAACGCTGCTGGCCCTCAGACGCGATCCGTTTGAAGGTGCAGCGAGAGCATCGATGTAGACCGCGCCGGTGAACCACTCAACCGGTCCCGGATTGGTTGCCATGACATTCCTGGTGACCCTCATCATTTCTCTCCCTTGTCGGTGGGGCCGCGGCCGCCCTTTGACGCGCGAGGCTCGTCCATCCCACGTTAAGCCTCCGCGACGTGATTCAGAGGAAGCGTCGGATGGAAAAGGCCATCGCTCGCTTCATGTCGAAACCGTGCCCCGCCATTCGATGCATAACAGAGACCTGGAGACAAGTGATCCGCGGACCGGACCAGATCTTCAGGACGCCTCAGGACTAATCCGGACAGGAGGACTCAGCGATGCGTGTATTGGTGCTGGCAAAGGAAGACCATCAGAGCAGGGCGGCGACGCCCCCGACGCCGGAAGCGGTGGCGGAGTTCCAGAAGTTCAATGAACAGCTCATCAAGGCTGGAGTGGTGATCGGGGACGGCCGCCTCTACCCGAGCTCGCAGGGCAAGCGTCTTCAGTTCGATGGCAAGAAGCGCACCGTGATCGACGGACCGTTCGCGGAGACCAAAGAGCTCGTGGCCGGCTACTGGTTGTGGCAGGTGCGCTCGATGGACGAGGCGATCGAATGGCTCAAGCGCGCACCATTCGACGTCGGGACGTATGAGATCCGTCAGATTTTCGAGATGGAGGCCATGTGAAGGAGGTTTCGCCATAGAGCCGTCAAACGGCGAGGCGAATCGCGCCATCGAAGCGATCTGGCGCATCGAGTCAGCCCGGCTCATCGCCGGGCTGGCTCGCATCGTCGGCGACATCGGGACCGCCGAAGAGCTCGCGCAGGACGCCCTCGTCGCTGCCCTGGAGCAGTGGCCAACCTCAGGCGTACCCGAGAAGCCCGGCGCCTGGCTGATGGGAACCGCCAAGCATCGCGCGATCGACCTCATTCGACGCCGCCAGGCACTCGAGCGCAAGCACCAGGCGCTCGGACGCGACATCGAGCTGTCTCGGGAGTCGGTCGATGCGAGCGCCGCCATCGACGAGGACGTCGGAGACGACCTGCTCGGCCTCATCTTCATGGCCTGTCATCCGCTCCTCTCGAAGGAATCACGAGTTGCTCTCACGCTGCGGGTCCTCGGCGGCCTGACGACTGAGGAGATCGCGCGGGCCTTCCTCGTACCGGTCTCGACGATCGCCCAGCGCATCGTGCGCGCGAAGCGGACCCTCGCCGAAGCGCATGCGAGGTTTGAGGTGCCGCGCGGCCCCGAGCGCGTGGCGCGCCTCGCCTCGGTCCTCGAGGTGATCTACTTGATCTTCAATGAGGGCTACTCGGCGACCTCGGGAGACGACTGGGTGCGGCCGTCGCTGTGCGAGGATGCGCTTCGACTCGGTCGAATCCTGGCCGAGCTCGCCCCGACCGAGCCCGAGGTCCACGGCCTCGTCGCGCTGATGGAGATCCAGGCCTCACGTCTGCGTGCTCGTGTCGGACCCTCGGGCGAGCCCGTCCTGCTGCTCGATCAGGACCGCGCGCGATGGGATCGCCTACTCATCCGACGCGGCCTGACCGCGCTCGAGCGCGCGGAGAGGTTGGACGGCGCCATGGGTCCGTACGCGCTGCAGGCAGCCATCGCCGCATGCCACGCTCGAGCGGCGACTGCGGCCGAGACCGATTGGCCGCGCATCGTGGCGCTCTACGACGCGGTCGCGGAGCTCGCGCCGTCGCCCGTTGTCGAGCTCAATCGAGCGGTCGCCGTGGGGATGGCATTCGGCCCGGCAGCCGCGCTGGAGCTCGTGGATGCACTCCTTTTGGAGCCGTCGCTCAAGACGTACTACCTCCTGCCGGCGGTCCGCGGCGACGTGCTGCGCAAGCTCAGACGATTCGATGAGGCCCGCGCCGAGTTCGAACGCGCCGCGACGATGACCGAGAACACGATCGAGCGCAAGCTGCTCCACAAACGAGCAGCGGAATGCACCGCGGAGGGGATGGCCGGCTAGCCAATTCCCCAGAGACCCACGCTCCCGAGACACACGCCTAGGAGACTCACGCGCACCATGAGTCTCATTCGCATCGGTCCGGAATGAGTTGATTACGATTCGACGCTGGTGGACGGATATTCGATCGCGGAGTGATCCAGCTGCGGACCAACCGGAAGGCGTTGCCGATATCCGATCTCGCGTTCGCGATGAGAGTTGCCGGCGCCCACTCGGGGCCCGTATTCCTTGCCATCGGGGCCATCAGCCTGATCGCCCAGACCGGGGGCGGGCTCTACTGGGTCGTGCCCGCCATTCTGGCCATGATGGTGACGTCGATCATCGGAGCGT
>WNGQ01009567.1_pt1 | contig 10918 bp, 9 predicted proteins | sample 5407661 | NCBI WGS metagenome assembly WNGQ01 (sample SAMN13153382, study PRJNA577476) | soil metagenome | isolation source: 60 cm soil or saprolite under Garry oak tree replicate 2 | place: USA:California | collected 2016-06-15
CTAGCCCTTCACGGCGCCCGCGGTGAGGCCGGAGACGTAATAGTCGAGGAAGAGGACGTACACGATCACGATGGGGATGCTCGCGAGGAGCGCCCCCGCCATGAGCGACCCCCAGTAGTAGATGTCGCCGCGGATCAGATCCGCGGTCACCCCCACCACGGCCGTCTTGTGGGCCGACTGTGAGATGAAGGTGAGGGCGTAGGTGAACTCGTTCCAGCACAGGGTGAAGCTGAAGAGCACGGCGCAGATGATGCCGGGGAGGGCCATGGGGAGCACGATCTTCCACAGCGTGAGCATCCGCGTGGCCCCGTCCACGAGCGCGCACTCCTCGACCTCCCTCGGGATGGTGCGGAAGTAACCCATGAGGAGCCAGGTGCAGAAGGGCACGAGGAAGGTCGGGTAGGTGACCATGAGCGCGGCCACCGAGTCGGCGAGGCCGAGCCAGACCACGACCTGGGAGAGGGGCAAGAACAGAAGCGTCGGCGGGACGAGGTACGTGATGAACACCGCGGTGCCGAAGCTGCTCGCGCCGCGGAAGCGGAGACGGGCGAGGCTGTAGCCGGCGAGGATGGCGATGGTCACCGAGGCGACTGTGGCCACCACGGCCACGAGCAGGCTGTTCTTCATCCACACGAAGAAGTCCGTCCGGGAGAAGAGGAAGGTGTAGTGGTCGACGATGGGCGCCTTGACCATGAAGGGCACCGACTTGAGGTTGTAGAGCTCGGCGTTCGACTTGAACGACGTGACGGCCATGAAATAGAAGGGGAACATCACGAAGAAGATGAAGGGGACGAGGTTCATGTAGGCGAAGGCATCCGAACGGATGCGGGCGCCCCGGCTGCTCGCGCTGGCCACGGCTATTCCTTCCGGATGTAGCGGAGCTGGAAGAAGACAACCAGCGCGAGGAGCGGAAAGATGAACAGCGAGATCGCCGCGCCCTGGCCGAGGTTGCCGCCCTGGAGGCCGACCTGGTAGGCGAGGGTGGCGAAGAGGTGCGTGGTGTTGACGGGGCCGCCGCGTGTCAGGACCTGCACGATGTTGAAGTCCGCGAACGTGAAGATCGTCGAGAAGAGGATGACCACCGCGAGCACGGGCTTGATGAGGGGCAAGGTGACGTGCCAGAAGCGGCCCCACGAGCTCGCCCCGTCCACCTCGGCGGCCTCGAGATACTCGCGCGGCACGGCCACCAGCCCCGCCAGCACGGTGATGGCGAAGAAGGGCAGCCCCCGCCAGACATTGACGGTGATGACGGCGGCCATGGCGTACGTCGACTGCCCGAGCCAGTTGGGGCCGGGCGGGTTCATGAGATGGAGCCGGATGGCCGTCCAGTTGACCACGCTGTAGAGCGAGTCGAACATCCACCACCAGCCCAGCGTCGAGAGCGCGGTGGGGATGACGAAGGGCAGGAGCACCACCCCGCGGATCACGCGCTTGAACCGGAGGTTGCGCGAGAGGAGCATGGCAAGCCACACGCCCAGCACCGTCTTGAAGGTGAGGGCGATGGCCGTGAAGACGAAGGAGTTCTGCACGGTCTGGCGGAAGGTCTCGTTGGCCAGGATGTCGCGGAAGTTCTTGAGGCCCACGAAGGGGCCCGGCGAGCCGACCCAGTAGTCCGAGAGGCTGAAGTAGATCGCCATTCCAAACGGGAATGCGACGAGGGTCACGAGGAGCACGAGGGCGGGAACGATCAGGCCGTAGCCGAAGACGTGCTCCTGCTCCCACCACTCGCGAAGACGCGAGATCCGGCGGGACCGGGGAATCCCGGCCGCCTCGAGGACGCGGGGTCCGACGGCCACCGGCGCCTCAGCCGACCTTGAGCTGCCCCTTGATGGCGAGGGCGACCTGCTCCTGCGCCCAGTCCATGGCGCGCTTGGTCGGCATAGTCCATGGCGCGCTTGGTCGGCATGCCGTTGACGGCCTTGGCGACCATGTCGGCCAAGATGTAGTTGTCGTCGATGCGCTGCACGGCCTCGGTGGGCTTGGCCGGCCAGCCGCCGGGGTGGGCGTACTCGGCCTCTTTGGGAAGCATGGCGAACTTCGGGTTCCGCGCCCAGATGGGATGATCGGCAAGGTTCTTGAGCGGCGGATGGTTGAAGGCGTTCGAGGCCACGATCCACGCGTCGAAGTTCTGCTTCTGGAACAGATAGGCGATGAACTCCTTGGCCAGCTCCTGGTTCTTGGAGAACTTCCAGATGCCGAGACTCAACTGGGGCGACCTCGAGTGGGTGCCCGCCGGCCCCGCGGGACTGTTGTGGTGGTTGATGTCGTCGGCGATGGGCTGCTTGTTGGCGAGGGCCGCGTTGTAGGGGCTGATCGGGTTGTGGATCCACGAGCCCTTGCCGGAGAGGATGAAGCGGTTGTTGCCCGCGTCGTCCCACGACAGCACCTCGGGCTCCATCGCGTCCTTGTAGAGCTCCTTGTACCACTCGATGACCTGGGCCGTCTTGTCCGAGACGATGCCCGGGGTCTTGCCGTCGGCTTCCAGCACCTTCGCGCCGTAGCACCAGGCGACCGACCAGTACGTCGAATGAGCGTCCGAGCAATGGCTGATGGGAATGCCGACGGGGTTGCCCTGCTTCTTGAGCACCTTGCCCATTTTCAGGAGCTCGTCCCAGGTCTTGGGCGGACCATCGAAGCCGGCCTTCTTGAAGTGGGCCGTGTTGTAGGTGCCGGGGAAAGAGACCCAGAACCACGGGATCGCCTTCCAGCCGGACTTGGTCTGGCAGCTCTCCGCCGCGAACGGATACCATCCGCCGCCCTGCTTGCCCACCTTCGCGACGAGGTCGTCCAGGTTCACGAGGTGGTTCTCGTAGAGGAAGGGGTCGGCGCCGGCCGTCCGGTACATGTCGTGCCCCGCCTGGGACTGGGCCTCGGCGGCGATCTTGGTCGGCATCTGCAGGTGGGCCATGGTGTCCACGCGCACCGTGCAGTTGTTGGCCTTGCCGAAGGCCTCTGCCTGCTTTCTGAGCTCGTCGTCCGCGGCAGGAACGAAGTGGTTCCAGGACAGGAACGTCAGCTCCCGCTTCTGGGCGAAGGCGGGCGCCTTGCCGAGGGCGAGCCACGAGGCCATGCCGGCGGTGGCGCCGGCGGTCGTGGAAAGGAATTGGCGTCGGGTGGAGCCAGTGCGATCGGTCGTCTTCATCCGGGGCCTCCCTGTGGGCAGGGGAAGAAAAGGACGCGAATAGGAGGACAGGACCGGAACGTCCCTCACCCCCTCGTGAGCGAGTCGCTGGTGGCGCACTTGTATCGCCCCCGGGCGGTCCTTGTCAAGCTCACCTGGCCCGCGGCCTCGCGTCGAGTCGGAGGCAGCCCCGATCCGGCGCGGAGCGGGCGATCTCCTCGTCGAGGAGGCCCGCCCCCCGGAGCGCATGGGCGGCCTCGATGTGTCGCAAGTTCCACTCGTACCACCGGCAGGACCGCACCGTCGTCTTCGGCCCGTAACGGTCGAGGAGGCGGAGGCGCAGCTCCGCGCCCGGACCGGGGGGCAACCGGTCCACGCCCGCGGTCAGGGCCGGCAAGGCGTTGGCCGAGAGCCCCCACACGAGATACGTCGCGTCGAGCCGGGCGGTTTCAATTGCGCGCTCGAGGTTCTGCCGCGCGATCCAGGCCTCGTGGTTCCACCAGGCGAGCATGGCCAGAGCGCCCAGGCCGAGGCCGGCGGCGCGACGCAGGAGGGGCGGGAGCGCGATCCGGCCCCGCAGCTCGACGGCCAGGAGAACGAGGACGAGAGCCAGCACCGCCATGTAGACCTGGGCATAGAGCCGCGCCGTCGTGAAGCCGTAGGCCGCCTCGTAGAGCAGGACGCGGCGGAAGGCGGAGACCAGGAGCAGCGTGGTCTCGGCCACGAGCAGCAGCGAGATCGCGCGCGCGGCGCGCTCGAAGACGCCCGCCGAGCCCCATCGATCGAGGGCCAGGATCAGGATGATGCAGATGGTGGCGGCCGTGGAGAGCTCGCCGAAGCCGCGCCGGGCATGCTCCGCGTAGCTCGTGCCGCTGCCCACGATGGCCGCGGGATCGCCATAGAGGTAGGAGAGCTGCAGGAGAAGGAAGAGGCCGAAGAGTCCCGCCACGGAGGCCAGCACGATGAGCCGCTCCAGGCCGCCCACCCGAGCCGCCGAGGGCTGGATTGGCCGGGGAGTGCGCGGGACGGCACCCTCGCGGAGAGTCACGCCGCTCGCCCCGAGGGCGCCCGCGAGGAGGGCGCCGAAGAAGACGAGGCGGGGAATGAAATCGACGCGCTCGATCAGCTCCAGCACCGTATCGCGCGCCCGGGCCAGGATGGGATCGGCGCCAGCCAGGAGGAGGGCGAGCACCGTGATGACGGGCAGCGCCATGGCCGCGCCGCGGACGGCGGGACGATGCCGCGGCCCCGCGAGCGAGCCCAGCAGCTCGATGCTTCTCCGGGCGGCCTCGAAGAGGGCAAGAGCGCCCGCGACCACCGGGGCGCCCGCGACGAAAGGCAGGTCGAGCCATCCGGCGGCGGGATCGCGTGCCACGAGCATGGCGAGAGCGAGCAGGGTCAGGGCGCACAGGGCAATGAGAGCGTGGAAGACGGGGTCGGCGGTGAGCGCGGCTCCCGTCCCGAGGGCGCAGGCCAGCGCGAGCGTGGCGGCGAGTGGCGCCGAGACCCGGCCCGCTCCGAGCCAGGCGGAGAGCCCGAGGCTTGCCGCGGACAGCGTCATCCACAGCGACCAGTTGAGGCCGATCGAGGCATCGAAGAGCACCCAGGTCCCGAAGCCGGCGACGGCCAGGGACGAGAGCCAGAGGGTGGCGAGCGTGGTCATGGTCATCTGCTCCTCGTGGACGGTGTAGAAACGGCAAGGGGGAGCGCGCCGAAGCGCCGGTCGCGCGCGTGGAAGTCGTCGAGGGCCGCGGCCAGATCGGCGGGGGCGAAGTCCGGCCACATGCGCGCCACGAACCGGAGCTCGGCATAGGCGCTTTCCCAGAGGAGGAAATCGCTCAGGCGCTGCTCGCCTCCCGCGCGGATGAGCAGGTCGACGTCGGGCGCGCCGGCCCCGCCGTAGGCCTGGCCGAGGCGCGCGGCGAATGTCTCGCTCGGCACGGATCCGGAGAGTCTCCGGCGCGCGGCGCGCAGAATCATGTCGCGTGCCGAGTAGTCCACGGCGAGACGGAGATGGAGGCCGCGCGCGCCCGCCGTCTCGTTCTCGGCGCGGGTGGCCGCGGCCCGGAGCGGGAGGGGAAGGCGGTCGCGGCGCCCGATGAGCGAGAGGCGGACATCATGCGTGGCCAGCGCGGCAGCCTCTCGTCGCAGGAACGAGCCCAGGAGCGCCATGAGCCCATCCACTTCCGGGCGCGGCCGCTTCCAGTTGTCGGACGAGAAGGCGAAGAGAGTGAGGGTGCCGATCCCGAGGCCGGGCGCGGCTTCCACGATCCGGCGGGCGGCGCGGACCCCGCGGCGGTGCCCGGCCAGGCGAGGCAGGCCGCGGGCCTCCGCCCACCGGCCGTTGCCGTCCATGACGATGGCCACGTGGAGCCGGCGCGACGTTTCCTGATCAAAAGAACTTTGCATCATGAAGTGTCACCTCAAAAAAAGGGTGGTCAGTGCCCGAGCGTGCTGCGCGTGGCCCGGATGAGCGCTTCCATGTGGTTGAGGTACCGCGCGAGCTCCCGTCGGCCCAGGGGAGCCAGCCGGTACTCCGTCCGCGGCCGCCGGCCTTCGAAGCTCTTGGTGCAGGTGACGTGCTGGGCATCCTCGAGCTTGCGGCAATGGACGGAGAGGTTGCCGTCGGTCGTCTTGAGGAGCGCCTTGAGCTCGTTGAACGTGAGCGAGTCGGTCGCGGCGAGCGCGCTCACGATGCCCAGGCGCAGCCGGTGATGAATCACGCTCTCGGGCGCGAGATCGGTCCGGCGTGCGCCCGGGCGCCGCTCCGCAGGCGCCGCCTCGTGCGGCTTGGCGCGGGGACGGCGCGCCGCGCCCGCCTCAGCCACCGTACTGCCTCGCGATCAGGGCACCGAAGACCAGGTGAAGGCCGCCGAAGCCGGCCACGAGCAAGAGATCGCCCCATCCGGCGGGACCGAGCAAGGCGCAGGCGCCGAGGGCCATGAACCCCACGCCCATGACGGGCACCACGCGCACCGAGAAAGCCCCGCCGGCCACGACGCCCGCGCCGTAGACGAGAAGCCAGAGGCCCGGCAGGAGACTCCACAGGCCGGCGCGAGCGAGCACGACGGTCAGGAGTCCGCCCGCGATCATGGCGGGAGCCAGACAGAGCCCGAACTTTCTCGCCGGGCCCGAGGCCAGGGGCAGCCCCGCCGCGCGGCTCTTGCGCGCGGTGGCGAGGGCGGCGAGGGGCACCGAGACGCCGGCGAGGGCGATCCAGAGGAGCAGCCAGCGCTCGCGCGTCCGCGCGAGCGACGCGAGGGTGCCGACGACAACGGCAAGGAGACCCACGCCCATCAGGGCCCAGCCGGAAAAGGTCGTGACCGAGGCCTGTTCCATGGTCTCGCGGATGAACCGGAGGTCCGCCAGAGCACGGTCGTGGAGCGCCGCGGTCGAAGACGCAGGCATGGGTCGGTCACCCGGCATGGTCCAGGGATAGCCGGTCTGGCTAGGCGGTGTCAAGTACTTTGTTACTCAGAGTCTCGGGCCCACTCGTCTGGATCGTTTCGCCCATTCCCGTTCGCGCTTGGCGCGGCGGGGCCGGTTCGGCTAGTCTCACCGGGCATGAGCGCACATCGCCCACGGTGGCTATCTCGCCGGCAGCTATCGCGGTGCGCGGGCGTCTTGCTCCTCTTCTTCGTGGCAGCCGGCCCCGCCCTCCCGGCCGAGCGCCTCGGTGAGACGGCGCGCGACGAGCGGGTGATCCAGCTCCCGCCGGTTCAGGTAACGGCGCCCTCGCCCCTGCCGGAGACGCTGCCCCGACACTGGGTGCCCGGAGCGGTGGACATCCTGGAGCGGACCGAGATCGGGCCACCACGACGATCGGTCCTCCCGGACGTTCTCGAGCGCCTGCCGGGTGTGAGTCTCCAGAACGAGCAGGGGAACCCCTTCCAGCCCACCCTGACGCTCCGCGGGTTCGTCGTGTCGCCGGTGACGGGCCTGCCCCAGGGCGTGAGCGTCTTCCTCGACGGCGTGCGACTCAACGAGCCCACGGCCGAGGAGGTCAACTTCGACCTGATTCCTCTGGAGGCCGTGGACCGCATCGAGGTCATCCGGGGTCCCTCTGTCCTCTTCGGCCGCAACACGCTGGGGGCGGCCATCAGCCTGACCACGCGTCGCGGAGAAGAGCGCCGCGAGATCGGCACCGAAGTCTCCGGCGGCAGCTTCGGGCGACTCAACACGCGCCTCTTGCTGAGCGGGGAAGCCCGTCCGTTCGACTACTACCTCTCGCTGACGGGAATCCGCGAGGACGGCTACCGGGACGACACGGAGAGCCGATTGGCGCGCGCCTTCGCCAAGGTCGGCGTCCGCGCGGCCGGGCTCGACGCGACCCTCTCGTACCAGTACGGCAACAACCGCATCAAGCAGGCGGGATCGCTTCCCCAGAGCGAGCTGGGGCGCGACCGGCGCGCCAACTTCACGGCCGGCGACTTCTTCGCTCCCGAGCTGCATCTCGCCATCCTCAACGTCAGCTATCCGGTCGGGGAGAGCGTGACCGTGGAGGGGCACGCCTTCGTTCGCGCCCTCTCCACGGAGCAGTTCAACGTCAACCTGATCGCCGCCAACACGCGACTGCTCAACTCCACCGTTTCGACGGGCGGCCGGCTGCAGGCGAGCCATCGGGACACCGTGCTCGGACACGACAACGTCATGATCCTCGGGGCGGAGTACGCGCGGACACGGGTGACCAGCCGGACCTTCGAGGAGAGCGGAGGCACCGAGTCCCTCGAGGCGGACCTCGCCGATCACCAAGTCGCCGCGGGCCTCTATGCGCAGGACACCCTGGTGATGGCGCGCGGCTTCGCCGCCCCTCGCTCGAGCATCGTCTTGACCGTGGCCGCCCGCTGGGACTATCTCCGCCACGAGATCGACGACCGGCTCGGCGGACCGAGCGGAGGCGTCCATGACTTCAGCCGGCTCAACCCGCGGGTCGGGATCAACGTGAATCCGAGCGAGCACCTCGGGTTCTTCGCGAGCTACTCGGAAGGATTCCGCGCGCCGGCCTTCCTCGAGCTGACCTGCGCGGGGCCGGGAGCCGTCTGCCCGGGGCTTCAGGTAGGGGTCGCCCCGGATCCGCCGCTCAAGGCGGTGACGGCGCGGAACTATGAGGTGGGTATGGATGCTCGCCCGTTCACGTGGCTCGATGTCCACGCGACGGTCTACCGGACCGACGTCAGCGACGACATCTTCTCCGTCTCACCGACGGGCACCACGGGGGTCTTCTTCCAGAACGTGGGCCAGACGCGCCGCGAGGGCGTGGAGGTCGGGCTCCGGGGTCGGACGGGCGCCGTGCTCGAGGGCTACGTCAACTACGCGTACACGCGCGCAACCTTCCAGGAGTCGATCGACCTGGCCACGCCGCTTCCCCCGGGGGGGCAATTCGTGGCTGCGGGCAACTCGCTCCCCCTCGTCCCGCGTCATCGCCTCAACGCGGGTCTGGCCTATCGGCCCTGGCCCTGGCTCACGCTCTCCACGGAGGCGAGCTATGTCGGCTCGCAGTTCTTCCGAGGAGACGAGGCCAACCGCCAGCGGCCCCTGCCGGCCTATTGGGTGCTAAATGGCGGCCTCTCGGCTCGCCGGGGCGGCTTCGAGGCGTTCATCCGCGTCAACAACGTCCTCGACAACCGGTACGAGACCTTCGGGACCTTCGCTCCGAATGGCCACCTGGCCGGCAATCCGGTCGAGCGCTTCCTCACTCCGGCGCCCCCGATCAGTGTCCTGGCCGGCCTCCGGTACGAATACTAGATCCGCCTTGACAACTTGCATGGCTACGTCGTAATTAGCCCTAACAGGATCACGCTTTCCACGGGATTCGCGCCGCGGGAGGCTCTGCTCTACGCATTGCGTCACGACTTCACGGTTCGCTCTCGGCCCTTTTCCTTCTAGGAGGTTATTGCGATGAGTGATCTGCAGCCCGCTCCGACGGTCCAGGGTTCAGTCAGCCGCCGTCGCTTCCTCAAGGTCACGGGCGGAGCCGTGGCGGGAAGCTCGCTCCTGACCATGCTCGACGCGCGCCAGGCGCCCGCGCAGCTCCGCGGCACCACGCTGCGCATTCTCACGTGGAGCCATTTCATCCCCGCCTACGACGTGTGGTTCGACAAGTTCTCCGCCGAATGGGGTGAGAAGAACGGCGTCAAGGTGCGCGTGGACCACATCCCGCACCTGGAGATCCCCGCGCGGATGGCCGCCGAGTTCGCGGCGGGGGCGGGTCACGACATCATCCTCAACAACTCGACCATCCTCGCCCGGCTCTACTACAAGACGCTGCTCGACCTCACGGATGTCTACGATGGGCTGGGCAAGAAGTACGGGGGATGGATCCCCGCCGCCAAATCGCCCATCGAGGTCGAGGGCCGGATCTACGGCATTCCCATGTACTACATCCTGCTCCCCATGCTCTGGCGGAAGGACCTCTTCGAGGCGAACGGTCTGAAGCCGCCCGACACCTGGGAGCTGGCGCGGGTGGCGGCGCGCACGCTCAAGCCCAAGGGCAGCCCCACCGGCATGGCGTTCTCCCATTGCAACGACGCGAACCTCAACTGGCGATCGCTGATGTTCAGCTTCGGAGCGACGGAGACCGATGCCTCGGGTGATCATCCCACGATCGACTCGAAGGAGATGCGCGAGGCGCTCCGCTTCGCCAAGGCGCTGTTCGACGAGGGCATGACGCCGGAAGTCTTCTCCTGGGACGACGCCTCGGACAACCGCTTCCTCGCCTCCGGCATCGCAAGCTGGATCCACGACGCCATCTCGGCCTACCGGACGACCGAGTCCACGAACCCGCCCGTCTTCAAGAACACCTTCGTCGGCATGGAGCCGGCGGGGCCGGGCGGCAAGCGCGTGAGCGTCTCTGCGCCGATCGTCTTCCTGGCGTGGAAGTTCGGGAAGAACCCGCAGGCGACGAAGGAGTATCTCACCCACCTCGTCGACAACGACAAGGAAGGCATGATCCAGAGCACGGGGTACAACATGCCCTTCCTCAACGACAGCGCCAAGAAGCCGATGCCGATCATCGGCGCGGATCCGAAGCTGCAGGTCCTCCAGGACTTCCCGAAGATCGTCGCGTTCTTCGGGTATCCGGGACCCTACACTCCCCAGATCCAGGAAGTCGCGCTCCAGTTCGTCCTGCCCGACATCTTCACGCGGGTCGCGCGCGGGACGTCGGTCGACGACGCGGTGAAGTGGGGGGTCGGCGAGTACCGCCGGATCTTCGCCAAGCACAAGCGCGCATGACGGTACTGGGTGACGGCGCGGGGTCGACGACTCGCGCCGCCACCCAACCGGCCGCGCGGGGTCGCAGCACCCGCGCGTGGTGGCACACGAACACCGGTCGTCGCCTGACGTTCGGCTACCTGCTCCTGGCGCCCGCCGCCCTCTACGTCCTGCTCCTCGTCGGCATCCCCTTCCTGTTCTCGCTCTACCTCGCCTTGAGCGATGCCAGCGTCGGTGACCAGGTGTCGAGGTTCGTCGGCCTCGGCAACTTCCGCGCCGCCTGGGAGATGGACACCTTCCGGGACGCCCTCCGCAACAGCATCGTGTTCCTGGTGGTCGCGGCCATCTTCAAGAGCGTGCTGGGCACGAGCCTCGCCTTCCTCCTGCTCCAGAACTTCAAGGGGAAGAAGCTGGTGCGCGCGCTCGTCGTCATCCCGTTCACGCTACCCATCACGGTCAGCGTGCTCTCCTGGAAGTGGATGTACGACTCGCAGTTCAGCGTGATCAACTGGTTCCTGCACAAGGCGGGGCTCATCGGCGGCTACGGCTCGGAGAGCTGGCCCATCTGGCTCGGCCAGCCGCATC
>WNGQ01014958.1_pt1 | contig 10918 bp, 13 predicted proteins | sample 5407661 | NCBI WGS metagenome assembly WNGQ01 (sample SAMN13153382, study PRJNA577476) | soil metagenome | isolation source: 60 cm soil or saprolite under Garry oak tree replicate 2 | place: USA:California | collected 2016-06-15
CGAGACGCTGGACCTGGTCGCCGGGGCCGGCTTCGCGGAGTACTTCGACCCGCTGACCGGCGAGGCGCGGGGGGCGGGGCGCTTCTCCTGGACCGCCGCCCTCGTCCTCGACCTGCTGGCCGGCGGCGGGGCCGGCTGACGGGCGCCCGCAGCCCGGCCGGCGCCGGGCGGTGCGCGTCCGACCAGGTCGCGTCAGCGGCCCGACTCGACGTCCCGGAGGTCTTCGGGCGCGAGCAGCTCCACACCGGCCGGCCCGCGAAGGGCGTGGGCGGCGCCGACGCGGCCGTAGTAGCGCATCGCGGCCCGGCCCAGCAGGCTGACGCTGACCCAGTCGAAGCTGGCGCCGGCCGCCATGCCGACGGCCAGCGGCACCGTCCGCGCCGCGGTGGCCACGGCCCGCTCGGCGAGGGCGCGGCCGAGCACGCGCACCAGGGCCCTGCTGCCGGCCCGGCCCAGCCAGACCGCCGGGAGGCGGCGAAACGCGGCGATCGTGATCCGCTCGCCGCCGGCCACCAGCAGGTTGTCGCGGAGCTTCACCGCGCCGCCCACCAGGCCGAGCACGACCAGCGCCTCCATGAGCTGCTGGTCGGAGTCGCCCAGCTCGTGCCCGTAGACGATGGCGATGCTCAGGACCAGCTCGGTCTCCTGCTCCAGGGCGTAGAGGCTCTGGGTGGTCGCGGTCCCGATGGCGATCACGGTGCCCAGGCCGGGAGCGATCGCCGCCGCGCCGCCCGCCGCCGCGGTGGCGGCGACCCGGCGCCGGGTGGCCTTGATCAGCTTCCTGGCGAGGGCCTCGCTGTCGAGGCCGGGGTTCTCGGCGCGCAGCCGCCCGACCCGCTGCCGGATGGCCGGCTCCCGCCGCCGGACGACGGCGGCGAGCGCCCGCATCACCGGCCGGACCTGAGGTGGCAGGTCTCCCCATTCCATACAGCAAGACTATCCTGAATTGCACTTGACGGGGCTGCCGAGAAGACCGGTAGCCTGGTGCGTGACCTTCGAGGGTGTGATGGAGGTATCACAATGACCGAGCTGGACCCGATCACAGCCGAGCGGTGTCCGTACTGCGGGCGGGAGCGATCCGAGTGGGTCGAGAACGAAGGCCAGGGCGTGATCGGGGCCGGGCTGACGTACTGCTCGGAGGAGTGCCTGCTCCGCGACCAGGCGCGGGGCTGAGCCGGCCTCGCAGCGGCTCGGCCGCCTTCGCGCCAGACATGGGACCCGGGATGGAGCCCGGGATCCAGGCGACACTCGGACGTCGGACCGCGACGCCGGCCTCGCCTTCGGCCCCATACGCTCCGCTTCGCCATGCACGACTCAGGCAGAGCCGCCCGACACCGGCCACCCCAGCAGCCTGCGCTGGCGCTCCGGCTGCCGGGGCCCCGGGCCGGCTGGCGTCGCACCCGCGACGCCGCAGGACTGGCGACGCCGCTCCCGGCCGGAGCCGTCGCGAGCCGACGCTCCAGGGCCGGCCAGCGCGCCGCGAGGCGCCGCTCATCGCGCCCGGCCGGCCTGGACCAGGGCGAGAGGCAGTCGCCCGCGTGGTGCTGGCACCGCCGGCCCTCGACCAGGGGCGGGGCCACGGGTTGCCCGTCGTCGGACGTGGCGGTCGACGCCAGCCGGCCCGGGGCCCCGGCAGCCGGAGCGCCAGCGCAGGCTGCCGGGGTGGCCGGGGTTGGCTGGCCCTGCCTGAGACGTGCATGGCGAAGGGAGCCCTTGAGGCCAAGGCGAGGCCGGTGTGGCATTGCAATGTCCGAGTGTCGCCCTGGTCCCCGGCCCATGACCAGGCCGCCGGACTCCCGCCGCCGAGGCGCTGCCGTGGCAACGGCATCACCCACGGGCAGGTCCGAAGGGCGGCTGTCGCGCTACATCTCCAGGCGTGCCAGCCGCTCGGCCACCCAGTCCTGCCCCAGCCGGCCGGCCCGCGCCTTGCCCAGGTTCTGGCGCATCACCCAGCGCACGTCGGGATCGGGGGACCCGATCCACCGGTCCAGGGCGCGCCGGCCCTCCTCCGGCAGCGCGACGGCGGCCACGCACCAGCAGTAGGCGAGGCCCTTCCGCAGCACGCCGAACGGTTCGGCCCGGCGGTCACGGCTGCCGGCGAGGGAGGCCGTGGCCCGGTCGAGGACGGCGAGGACGCGCCGCACGTGCTCGGGCTCCCGCAGCAGGCGCGGCTCGCAGAGAGCGACGATCGCTGCCCGCTGCTCCAGGGGTCCGCCGGCCACCCACTCCTCCATCTCCGTCAGCAGCCGGGCCAGGTCGGCGTCGCCGAGTCGCTGCAGGCCCATGGCGACGCCCTCGCGGACCCGCCAGCGCGGGTCGGAGGCGAGCTGGCGGAGCCGGGGCAGCAGGTCCAGGCGGCCCTCTGCGGCCAGCCGGCCCAGGCCGACGGGGCCGCAGACGGCGAGGAACTCGTCGTCCGAGGCGGCGAAGCGCTCGAACAGGGGCAGGTCGCCGAGGTCGGCGACGGCCTGGACCAGCTCCAGGTTGGCGCGCGGGCCGGGCAGCCCCGAGAGCTCACGCAGGTAGGGCTCCCAGTCCGCGAGCCGCGCCAGCTCGCGACGGTAGTCGTCGGTCCGGCTCATGAGGGACAGTCTCCGTCACGGGAGCGGAGATATGCCGGAGCCCCGCCGCCACGTGCAGCCGGCGCCTGGGCCGGATACGGGCGGCTCAGACTGTCCGGTGTGATCGACACCGACGCGCCCCTGAACGAAGAGGACGTCGGCCCCGACCCGGTCGTCGAGTTCGGCCGGTGGATGGAGCTGGCCGAGCGGATGGGCGAGCCGCAGCCCAACGCCATGGCGCTCGCCACGGTGACGGAGGCCGGCGAGCCGGCCGTGAGGATGGTGCTGCTGCACCGCGTCGGCGCGGACGGGTTCGTCTTCTTCACCAACTACGAGAGCGACAAGGGCCTGGACCTGGCGGCGAACCCGCGGGCGGCGCTCGTCTTCCACTGGCCCCGACTGCACCGCCAGGTCCGCGTCACCGGCCCGGTGGCCAGGACCACGCGCGAGGAGTCCGAGGCGTACTGGGCCCAGCGTCCGTACGGCAGCCGCATCTCGGCCTCGGCCTCGGCGCAGAGCCGGCCGGTGGCGGCCCGATCGGAGCTGGAGGTCGAGGTGGCCCGGCTGGAGGCGCTGCACCCGGAGCATCCGCCGCTGCCCGACTTCTGGGGCGGCTACCGCGTGCTACCCGAGGCGATCGAGCTCTGGCAGGGCCGAAAGAACCGGCTGCACGACCGCCTGCGCTACGTGCGCGACGGGACGGGCTGGCGGCTGGAACGCCTGGCGCCGTAGGCCGCCGGCGCCCGTGCCGCGCGGAGGGGTCGGCAGCCCCGGCGACCGGGGACCGGCCCCGGCAGCGGGGACCAGCCCCGGCGGCGGGGACCGCTCCGGCGGCAGGGACGAGCCCCGGGGCGGGGACGAGCCCCGGCGGCGGGCCGGCCTCGCCGCTCCGCCGGAGCTCGCCGGCTCAGCCGAGGCCCGGCAGCCCGGCGGTGCCCGCGGGTCAGGTGGTGGTCGCGAGCGCCAGCGGCAGCACCGCCGGCGCGCCGGCCTCGCGGAGGAGCCTGGTCACCACCGTCATGGTCCAGCCGGTGTCCACGCGGTCGTCGACCAGCAGCACCGGACCGCCCAGGCCGGGCAGGGCCGACGCCAGCGGCGCCGGCAGGCAGAACCGGTCCCAGAGCGCCCGGACGCGCTGGGCGCTGTTCTGCGAGCCCCCGACCGGTCCGGCCTCGGGGCGGGCGTAGTCCACGCGGCCCAGCAGCGGCAGCCGCCCCACCTGCGCCAGCCGGCCGCCGAGGCTGTCGATCAGCTGCCGCCGGCCACGGGAGGCCATCGTGACCACGCCGACCGGGCGGCGCTCCCAGCCCCAGGTGGCGAGGACGCCGACCACCGCCTCGAACACGTCGTCCGGCACCAGGCCGTCCGCGGCGGTGGGGTCCAGCAGGTGCCGGAGCCGGCCGCCCCAGCCGGCCGCGACCAGCCGGCCCAGCGCGCGCCCGGGCTCGGCTGTCACCTCCGCCGGGATGCGCCCGCGCACGTCGATGCCCAGCGCCGGCATCGCCGTCGGCCACAGCTTGCGCGGCTCGACGACCACGCCCGGCCGGCGCAGGTGGTCGCGCGCCTGGACGCGTGCGTGCTCGGAGACCGCGGCCGGCCAGCGCCGGCCCGTGCAGTTGTCGCAGCGGCCGCAGGGCGCGGCCTCGGGGTCGTCCAGCTGCCGGCGCAGGAACTCCATCCGGCAGCCGGGCGCGGCGATGTAGTCCAGCATCGCCCGCTGCTCCCGCTGGCGGGCCTCCGCCACGTGCGCGTAGCGGTCGGCGTCGTACTCCCAGGGCCGGCCGGTCGCCTCCCAGCCGCCGCGCACCCGGCGCACCGCGCCGTCGACGTCGAGGACTTTCAGCATCACCTCCAGCCGGCTGCGGGTCAGGTCCACCCGCGCCTCCAGCTCGGCGGTCGACAGCAGCCGGCCGGCGTCGGACAACGCGCCCAGGGCGGCGCGCACCTGGCGCTCCGGCGGGAAGGCCAGGCTGGCGAAGTAGGCCCAGATGTCGCGGTCCTCCCGGCCGGGCAGGAGCAGCACCTCGGCCCGGTCGACCCCGCGGCCGGCTCTGCCCACCTGCTGGTAGTAGGCGACCGGCGACTGGGGTGCGCCCAGGTGGACGACGAAGCCGAGGTCCGGCTTGTCGAACCCCATGCCCAGTGCGCTGGTGGCGATCAGCGCCTTCAGGCGGTTGCCGAGCAGGTCGTCCTCGGACCGCTCTCGCTCGGCGCCGTCGGTCTGCCCGGAGTAGGCGGCGACCTGGTGGCCCCGCTCGTGCAGGTAGCCGGCCACCTCGGCGGTGGCGGCGACGGTCAGGGTGTAGACGATGCCCGAGCCCGGCAGCTCGGCCAGGTGCTCCGCCAGCCACGCCAGCCGCTGCTCGTTCGACGGCAGGTCGAGCACGGAGAGGTGGAGGCTGGCCCGGTCGAGAGGCCCCCGGAGCACCTCGACGTCGACGCCGCCCAGGCCCAGCTGCTCGGCCACGTCGCGGGTGACGCGGGCGTTTGCCGTGGCTGTCGTGGCCAGGACCGGCACGCCGGCCGGCAGGTCCTGGAGCAGGGTGCGGAGGCGGCGGTAGTCGGGGCGGAAGTCGTGTCCCCAGTCGGAGATGCAGTGCGCCTCGTCGACGACGACCAGCCCGACCGTGGAGACGAGCCGCGGCAGCACCCGGTCCCGGAAGTCGGGGTTGTTCAGCCGCTCCGGGCTGACCAGCAGCACGTCGACGGCGCCTGCGCGGACCTCGCCGTGGACCTCGTCCCACTCCTCGACGTTCGCGGAGTTGATCGTCCGCGCCCTGATGCCGGCCCGCTGGGCGGCGGCGATCTGGTTGCGCATCAGCGCCAGGAGCGGCGAGACGATGACGGTCGGCCCCGAGCCGGCCGCCCGGAGCAGCGCCGTGGCCACGAAGTAGACCGCCGACTTGCCCCAGCCGGTGCGCTGCACGACCAGCGCCCGACGCCGCTCGACGGCCAGCGCCCGGATGGCGCGCCACTGGTCGTCGAGCAGGCGCGCCGGCGCGCCGACCAGAGCCGTGAGGTGCTGGTCGGCGCGCGACCGCGTGGCGTCGGGATCGTCGGTCATGGGCCTCATGTGTACCAGGCCGGCGGGGCTGGGACCAACGGCGTTAACCGGGCCGGCCTCCGCGCGAGGATCTCGCATGCCCCGGCGGGCGCCCACACCGCGGCCCGGGCCGCCAGGGCACGACTATTTAGTAGTTGCTAAGATGGCAACAATGTCGTCATCACCAGGCGGGCTCACCTCCACTCGCTGCGCCGTCAGGCACGTGCACGAAGCGGACGTGCGGCGGGCGCGGTCCCTGCTGTCACCGGACACGACGTACCTCGACCTCTCGAGCCTCTTCGCGGCGCTGGCGGACGCCACGCGCGTCAAGCTGGTCCACGTCCTCCTCCAGCAGCAGCTCTGCACCTGCGACCTCGCCGCCGCGCTGGGAGTCAGCGAGTCGGCCACCTCGCAGCACCTGCGGCTGCTGCGTGCCCTGCGCCTGGTCCGCTCCCGGCGGGCCGGGAGGGTCGTGTACCACAGCCTGGACGACGAGCACATCGCGGCCCTGGTCCGCCTGGGACTGGTCCACCTGGGCCACACCACCGACGCAGCCCGGCTGGACGAGGAGGTCACCGCGGGACGCGGCGCATGAGCGGACGTCACGAGCACACCGCCGGCGACCTCCACGCCGCCGGCCCGGACGCCGGCTGGAGGCGACTGGCCGTGGGGCTGGCGCTGCTCGTCGCCTTCATGGCGTGCGAGGTGGCGGCCGGCATCGCGGCCGGGTCGCTGGCGCTGCTGTCGGACGCCGGCCACCTGCTGACCGACGCCGGCGCCCTCGCGATGTCGCTCGTCGTGATCCGCCTCGCCGGGCGGCCGCCGCGGGGAGGGCTCACGTACGGCCTCAAGCGCGCCGAGATCCTGTCCGGGCTGGCCAACGGCGTCACGCTGATGGCCATCGCCGCGGTGATCGTCGTCGAGGCGATACGCCGGCTGATCGCACCGGCCGCCGTCGATGCCCGCGTCATGCTCGGCGTCGCCCTGGCCGGCGCGGTGGTCAACCTGCTGGTCACCTGGCAGCTGGCCGGGGCGGAGCGCCGGAGCCTCAACATCCGCGGCAGCTACCAGCACGTCCTGACCGACCTGTACGCTTTCGCCGGCACGGCGGCCGCCGCGGTGGTCATCCTCCTCACCGGCTTCGCGCGGGCCGACGCCATCGCCTCGATGGTGGTAGCCGCGCTGATGGTGCGGGCCGCCTGGGGCCTGCTGGGAGAGGCCGGACGCGTGCTCCTGGAGGCCGCGCCCCGGGGTGTGCGACCGGGCGACATCGCCGAGGCGATGGCGGCGCACCCGAGCGTGGCGAACGTCCACGACCTCCACGTCTGGGAGATCACCTCCGGCTTCCCGGCGCTCTCGGCGCACGTCCTTGTGCGTCCGGGAGACGACTGCCACGCGGTCCGGCGCGACCTCGAGCGCCTGCTCGGCGAGCGCTTCGGCATCGAGCACGTCACGCTCCAGGTCGATCACGTCACGCGGCAGGCACCGATCACCATCGGGGTGGAGGCGGACCGGCCGTGAGAGATCTGCCTCGCCCTGCCCGAGGCGACCGGCGAGGGCGGCCAGCACATCGGCTTCCGGGTGCGCGGCAGGACGTTCGCCTACTACCTGGACGACCACCACGGCGACGGCCGGGTGGCGCTGAACTGCAAGGTCCCGCCCGGTGACCTGGAGCCGCTGGTCACGCTCGATCCCGGCCGCTTCTTCGTGCCGGCCTACCTGGGTGCGAGGGGGTGGATCGGCGTCCGCCTCGACGGCGACGCCGTGGACTGGGAGGAGGTAGCCCGGTTCGTGACGGTCAGCTACCGGCTGGTCGCTCCGAAGCGGCTGGCGGCCGCCGTCCGCTGACGGGCTGCTCGCCGAGCCAGAGGTGGACCGCGGCGTGCGCCCGCCAGGGCCGCCAGGCGCTGGCCAGCTCCACGACCTGGCCGGGCGTCAGCGGCCGCCCCACCGCCCGCGCCAGCGAGCGCCGGATCCCGAGGTCGGTCGCCGGGAACGCGTCGGGCTCGCCCAGGCGCAGGGCCAGGTACTGGGCGGTCCAGGGGCCCAGCCCGGGGATGGCCGTGACCGACGCCACCAGGTCGTCCAGCCTGCTGCCGCGGTCGAGGTGGACGGCCCCGTCGTGGACCGCCCGCGCGAACGCGTTGACGGCGGCGGCGCGCGACGAGGTCAGACCGAGGCCGCCGAGGTCGGCCGCCGCCAGGGTCGAGGGGGACGGGAACACGTGCGTCAGGCCGAGCTCCTGCAGGCCCGGCACGGGGGTGCCGTGGCGAGCCGCGATCCGCGCCGTCAGCGTGCTCGCGCCGGCCACGCTGACCTGCTGGCCGACGATGGCCCGCACCCCGGTCTCGAACGGGTCCCACGTGCCGGGTGCCCGGAGCCCTGGCCGCGCCTGGAGGAGCGGGCCCAGGACAGGGTCGGGGGCGAGCTGCCGGGCCGCCGTCTCGACGCCGGCGTCGAGGTTGAAGATGTGCCGCGCCCGCTGCACGAGGTGGATCAGGCCCTCCCAGTGGGGCAGGTGGGCGCGCATCAGGACGTGGTCCGGGCCGCCGGGCGACAGCTCCAGCAGGCCCGGGTCGCCGTCGACGACCACCGTGCGCCGGTAGGTGTCGCCCGAGACGTGCTCGACGCCCGCGATGGCGCGGGCCGCGAGGTAGCCCAGCATGGTGTCCCAGTCGAGCGGTGGCTGGAACCACAGCCTCAGGGCCAGGCCGCCGTCGGCGGCGGCGAGGCGGTCGCCGGCCCGGCGGCGGGCGCGCAGCTCCCTCGGGGCGGCGCGGAACACCTCCCGGCAGGTTCGGTTCAGCTGCCGGACGCTCCCGAACCCGGACGCGAACGCGATGTCCGCAATCGTGAAGTCCGTGTCGTCGAGCAGCCCGCGGGCGAAGTGCGCCCGCCGCGAGCGGGCCAGCTGGTCCGGCGTCACGCCCAGGTGCTGGCCGAACAGCCGGCGCAGATGCCGCGCGGAGATGCCGAGGCGGGCGCCGAGGTGGTGCTCCGAACGGCCGTCGAGCGCTCCGGCGAGGATCAGCCGCACCGCCCGGCACACCAGCTCCGGGCCCGCCCAGCTCATCGGCGACTCGGTGCGATAGGGGCGGCAGCGAAGGCACGCCCGGTAGCCCGCCGCCTCCGCCGCGGCGGCCAGCGAGAACTCGCGGACGTTCTCCGGCCGCGGGCGGCCGGCGCAGCCCGGCCGGCAGTAGATGCCGGTCGTGACGACCGCGGAGAAGCCGCTCATGCGGCTGATGATGGACCACTTCGGGCCCTCGTACTGGACGCATTCGGACACGTTGGCTCCCCGTCCGGATGCGGCCGGGAATAGCGGGCCTTCGCGCCCGTGGAGGCCATCGAGGGCCGCGACGGGGCGCGCCGCCGACACTCCTCGGCTCAGCTGTTCGCGGGGCCGCCGACCGAGCCCCGATGGCGGCGAAGGCCAGGATCACGACGACGGTTCAGGCCAGGGCGGCGTGCTCCAGGCGGAAGCCGAGCCAGAGACGCCGTGGGCCCTCGGGTGGGGGCGGGCGGGGACGCCCCCGCAGTCAGAACTCGCCCCAGATGCCCACCCTGCGATAGCCGGCAAGCATCGCCAGCGCGATTACGAACTGGACCAGGCCAACGATCGCCTGGAGCGACAGGTACCAGGCGGGGCCCTGACCTGGCAGGATCCCCGCGAGCTGCAGGCCGGCAATGGGCACCCGCAGGATGCCGGCCATGAAGGCGACCAGGATCAGCCAGAAGGTCCAGCGCCAGTTGCGGACGACGCCGGTGGACAGCAGGCCGAAGAGCGCGGTGAGCACCAGCAGGGCACCGATCTCGGCCGGCCGCTGATTGCCCGGTGGTCTCATGGCCTGGTCGACCACCTCACGCACCACCACCAGGATCACGACGACGATGACCCAGTAGACCGCGAACAGGCCGAGTACCAGCGCCTTGATGCGGTTGATCACGCGACCACGCGACCTCCGGCTCTCGAGTCAGGTTCCAGGCTGGACGCCGGTCGGTTGACGACCAGGTGGACCCGCCGCCCGACCTCGCAGCGCCGGGCCGTGAGCGCGGCCACGGCCATCACGCAAGCCTCCTCTACTTCGCCCATGCGCTGCGCCTACTGGCCGGCGGCCTCTGCAGTCGATGCGGCAGAGCCCGTAGGGGCCTTGGGGCCAGGCGTCCTGGCTTCGTCATGGGCCGCACGTGCGGGCAGGAACAGAGCCACCAGGAGCGCCCCGGCCACCAGCACTCCGGCGCTGACCAGCATCACCTCCGCCATCCCGTTCGCATATGCCTGGTGAGACAGCCGGAGCAGCGGGCCGGCGACGGGCCCGGGCAGATGCCCGGCGACGGCGGCCGCGCCCGCAACGCTGCCCTGCGCCGCGTCTCGCGCCGCAGCCGGCAGGGTGGCCAGGTGTCCGCTCAGGCCGCCGCGGTAGGCGCTGTTCAGGATGTTGCCCAGGATCGCCACTCCGAGGGAGGCGCCGACCTGCTGGAGGGTTCTTTGCAGACCCATCCCCACACCTGCCTGGGCCGGCGGCACCGCGCCCAGGATGGCGTCCACCGCGGGCGGCATGCCGATGCCCATGCCGAGCCCCATCACCGTCAGCGCGGCCGCGACCAGTCCGTACCCGGTGTCGGCGCCCGCCCGAGAGAGCAGAAGCAGTCCGCCGCTGGTCACGAGCAGCCCGCTCGACACCATGACCCTGGTACCGAAACGGGCCGTCAGCCGGTCGCTGAGCAGCGCTCCGACGATGAGCGTGGCGATCATGGGCAGCGTCCGGATGCCGGTCCCCTGGGCGTCGTTGCCCTGGACGATCTGCAGGTAGGGCGTGAGAACGAACATCACGCCGAACATGGCGAAGCCGATCACGACGAACCCGACCGTCGACCAGGTGAAGCGCCGGTTCAGGAAGAGCCGCAGGTCGATGAGCGGCGATCGCGTCCGCAGCTCGCGGGCGACGAAGGCGGCGAGGACGACCGCACCGCCGGCGAGCGCGGCCAGGACCCTGGCATCCGTCCACCCGTCGGCCGGCTCCTCGATGACGGCGTAGACGAGGGCGGTGACGCCGACCATCGCGAGGATCGCCACGGCCCAATCCAGGCGGACCGCCTTCGTCCGAATCCGTGCCTCGCGGCTGCGCCGTGAGGCGGGCCACACAGCGAGCCCTGGCAGCGTCCGGGCGTACTCGCCGTCCAGGAGCGGGCCCTGCGCGGGCTCGATCGCGACCCGGAGCGCGCCCTGCGCCGCGCCCGGCGCCCGCACGTCCTCGCGGCCGGCAGCCCCACCCGCCTCCTCGATTCGACCGGCCTACCGGCCCTCCTCTTC
>WNGQ01019712.1_pt1 | contig 10918 bp, 12 predicted proteins | sample 5407661 | NCBI WGS metagenome assembly WNGQ01 (sample SAMN13153382, study PRJNA577476) | soil metagenome | isolation source: 60 cm soil or saprolite under Garry oak tree replicate 2 | place: USA:California | collected 2016-06-15
CTCAAACGCCTGGCTGATCTGGAGCGTGGTCTCGGCCGATCTGGTGCCGCGATAGATGCCGGTGCCGAGCGAATTGTCCTGCTCATAGGACAGTTCTGGATTGAGGAGGGCGCCCGCCTGGATGCGCTGCCCCGTGGCGATGCCGACATCGCGCTCCGATGCCGTCAGCCGCGGGCTCGCGGCCAGCGCACGCGACAGCGCAGTGCGCATCGTCAGCGTCTGGGCGTGTGACGTCAGCACCAGGGATGGGCTGATGAGAATAGCGATCGCGCACGCTGCGCGCGCGGCTGTTCGCCTGCAAAACATGAAGAGAACCTGTGAAGGTGAATCGATAGGCGCGCGCGGCGCCCGGCTGATCCGGTCAGGTCAGATGTTTGGGAGGCGGGGAGTCCGTATCGGGCGCAATGCCGGTGAGCACCGGCTGATATGGCAGCAGCGCTGCGGCAACGAGCTCTGTCGCCGCTGACGGTTGCATCGGCTGCACGACGGCCACCGAGAAGCAGCCGTGGCAATGATGACCGGCGAGGGCCTTGTGATCACCGTGGCGGTCGGAGTCGTTGTCGAGGATCGAGGCGATCTCCGAGCCACCGGACGGGCTGGTCACATCGATGTCGTGCGTGCCATGCAGCACGCCCGAGAGCAAATACATGGCCGCAACGAGCACAGCCACAAGCCCGCGCCAGTTGCGCGGGCGGCTGAATCTGAGGGAGCGGCGGTTCAGGACCACGAATTCACTCTTACTGTCGGTTCGGCTGCCCTAGCATGGCGACGGGAACAGTGTCGACCTGCAACATTGTTACGTGTGGGGAACTCAGTGTCGCAGCCGCAGGCGTTGATGAGACTACAAGCGTCTCGCAACACGCCGGGATCGCGTCCTCATTCGGCAGCCTCCGAAATACGCTCCGGTACGACTGCCCCTTCGCCCGAGCGTAGCCCAAAGCCCTTCACCAACCCGAAGATCGCGGGGATCACGATCAGCGTCAGCAGCGTCGACGAGATCATGCCGCCGATCATGGGCACGGCAATCCGCTGCATGATCTCCGAACCCGTCCCGCTGCTCCACATGATCGGCAGCAGGCCGGCCATGATCGCAACCACCGTCATCATCTTCGGGCGGACGCGTTCGACCGCACCTTCCATGATCGCCTTGTCGAGATCATCGCGGGTCGGGGCACGGCCAGCGCGCGCGCAGCGTGCTCTGGTCTCGGCGAGCGCCTGGTTGAGATAGATCAGCATCACCACGCCGGTTTCGGCCGCGACACCCGCGAGCGCAATGAAGCCGACGGCCACTGCGACCGACAGGTTGAAGCCGAGCCACCACATCAGCCACAGCCCGCCGACGAGGGCGAAGGGCAGGGACAGCATCACGATCATGGTCTCGGTGACCGAGCGAAAGTTGAGGTAGAGCAGCAGGAAGATGATCAGCAGCGTCACCGGTACCACGATCTTCAACCGCGCGGTGGCGCGTTCCAGATATTCGTACTGTCCGCTCCAGACCACGTAATAACCCGGCGGAAACTGGATGCTTGCCTGCACAGCTTGTTGTGCATCGGCGACGTAGCCGCCGAGGTCGCGGTCGCGGATGTCGACATAGATGTAGGTTGCGAGTTGCCCGTTCTCGGTCCGGATCGAGGTCGGCCCGCGCGCCGGTGTCACGCTCGCGACCTCGCCAAGGGGGACTGCGCCGCCGCCCGGCATCGGCACCAGGATGTCGCTGGCGATCGCCTTTGGATTGTCGCGGAGGTCGCGGGGATAGCGCATGTTGACGGTGAAGCGTTGCCGGCCCTCGACTGTCGTCGTCACCGTCTGGCCGCCGAGCGCGGTGGCGATCGTGTCCTGGACGTCCTGCACCATGATGCCGTAGCGCGACAATGCCTCGCGGTCCGGCGTGATCTCAAGGTAGTAGCCGCCGAGGCCCCGCTCGGCATAGGCCGAAGAGGTGCCGGGTACCGCCTTGAGCACCTGCTCGATCTGCCGGGCCAACCTGTCGATCCCGGCGAGATCGGGGCCCATGACCTTGACGCCGATCGGGGTACGGATGCCGGTCGAGAGCATGTCGATGCGCGCCTTGATCGGCATGGTCCAGGCGTTGGAGACCCCCGGAAACTGGAGCGCCTTGTCCATCTCGGCGATCAGGCTGTCGATCGTCACGCCCGGGCGCCATGCTTCCTTCGGCTTGAGGTCTTCGGCTTGAGGTCGACGATGGTCTCGAACATCTCAGACGGCGCCGGATCGGTCACGGTGGCCGCGCGACCGGCTTTGCCGTAGACCGAGGCTACTTCGGGAAACGAACGGATGATGCGGTCCTGGGTCTGCATCAGCTCGGCCGCCTTGGTCACGGAGATGCCGGGCAGGGTCGTTGGCATGTAGAGCAGGGTGCCTTCGTTGAGGTTCGGCATGAACTCCGAGCCGAGCTGACGCATCGGCCAGATCGAGACGGCAAGCACGCCGAGCGCGAACAGGATCACCACGATCCTGGCCCGCAGCACGCCCGCAATCACCGGCCGGTAGATCCAGATCAGGAAGCGGTTGAGCGGGTTTTTGTGCTCCGGGATGATCTTGCCGCGAACGAAGATCACCATCAGCGCCGGTACCAGCGTAACCGACAGCAGCGCCGCGGCCGCCATCGCAAAGGTCTTGGTGAAGGCGAGCGGGCTGAACAGCCGGCCCTCCTGCGATTCCAGCGTGAAGATCGGCATGAACGACACGGTAATGATCAGCAGGCTGAAGAACAGGGCCGGGCCGACCTCGGCGGCGGCCTCGATCAGGATCGCCACCCGCGAACGTCCGGGTTCGGCGCGTTCGAGATGCTTGTGCGCGTTCTCGATCATGACGATCGCGGCGTCGATCATGGCGCCGATTGCGATCGCGATGCCGCCGAGGCTCATGATGTTGGAGCCGATCCCGAGCAGCTTCATCGCCCCGAAGGCCATCAGCACTCCGACCGGGAGCATCAGTATGGCGACCAGCGCGCTGCGGACATGGAGCAGGAACACGACGCAGACCAGCGCCACCACGATGCTCTCCTCGAGCAGCGTGTGCCTGAGCGTGTCGATCGCGGCCTTGATGAGGTTCGAGCGGTCGTAGACCGGAACGATCTCGACTGATTTCGGCAGGCTGGTCGCGATCTCCTTGAACCGTTTCTTGACGTTCTCGATGACGTCGAGCGCGTTCATGCCGAAGCGCTGGAGCACGATGCCGCTCGCCACTTCGCCTTCGCCGTTGAGCTCGGCGATGCCACGCCGCTCGTCGGGCCCGAGTTCGACACGGGCGACGTCGCGCAGCTTGACCGGCGTTCCGTTGTCGGTTTTCAGCACGATGTTGCCGAGATCGTCGATGCTCTTGAGATAGCCCTTGCCACGGATGACATACTCGAATTCGGAGAGCTCGACGGTGCGGCCGCCGACGTCGGTATTGCTGGCGCGGATAGCGTCGCGCATCTTCTGCATGGTGATGCCGAGGTCGCGCATGCGCTGCGGATCGAGGATGACGTTGTACTGCCTGACGAAGCCGCCGACGCTGGCGATCTCTGCCACGCCTTCGGCCTTGGCGAGCGCGAATTTCAGGTTCCAGTCCTGAATCGTCCTGGTCTCCGCAAGATTCAACTCCTTGGACATTACGGCATATTGGTAGACCCAGCCGACGCCGGTGGCGTCCGGGCCGATCGTCGGCGTGACGCCGGCGGGGAGCCGCGCTGCGGCGCCATTGAGAAATTCAAGCACGCGCGAGCGGGCCCAGTAGATGTCGGTGCCGTCCTCGAAGATGACGTAGACGAAGGAGACGCCGAAGAAGGAGAAGCCACGCACCACCTTCGACTTCGGCACCGTCAGCATGGCCGTGGTGAGGGGATAGGTGACCTGGTCCTCGATCACCTGGGGCGCCTGTCCCTGATATTCGGTGTAGACGATGACCTGGGTGTCGGAGAGGTCGGGGATGGCGTCCAGCGGCAAATGGAGCAACGCATAGAGGCCGGCGGTGGCCGCGAAGCCGGTGCCGAACAGCACCAGCAGCAGGTTGCGTGCCGACCAGGCGATGACCCGCGCGATCATGGCTTGGCTCCCATCGTCTGGCCGCGGGAGACGCCGGTACCTTGCACGTTGCCGCCCTCGGCGAACCCTTTGAGCCCGGCTTTCAGGTTGCTTTCCGCATCGATCAGGAAGTTGGCGGAGGTTACGATTGCATCGCCTTCGGCGAGGCCGTCGCGGATTTCGACATAGCCGTCGCCGCGCCGGCCGAGCTTGACCTCGCGCGGCTCGAAGCGGCCTTGTCCCCTGTCGAGCAGAACGGCCTGCCGGCTGCCGGTGTCGAGCACCGCGCTCTCGGCCACCGCGAGCACCGGTGCCGGACTGCCGGTATCGATCTCGGCATCGACATACATGTCGGGAAGCAGCGCAAGATCAGTGTTGGTCAGTTCGACCCGCACGCGTGCCGTGCGTGTCTCCTTGTTCACCTGCGGATAGATGACGCTGATCCGGCCCTTGAAATCCCGGCTGGGATAGCTGCGCGCGCGCACCGTCACGGGTTGGCCGACGGCGATGCTGCCGAGGTCGCGCTCGGCGACATCGACGGTGGCCCACACCAGCGAGATATCGGCAATGCGGAACAGGATGTCGCCGGGTTGGGCACGCATGCCCTCGATCGCGCTGCGCTGGAGCACGATGCCGTCGCGCGGTGAAGACCATTGGATGGTGATCGGGACCGAATGACTCTTCTCCATCTCGGCGATGACGGGTTCGGGGACGTCGAGATTGACCAGCCGCTGTCGTGAGCCACGGCCATAGGGCGCGATGCCTGCCGTCGCCTTCGATGTGATCGTCGCGAGATATTCGGCTGCTGCAGACGACACTGCGGAGCTGTAGATATCCATCAGTGGCTGCCCCTTCGTCACGCGGCTTCCCGTGGTGACGTCGGCGACTTTCTGCACAACCCGGTGCGCTGGATCTTGCCAGGCGACAGTTTCACCGAGCCGTCGTCGGTGTCCTCGCCTTCATAGACGGGAATGTAGTCCATCCCCATCGAGTCCTTCTTCGGCAGGGGGGAGGTGTCGGGCAGGCCCATCGGATTGCGATAATATTTGATCTTGCGATCGGCCCTGGTCTCGGTCGTCTTCATCTCCGGCGGCGAGCCCGGCTCATCGAAGCTGATATCGGCGCCCGCCGGCACGGCGCGATAGTCTCGATTGTCCGGCGTTTTTTTCGGGGTCGACGAATAGAGCGGCTTGCCGTCCGGGTCCTGATAGTAAATCGGGGCGCTCGCGTCCGCCGCGCCGGCGGCAGACACGATCGAGCCGACATTCGGCGGCGAAGGGCTGCCGGCGAACAGCGCGGCGCCTGCCGCTGCGACGATCGCAGCGGCAGTGCCGATGAGGCGGTTGCTCATTGCTCGGCCGTGACGACGAGCTTGTTTTCGACCGTGCCGGTTTCGCCCTGCACCTTGGCGCCGAGCGAAAGCTGCCATCGCCCGGCCATGCTCAGATTCGCCTTGAAGCGATAGGTGCCGGGCTCCGTACCGGGCATCGGCGTGACCTTCGTCACCATCTCCTGCATGCCGTCCGGAGCCATATCCAGACGGGTCGCGAAGATGACAGCGTCCGGAACCGACTTTCCGGTCTTGGTGTTCATCAGCCTTACGGTGATGACCTTGTCCGGTCCGGCCTGGACCGTCTGATCGACGAGTTCGAATTTGTAGTCCTTGATGTCGGCGCGGGCGGCGGTGATCGAAGCCGCCATGGCAAGGCCGATGAACGCGCCCTGCAAGGCGCGCGAGTGGCGAGACATCTTCATTTCAGATTCCTCAAATTGTCTGTGGTCTGCCGCAAGGCGGCACGCGTTTATCCGCGTGGCCTTACGACCACGCGCAGCAACGGGCGCGGGAAGCGCCGATCAGACCAGAGTTCGAGGAGGATGCTCGGGAGGCGGATGGCCCATGCCGTCGGGCCAGAAATCGTTTTGCGGCGGCGCAATTTGGCTGGAAACCGCGAATGGCAGACGGAATATTGCTGCCGACAAGCCGGTGAAGCACTTGGTCATGCAGGCCGCCATGTAGACGCACTTGTCGCAATCAACCGGCGCAGGGGCCTTTGAGGGACAGCACGGCATGTCGGCTGTCATCTCGTCCGACGCTGCCGACATCGACATATCGTCTGCCATCTCAGGCATCGACGCATCCGATGCCATACCTGCCATGACAGGTCGCGACAGCGGAGCCAACGCGAGCCCGACGATCACAGCGATCGCGAGCAGCCGGCGTATGGTGATCTGGCGGTTCACGTCGACAAAATCCCACAAAACGGTTCAGATTGATAGTCTGCCGGGCTAACGATGTTGTGATCGGCCCGCTGCGCGAATGTGTTGCGTCGCCCTATCGTGTAAGAGCGCACCGCTATCAGCCCCAGATCGACCGTTAGCGCCCCACGCTGAATGCGTAGGTACCTTTCTCGCGATGGGTATCTTCGGACACGGCATGCCATTCGACCTTGTAGGCTCCAGGTGGCAACTCCTCGCCGATCGGCACAACCAGCACATTCTTGTTGGCGGGGTCGACCGCCGCCTTACCTGTCGCGATCAGTCTTCCGCCTTGATCCTTCACCTCCACTCCGGAGAACCGCGCGATCACCGCCTCGTTGAACGTGATCCGTATCTGCTTGGGCGAGGTCGTTGCGGCCGATCCGGCAGCGGGCTCGGCCAATCGCAGTTCCGGATGAGCGAACGCGGCATTGCCTGAAAGGCTAGCCACGATAAGGGCAACTGCGGATGTTGAATTCAGCTTCGACATGTATTTTCCCGTGTACTAATCCGAACCGCGGCGGCAGAGCGACGATCCAACCTGCTCACTCGCTTCAATCTGGTCAAACTCATGAAATCTGGACTGCTTGCCAACCGAGAACCAACTTATTGGATGCAAGGCGGACGACGACGCCGAAACCATGCGAAAAACGGGCCGAGGATGCCGAGATGCTTGATCACCAACAAAATCACTACGGCTGCCGCAATCGATACCGTCGCGTGCGACGACACATAGTAAAGGATCGCCCCGTGAGCGGCGACGAACAGGCCTATTGCCGCAAGGAGTATCAAACGGTGAGCCAGTCGTCGGGCCTGTGGTTTCATGATCCTAATCCGCTCCTCGCGATGACCACGCTTAAGATTAGCCTACGGCGCTCGCGCGCGCAAATTGCAAGTCTCTAAAGCCGACCGCACCAACGTCGACAATTGTCAACCCTGCTTCGCCGAGCAAAGCGACGATCTCGTCGAGCTTGACGTGGCCATGGCGGTGAAAATGCGCGAGAAGTCCTCCTCCTCGATTGCGAAAGCCTCCAAAGTCGACCACCAGCGCGCGTCCGCCGGGTTTCAGAACCCGGCGGATTTCGCGGGCGCATTGTTCGCGCCCTTTGCGCGGCAAGTGATGGAGCATGAGCGTGCTCAGCACCGCATCGAATTGAGCGTCCGGAAACGGCAACAGCTGGGCTGCGCCGTTTTTAAAGATGACCTCAAGGCCGGCCTTGTTCGCCTTCTTCTCAGCTCTCGCAATCATCTCTGGCGAGGCATCAATTCCGTACACAGTGCCTGTCGACCCAACGTACCGCCTAGCTGCGATTGCCAGGCTTCCCGTACCGCAGCCGACGTCAAGGACAGCCTCACCGCGTCTAAGGTTGGCGAAGCTGAGAATCTTCTCGCGAAAAGCCCGCTCGCGCCCGAGCGTGAGCAGCCAGACCAGAAGATCGTAACGAGCGGCCGCGTGGATGAGCAGGCCGGTCGTGCGCGGCGCTAGATGCCGATGCGTCGTCTCGGCCATATTGTGCTCCTTGGTGAGCGCACCGTCAGCTGACCTCCGCATTTTAGAGCATCGGTCAGAGGGTGGAACATTGGTACGGATTTGGTGTAAGCTAAGCAGGCCGCTGACTGAAGAACAGGCAGTACTGATCCGTGCCGAAGTGGACAGCGGAGCGTCACTTGTCCGTTATCTCCTCCCATTTGCGCAAAGAGAAGACGCATGAGGCCTTCGGAAATACCGGTTAACGATCGGAGGATACAAAAAACGCGGGACCTTCTGCACCGGTCCCTCGCTGCATTGATCCACGAGAAGCCCTATGATTCGATTTCGGTGAAAGAAATTCTCAATCGCGCCAACGTTGGAAGATCGACCTTCTACACGCACTTTAGCGACAAGGACGGGTTGCTGGTCAGTGGCATCCAGGAACTGCTTCGCTCGTTTCAAACAGAAAAGCCGCCATCCTCAGCAAAACGGTCCGAACGGATCATCAGCTTCAGCTTGCCGATCTTCGAACACATCGACCATCATCGGCGTACGGGTGACGCTAGGATGGGCGCCAAAGGTCGCACTCTACTTCATGATCATCTTCGAGGGGCGCTCGCTGAATTGATCGCCGACGACATAAGAAAGTGCTTTGCTGGCCAGCAAAAGGCGCCTGGTCAGGTTCCGCCGGACCTTCTGGTCGAATACCTGTCCTCAACGTTCATTCTTGTGCTCAATTGGTGGGTTGAGAGCCAAAGCCGACTGTCGCCAAAAAATGTCAATGACGTGTTTCGCGCGTTGACTCTGCCGACTTTGGGGACCGTTGGACTGTGAGAAGGAAAGGCCGGCCTTCCTCTGCCGTCGTCTGCTCGCCGTGATCTCGCAAAGTCCCGGCTGTCGAACCAAATTAGATGGGTTACCTCAACGGCGACGGGGCTACGGCCTCGAAGCATAGCCCCTCAACTCGGCATAGCGCTTGTTTTGCTCAGGGGTCAGCAACTCCGCCGTCGTGAGATGGTATTTCAGGTGAGTGGCCCGAAGCAGGCCCTGGGTTTCGCCGATCGCCCGGGTTGAGTTCGCGAGCTTCTCGGAATCGATTTCGTGCCTTGCGAACAGGGAATCGAGCTCGCCTTCCTGGGCGATGAGCGTCGCCCCGATAGTGCGCGCTTCGGCCTGCATGGCGTTGAACAGGGCCTGGACTTTCTCTTGCTGCATAGCAGTCAGCTTTAGCGCTTCGGCGTGCTCCAGCACGTGGGAAGGCCCGGGATAGCCGTTAAGCTCCGCCGCGAGAGCAAGGCTCATGCCCCGGCCATCACGTAGATCGGCAATTTGCTGGTCGGACAGCGCCTTGATGGAACGTGTCTCCATACCCGCATACGGCTGATGCTGGTGCATTTGCGCTTGAGCGGCGGATGAGACCAACACGGCTAGAACGACGATAAGAACGAGGCGCATCTTGAACTCCTTGGGTTGATCAATGGATTGAATGGGCTTTAGCGAGAGAAACGTGCGCCATCGCCGGTTCGCGGTAGCCGCGAAGGCCGGGAAGATTGAAATAAATGGTCGCTGAACTCTGCGTTCGGCTGCGGTTCATATCAACCCTTTTAAGTTCTCCACTTGGGAGCTGAGAGTTAGTGAACCCAACCTCGCCGCGTTGGGCTTACACAGCGGATGGAGATAGATCATGACCCCAAGAAAAGCTCTTCTGATGGCCACCGTGCTGGTGCTGAGCGTACCTGTGGTGCCTGCGCTTGCTCACGATGATGAAGACTACGGTTACAGCGCTCACGATCGGTTCCACGACCAATTGTCGGACGCGCACGAGCGTGCTCACGAGTACGGCTTTTATAGCCGCGCCGAACACCGCGCCTATCATCGTGCGCTTCGGGACCTTCATGACGCGGCTCACGGATACTCCTATTATTCAGGGCCTCGATATTATGGCTACGGCTATGGTTATCGGGGTTATTAGCCCGGTTTCCGACTGGGGATGCTTCGCGCCCCAGTCGGGAGAACCCCTGCAATCCTACGCTGCAGTCTGAGTTACGAGGAAAGGAATTGGAATGTCCCGGAACACGATCACGACAGGTACCCTTGCGGTTTTGGCGATCAGCCTGCTTGCTACCGCAGCCAATGCTCATCCGAAACTGACATCTGCTTCGCCCGCAGCTGATGTTTCGAGCAAGGTCTCCCCCACGGAGATCAAGCTGAATTTCAGCGAAGGCGTGATAGCGAAGTTTTCGGGCCTGGAACTCAAGGATGAAGCTGGGAAAGCAGTTGCCACTGGCGCGCCGGTGAACGATCCAAAGGATCAGAAGCAACTCGTCGTGCCGCTGACGGCGCCGTTGCCGGCGGGACATTATACGGTCACCTGGCATGCTGTTTCCGAAGATACCCATCGCGTAAAGGGTGAGTATTCGTTCGGAGTCGATCGTTAATGGGCGCGCGCCCATCACTGGCTTATTGCCGGCTGCGTGGTTCCCAAGATGCTCACGACCAACAGAACCATGAGTCCCAGGAATTGTTCACCGAGCACATGGTTGCGCAGTCTGGCCGTCCAAGCTGTTGAACGGCTCGGATCGTCTGTTCGAGCCTTGGTCAGCGACGGAACTACCCAGAACCTGTTCGAAACCGCTAGCGCCAGCATGCCGGCAAACAGGCCCAGCTTCACGATAAGTAACTGTCCGTATGGCGTCGCAAACAAACCGGAAAGGTTTCCGATCAGAAACCAACAATTGACGAGTCCTGATCCGATCAGCGTCGCAACCGCAACGTACCCCATGCCGGAAAAGCGGAGCAGTATGTCATTCAAGTCGCTTTCAGGACCGGATCGATCCTCCCGACCTTGTAACATGAGCATATAACCGAGTGGCACGAGTCCTCCCAGCCACGCGCCCGCAGCAAGCAGGTGTCCCGCATCCGACAGTACATGGATTATGCCCTCGATCCCCTCCTCGATTTGAGCGTGACCTACTCCCGCCAACGAGATCAACAGCGCTGTGGCCAGAACCGGCGCGATCAGATCCCTGCGGGGATCGAGGCTTGAAGCGACGCGGTTCGAAAACAGGCCGACCATGATGATCGAGAGCACAAGTCGGGCGGTCCACACGTTGCCGAACCGGGTATCATGCACTACCGTCCAGATCACCTCGGGATCGGTCAC
>WNGQ01009346.1_pt1 | contig 10917 bp, 8 predicted proteins | sample 5407661 | NCBI WGS metagenome assembly WNGQ01 (sample SAMN13153382, study PRJNA577476) | soil metagenome | isolation source: 60 cm soil or saprolite under Garry oak tree replicate 2 | place: USA:California | collected 2016-06-15
GGATGGCAGCGCGGCCGGGTGTACCATCTCCAGCTGTTCCCCGGTATCGTCGACCTGCGGCGCAACGCGACCAAGACCGGCACCACGATCGTGTTCACGACCGGCCCGGCGGTGCCGGCGACGACGCTCGCGGGTACGGTGCTCTTGTGGGTGGACCAGCGCACCCTGCCGCAGGCGGTGATCCGCGCGGCCCCGCTCCCCGACACGGTCGCCTACGTCACGCTCGCCGACTCGGCCGGCAACTTCCGGCTCGTCGCCGTGCCGCCGGGCCGCTACCGCGTGTGGGCCATCCAGGACGAGAACAACAACCGGCGCCAGGACCGCCGCGAGGCGTTCGACACCGTCACCGTGACCGTCGACTCCACCGCGAACGCGCTGCTGTGGGCGTTCGTGCACGACACCGTCGGCCCGCGGGTGCGCACCGTCGAGCCGATCGACTCGGTGAACTTCCGGGTGGCGTTTACCGCCCCGCTCGACCCGCGCCGTCCGCTCGACACGGCCAAAGTACGCGTGCTCACCCTGCCCGATTCGACCGTGGTCGCGCTGCGGACGCTCTACACGCCCGCGGTGTTCGATTCGATCCAGGCACGGGCGCGCGCTCTGGCGGATTCGCTCAAGCGGTTGCGCGACACGACAGCACGTAAAGACACGACGGCTCGCCCGGGAGCCCCGGCTCCGGCAGCCCAGCGGGCACCCGCCGTCGCCGGGACCCCCGGGCAGCGCCGTCCAGGCGGCCCCGGCGATACGACTGCCGCGAAGGTCGACACAGCCCGGGTGCGCAAGCTGCTGAGCGAACGCCCCGTCCCCTACGACCGCGTCGTGGTCCAGACGGCCCAGCCGCTCGCGCCGGGCGGCAAATATCTCGTGCGCGTGCGCGGCGCGACGAACCTGAGCGGCGTGGCCGCCGACGGGCAGGGCGTGCTGGTCGTGCCGGTGCCCAAGCCCGTCCCCGCCGACACCACCAAAACCCACCCCAAGCCGCCGTGACCGACCCGCGCCGTCGCCTGCCCGCCGTGGATGCGCTGCTCGCCGAGCCCGACGTCGCCGCGCTCGCCGCCAGCGGGCCGCGCAGTCTCGTGGTGCGCGCCGTGCGGGAAACCATCGACGCCGCCCGCGCCAACGGCGGCAGCGCGCCGCCCGAGGGCTGGAGCGCGGCGATCCGGTCCCGCGTCCAGCGGCTCGCCGTGCCCTCGCTCGGACCGGTGATCAACGCCACCGGCGTGGTGTTGCACACCAATCTCGGCCGCGCTCCGCTCGCCCGACCGGCCATCGCCGCGCTGGCTCGCGTCGGCGCCGGCTACGCCAATCTCGAATACGACCTGGCGCACGGCGCGCGTGGCTCACGCCACGGGCTGTGCCGTGACCTCCTCGTGGAGCTGACGGGCGCCGAGGACGCGATCGTGCTGAACAACGCCGCCGGCGCGGTGCTGGTCGCGCTCTCGGCACTGGCCCGCGGCGGCGCGGCGATCGTGTCGCGCGGCGAGCTGGTGGAGATCGGGGGCGCGTTCCGGATCCCCGACATCATGGCCCGTTCGGGCGCCACCCTCGTCGAGGTCGGGACCACCAATCGCACGCATCTCAAGGATTACGAAACCGCGCTCACGCCGGTGAGCAAGCTGCTGCTCAAGGTGCACCAGTCGAATTTTCAGGTCACCGGCTTCACCGCCCAGGTCTCGGCGCAGGAGATCGCGGCGCTGGGACGCGGGCGCGGCGTCGCCAGCCTGTACGACCTCGGCAGCGGGCTGTTGCTCGACCTCGCGCCGTGGGGACTCGCCGGCGAGCCGACGGTGCAGCAGGCGCTGGCGAGCGGCATGGACGCCGTCGCGTTCTCGGGCGACAAGCTGCTCGGCGGTCCGCAGGCCGGGATTCTGCTCGGCACGCGGGCGGCGATCGAGGCGTGCCGTAACGATCCCCTCGCCCGGGCGGTACGTGGGCAAAGCCGCCGACATGGTCGAGGGCGAATCCGAAGTCGGCGGCGGATCGTTCCCGGGCGCGAAACTGAAGACCTGGCTCGTCCGCGTCACCCCCGACCCCCGACACCTGACCCCTGACACCCTGTCGGCGCGGCTGCGCGCCGGCGATCCTCCCATCGTCGCCCGTATCGGCGACGACCGGGTGCTGCTCGATCCCCGCACCATCTTCCCCGATCAGGTCGAAACCGTCGCGCGCGCGGTGCGGTCTGCGCTCGATGTCTAAGCGCGGCCACCGCGCTGTCTTTCTAGACCGGGACGGAACCATCGTGGAAGATCCGGGATTCCTGCACGAGCCGGGCAAGGTGCGCCTGCTCCCCGGCGCGGCGGCCGCGATCCGGCGCCTGAACGACGCCGGATGGCTCGTGGTGACCGTCTCGAATCAGTCGGGGATCGCGCGCGGCCTGTACGACGCCGCGGCCTACGCCGCGGTGCAGCGCCGCCTGGCGGAGCTGCTGGCGCAACACGGCGCCCGGCTCGACGGCGCATACCATTGCCCGCACCACCCCGACGTCACGGGACCGTGCGAATGCCGTAAACCGGGCGTGCGGTTGTTCCGCGATGCCGCCGCGGCGCTCGACCTGGACCTGGCGCGGAGCTACTGGGTGGGCGACCGCGTGAGCGACGTCGAGCCGGCGGGCACGCTCGCTGCCGGCGGGCACGGCCTGCTCGTGACCACCGGGCGGGGCGCCGAGCACGCCGCGGGGGCACGGGCGCGGGGGTTTCCGGTCGTGGCCGACCTCGCGGCGGCGGTGACGGAGATTGTGCGCGGCGCCTAGGGCCCGCAGATTTGCGGGCGCCATGGAGCCTTGGCGGGGGATCGGGATGGTGTTGGTCGTGCTCGCAGCGCAAGGAGTGCCGCGCGGCACGATCGCCGTGGGCGACACGGTGCGCGACTCCCTCACGCCACGCGATCTCGTGCTTCCGGCCGAAGGCACCTACGCGCAGCAGTGGCGGCTGCGCGGCCGCGCCGGACAGACGGTGACGATCGACCTCGCGTCGAGCGCGTTCGACGCCTACCTCTTCCTGCTCGGGCCCAATGCCGGCGCGAAGCCGCCGCAGGACGACGACTCGGGCGGCCGCTGCAACGCGCGCCTCACGGTGCGGCTGGCCGCCACGGGAGACTACCTCATCGTGGCGACGAGCAGCGAGCGGCGCGCGACCGGCCCCTTCACCCTGACCGTGACCGCGGGCCCGAAGCCCGCCGCGCTTGCCCCCTGCACGCGGTGACGGCGGTTCCGGTAGCCGTGCTGGTGTCGGGCGGCGGCACCAACCTTCAGGCGCTGCTCGACGCTCTGGGGGGTGGCTCTCCCGTGGCACGCATCGCGCGCGTCGTGTCGAGCCGGGGCGACGCGGCGGCGCTGGAGCGGGCGCGCCGGGCCGGCGTGCCCGTCGAGGTGCTGGCCGATCCGGCGGACCCGGCGGAGCTGGTGCGGGCCGCGGGCGACGCCCGGCTCGTCGTCCTCGCCGGATACGTGAAGCGGATCCCGCCCGCCGCGGTCGCGCGATTTCGCTGGCGCATGATTAATATCCATCCGGCCCGGCTCCCGGCATTCGGCGGCGACGGCATGTATGGACGCCGCGTGCACGAGGCCGTCCTGGCGAGCGGCGCGACCCTCTCCGGCGCCACGGTGCACTACGTGGACGAGGAATACGACCGGGGACCGATCCTGGCGCAATGGCCGGTGCCGATTCGCGCCGGCGACACGCCCGACTCGCTCGCCGCCCGCGTGCTCGAGGTAGAGCATCGCCTGCTGCCCGCCGCGGTGCTGGCGCTGGCGCGACTCGGCGCGCCGGAGCGGCCGGTGCGGCTCTCTGTCAAGCGGGCGGCCTTCATTACTGGAGATGACCTTGCGGTCGACATCGAATAGGTGGGCCGTGGCGGCAGCCCTGCTCGCCGCCCTTCCGGCCTACCGCTTGTCCGCGCAGAGCGATGTCGACCGCCTTGCGGTCCGTTTGGCCTCAATGACCGCCGTCACCGGGCTCGAGCAGGCGATGACCGACTCGCTGCTCGCCCTGCTCCCCGGCAGCACGCGCGATCGCGCCGGCAACGTCACGCTCACCCTCGGGCAGGGCGCCCCCAAGCGCCTGCTGGAATGCCCGCTCGACGAAGTCGGCTACGTCGTCGGCAACATCACGGCCGACGGATACGTGTTGCTGCGCCGGGTGGGCGCGCGCACGACGTCTCCGTTGTTCGACCAGCTGCTCGAGGGTCACCGTGTGACGGTGTTCGGCACCAAAGGCGCAGTGCCCGGCGTGGTGGCCGTAAAGTCGACGCACCTGACGCGCGGGCGGGTCACGAGCGGCTCGCCGGACCCGGTCTTCACCGTCGACAACGCTTACGTGGACGTGGGCGCCGCCTCGTCCGCCGAAGCGCACGCGCTCGGGCTCGACCTGCTCGCGCCGGTGTCGCTCGCCAAGCGGCCCCTGACCTACGGCGACCGCCTGCTGGCCGCGCCCGGATCGGGGCGGCGCGCCGCGTGCGCCACGCTCGTCGCGGCGGTACAGACCAAGCCCAGGACGAAAGGCACGGTCGTCGTCGCCTTCACGGTGCAGAGCCTGTACGCGGGCAACTCGGGGCTCGCGAGCGTGAAGGCTCTGATGGGACCGTTCGATGAGACCAAAACAGCCACGCTGCCCACCCACTACACGGACACGGCGGTCGAGACCGTGGCCCTGGCCGACGCGGACGCGCTCGTCAAACAGCTCGTGACGTGGATGGAGGGGCGATGAAGCCGGTCATGGTTGCGGCGGCGCTGCTGCTGATCGGGTATCCGTCCGACGGTCTGACCGCCCAGGAGCAGACCAGCATTTCCGAGGCGCAATCGCTGCTCGCTCCGCTCATCGAGTCCTACGGCGTCTCCGGCGCGGAAGGGCCTGTGCGGGAGACGGTGAAGCGATTCCTGCCCGCCTGGGCGAAGAGCGAGACCGACACCGCCGGCAACCTGTGGGTGCGGCTCGGTCAGGGAAATCCCCTGGTCGTGTTCGTGGCGCACATGGACGAGATCGGGTTTCGCGTGACCACCATTCGCGACGATGGCTCGGTCGAGCTCGAGCCCCGCGGCGGCTTTATCGCGTCGCTGTTCGAGGCGCAGCCGGCGCTGGTGCATACCGACAAGGGCGACGTGGCCGGGGTGTTCATCCCGCGCGACTCCGGGTTCACGCGTCACACGCCGCCGCCCTTGCGAGTGGACGTCGGGACGACGTCTCGAGCGACGACCCTGGCGCGGGGCGTAAGCCCCGGGGCAACGGTAACGATGCCGAAGCAGTACGTGCGCCTCGCGGGCACGCGCGCCACCGGCCGCTCGTTCGACGACCGCGTCGGCACGGCGGCGCAGCTGCTGGCGCTGCGGCACCTGGACCGCGCGGCCCTGAAGCATCAGGTGATCTTCATCTGGAGCGTGCGGGAGGAAATCGGGCTCGAGGGCGCGGGCGTGGCGGCCGCGGCGCTCGGGACGGCACCCCGCCGCGTGCACGCGATCGATACGTTCGTCTCCGCCGACTCGCCGCTCGAGCTCCCCAACTTCGCGGTGGCGCCGATCGGCGCCGGCGCCGTGGCGCGGGCGCTCGACAACTCGTCGGTGACACCTCCGGCATACGTGGACTCCCTGTTTCGTCTGGCGCGCGCGCGCGGCGTGGCGCTGCAGCTCGGCACCACCAACGGCGGCAACGACGGCTCCATGTTCACGCCCTATGGCGTGGTGGACGTGGCGCTCGGCTGGCCGCTCCGCTACTCCCACTCCCCCGCCGAGGTCGTGGACCTGAAGGATGTCGCGAGCCTGGCGGACCTGATCCGAGCCATCGCCGAGAGCTGGTGAGAGCGCTGCTGTCGGTTTCGGACAAGCGCGGCGTGGTCGAGTTCGCCCGCGAGCTGGTCGCGCTGGGGTGGGAGCTCGTCTCCACCGGCGGCACGGCCGAGGCGCTGCGCCAGGCCGGACTCCCGGTGATCCCGATCGAGCGCGTGACCGGCTTCCCCGAGATGATGGACGGCCGCGTCAAGACGCTGCATCCCAAGGTGCACGGCGGCCTGCTCGCCCGGCGCGCGCACCCGGGCGACCGCGCCGCGCTGGCGGAGCACGGCATCACCCCGATCGATCTCGTGGCGGTGAACCTCTATCCGTTTCGGGAGACGGTCGCGAAGCCCGGCGTCACGTTCGAGCAGGCGATCGAGCAGATCGACATCGGCGGCCCCTCGATGCTCCGCTCGGCCGCGAAAAACCACCAGGACGTGATCGTCGTGGTCGATCCGGATGACTATCCGGTGGTGATCGCGGCTCTGAAGGCAGGGGAACTGACCCCGGGCAAACTGACCCCGGGAACCCCGGGCTTGCGCCCGGGGTCAGTGGGCCCGGGGTTGCGCACGGACTTGGCGGCGAAGGTCTTCGGTCACACCGCGGCCTACGACGCCGCGATCCACGGCTACCTCACACAAGACGCGCCGGGGTGGCCCGAACGGATCACGCTGGCGCTCGACCGCCGTCAGGAGCTGCGCTACGGCGAGAACCCGCATCAGGCGGCGGCGCTCTACGCCGCCTCCGAGCCCGGGATCCGCGATCTGCAGCAGCTCCATGGCAAGGAGCTGTCGTTCAACAATCTGCTCGACGTCGATGCCGCCGTCGCGGCGGTCGCCCCCTGGACGGGCTCGGACGCCGTGGCGTGCGCGATCATCAAGCACACCACCCCGTGCGGCATCGCGCTGGGGCGCTCGCCCCGCGAGGCGTACGAGCGCGCCCTCGCCACCGACCGTACCTCGGCGTTCGGCTCGGTGATCGCGTTCAACGTCGCCGTCGATCGCGGCGCCGCGGAGGCGATGCGCGATCTGTTCGTGGAAGTGGTCGTGGCCCCCGCGTTCGCGGACGACGCGCTGAGCGTGTTTCGCGACAAGAAGAATCTGCGCGTGGTGCGCCTGCCGGCGGGCGATGCCGCGGGCTGGGACTACAAGCGCATCCGCGGTGGTTTCCTGGTGCAGGAGCGCTCGCGCCCGGCGCAGGCTGCCGGCGAAGCCGGTTGGAAGGTCGTCACGCGGCGCGCTCCCACCGACCCCGAGTGGCGGGACCTGCGGTTCGCGTGGGCGGCGGTGGGGGTGGTCAAGTCGAACGCCATTCTGCTCGCGCGCCACCAGGCGGCCGTGGGGATCGGCGCGGGCCAGATGTCGCGCGTGGACGCCTCGTTCCTGGCGATCCACAAGGCGCGCCAGCAGGGGCACGATCCGGCCGGGGCGGTGTTAGCTTCCGACGCGTTCTTTCCGTTCGCGGATGGTGTAGAAGAAGCGGCCCGGGCGGGGGTGAGCGCGATCATCCAGCCGGGCGGCTCGGTGAAAGACGCCGAGGTAGTGGCCGCGGCCGATCAGGCGGGGGTGGCGATGGTGTTCACGGGCATCCGACAGTTCAGGCACTGACCGGTGACGGCCGCATGACCGACCTTCGGGCTGCGCCGCCCGCCGCCGGCACGGGACACCCTCCCTATCTGTGGGCGGGCTGCGTGGCCGTGGGCGCCCTGGTCCTGTACGTGATCACCCTTGCGCCCACCACGCAGTTCTGGGACGCCTCGGAGTACATCACGGCCGCCCACGCCCTCGGAATCCCCCACCCTCCCGGCAATCCGTTCTTCGTCATCCTGGCGCACGTCTGGGGCCTGCTCCCGCTCGCCGGCGACTACGCCCGGCGGATCAATCTCTTGGCGGCGACGACCAGCGCGGTGACTGCCGGCATCTGGTTCTTGATCGCGGAGCGGTGGCTGCAGCCCGTGGTGGCTCCCGGGCGGTGGCGGCGCGTCGCGGCGACCGCGGGGACGCTCGTGGGATGCACGTCCTTCACCGTGTGGAATCAGTCGGTCGTGAACGAGAAGGTCTACACGCTGAGTATGCTGACGATCGCGCTGGTGCTGTGGCTGACCATGCGATGGGCCGACCAGCCCGCGGCCACGCGGCGCGACCACCAGCTCGTTCTGATCGTGTACCTGCTCGCGCTGTCGGCGACCAACCATCTGATGGGCCTCCTGGTAGCGCCCGCGGTCGTCGTGTACGTCCTCGGTACCGATCCCCGGGTCCTGTTGCGCCGGCGGTTTCTCACGGCCGCGCTGCTCGTCGCCGTGGTCGGGACGAGCGTCAACCTGTTCATTCCGATTCGGGCGCACCTCGACCCCTATCTCAATCAGGGTGACGCGACCACGTGGCCGGCGCTCCAGGCCGTCCTGACGCGCGAGCAGTTCGGCAAGCCGTCGGTGTTCGCGAACCCGATGTATCCGCCGGGGGCCGACAACCCCGGCCACACGCTCGTCCTGTACGGACAGCAGCTGTTGAACTACCTGCAGTACTTCACGTGGCAGTTCGGGCGCGACTGGATGGCAGCGGCACAACGCGCCCTGGCGGTGCTGTTCGCAGCCCTGGGACTGCTGGGCGCGCGGCGTCATTGGCAGGCCGAGCGCCGGGCGGCCGTCGCGATGACCGCGCTCATGCTCACCCTGACGGGCGCGCTGGTGTTCTACCTCAACTTCAAGTGGGGCTACTCGCAGCCGTACAGCGCGCCCGGCCTGGAGCACGAGGTGCGCGAGCGGGACTACTTCTTCATCGCGTCGTTCGCCGCGTGGGGCATCTGGGTGGCCTTCGGCCTCGCGACCGTCATGGAATGGATCCAGCAGGCGCTCGCGACGCGCGCTCCGGCTCCCTCCCCCGCGAGACGGTGGGCGCTGTCGGCGGTGGTGCTGCTCCTCGCCATCGTCCCGCTGGCCGGCAACCGCCTCACCGCGCCACGCTCCGGCGAGACCCTGGCGCGCGACTACGCCCGTGACGTGCTGCAGTCGGTGGACCCTTACGCACTGTTGGTGACCGCCGGCGACAACGACACGTTCCCCCTGTGGTACGCGCAGGAGGTCGAGGGCGTCCGGCGCGACGTGAGCGTGCTGGTGTTGTCGCTCGCCAACACGGACTGGTATCTGCGGCAGCTGCAGCAGCGGCCGCCGGAGACGTTCGCGCCCGCTCGCGCGCCGGCGCTGTATCGCGACCGGACCTGGCCGCGTCCCACCGTACCGTGGATGAGCCGGTTCTACCGCGACGGGCCGGCGGACACGCTCCCACCGTATTTGGAGCTGCCGCAGCCCGTGACGGCGCGCCTGGGACCGGTCACCCTCACGCTCGACCCGAACGTGCTGGGGCGTCCCTATCTCGAGCGCGCGGAGCTCGCCGTCCTGCAAATCATCAAGGATCAGGTGGGGAAGCGACCGATCTACTTCTCCGCCTCGACCGGCAACTACGGCGACCGGCTGGGCCTCGGCGCCTATCTGGTGAGCGAGGGGTTGGTGCGTCGCGTGCTGGCCCGGCCGGTGGCGCCGAGCGACAGCGTGCGCCTGCTGCCGGGCCGGGGCTTCGTGAACGTGCCTCGCACCAGCGCGTTGGCGTTCGGTGTGTATCAGGGCGGCGAGCCGGCCGCGCGGCCGCGCCCGCGGGGCTGGGTCGACGTGCCGTCGCAGAACAGCCTGCTCGGCTATGTCTTCGTGTACGACACGATCGCCGCCGTGCTGGCGGGCCAGCAGCCGGCGCTCGCCGCGCGAGCCGCGCAGCTGCGCGACGCGATCCTCGCCAATACCACCTACGGACTGCCCGCCCAGCGGCGCGCCGCCGGCAACTGATCGGAAACGAGCGAGCATGACGACCGACCAACTGACGCGGCTGGACGGGGCGATGGACCAGGCGGCGCTGTCTCCCGACGTGGAGCGCCCGCCCTATCTCTGGGCCGGGTTGGTCGCGCTCGGCGCCCTGATCCTGTACGTCGCGACGCTCGCCCCGACCACGCAGTTCTGGGATACGTCGGAATACATCGCCGCCGCCTACGTGCTCGGCATCCCGCACCCTCCGGGCAATCCGCTGTTCACGCTCATCGCCCACACGTGGGGCCTGATGCCGCTCGCGACCGCGTACGCCGAACGGATCAATTTGCTCGCCGCGGTAACGAGCGCGGTGGCGGCGGGGTGCTGGTTCCTGGTGGGCGAGCGCTGGATGCGGGGCTGGGTGCCGGCCCGGCTGCCGCGACGCCTCGCCGCCGTGGCGGGCGCGCTCTGCGCGGCCACCGCGTTCACGGTGTGGAACCAGTCGGTAGTGAACGAGAAGGTGTACACCCTGTCACTCCTGTCCATCGCGCTGGTGCTGTGGCTCATCGTGCGCTGGGACGATCAGCCTCCTGGCGAAGGGCATGATCACCATCTCCTGATGATCGTGTACCTGCTCGCGCTCACCTCCACGAACCACATGATGGGCGTGCTGGTGGGCCCGGTGGTCATGGTGCTGTTGTATCCGCCGCTCAAGCGGGAGCGCCCGGTGGGGCTCGCCGCGCGACGGGTCGAGTGGTCGCAGTGGCTGGTGTTCTGCAGCGCGTACGCGCTGATCGTGGGGAGCGGGCTCGAGAGCTCCACGCCCCTGAAGCTCGCGGCGGTGCTGTTCGTGGCGGTGTCGGTGTACGCGCTCGCCTACGCGCGCAACGGCGATTTCGCGCTGGCGGTGCTGCTCGTGGCGGCCGTGGGCGTGTCGGTATATCTGTTCCTGCCGATTCGCGCGGCGCACTTCCCTCCGATCAACGAGGGCGAGCCCACCACGTCGGCGGCGTTGTGGGACGTGCTCACGCGCCAGCAGTACGGCAAGCCGCCCGTCTGGCAACGCCAGGCGACGCCCCAGGCGCAGATCGGCATGTGGATTCAGTACTTCACCTGGCAGTGGGGGCGCGACTGGGCCACCGGGATACGGGGGGCGCTCGCGGTCGTGTTCGGCTTCGTGGGCTCGCTGGGCGCGTACCGTCACTGGAAGGCCGACCGCCGCACGGCGATCGCCATGACGGCGCTGATGGCGACGCTCACGCTGCTGTTGATCTTCTACCTCAACTTCAAATACGGCTACTCGCAGCGCTCCGACCTGCCGCAGGGGCTGCACGAGGTGCGCGAGCGCGACTATTTCTTCATC
>WNGQ01007800.1_pt1 | contig 10913 bp, 11 predicted proteins | sample 5407661 | NCBI WGS metagenome assembly WNGQ01 (sample SAMN13153382, study PRJNA577476) | soil metagenome | isolation source: 60 cm soil or saprolite under Garry oak tree replicate 2 | place: USA:California | collected 2016-06-15
GCCAAGGGAGCGCTGCTCTTCCACTCGTGCTTCCCGGTGTCGGAGTTCGGCGACGCCTGGCCGGCCAGCGTTCCCGTCCAAGTACACGGGATGGACGCCGACCCGTTCTTCGCCGGCGAGGGCGACCTTGACGCGGCACGCGCGCTGGTTGCCTCCGCCGAGCGCGCCGAGCTGTTCCTCTATCCCGGCAAGGAGCACCTGTTCGCGGACTCCTCGCTGCCGTCGTACGACCAGGCTGCGGCCAGCCTGCTCACGCGCCGGGCCCTCGATTTCCTCGACGGAATCCGATGAGATGAGGAACGCTGATGAGTCGGCCAACCGAAGGAGTGCGACATGGAGGACTACAGCGCCCAGGAGCATCCGCAGCTACTGCATACGGTGCTGGACACCACCGACGTGCGGTCTCTGGCTGAGTTCTACCGGCAATTGCTTGGTCTGGTCTATCGTCCCGGAGACGAGCCGCCCTCCGGCAGTACGGCGGACGATGCCGACTGGCTGGTCCTGACGGACTCCGCCGGGGTCCGTAAGCTGGCCTTCCAGCAAGTTGACGAGCTGCCGCGCACCACCTGGCCGAAGCCGGACGTGCCGCAGCAGCTTCACCTCGACATGACCGTTCCGGATCGCGCGACGCTTGACCGGCAGCGTGACCGGGCCATCGGTCTCGGCGCCGAGATGCGGCTCGACCGCACGGACGACCCCGATGAGCCGCTGTACGCATTGGCAGACCCTGCCGGACACACGTTCTGCATATGAGCCGCTGTACGCATTGGCAGACCCTGCCGGACACACGTTCTGCATTCTTGTCAGGTAACCAGCGAGGCCCGAGGCGAACGAGCAGGGAACGCTTGTGTGCCTCCCATCTGGTGGATGGCTAGCCGCTACAGGCAGATCGCCGCTGAACGGCGCCGCCGGCGCCTGCCTCGGCCCGAACTGGCCAGGATGATCGACCGGTCGGTGGCCTCGGCGCCAGACAGCGAGCTACGCGGGCCGGCCACGGTGAGCTCGATGCCATTGCGACCTCTGAGATGCCCGCGAGCACCGTTCGCTCGGCCCGCCCGTTGACGCTCAGCCCGGCGATGCCGCTATTCATTTGACCATGGCCACCGGCCGGGTGATGATCACCGGCATGCAGCTTGTCGCCGTGCCGATCGTGGCTGCCGTTGGGACTGCTTCGAGGCTGGAGGTGAGCCAGTGGCGGATGACCTAGTCCCGGTCCTGTGGCTGACCGGTCCGGCCGACGTCGGCAAGTCCGTTGTCTCCTGGCAGATCTTTAGCCGGCGCCCGGCACCTCGTATCGCTGCCGCGACCGACTCCCTGCCAGACGAGGCGGCCGGCCAGGACGGGTGCATCGGGCAGGGCAGCCCCGTTAGCATTTCGGTGGCAGGCTTACGACGATACCGACCTTCGACAGCGGAAGCGGCCAGCACCTGCACTCGCCCTGGTCAGTTACACGGCCTGTCCGGGCGTTCATCACGACCGAGTAGTCGGTGTCGGGCCGCTTTGGCGGCTGGTAACCAACCGGAACGCTATGGTCCCAGTTGATCGCCTTGGCATGGACCTCGACCACCCAGACCAACGTCCGGGGCGGCATCCCAGAACTAATGTCACCCTGCGACTCGGCCGGCTCGCCTTTCGCGTACGTGGTGAGAACGAGGTGCACGCGCTCGACGCGGATAAAGAGCCCCCGGTTCGCTCTGTCGATGACCTGCCTGCATGCCCGTGCAGCCGACATGACGCCGGCCGGCAAGGTGGCACTCGGTCCGCTGGCTGCGCTGCCACACCCGGCGGTAGCCAGGGCGATAGCACTGAGCAGACCACTCATCCGACGTGCCTGGTTCCCGGCTATGGCGACTTTGCGCTTACCCTTCATGACCGGCTCAGCGCGGTGTGACAAGCTCAGCAACGCCCTGTCCCACGCTCGCGTCTCCCTGCTTAGTCGTCCATCCCGCCACCAGCCACAGGGTGGTCCCGCGGGGGAGTTGAGCGGGCATGGTCCACGTCAGCCTGAAGGTGTGCAGTCCGGCGGTCAGCGGCCTTCGGGTGTGCGCCAGGACCGGCCGCATGCTGGCCGGGCGCTGCCCGTCACGGCCGGGGGAAGTAAAGACGCCCCTGGAGATACCCAGCCACAGGGTTGTCACCTTGGCGTGTGCCGGGACAGTCACACCGATACGAATCTTCAGGTGTTCGCCTGGGGCGACGGCAAAGCTCGGCGGCGGCCCGTTTTTCGGGAACACCCGTGGCTGGCCATTCACCGCCACCGTGAGCGACAGCCGAATCGGAACTGTCGCGGGGTGCGACGTCGGCGCGGTACCCGGGCCGCTCAATGCGGCCGGAACTGCCACGGCAATGGCAGCCACGGCCAGCACCGACCCCGAGACCAGTCCGGTGATCTTGGCGCGGCGGCGGCGGATCCGGCCGGTCAGACCCTCAATGGTGAAGCGGGGCGCGCTGGCATGGTCCGCCGCCACCGCCAGGTGCTGGCGCAGTTCCTGCTCATCAAGGACCATCTGTTTCGCCCTTCCGTTTACTCGCTCTCCGCGGGGGACAGCCGCGCGGCCAGCCGGGTCATCGCCTCGCTCAGGTACCGCTTGACCGTTCCTTCCCCTATGCCCAGTGCCGCCGCGACCTGTGCTACGGGCATGTCCTGGTAGTAACGCAGCATCACGCACGCGCGCTGCTGCGGGGACAGAGCTTTGAGTGCTGTCAGCATGACGTCCCGGTCGAGCACCTGGTCGGCGAGGTCGGTAACCGTCTCGGCGCCTTTGAGCAGTGGCGCTGTCCGGTTCCAGCGTGATCGCCTGCGAGCCCCGTCGATGAACAGGTTCACCATGATCACACGAACGTAGGCCTCCGCCGCGCCGGGCCGGGGGGTGCGCAGGGGCCGGGCGAAGGCCCGGACCAGTGCATCCTGGACCAGGTCTTCGGCCTGGCCGTCGTTTCCGCACAACAGGAACGCCTGGCGCTTGAGGGACGCGAGCCGGTCGCGGGACAGCTCCGCCAGCGTCTGCTTCCAGCTCTCCATGCCGCTCCCTGGTGATGAACCCTCCCTTTAGTACAACGACGACGTCAGCTGATCCGTTGGGGCCTGCACCCCGGTACTACGGTCGAGTACCGAGCGAGAGAGCAAAGCGGCCGGTCCCGCGCCGTCAGCATTGAGTGTCGCCGCCCGGGCTCGGGCATGCCGACCCTCGATCACGCTGCGCGTGTACGCCCACGTGATCAGCGACAAGCTGGCCGAGGCGGCAGACATCTTTGCCCGCGTGATCGTCTCCGCTGGCTAGCCGCTGTTAGCGTCCGCGCTAGCAAAGGGCTCTTCCGCCACCGGGAAAGGCCTCAACGGTCAGGCCATCTGTGGCAAGACCTGCGGGGACGCTGTTCGGTGTCGGGCACTGGCGGTCAACGTTGAGCACCGTCGTGCGGCCAAAATCCGGCCCGCCCGTACCGCGTACAGACCGCTTCCTTTTCAGGCAAGTCCGGGACCCACGGGCCAATCAGCGGGACCGCTTCTCGAGCACCTCAAGGTCCCGCACCGCGTACCGATGGTGCTGCCACTCCTCCTTGAGGACCACATGCAGGCACTTCAGCACGGTGCCGTCTTTCCGCGGGTGGCCGGGGCTGTCGGGAGGGACGCAGTTCCGCTCCAGATCCTCCGCCGTCGCGCTGGCGATCACTTCGCGTACCTCGTCCATGCGCGCCCGGCGCAGATCGAGCACCTGGTCGAGCGACGGGTCGGCGTCCGGGTCGATGCCCCAGCGGCGAGGACTGGTGAGCCACGATCCACCCAGGCCCCACGGGTGGTACGGACGGGCGATCCCCTTCACCATCCGCCGCAGCCAGCAGTCCGTGGCAAGCACGAGGTGACGCTGCGTCTGCACGAAGCTCCATTCGCCGTCGACCTGCTCGTGGAGGGCCGGCTCGGGCAGCTTCCTGGCCCGGGCTACCGTCCCGCTCCAGAGGTCTTCGATCATCGCCCAGGCGTCGGCCAAGCCCTCGGGGTCTGTCGCCTTCAGCCTGACGCGCTCGGCCTTCAGCTTGACGCGCTCGGAATTGCGACGTTCCACCTCTGCAGCTTACGGCGGAGGAGGAGCGGCTTCGCCGCGTCCAGCCGCTGCGAAATCGGCCGGAACGCCGGCCCTGGTGGCAGGCGTTAGTGTCCGGTAACCCGGGGGCCCGCGGGGCCTGTCCGGCTCTCGTCGGGCGCCAGGTCCCGCCGGGCCGCAGCTGGCGGTTGGTAGTGTGCGGGCGTGCGGATTCTGCATCTCTCGGATACTCATGTCAACGGCGCGGGCCAGCCGTTTCCTGACGGCGTGGATGCTCGTGGTTGCCTGACCCGGATGCTCGGCGACTGTGCGGGAGTGGGGCCATTGGATCTTGTCGTCCTTAGCGGTGACGTGACGAACGACGGATCGGTCAGTGGATACGAGTTCGCCGCCGCTGCGGTGGGCGATTTCGCCCGCGCTCATGGCGCGGCTCAGGTCTACTGCATGGGCAACCATGATGCGCGGTCCAGCTTCGGGCAGGTTCTGGGCTCGGGGCATCATGGGGTTGACGGGGCCCGGTTGGGTACGCCGATGCCGTCGGCAGATGGTGAACGTGCTGCGGTAAGTGAGGTTGCCGACTACCGGGTGGTCACCCTCGACACGCTGGTTCCCGGTCAGGTCCACGGATGGCTCAGTGATGCGCAGCTGACCTGGCTTGGCGCCGTCTTGGCTGAACCGGCCGGGCGCGGGACGGGTCTGGTCATGCATCACCCCCCGGTCATCGTCCCCGGCAATCCGGTGCATCGCGCGGTGATGCTCCGCAACGCCTCGATGCTGGCCGACGCGATCACCGGATCCGACGTCGAGGTTGTTCTGTGCGGGCATTTCCACCAGCAGCTGACCGGCAGGCTGGGGAGTGCGACCGTAGTAGTCACTCCCGGCGTGGTGCACCGGATCGATTCGCTAGCTCTGCCGCGCTCCGAGCGCGCGGTTCGCGGGGCATCAGCGACGATCGTCGAGCTCGGCCATCCCGAATCACCGGTCAGCTACGTCCTCAGCGGGCATGATCCCCGCTCGGGCGAAGTCGCATACGAGGTCAGCGTTTCCGAGATCATGAACGAGCTGTCCGGCTTGGAGGGGCCTGATGTTCCGTCCAGGCGGGACTAGGGCTTCAGAGCCCGGCCGTGTCCCCGCTCGCGGGTCTGGGAAGCTACCGGTACCTGGCCCCAGGGCAGGCCTGTGAGCTGGGCGAACAGGGCGCGCTGGTTGCGCTTGAGGGTGACCAGGTAGTGCGCGCCGCGCCCGGCCAGGTAGCGCGCTGCGAGTCTCGGAGGGCGGCAGCGGTGAGAAGATCGGCTGGATGCAGCCATCTGAGATTCAGCGCGCGCTGGCTGCGGCCATGTCGATCGCCTCGGCGCTTGGCCTGCCCGTCGATGACGTGATCGTTCTTCACGATTCGAACAAGCTCACTGCGCGCCTGCTGCCTTGTGACATCGTTGCCCGCGTCGCGCCAGTAGCGCATCAGGTCGCACAGTTCGAGATCGGGCTTGCCCGGCGGCTCGCCGAAACCCAGAGCCCGGTGGCTGCTCTGGACCCCCGGGCAGAGCCGCGCGTCTATGAGCGTGATGGCTTCGTCGTCACGCTGTGGACCTACTACAAACCTGTGGCACCCCGGGAGGTCTCACCAGCCGGCTACGCGAATGCGCTCGAGCGACTGCATGCCGGCATGCGCCAGCTCGATGTCAGGACGCCGCACTTCACCGATCGAGTGGAAGAGGCTCAGCGCCTTGTGGAGAGCAGCAACCTCACTCCGGATCTTGCCGACGCAGATCGGGAGCTTCTCATCACTACGCTACGGAGCCGCAGACGGGCGATCGGCGACCGCGGCGGTGCCGAGCAGCTACTGCACGGCGAGCCGCACCCGGGCAACGTGCTCAGCACGAAGTCCGGACTGTTGTTCATCGATTTCGAGACGTGCTGCCGCGGGCCCGTCGAGTTCGACCTCGCCCATGTCCCCGAAGATGTGAGCGAGCGCTATGCCGCCGCTGATGAAGACCTGCTGATTGAGTGCCGAGGCCTAGTTCTTGCCATGGTCGCCGCATGGCGCTGGGATCCGGGCGACCAGTTCCCGGATAGGCAACGAGCAGCTCGCGCACTCCTCAGCGCTCTGCGACCGGGCCCACCGTGGCCGCCGCTCGACGTCGTGATGCGCCGACCGGATGGTTCGTTACCCAGTCCTGCCACCAAGCGCCCGGCCATGCGTGCGACGCATCGGCGCGATCGTCCGCGCGAGCCGTCGTGGGTTTGCAATCCCGATCGAGGAGGGGCTTGACGAAAATAGGAGCGTCAACTCGCCAGGCAGCCAGGCATGCAACCTGAGCCGCCGGACACCGCCCGGGCAGGCTACTGTCGCTGCTGTACTTCGCTGCTGTACATGGCGGCTGGCGTGTCCTGCGGACTTGAGTACACAGCCGCTGACCTGGGCGCGCTCGGAGGGACTCGAACCCCCAACCTTCTGATCCGTAGCTACCGGCGGGAACCGCGCTACACCAGGTCGGCGCAGGTCAGCGGTTGTGTACATGTCCCCCTGAAGGCTCTGGAAATCCCCCCAGGTACCAGGCTGTTGCTGTACCTCCCCGCTGTACAGAGTCAGGCAGCGGCGACGGTTTCCGCTCCCACGGCCGCCGGTGCCGGGATGGGCTCCCCGTGCAGGCGCAGTCCTTCCAGGTGGAACTTCACAGCCTCGCGCATCAGGTCAAGGCACTCTTCGTAGGACGGCGCGGCGGCGATCACCCCTGGCAGGTCCGGCGCCCACGCGCTGTACCCGCCCGCCTCGTCACGCTCGATGATGACGACGTACCCGGTCACCGTGACCTCCGCTCGATCTTCGCTTGTCTCAGGATGCTCCCCTCCGTGCGAGGGTGCAACGTGTCGCTCGGCTTCCCAGCGACCGTCACCGTGCCCGCCTTGACCGGGTGCCGGTACTGGCGGTGACTCCCCCGGACGCGGTCCAGCACCCACCCATCCCCCTCTATCAGCTTGATGATCTCACCCACTTTAAGCGGCACTAGCCACGCACACCCTTATCCAAGTTTATTCAGAGTTCCTCAGCGGCCCGCCAGCGGCGCGGCATATCGATCTCTCTGAGTACAATCGACTACTGTATTAGGCTGGGACGACGTAACGCAGAATTAGGGTGTCGCGGGGAATGACGGAGACCATGACTCTGACCGCCTTGCCCTGAGCACGGTACGCAGTTCGCGTATGTTCGGCGACAGGCTGTCCTCTGCTTAGAGACAGGCGATCAGCCTCCGCGGCCCGCCCGGCCCCGATCACGTCCGTGCTGGCCAGCAGCGTCGCCGCGCCGGTCACATTCGGGCCGTAGCAGACCGGGCCCCCGGTCACCCTCGGCCGGGACCGGGGCGGTCGTAACCTGCCCGCACCCGCAGGTGCGGCGCATCATCTGGTACTCCGTCACCGTGGTCTTGCCGGGGAAGATCACACTCAAGGGTGCTCGCGTAGCGCCAGCGCGTCAGCGACGCGAGCGCAGCGAGCGCCCTTGACTGTGATCTTGCGCGGCAAGAGGATGCCCGGCGCGTGGAGGACGGCCCGGCCAGCTCGCACGGCGCGGGTCATCAGGGAGCGTTGGAGCGGTGACCGCTGCCTGCGGGAGCGGGGACGCCGACCGTATGCAGCGCCGCGCAGCCTACGAGTTCTGGCGGCGGTTGACCAGCGGTCCGCAAACCGGCCCGCTGCTGTATTTCCCTGCTGTACAGGTCATCCGGAGCCATCCGCCAGGGGTTATCGCAGGACCCTGACCTGGGCCAGGTCCTCACATTTGGCCGTGACCTGCGGGAGGAGACGCTGATTGGGGGGTCGGTCCACAGGTTAAGCGGGCCGTGCCCACAGCGCTTTGGGCTGGTTTGGGTTATTGCCTGGGTGGGCTGTCGCCGGTGATCGCGAGGGTGAGTTCCTGGATCTGGCGGAGCAGCTGGCGCATCTTCCTGGCGTTGTCGAACAGGGGCTGCCAGGCGGCGAGCTCGGCGGGGGTGAGGCGGCGGGTGACGGTCTTGCCGCCGATCTTGCGGGTCCACTCGGCGTAGGGGCCGTGCAGGATCGGCGGGTCTGCGCGGCAGCGGCAGCGGCGCTTGCCGCAGGCGTAGGAGCGGACGACCAGGGTGCCGGGCAGGGCGGGCCCGGCCGCAGCGGCGAGCTCGGCGGCGGCCTTGTCCAGGGCAGCTTGCCGGGCTGTAGCTGGTTCCATGCGACACACCGTTTCAGATGCCGGGCTTCACGCGCTGTCCGCAGTAATCTACTTTAGACAGTTTGCGGAGGCGGAATGGGCGCTGCGCAGACCGGGGCGGCCGGCTACATCGCCGCGTGGCGGCCGTCGTCGGCATCACCGCAGGCGGCGGCGTTCGCCCGGCAGGTCGTGGCGGCATCCGGCCCGCATGGCCGGGAACGGGCCAAGAACCTGCTGTGGGCCGCCGGGAAGCTGGCCGGCCAGGCGACCGGGCTGGGCCTGGACCCCGTGCCGGAGGTGCTGCTGCACCCGTCGGTGATCGAGCGGTTCGCCGCGCATTCCCCGGGCCTGTCCGGGCCGGCCCGCCGGACGCTGCGCACCAGCCTGCGGTTCCTGGGCCGGGCCGTCGTCCCGGCCCTGCACCCGGCGGACGCGCCGCTGCCCCGCGAGCGGGCCAAGACGCCTTATACCGCCGCGGAGATCAGCGGCTTCCTGGCGCTGGCCGATGCCCAGCCCACCGCGGCGCGGCGGATGCGCGCGGCCGCCCTGGTCTGCCTGGGCGCGGGCGCCGGGCTGATCCGCGCCGACCTGCGCGCCGTGCGCGGCACCGACGTCTGCGCCCGGTCCGGCGGCGTCATCGTGCAGGTCCATGGCCTCCGGCCCCGCGCCGTGCCGGTGCTGGCCCGCTACCACGCACCGCTGCTGGCCGCCGCCGCGTTCGCCGGCGGCCGGCTGCTCACCGGCGGCACCGACCCGGCACGGCACAACATCAGCAACCCGCTGACCCGGTCGCTGGCCGGCGGGGCCGGGCTGCCGCCCCTGGACTGCTCCCGGCTGCGCGCCACCTGGCTGGCCGACTGCGCTCAGCTGATCGGCCTGCCCGCGTTCCTGCACGCCGCCGGGATCACCTGCTGCCAGCGGCTGGGCGACATCGCCGCCACCTTGGATCCCGGCGGGGAAGCTGACGCGGTCGCCCTGCTCAGCGGCACGGCCCGGTAAGACCGCGGTGGGCAGCAGGGCCGGGCTCGCTGCCATCGAAGCCATCATCGACGCCTCCGGCATCGCGCCCGCGATCGAGGCGCTGCTGCCGGCCGGGGTGCGGCACCGGCAGCTGCGCGCACGGACCCTGCTGACCGGGATGATGCTCGCCCTCGACGACCGCCGCCCTGCCTATCTCACCGAGGTCCGCGCCGCGCTGACCGCCCTGCCCGAGGCCGACCAGGTCCGGCTCGGCGTCACCGAGGACTGGCACGGCCGGCCGCACCAGCTCACCTACCGCCAGGTCGAGCACACCTTCCGGCTGATCGCCCGGACGCTCGGCAAAGATAAGCCAGACGGCGCGCCGTCTGGTGACCTGCAGGCATTCTGCGACCAGCTGCTGGAAGCCAGCATCCCCGCCGCGTATAAGAACAGCAGCCCGGCGCTGGCCGCGGACCGGGCCGATGTAGAGGCCTGGTCCCGGCCGCCCCGGCACGGCACCACCGAGTGCGCCGATCCGGAGGCGTCCTGGGGGCACCGCAACTCCAACCTCCCCGGGCCCAAGGGCGAGCTGTTCTTCGGCTACTACCTGTCAGCCGCCGTCATGGTCGCCGAGGAGACCGGAACGCCCGTGCCCGAGCTGGCCCGCCGCGCCACCCTGGCCGGCTGCGACCACGACCCCGTCCGCCAGCTCGCCGCCACGCTGGTGCGCATGCCCGGCGACGGCATCCCGCTCGGCGACGTCATCGACGACTCCGGCTACGCCCACCGCGACGCTCAGGCCTGGGCCATCCCGCTCCGCCAGGCCGGCGCCCAGCTCATCCAGGACCTGCACCCGCACGACCGCGGCCCCAAGGGCACCCACCACGGAGCGGTCATCGCCAACGGGAACCTGTACTGCCCGCAAACACCCCGCACTCTGCTGGAACTCGCGCCCCTGCCGCCCGGAGCCTCCGGCGAGCAGGTCGCCGCGCACGACCAGCAGGCCGCCGAGCTCGCCCGGCACAAGCTCGGCCGGCACGCCGCCGACGACGCCGACGGCTACCACCGCGTCATGTGCCCGGCTGCGATGGGCAAGATCCGCTGCCCGCTCCGCCCGAACTCGATGACGCTGGACCGCGGCCGGCCCGAGATCCTCACCCCGCCCGAGCACCCGCCCGCCTGCTGCACCCAGGAGACGATCACCGTCCCGCCCGAGATCGCGGCCAAGACCCGCCAGAAACACGACTACCCCTCCCCGGCATGGCGGCGGTCCTACCGGCGGCGCACCGCCGCCGAGCGCGTCAACGCCACCATTAAGGACACGGCCACCACCAGCATCGCCCGCGGCTGGTGCCGCCTCCTGGGCCTGGCCCCGCTCACCCTGTGGATCGCCTGCCTGCTCGCCGTCCGCAACCAGCGCATCCTCGCCGCCTGGGACGCCCGGCAGGAAGACAACGCCCGCCGCGCCGCCGCCGGCCTGCCGCCCCGCACCCGCAAACCACGCCGCACCACCCTCGCCCAGCTCGCCGCCGGGCCATAACCACCCGGCACCGCCAGCACCACCGCGGCAGCACCAGCCGCAGCAAAAACCGCCCGCCAGCACCACCCGCGTCCGCTCACCAGCTAACCCGCGCCGGCAACGCCCGCGGGCCGCCCGGAAACAGCCCCGGCAGCCCGCACGCCTAGATCATCGAGCCTCACAGCACAATGTCAGACCCAAATGTGAACAT
>WNGQ01006952.1_pt1 | contig 10910 bp, 9 predicted proteins | sample 5407661 | NCBI WGS metagenome assembly WNGQ01 (sample SAMN13153382, study PRJNA577476) | soil metagenome | isolation source: 60 cm soil or saprolite under Garry oak tree replicate 2 | place: USA:California | collected 2016-06-15
TGCCGCGGAGCTCATCCGAGAGGCTCCTTCCCTCCAGTGCCTGCACGCGCTCCCGGCCCGCCGGCGCCGACACGGCGGCGCCGAACAGTTGGCCCAGCGTCGCCGCCAGCTCCGCCGCGCTGGCGTGCTTCAAGGGGTACACGTATGTCCGGAGCCCAGCCTCGCCGCCCGTTTTGACGTCGAGCTGCCGCAGTAGGTCCATGTAGCGCGCGATACTGACGCCACGGTCCGTAATGAGGACAGCGTTGGAGCGCGGCACCACCTCGATGCGCGCGTTCTTGGCCGCCACCTGCTTGAGGAGCGTGACGCCTTCCTCCGCTTGGATGTACTCGAGCGGCACGATCTGTGTGACCAACCCGAGGGGCGGAGGGGTGGGGAACTCCTTCCCGACCCGGACGGGGCCGGTGGCGGGCTTCTTCTCCTCGGGCATCACCTGCGCCACCGGCCCGGTCTGCACGATGACCAGACCCTGGCTCTCGAGGATCGCCTCCAGCACAGCACCTACCTGCGGCACCGGGACGGCCTGGGGGGTCTGGAACGTGATCCGCCGGGTGGGCACGTCGGTCAGCATCACGTTCACGCCGAGCACGGTGGCGAGCGAGCGGATCACGTCGCCGAGGTCTGCGTTGACGTAGTTGATGCGGATCGGCTGCGGCGGCGGTTGCTGGGCGACGGCGTCCACGGGCGTGCCGTGCAGCGCGATGCCGTGCAGCGCGATCAAGAGGATGGCGCGCTGCACGGTCGCTTCCACGCGGCCCCGACGTCAATCCCAAGACGGGAGGTCACAAGCTGTAAACCATCCTGCTGCGCGCGGCAGCCCCCGCATTGTGGACCAGCGCGCTACGACGTTACCACGCAAGCGCATGCGCGCTGGCGCCGGGGCCTAAGGTGCCGAAACTGTCCCGGAACCAAAGGGCTGTCAAGCACACCAAGCAACTGCTGGTATTGATTCCCGCAGAGTAGAGCGCGCAATGTTGCCCTTTGTCGTACCTGCCGCTCGAACACCCGCGCCGTCGCAGCGCTCTCCACAGGGTAGTCATACATAGACGCCCAACGGTCGATGTCCCCCTCTGTACGCTCGATCGAGCGCGACACGACGTGTTGTCGCATCGCGCTTCGAGTTGCCCCTCCTGGGCTCGACCGCGCAGCGCAGCAAGCGGCAAAGAGACGGGAGGGGCTCGAACCAGGACTCTCCTGATCCAGAGCGGCGACGATGCGGGCGGGCATTTCGGTCAATTTGCACGGAGACGGTCACTTGACGAGCATCGGTGCCCGCTTCGAAACCCGAAAATGCCCCGATTTGCCCGGAGAAACTGCCGCAAAACTGCTACACGAGATTTGTGATGTGTCACGGACCCGTTGAGCGAACTCAGGGCCCACCAGGAGAGAATGCCGTGGACCTTCGAGGCTCAGCGACGACCTGTGGACCTCCAGGAGCGTCACATCATCGAGCGGGGCCCGGAAGTTCGCCCGCGCCCTCGCAGATCTTGACCCCTCACGTGCTCGCACAGGCGCTCGAACCTCAGAAACAAGCGGACGCGCTCCACATGGCCCAGAGGACAGCGAAACTGGCTGACAAAGAAGGGTGAGATTTCCTTGACCTTGTGCCAGAACATCCAGTCATCATGAGCCTGCTCGCACCGATCGGTGATTGCGGCCAGCCGATCGAGTGCTCCCTCGATCGCCCGCACATATTCCTCCTCCGCCAATTCTCTCTTGGGCTCAACGCGCGTTTGGTCGTCGATCATAATTTGGATGTTCCCGTTCGGGGTGACCAAAGCGTTCGAGACATCAAAAGTTCTTGACGTGGGAACGTTTAGACGCTCCACGGTAACGGTGGTTGGTAATGCCACGCTGCCTCCCTGATTGACAATCTCCCTCACCCGTATCGGCCCCAGGTGGCACAAGCGGATTTGGGCTTCCCCGCCTTCTGCCAGCATGGTGACCTTGATATTGTCGCTCATCGCGGCGCCGGCAGACCCGGACGCTCCACCTTTCAACAGGAATGCGTCAAGAGCGGCGCCACTCGTCTCGACTTCGCGCCGGGCGGAGGGCCGCGCCGCACCTGCCCTCGCCGCCTACGACCGGGCAGCGCGGGCGGTGGAGGACGTCACCGCACGGCTCCCCGACGACCGGCGCCCTCATGGCCGCGGCGAGGGCGGCGGGCCGCAAGCTCGGCCCGCACCGTCATCGGGAGCCGGCCATCCTCCTGGCACTGCGAACAGCCGACGAGGTGCGCCTCGAAGTCCGAAAGGCGCTCCGCCTCGCTCAAGCGCCCCACGACGTACCGCTCCACGAGCCCGCGCTCGGCGACCTCACGGCACGTCAGCGGATGGGTCACCCCTCCTCCTCTAGGCTGTTTGTCGTGTCTGCCACCGAGTCGTGACCGGGAACCTATCAGCGGAATGCCAGGTGCAGCCGCTCCACGGCCCAGAGGAGCAGCCAAGCAGCACGTCGCGGTCCGCCCTACGCAGGCCGCTGAGTGTCACGCTCTCGCCCCCACGCCGACTACTAAGACAGTGGCGAGGGCGCAACATCCCCGCACGTGTCACCAACACCCACGCCGGCGGACCGCGGCGCAAGCAGGTCTCGCGACTCGCCGCCGGCTCGCAGGACGTCTCAGATGAGGTCGATCACGCTCGAGAAAGGCGGGTCAGCAGGATGCCGATGGATCGGTCCGCTCGGCATTGGCCTTGACGCGTTCGGCAATCTGTTCGTCGGAGATATAGTGACCGGCTTCGTGTACAAATTCGGCCCGGCCGGCGGCGTTGCCTCCGCTCCGCGGTATCTGATATCGCGATCCCCTTTGCCGGGAAAGACGAGCGCGAGGGGGTGCAAACCTCCGTCGAAGGGTGCACACTTATAAGCAACGCGAACCACATGAGCGATCGGCCTCACGCTCGGGCGCTTTGAACTTCTTCTCTCCCGGGGAGTCTCCAATGGATCGCACCATCTTGTGCTGCACCGTTCTCCTCGTTGGCTCGACCCTCGTCGCCGGCGCTCAGAATCCTGCCCCGGCCAAGCTCGGCGGCATCAAGCCCTCCGATGTTGCCGGCACCTGGGAAGGCAAGTCGATGGTGGGGTCTCAGGACAGTGTGGTGGTGACGTGGGTGCTGAAGGCGACCTCCAACCGCAAGGGCTGGACGCTCAAGCGAGGCAACCGCGCTCCGGTCCCGGTGCGGATTCTTGCCATTGGCGGCGACAGCGTCGTCTACGAGGGGGGGCCCTATCTCAGCTTTCTCAAACCGGGTCAGATGGCGACGACGCGCACCGTCGGACACTACAGGGGTGAAACGATGACCGGCACCTGGGAGGCACGCTACCGAGATGGCGACGTTCGTCGGGGAAAGATCGAAGCGACGCGTAAGAAGTGACACCGGCGCGGGCGAACTGCCGAACGCGTCGCGAGCTGGTGTTACGGACACGTTGTGCACCCCCGTGTGTGGCCAGGAGTGGCGAGGGCCACAAGGGTATCCTTGCCCAGGATCACGCGGTCCCCGTCCTGTACAGCGTGATCGACGGTCACTGGAGGATAGGGCAGCCGGTCACCGAAGAAAAAGTCACCTTTGCCGCCACGTGCCAACAGCATCGAGTCGCCGCGGCCGGCATAGAGCTCCGCTCCCGTCGCCGCCTTGAGGGCTGCCAGGCCTCCTGCGTGATCGAAGTGCGCGTGGCTGTTGAGGAGGATCCGGACGTCTCGCTGATCAAAGCCCAATGCACGAAGGTTGCGGAGAATCTGGGGGGCGGTCTGCACGAAGCCGCCATCGAGGACAATGAGTCCAGCGGAGGTGGCGATCAGGAAGGAAGTGACGTCGGAGGCGCCGAGCTAATACACATTCCCGAGTACCCGGAAGGGTGGGATGGGTTGGTTCTGCGACCGCGAGACGGCGTCTGCCTGGGCGGTCATTCGGATGCAATAGTGCCGAGCAGGAGGCCGCTGATGAACGTGGCTCTACGAAGTGGAGTCACCGAGAGATCGCTCAAAGGCACGCGCTCGTTCTCCGTTCCTTGACTCGGACGCCGAGGACCCGCCGGAACGTTGGCTTGCGCGGTGCGACCAACACCAGCGAGCCTCGTGCGAGACATGCGGTATTCTAGCTGCTAGCAGCCGGGCAGGCGGAACGCCGCGCGTCGTCGCGGGATTTCGGACAATTGACGCCTCCCATTGGCCAAGTCGCGCCGTTTCCGTTGTTCCCGTGATACTCGACACCTAACCTGAAGGCACAACCCTCAGGACCGGATAATGACCGTGCGCCGCCTTGCTGCCCTTGCAGCCCTTGCCGCCCTGTGCAGCCCGTTGCCGCCCCTTGCCGCCCAGTCCGCCGCCGACTCCGCCGGCATCCGCCAGGCCGCGCTCGACTACATCGAGGGCTACTACGACGGCGACGCCGCCCGGATAGAGCGCGCCGTTCACCCCGAGCTCGCTAAGCGCATCGTGCGCACCAACGAGCAAGGGCATAGCCAGCTCGGCCAGATGAGCGCCATGACGCTGGTGCAGGGCACGCGGGCGGGGGGCGGGAAGGACACCCCCGTGGCCGAGCGACGCAAGGACGTAACGATCCTCGACATCTATCAGAATGCGGCGAGCGCCAAGATCTACGCCTCCGGCTGGGTCGACTACCTGCACCTCGCCAAATGGAACGGCCGCTGGGTGATCGTGAACGTGCTGTGGGAGCTGCACCCCGCCCCGCGGAGGGGACCATGATCGCGCTGTGCATTACGCTCTGGGCTGCGCTGCTCCAGGCGCCCGACGAGCCGTACCAGCGCTTCGCGGCGGCATTCGCCTCGCTCGACGCCGAGCGGGTGAGTCGTGTGTACACGGAGGACGCGCTGATGCTGCCGTCCGCTGGGGACTTGAAGCGCGGGCGCGCGGTCATCCGCGATCACTACGCCAAGGGCTTCGCATCGGACCGGGACCGCGAGCACACGCGGCGTATCACCTTCGAGCTGGTGGCCCGCGACTCCGCGGGCGACCTGCGCAACGACGTCGGCTACTACACGATCGTCACGCGCGAGGCCTCGGGTCATGAGGAGCGGTTCCGGGGGAAGTTCCTGAAGGTCTGGCGCCGCGAGGCGGACGGGGTGTGGCGGATCCGCATGGAGAGCTACAGCCCCGCAACCAATCCCTAGACCGATCTGTCTCACTCCTAACCCCATGAGCAAGTCCCTGGCGATAGCCCTGGCGCTCTCGGTCGCTCTCGCCGCGACCGCGTCACCCCAATCCACGCCCGATCTCCAGGGCCTGTGGGGCGCCACGCTCCGCTTCGGACCCGATATCCAGGGCCCGCTCATCATCTACCGCACGCCCGACGGATGGCGGGCGGACATCGCCGGCTTCTCCGTTCCCGCGCGCCGCGAAGGGCAGAGCTTTGCCTTCGAGCTCCCCGACGGCAAGGGCTCTTTTCGCGGCGGCCACTGGATCCAGCCCGAACGCTTTGCGACTCCGGTGACGCTCGTGGCTGACGGTAAGGACCGCTGGCGCGGCACCGTCAGTCCCCTCGAGAGCCGCTTGACCTTCTTCATGCCGATCACGCGTCACCCGGACGGTTCCTTGCGGACCTATCTCCGCAACCCGGACCGCAACATCGGACGGTTCACCCGCGTGTCACGCATCGAAGTGAATGGCCACGACGTGCGACTGATCGGCCAAGCGGGCTCTCGGGTGGATACGACGCTGGCCCAGGGGCGCTATGAAGACGGCGTAATCAGCGTCCCGCTGCGCGGCGGCACCTACGACTTCACCCGCGTCACCGACTCGAGCAGCAGCCCGTTCTACCCGCGAGGGGCTCGCGCGCCGCGCTATCGCTACACACCACCGCTGCAGCTCGATGACGGCTGGCCGGTCGCCTCGCTCGACGACGTGGGGATCTCGCGCGACTCGATCGAGCGGTTCGTGCAATTGCTCCTCGACATCCCGATGGATTCGCTCAACACGCTGCAGATCCATAGCCTGCTGATGGCGCGCCACGGCCAGCTCGTCGTCGAAGAGTACTTCCACGGCTACGATCGCGACCAGCCGCACGACACCCGCTCGGCCTCGAAGAGCTGGACGGCGACGCTGATCGGCGCGGCGATGCAGGCGGGCGTCCCGCTGCACACCAGCACGCCCGTCTACCAGACGATGCTCGACTCCGTCCCCGCCAATCTCGATCCGCGCAAACGGGCGATGACCCTCGAGCATCTGCTGACCATGACCGCCGGCTTCAACTGCGACCCCGATGACCCGTCCTCGGCCGACGAGGACCAGATCGCCGACCAGGACTCGATCGTCGACTGGTATCGCCATACCCTCAACGTGGCGCTCGTTGCCGCGCCCGGCGAGAAGATCTTCTACTGCAGCGCCGAGCCGAACGTCGCGGCGGGGATGCTGGCGAAGGTCGCAAACCAGCACCTGCCCGAGCTGTTCGAGCGGCTCATCGCCCGGCCGCTGCGCATGCGCGACTATCACTTGGAGCTGACACCCAGCGGCGAAGCGTACGGCGGCGGGGGACATCGCTTTCGGCCGCGCGATTTTCTCAAGTTCGCGCAGCTCATGGTGAACGACGGTCGCTGGGAGGGAAAGCAGATCGTCAGCCGCGAGTGGGCCCGTCACTCGACGGCGCCACTGCGCAGTTTCACCCCCACCCAGCACTGGGGCTACCTCTGGAACGGGGCCGAGTATCCGTATCAGAGCCGCACGGTGCGCGCGTTCTTCGCGGGCGGCAACGGCGGCCAGGTCTTCATGGGCATCCCGGAGCTGGATCTCGTGATCGGCTTCACGGGCGGCAATTACAGCGACCGCGTGAGGTTCAGTGTTCCGGAATACCTGGTGCGCGCAGTGAACTAGAGAAGCGATAACTTGAGGGTCATGCTGGCCCTCATCGCCCTCCTGCAAGTCATCCCCTTCGGCTAACGGCGTTCACCGGTGGGGAGTCCCGATCTCATTCCAGCGAGCCGGCGAGTGCCAGCGCCGCTGCGCCCCGCCCGATCGCCTGCCCCGCCTCGATGTCGAACCGGTAGTGGATACCACCGTACACCCGGGCAAGCCCTGCCTCGGTGATGATCCCTTCGAGCCGCGCGCGCTCGCCCGGGAACGCGTCAATGAGGACGGTCACGAACGCACCCGTGATACACGAGTGTGCCGACGGGTACGACGGGTGATTCGGGAGCCCAATCGGTAGCGTGATCAGCGGATCGGCCTGCGAGGGACGAATGAACCAGTAGAACAGTTTCGAGTCCCAGCAGGCGATCTGCGCGTCGAACGCCGCCGCATTGGCATACGCGAGGATGCGCGCCGCTTCGCGCTCGGTCCGGTGGTGATCGCCGATGAGATCGTCGGCGATGAGGTTGAGGTTTCCGGCGGTGAACGGGGCCGTCGCCCAAGCGAAGAACTGCGCGATAGCGAGCTGCTCCGGTGTACGGGTATCGGAGATCGTGCGCACTTCGGCGAGCGCCGCTAGGAACGCGCTGGAGCCGAACGCGGGCGGCGGCGGCACGCGGAGCTGGCTCGGGGAAGTCAGGAAGAATGGCCGCGTGCCATGGAGGGAGCGGACGATCGGCGCGCCGCTCGAGACCCAGAAGCCTGGGCCCACGGGCGGATTTCCGGTCGGCACCACGAGGTAATTGTCGCTCGCGGCCAATGCCACCACGGCCGCACCGACTGCACGTCCAATGGCCACGCCGGCGTCGGCATCCCTGTTCGCTTCCCCCGGCCACCCCGGCGCGGCCAGGTCAGCATCCAACTGCCCTTCGATGGTGGCGACGTCGAGCGGAAAGAAGGCGTTCAGGACGGCTGCCGACGCACCACCCACGGCGGCGCTGACCGATGGGTGCATCGCCCCATCGGTTCCCGCCTCCGCGGCGAGCGCGGCGCGGTACTGCGCGAGCGAAAGGTAGGTGAGCATGCGGCTCGCGGCCGCTTGTGCGTTGCCTGGCGGGCGCAGCGCCAGCAGGACGGTGGCGCGTTCGTTCCATCTCGTGCTGGCGGTCACGTCCCAGAACTTGACGGCCTGGAATTGCGGCGGCACGCCCGGCGCCTCAGTCGGCCGATCGGCGCACCCCCACGTCGCGGCGGCGATCAGGAGCGCCCAGCGAACGGAGCATCGTGTTCTCGACATCATGGCTCCTCCATCTGCGTGTGAAAGCTAGGGCCGTCTTGCGGGGCTCCCGCAGACGTACCAATTGGCGCGGCCGAGCAGCGTCGCCGCTAGAGCGACTTCAGGAAGGCCACGAGATCCGCCCTCTCCTGAGTCGTGAGCCCCATCTGAAACCGTTGATTGTAGAACTCCACCACCTGGGCGAGGCTCGCCGCGGCGCCGTTGTGGAAGAAAGGCGCCCGGGCCGCCAGCCCTCGGAGGATCGGTCCTTTGATACGGCCCACGTCACCGCAGCGCCCCGTGATCAGCGCCCGGCCGGGATCCGAGGTGTAACGGACCGTCCCCGCGAGCGCGCCCGCAGTGCAGGTCACCTGGAAGATCGGCAGGTCCGGCGCGCTCAGCTGCACCAGGGCCGCTATGATCTGGGTTTCGGACTCGAACGTCGCGGCATGACTGGTGCCGATATCGAGCGGCACCGGGAGCGAGTGGTTGCCGACGTTCGGGGTGTCGTGGCACGTGGTGCACGTCCCGTTGATCGCCGGTACTCCCAGCGCGTCATTCAGACCCGCCACGGCGGTGATCGAAAGGGGATGCGTGTTGAAGACCGCCTGTCCCCGGGCCACGGCTCTGCGCGCCTCGGTATACCGGTTCGAGCTGCTGAGACCCTGCCATGGCGCAAAGATGGTGAAGGCGTTAGGGTCGAAAGCGGCTCCCGTGGGATTGCCGCCGAGCGGGTCGTTGATGCCGGGGTAGTAGGGCGCGCTCGCGAGCGCCTCGGGACCCCCCTTCGCCCCCTGGGCATTGAGCACGCCCGCGGTGTCGTCGAATCGCTGCGCCGTGAAGAGCGCCAGCTGGAAATCCACGATGGCGTTGAGTTGCGCCGTGGTGGGCGACGCCGCGGCCTCCGCATGCCCCAGCGTGGCGTCCATCGCCTGGTGGGCGAGGTCCGACTTCAGGTTCGCCAGGAACGTCGCCCGGTCGTTCAGGGGCTGGAGCGTTTCCCGCCCGTCGATCATCACCGCGCTCAAAAAGGCCAGGTTGGCCGTGGGCAGGGGCCGGCGGTATACCGAGACGACCGGCGGCGAACCCTCGAGCGCGCAGGCGTACGGATCATGGACCGCCGTGATAGTGAACTCGGCGCTTGCGGGGATCGGCAGCCCGATCCGGATGAGCCCGTGGTTGAGCAAGAGGCTGTGCCCCGCGGCTCCAGCGGCGGCCGTACCGGAGGGGCAGTTGGCCCCATCCACCGCGGCGAACAGAGGGTCAGCCACGCCGCTGGCCGCGAAGGCGGCCTGCGCGGCCTGGGGGGTCAGGCCCCACGCATTGCTCTGCAAATGACAACTGGCGCAGCTCCGGCCGTTGGTCCCGAGACTCTGGAAGAACGGATTGGTGAGGTCGATCGACCCCGTCGTGCTCAGCGTCGCGACCTGGCCGGTGGGATCGGGGGACATGAACATGCCGCCCACCACATCAGCCACCAGGCCCGGCTGGCTCGCCGGCGACACGGGCGTGCGATCCCGATCGCAGCCCGCGAACACTGCAGCAATGATCAACGCGAAGATCGGGAGCCGATGCCGTGATGCACACGGCTCGGCCGGTGGGTTGGCTACAGCAGCCGTGCTCATTGGTGCCCCCTGGGGTTCCTGGTGACGCCTGCGCTCGGCCCATTCCTAAGCCGGACTGTGGCGTGGTCGCAATAGCGGAGATGTGTTGGTTGCCTTAGTTTTTCTTAGTCGTTCTGCACGGCTAATTACTTGAGGGCGCTGGAGTTGCCGATGACGCACCTGCCTTCCGATCCAGCGCCTGTCCCGCAATCCATCCGCTTCGGCGAAGACTTTGAGCTCGATCTCCGCGCCTACCAACTGCGCCGCTCCGGCCGCACCCTCAAACTGGAGCGAATCCCCATGGAGATTCTGCTGCTTCTGACGGAGCAAAGGGGACAGCTGGTCAGCAGGGAGCAGATCGTACAGCGCATTTGGGGAGCGGGTATCCACCTCGACACCGACAACAGCATCAACGGCGCAATCCGCAAAATCCGGCAGATCCTCCGAGACGATCCCGAGCAGCCCCGCTTCATCCAGACCATCACTGGGCGGGGCTATCGTTTCATCGCGCCGGTGCTCGAGGCCGCGGAACCCCGGATGGCCGAGGCGATGTCTGGGGGAGGGCCGCAACCGCGCACCAGGGCTTGGCTCGCGCTCGGCGTGTCGTTGTCGGTCCTCGTTGCTTCAGCATTAGCTGCATGGGTTGTGTGGTCCCGTTCGCGGACACCACGACGCGACGCGGGAAAGGTCATGCTCGCCGTCCTTCCCTTTCAGAACCTCACGGGGGACGCTGGACAAGAGTATTTCAGCGACGGCCTCACGGAAGAGATGATCATGCAGTTGGGGAGCCGCGATCCCGAGCACCTGGGAGTGATCGCCCGGACTTCCGTGATGCATTACAAGAACAGCCAGACGCGGCTGGACCAGGTCGAACGTGAGTTGGGCGTGCAGTACGTGCTCGCAGGCAGCGTGCGGCGTGATGCGAACGCGGTCCGCGTTGCAGCCCAGCTCATGCAAGCCAAGGACCGGACGCCGATCTGGGCGCGGCAATATGATCGCGAGCTGAAGGGTCTCCTCACGCTGCAGGGTGAGATCGCGCAGGAGATCGCAGACGAGATTCAGTCCAACCTCGGTCATTCCAGGCCCCTCGCCAGCGCCCCGCCTGCGCGCACGGCTCCCGAGTATGAGGCCTATGACCTGTACCTGAAAGGACAGTACTTCCTCAACAAGAGAACTACCGCGGGTATCGTAGCAGCCATCGGTTATTTTCAGCGGGCTACTGCTAGAGACC
>WNGQ01009469.1_pt1 | contig 10909 bp, 11 predicted proteins | sample 5407661 | NCBI WGS metagenome assembly WNGQ01 (sample SAMN13153382, study PRJNA577476) | soil metagenome | isolation source: 60 cm soil or saprolite under Garry oak tree replicate 2 | place: USA:California | collected 2016-06-15
CAGACCGTGATGGCCCTGCTGAGGGCGCCCGGCGAAGGCTGTTTCGTCTGGCACGAGATCTCGACGCGGGTCAATCGCGCCGCCAATGACGACGCGCAGCTGATGCTGCCGATCACGGCGGAGGAAATGGCCGCCGAAGAGCCGAAGCCGGCGAAAAGGGCGAGCCAGCGCAAACCGGTGGTGGCGGCGTCTGACGATGACGGGCAGGGGTCGTTGTTCTGATTTCTCTCCTCCGTCATGGCCGGGCATAGGCGAGCGAAAGCGACGCCGTCCTTCGGACGGCTATGTCCGGCCATGGCGGCCTTGTTGCGGCGAGCGCGACGAATCAGGCGGCGGCTTCCGCGGCAACGGCTGATCCGAGGGCGGCGTTGCTGTAGGCGGTTCCGCCGATGCCCCAAGCGCCTTCCACGGCGTAGGTCACGCTTGCGAAGATGTGCTCCCGCCTGATCCGCCCCGCCGCGGCTTGTTCGATGATCGCCGTGCCCTCTGCGATCCAGGCATCCTTCAATTCCTGCGTCGGCAGCACGAAGGACGGCACCTTGAGTTCAAACACCGCGATATCGGTGGGCTTGCCCCCGGAAAACGTGCGGCCCCTTGGCACCACGGTGACCTCGCCGATGATGTTCGGCGTCATGAATTTGTTGCCGGTGAGGCCGTGCAGCCGGAGCAACAGGTCGGTCAGCTTTCGGAACGCTTCGGCCTGCGCGTCCGCGCTTAAAGTACCTTCGGGAACGATGACTTGGATCGGCATTTTGGCTCTCCATGAAGACAATCGAACGGCACCCGCCATTGCGGCGGGCATCGCGATCATTAGATAACGATCGTTATTACGAAAACATAACGATCGTTATCTTGTCAATGGTAATATAACGATCGTTATCAACTAAACGCGAGACAGGCAGATGGCGCGGTCGAACAAGAACGAAGGCGATGCGCGGACGCGACTGGTCGAGGCGGCCGGGCGCGGTTTCCGCAGCGGCGGATTTGGTGGAACGGGTGTGGACGCGCTGGCGAAAGGCGCGGGGCTCACCTCGGGCGCGTTCTACGCCCATTTCGATTCCAAGGCCGAGGCGTTCAGGCTTGTCGTCTCGGAAGGGCTCGCGACGCTGCGAAACGGGATCGCGGCGTTTCAGCAGCGCCATGGCCGCGGCTGGCGGGACCCGTTCGTCGATTTCTATCTCGGCGAGCGAATGGAGCTTGGAATCGACGAGGCCTGCGGTCTGCCGAGTTTTTCATCCGACGTGGCCCGCGCGGACGATGCGACCCGCGCCGTCTATGAGAAAGAGCTGACGAGCCTGCTGGAGGTGCTGGTTGCGGGATTTCGCGGCGCGCATGCCAGCGAACGGGCCTGGTCTTTCCTGGCGGTGCTGTCGGGCGCGGCTGCGATGGCGCGGGCCGTCAAGGATGCGCGAATTCGGCGCGAGATCCTCGCCGCGGCAGGTGCGGCGGCCAAGGCTATCTAGCCGAACCGCGTTCGCCGAAAATATTCAGCGCTGCGTATTGCAGCAGCATGATGGTCTTGGCGTCGGCGATGCGGCCATCGCCGATCATGGCCATCGCCTGATCGATCGGCAATTCCAGCACCTCGATGTCCTCGCCTTCGTCCGCGATGCCGCCGCCGCTTCCGACCCTCATATGCGGCTCATATGCCGCGACAAAGAAGTGCAGTTTCTCGGTGATCGAGCCGGGGCTCATGACCAACAGGCCGGCCGCGGCCTCGATCAGGAGATCGTCGTAACCGTTGACGTAAGCCGGATAGCGAAACTGCCGCACCAGCACCACGGTGCGCTGCGCCAGATTGTACGGCAACAGCGTCGCGCCGTTGCCGCGGTCGTAGGTCTCGCGAGCTTGCGTCTGCCATTCGCCGTTGGCGCGCCGCCACGCGAAGGTGGTAGTTTTCAGCGTGTAGTGATTATCGGAGAGCACGCGCACGTTCTGGACGCGGATACGGTCGGAGACGGTCATGTCGTGCCTGTTGATTTCTTGATTACGGTGTCGGCTCGCGCCCATCGAGCCACTTGGCGTAGATGATGCGCTCCTGCTCGAGATAGCCGAGCGACCGATAGAACGCCTGAACCTGACTGTTGTCGGGACGCACCATGAGTTGCAGCTTTTCGATGCCGCGCAGGCGCAGCCAGTGTTCCGCGGCATCCATGATGACGCGGCCATATCCCTTGTGGCGACAATCCGGATCGACGGCGACGTAATAGACCCAGCCGCGATGACCGTCGTGCCCGACCAGAACCGAAGCAACGATGCCGCTGTCGTCGCGCCCGGCCAGCATCGCCGCATTCTCGCCCTTGCGTGCGAGCGCGATATCGGACGCGGGATCGTTCCAGGGCCGCGTCAATCCACAGCGCTGCCACAGCACGATCACATCGGCGACATCGCCGTCCCCGATCGGTGCGATCGTGAGCGCCGGGGCAGGGGCTGCCGAAGGCATGCTTAGAGTACCTTGCCGGGATTCATGATGCCAAGCGGGTCGAGCATCGCCTTGATGGCGCGCATCAGCTCGATCGCGACCTTGTCCTTGACGTCGGGCAGTTCGTCGCGCTTGAGCACGCCGATGCCGTGCTCGGCCGAGATCGATCCGCCCATCCGCAGCACGATGGCGAACACCACGGCATTGACCTCGTGCCACCTGCCGAGAAAATCCGCGGCGTCGGTGCCAACGGGCTGGCTGACATTGTAGTGGATATTGCCGTCGCCGAGATGGCCGAACGGCACTGGCCGCGCGCCCGGTATCAACTCGACCACGGCCGCATTGGCTTGCGCGATGAAATCGGGCACGGCGGCGACCGGCACTGAAATGTCATGCTTGATCGAGCCGCCCTCCGGCTTCTGTGCCGCGGACATCTCGTCGCGCAGCTTCCAGAACGCAGCTCGCTGGCTGAGGTTAGCAGCGATCACGGCGTCATCGACGATGGCCTCGTCGAGGCCCTTGGCCAGGATTGCTTCTAGCGCTGCGCGGGCATCGTCGCGCGACGACGACAGTTCCATCAGCACGTACCAGGGATACTTGCTCGACAGCGGATCGCGGATGTCGATGCCGTGACGCACGCTGAAATCGACCGCGATGTCGGACAGCAGCTCAAAACTGGTGAGGCCGCCGGCGGCCTCGTTCTGCGCGATCGACAATAGCTTCAGCGCCTGCGCCGGCGACTGGAGACCGACGAAGGCGGTTTCCACCGCGCGCGGCTTCGGAAACAGCTTTAAGGTCGCCGCGGTAATGATGCCGAGCGTGCCTTCGGCGCCGATGAAGAGGTTGCGCAGATCGTAGCCGGTATTGTCCTTCTTCAGCTTCGACAGCCCGTTCAGAACGCGCCCGTCGGCCAGCACCACTTCCAGCCCGAGCGCCATCTCGCGCGCTACGCCATAGGCCAGCGCCGTGGTGCCGCCGGCATTGGTGGAGAGGTTGCCGCCGATGGTGCAGCTTCCCTCGGCGCCGAGCGACAGCGGGAACAGCCGGTCGACCTCGGCCGCGCGTTGCTGCGCGATCTGCAGCACCACGCCGGCCTCGCAGGTCATGGTGTTGGAGGCGGTGTCGATGTCGCGGATCTTGTCCATCCGCCGCATCGAGACCACCACCTCGCCATGGTGCGGGGTCTGGCCGCCGACCAGGCCGGTATTGCCGCCCTGCGGCACCAGCGCGATTCCGTGCTCGGTGGCGAGCTTGCAGATGGCGGCGACTTCCGCCGTCGAGCCTGGCCGCAACACCAGCGGCGAGCGGCCGCGAAACAGGTCGCGCTCTTCGGTGACGTAGGGCGCGATGTCGGCCTGGTCGGTCACCGCGTATTTGTCGCCGACGACTTTACGAAAGCGCGCGACCAATTCGGGCGGAAGCGCCGGCGCTGGGGGCTGGACGATATTCATCTTGGTCTCTTGCGTTCCTTCATTCCCGCGCCACGGCGGCGCGGCGCAGCCGGTCATTGATCGCCTCGCCGAGCCCGTGATGCGGCACCGGCATCACCGCGATGGTATGCGCGCCCTTGGTGTCGAGAACGCGAAGATAACCGAAAAGATTGGCGGCGGCCTCATTGAGATCGCCGCGCGCCGACAGATTCAACACCGCGGTCGCCGCGTCAACACCCGATACCGCAACCGGGCCAAACGCCAGCAGCGCCTCGCCGGGCTCGACGTTACATGCATTGAGCCGCACCTTCGTGCGCGGCGCGTAATGCGACGCCAGCATGCCCGGCGCCAGAGGCTGGCCGCTGTCGCTGTCCGCATCGCCAGGCGGTTGCGCCAGCTCACGGCCCAGCACGCGTTCAATTTCGCCGCGCGGCAGGCCGCCGGGGCGCAGCAGCACAGCTTCGTCAAAGCATCCGACAATGGTGGATTCGACGCCGACCGCGACCGGCCCGCCATCGACGATCAGATCGATCCGCCCGGCAAGGTCGCTCTGTACGTGCGCCGCCGTGGTCGGCGAAACGTGACCCGACAGATTGGCCGATGGCGCCACCACCGGCCCGCCGAACGCACGCAGGATTGCCCGCGCCACCCCGTGCGCCGGCACCCGGATCGCGATGGTATCGAGGCCGGCGGTGGCGAGATCGGCCACGGCACAGTCGCTTGTCTTCGGCAGCACCAGCGTCAGCGGCCCCGGCCAGAACGCTTTTGCCAGCTTGATCGCGGTTGCGTCGAAACGGGCAATCCGTTCCGCTGCCTCGAGATCGCCGACGGTGGCGATCAGCGGATTGAACGCAGGCCGGCCCTTGGCCTGGTAGAGCCGGGCAATGGCTTGGGGGTTGGTGGCATCGGCGCCGAGGCCATAGACGGTCTCGGTCGGGAACGCGACCAGTCCGCCCTCGCGCAGGGAAAGCGCCGCTGCGGCCACCGCAGCCTCGCTGGCGGGCAGAATCTGTGTTGTCAGGGCCACATTCACTGGGTTTGGTGTCCTTAATTCGGCTTCTTGCGGTGGGCGAAACCCAAGGCTATAAGCCGCGTTCTTGTCGGAGTGTGGCTCAGCCCGGTAGAGCACTGCGTTCGGGACGCAGGGGTCGCAGGTTCAAATCCTGCCACTCCGACCAATATAGCAATATATCAAGTACTTCTTCGCTTTCGCTACCCCCCAAAGAACGTGGCGGCGACGGAGGGCTTCCCCGCGTCCTCCGCCCGGGGCGCGGCGCTTGGCGTGACAGCGCTGGGCTGCACCCCCTGAGCGCGACACGGCAATTTCTGTGACAGGTTATCCCTGAGGATGACCTATGACAGATAGAATGATGTTCAGAACCTTTCCGACGGCGTTTAAGCCATCCGTCGACGCCGGAATACAACGACCCGGCCTATCCGATCGAAGGCCGTCCGGCCCGCACCTCGAACGCGTGAGGCGCGGACCGCACGCGTTTCGTCATTTCGCCGCGACCCCGAGGGCGAACGGCGCCCGCGCGGTGTCCCGCGCCAGCACCATCAGCAGCACGAGGAAGCCGGCCTCGACCACCGCGAACAGGACGAAGGCCGCGGTGAACGAGCCGCCGGTGGCCTGGATGATCGCGCCCATCGACCAGGGTGCGGCGAAGCTCGCCAGGATGCCGAACACCTCGGAATAGCCGATCGCGGCCGGCACCAGGGTGTCGGGATATTTCTCGCTCACCAGCGAGAAGATCGCGCCGCCGCCGAGCACGGCAAGTCCGCTCAGCGCCGCATACAGCACCAGCACGCCGAAGCTCAATTCATAGATCGTGCTGGTGAGGAACAGGATCGCCGTCAGCATCGCCAACAGCGGGCTGAGCTTGATCATGAAGGTCTTGCCCATGTTGTCGGCCATGTAGCCGCCGATGACGAGAAACACCACCTGGGACAGACCCATCACGGTGCCGATAATGGCGCCGGACGCCGGCGGCATGTGCTGCACCGTGATGAGGGCCGGCACCACCCACGTGGCGGTGCCGGACAGCGCGAAGGTGCAGGCCGCGATCCCGAACCCGCCGACCGCGATCCATTTCGACCGGAAGATTTCGGTCACCGGCATGTGTGCGCGCGCGGGCTCGCTTGCCCAGGCGAAGCCCGGATAGCCGATTTCGGCCGGGCCCGCCTTGACGAAGATGGCGTCGAGCACGGCGACCAGCAGGGTGCCGCCCGCCAGCACAGCGAAGAAGATGCGCCAGCTGGTAGCGAGCGTCAGCGGGATTCCGAGCGCGAAGTCCATGGTGATCGCGAGGCTGTAGGCCGCGAGGATCATGCCGACCACGGCGCCTCGGCGCGCCTGCGGGAACCAGCCGAAGACCAGCTTCATGTTGCCGATGAAGATCGCGGCGTCGAAGAAGCCGATTACGAGCCGAAGCACCAGCAACTGGGCATAGCTCTGTACGAACACCTGCAGCACCATGCCGATGCCGGTGCCCACGAGTCCGATCATCAGCAGGTTGCGCGCGGACATGTTGCGGCTGAGCGGCGACCACGCCACCATGCCGATGCCGACGGTGACGGCGAAGATGCCCTGGGCGAGGCCGGCTTGCTCGGGATTGAGGTTCAGCGTCTGCGAGATGAAGGGAATCACCGCGGCGAATGCGTACCAGTCGGCCGCGAGAAACATCTCGCACACGAATGCGAGAGCCAGCATCCATTTCTGCCAGGTCCCGATGCGGGCCCGGTCGGCGTCAGAGAGAGTGCTCCAATTCATGGTCGATCCCATTTTCGGTTGTTGGTTGAAACATCGGCAAGACGAAACAGCTCAGGCGGGCGGCGGCAGGAAATCGACTTCGTGTTCGGCGGCGATGCGGACGACCTCCGCGGGGTCCGGGACCTTGTGGATGCGGTCGAACAGCGTTCTCAGCGAACGGGTCGGCGTCACCCAGAACAGGCTGGTGGCCGTCTCGCCGGACTTGTTGAAGATGCCGTGGGGAAGGCCTCTCGGCATGCGCACGAGATCGCCGGCCTTAGCGACGAAGTCCTTGCCGTTCAGCCAGAGGTCGTAGCGGCCGCTCAGCACGTAGACGAACTCGTCCTGGGTGGGATGGATGTGCGGCGGCACGAAAGTGCCGTCGGGAAACACCGCGTGCCAGGCCATCGAATCGGGGGTCTGCTGCTTCAGCGTGTAGGTCTGGCCGAGAATGCTCCAGACGATGTTGCCGTACCCCTCGTTGGCCGCGGTGATGCCGGCGGGCAAGGTGGTCATGAGCAGTCCTCCTGTTGGCGCGCAAAGCCGGCTCAGCCGGTGAGAAAGTCGGTGACGACGTGTCTGGCCGCGGGCGTCTCTTCGAACACCAGGTGGCCGGTCGCGGGAACGAGTTTGAGCGTGCCGTTGGGAAGGCCTGCCATCCACGCCTGTGCCTGCGCCGTCGGACGCAAGCGGTCCTGCGCGCCCCACAGCAGCAGCGTCGGCGGGGTGATGCGATGCAGCCAGGACTTCAGCTTCGGGTTGCCCTGCGGGTGAGCGCTGATCAGCTTGACGAAGCCTCCGACCTCGCGGCCCAGCCGCGCGTCGAAAGCGGGATCTGGCGCGCTCGGAAAATAGCGTAATGCCGCCGCGGGATCGTGTGCCAGATAGGCTGGCAATTCCTGAGGCGGGAAGTCGAACAGGCCGGGTGCCGGTGCCTCGTCGACCACGAGGCCTGCGGGGGCGACCAGCACCAATCGGCGCAGCCGCTGCGGCTGACGGATAGCGAATTCGGCGGCCAGCCAGCCGCCGAGCGAGAAGCCGGCGAGATCGAAATTGTTCAATCCCATCCTGTCGAACAGGTCCATGTAGTGCAGGACGTAGTCGTCGACGGTGTCGAGCGCGTCGGCGTCGCCGGAGTCGCCGAACCCGGGGTGATAGGGGATGATCACCTTGCGGCTTGCGGCCCAGCCGCGCGCCGCATCGAAACCGGTGAAGGTGCCGGTGCCATGCAGGAACACCAGTTCCGGTCCGCTGCCGATCGACAGCACGACGGTCCGGATTCCATTGATGTCGTATTCGTCGCGCTCGAATCCGGCCATTCCGGCGATCGGCCGCGCGCTTCCACTTCCCTCTGTCATGCTCAGGTTCTCCATTTCAAGGCGTTGCTCATGCGGCGTTGGTGCGAAGGCGCATCAGGTGTGCGGCGAACTGTTCGGCGGCATTGGCGATGCGCGCGACGGCGATCGGCGCCACGGGAGCCTCTCTAATCGGAAAATTGCCGGACTGCCGCGGGCTGGGGCGTGACGGCAGTCCGGATGTGTTCGGGATCACCCGGTGACGCCGAACACGGTCCACTGCGCGTCGGGGCCCGGCAGGCCGAGCAGCGCTCGGCCGCACTCCTCGACGATCTGGTCCGCCATCAGGATGTGCTGGGTCCCCGAATGGATATCGCGGTAGAAGCGCTGCATCGCCGTGTTGTGCAGCGAGGCGCCGCGCGCGGCGCGATGCGCGAAGGTGCCGACTTCGGAAATCACGTCGTGGATGTGGCGCAGCGACAGCTTGATCATGGTCATCTGCTCGAGCGATGGCGCTTCGCCACGGTCGCAGGTCTCCGAGACCCCGCGCCAGGTTTCGTAGACCAGCGCGCGGGCCGCGCGGTAATTCGCCTCCGCCTGGGCGAACTGGAACCTGAAACTCGCGCTGTCGCTCGATTTGCCGAACGGATCGCGGCGCTGCACGATCACCTTCACCAATTCGTCGAGCAGCCGGCGTCCGACGCCGACCGCCCAGCCCGAATGGGCCCAGGCGCTGTAGCCGGCGAGACCCAGGGCGCCCTGGGGCCCGCCGCGCAGCGGCGCGCCGATGTCGAAGTCGTAGGTCATCTCCGTGGCAACGAACAGTTCATCGCCCTCGCTCAGCGTGTAGTCGAAGCTGCCGGTCGCGCGCAGGCCGAGCACGTCCCAGTTGCCGAGCAGCTTGATGGTGGAGCGCGGGTGATGCGTGATTACGATCTTGGGCTGGCCGTTGGGCTGGATCACCATGTCCTTGCCCGAGGGATCGGTGACGAAGCAGCCGGAATGGACCCATTCGGCATGGTGAATGCCGCTGCCATAGGCCCAGTTGCCGCGGATCATGTAGCCGCCCTCGACCGGTCGGGCGAACCCGCGCGGCACGCCGTTGCCGGCGATGGTGATGTCGGGCCCGTTGGCGAACACCTTGCGGACCCCAGAGTCCTCGATGTAGATCGCCATGGTGGTGCCTTCCATGTTGTTGGCGAGCACGCACCAGCCGGCCGAGGCGTGCACATAGGAAAGCCGTTCGATCACCGTCATGGCGTCGCAGGGCGACAGCTCCGGGCCGCCCACCGCCTTCGGAAACAGCATGGTGTAGATGCCGGCCTTGCGCATCGCGGCCACCACATCGTCGGTGAGGCGATAAATGCTCTCGGCCTCGCTCGCCCGCGCTTCGATGAGCGGCAACAGCGCGTCGAGCCGCGCGTGGAACTCGGCGGCCGGTGTCTTGGCCGTATCGATGGCGGCGGGTTTCACTGAAACATTCATAGTCGATGTCCTCCATTCAACCTGTTGATCCGCCCCGGCGGGCGCCACGCGACGTCCAGCCGAGCGCCCGCGTACCGACGCCGGGGCTGCCGGCTTCGCGATGGTGTTGACGAAAATCTTCGGCGGATCGCGCAGCGATCGCGTGACGGATCTGCCGCTCGCAATCGCCTCTTAGTCGCATCCAGACGCGAAGCTAGGCGGAGCGGAGCATCACCGACAATCCCCCACCATGGGGGGATCGGGAACCATCGTCCTCGTTCGTCAATGTGCGGGTGCAGCAAAACTAAGCGCTCCGCATCCACCCTTGCTGTTTGTTTTCGCTTGACCAAATAATGGGCTGCGGGACAACCTGCGTGACGAGCGCGTGGCAATATGGCCGCGACGCCTCCGGGTGGACAGCGAGACTGGCGAGGGAAACTTGCAAGCGGTTGCCGAATTCCAGGACCATCACCTGGCCGATCGCCTGATGTCGATTGCGGAATGTCGATCGCATGAGGCCGTTGGCGTCGCCTGCGGCGCCACTCTTGGCGAATTGACGGGCTCGGCCGCCATGGGCCTTTACCTGCTGGACGGCCTCGCGCCCGATCTGGTCTACAGCCAGCACGTGGCCGACGACTTCCTCGACAATTATCGGTGCAGCTTCTGGAAGCACGATCCCGTGCTCGACAGCATTCTGACCAAAGGTCGCACCGTGGATGGCGCGTCGCTGGTGGGCGCATTCGACTGGACCCGCAGTTCGTCGTTCAAGATGCTCCAGCACTGGGGCTTCACCTGCAACATGGGCGGCCCGCTTCGCAGCGAGGACAAGATCATCGGCGTGCTGTTCACCGCGACGCGCGACAGCGCCGTCTACACGCCGCTGCAGCGGCAGCGCATGGAAATGCTGTGCCGGGCGGCTTCGCTGGCGCTGTCCAACATCGCCAAGGCGGGCGCTGCGCATGCGACGTCTGCGGGAGGCGAGACCAACTCCACCATCGTGCCGCGCGTCACGCCGGTGCTGCTGTCGGCGCAGGCGCTGAGCGGGAAGCTTCCACCTCGCTCGGCCGATGTCGCGATCCGGGTGTGCCGCGGCCAGACCAACAAGCAGATCGCGCGCGAGCTGGGCATTTCCGATCAGACGGTGAAGGAGCACGTTGCCAATTTGTGCAAGCGCTTCGGCACCCATAACCGCACCGAGCTGGTCGTCTGCCTGCTGAGCGGGATCTCGCGCCATTAGTGGAGCGGTGCTACCCACCTAGCCGCAGGCCCGCGAGGCGAAGTCGTGTGCGTTCTACCAATACAAGTGCACACGAGGCCTGCTTCGCTGCGCTCGCAATGACGGTTTTACACTTGAACCGTCGTGGCTGTTTGGAAAATTGAATCCGTGACAATGCATTGTATACGAACGCGCCACTTCCCCAGTCGTGTCTCGGCGGCATCTTCAGCTCGTAGGATGGGTGTGCGCCGGGAGACCGGCAAGGAGTAGATGGTGAAAGTCCATTACGATGAAGGAGTAGCGACCCACATCGGCCCCGAGCCGTGCGCTGTC
>WNGQ01013105.1_pt1 | contig 10909 bp, 7 predicted proteins | sample 5407661 | NCBI WGS metagenome assembly WNGQ01 (sample SAMN13153382, study PRJNA577476) | soil metagenome | isolation source: 60 cm soil or saprolite under Garry oak tree replicate 2 | place: USA:California | collected 2016-06-15
CGCGCCGTCGATGCGCTCGACGATCTCATAGACGAACTCGTTCCGCTCATCGCCCATCGACAGGGCAAGCTCGGCGCCTTCCTCGATGTTCACGACGATCGAGAGCGCGAGCTGCGCGCCATTCGGCCAGTGGACCTTCGGAGGATCGTCGCGATAGCCCGCGAAATCGCGATCGTACGCGCCGCGTGCATCGACCAGGCCTGGCGTCGCGGGGATCGGCGTAACCTCAGGGGTCGAGCACTCGCGGAGATTTTCCCCAACAGCGGCGTTCATGACGAGATCGTCCGAGGGCCGCGATGGCCTTCCGCGGCCCAGATGCGCCGGCCGGTCCCGTTCGTCGATCGCCTGCTCACCACCTCAGATCCTCGCGCTTTGCCGGTAGAAGGGAACATGAGCATTGGCGTCGTAATAGCCGTCATAGAACGATTTGACATGCGGAAGGACCGCCTTGGATAGCTGGCGCCGCTCGATCTCGTCTGGGTTCAACGGACGCTTGAGCAATTCGGACAATTGCCGCAGCGCGGCGTCACGGTCGACCTTGGTGAACTTGCCGTCCTGATAGAGGATCTCGCCGGCCGCGATCACCGTCTTGACCCCCTCGGTCTTGGCACGCTGGAGGACCGCGTCGAGCACTGGAATATCGGCGTCGAGATAGGGGTAGCTGATCTGCTTCCAGTCGAGCAGCACCATGTCGGCCGCCTTGCCGACTTCGAGGGTGCCCAGATGCGCGCCGAACGGAGTCGTTTTCGCGCCGCCGTCTGTCGCCATGCGGAACACCTGCGCCATGGTCGGCACCCGGTCGTCCATGCCAGGTTCGCGATGGGCGCGCAGCACCATACGCATCTCCTGCAGCATGTCGCGGTCGTCGTTGATGCCGGCCTCGTCGAGCCCGATGGCGACATTGATCCCCTTGGCCTCGAAGCGGTTGAGCGGCGCGACGCCGCTGCGCAGGCGAAAGTTCGAGCTGCAATTGTGGCAGATATTGGTTCCTGTTTCGGCGAGCTTGTCGAGGTCGCCTTCGGAGAGCCAGACGCCATGTCCGAGCGTCATCTTCGGTCCGAGCAGGCCGAAGCGGCCGATATAGTCGACTGCGGTGCCGCCGCCGCGGCGGCGCGCATATTCCTTCTGGTAGGCGGTCTCGACAAGGTGCATGTGGAAGGGAACGCCATGCTTTTCCGAGCATTCCGCCAGCATGGCGAGCGCCTCGTCTGAGCACCAATGCAGGTTCGCCGGCGCGAGCTGGATCTTGACGCGCTCCTTGTTGTGATGCTTGGCGTGAAGATGCTCGAACAAGGCGATCGCATCCTTGGCCGACAGTTGAAAGCGGCCAAAGTGCTTGGCCAGCAGCGGGCGGATGTCGGCTGGGACACGTTCGAGGAATTGCTCATTAGCTTCATAGACGAGGTGGTTCTGATCGCGTAGCGCGAAGCAATACGAAACCCGCATGCCGATATCCTCGTAGGCGCGGATGACCGATTCCGAGCGCTCTTCGACTTCCGCGAGCTTGCCGGGCATCCAGCCATGAATGTGCTGCACCGTGGTGATGCCGGAAGCGATCATCTCGAACGCCGAATAGAGCGTATCGAGGTAGAGATCGATATCCCTGGAGACGAGGCGCGTGGCGAACCACAATTCGAGCGGCATGTCGGGCGAGCCAAGCTGGACGGGCGTCAGGCCGACGTGATGGTGACCGTTGACGAAGCCCGGCAGCAGCACCTGCTCGCCGTCGCCGATGACCGTCGCGTCGGGGTTGGCGCGGCGCAGCTCCGCAAAAGCGCCGATCGCGACAATGATCCCGTCGCGCTGCAGCACGGCGCCGTCGTCGATCTGTTCCCAGCGATGACGATCAAGCGCCCGCGTGATGACATGCTTGCCGCGAATGATCGAGGATGACACCTTTGCCCCCTGTTCCAAGTCGACCGTCGGACCGCGACGATCATGGTTTCCTGCCTGATCGGCGGTTTTCCCGCCGCGGCCGCATGCACGACTGTCAAACCCGCGAGTTCTGCCGGTAATGGGGCGCGTGCCCGTCGAGATCGCAATAGCCGTCGTAGAACGCCTTGACATGGGGCAGCACGGCTTTCGACAGCCACCGTCGCTCGATCTCGTTGCTGGTGAGCGGGCGCTTGAGGATGTCGGAGAGCTGGCGCAACGCGCCGTCGCGGTCGATGCGGGTAAACTTGCCGTCCTGAAAGATGATCTCGCCCGCCACGATCACCGTGTGCACTCCCGCCATCTTGGCCCGCTGGATAACTGCATCGAGCACGGGCACCTCGGAATCGAGATAGGGATAGCTGATCTGCTTCCAATCGAGGAGTACCATATCGGCCGCCTTGCCGACTTCAAGCGCACCGATCTCGGCGGCGTACGGCGTCGTCTTGGCGCCGCCGGACGTCGCCATGCGGAAGACCTGGGCGATCGTCGGAACGTGATCGTCCATCCCCGGTTCGCGATGGGCGCGCAGCACCAGGCGCATTTCCTGCAGCATGTCCTGATCGTCGTTGATGCTGACATCGTCGAGGCCGATTGCGGTATTGATTCCCTTCGCCTCGAGCCGGTTGAGCGGCAGCACGCCGCTGCGCAGACGGAAATTGGAGCTGCAGTTGTGACAGACATTGGTGTGCGTCTCAGCCAGCTCGTCGAGATCGCTTTCAGACAGCCAGACTGCGTGCCCAAGGGTCGTCTGCGGCCCAAGCAGACCAAATCGCTTGATGTGGTCGACCGCTGTGCCGCCATGGCCTCGACAGCGGGCGTACTCCTTCTGGTAAGGCGTTTCGACAAGATGCATATGGATGGGAACGCCGTGCTTTTCGGCGCTGTCGGCGAGCATCGCCAGTCCCTCGTCGGTGCACCATTGCTGGTTCGATGGCGCCAACTGGATTCTCACGCGCTCCTTGCCGCCGTGCCTGGCGCGCAGATGCTCGAACAGCGCGATGGTTTCCGCCGCCGGCATCTGAAAGCCCGCAAAATACTTAGCCAGAAGGGGACGAACATCGTCGCCGACGCGGTTGAGAAACTGCTCGTTGGCCTCGTAGACGAGATGGTTCTGCTCCCTCAGCGCATAGCAATAGGAAACCCGCATGCCAACGTCTTCATAGGCCCGGATAATTGACTCCGCCTCCTCCTCCGTTTGTCGGGGATCGCCGGGAAGCCAGCCGTGGAGGTGCTGCGCTGTGGTCGTGCCGGACGCCACCATCTCGAAGGCGGCGTAGAGGGTGTCGAAATAGGGGATGCGGTCGCGCATCGCGATGCTGGTCGCGAACCATAGCTCGAGCGTGGTGTCGGATATGCCGAGCTGGACCGGCGACAGGCCGATATGATGATGCGCGTTCACAAACCCGGGCAGCAGCACTTGCTCGTTGCCGCCAACCACCGGCGCATCTGGATTGTCGCGGCGCAGCTGTGCGAACGGGCCGATCGCGGCGATGACGCCGTCCCGCTGCAGAACCGCGCCCTCGTCGATCTGCTCGCAGCGGTGACGGTCAAGCGCGCGCGTGATGACATGCTTGCCGCGCACGATCGAATAAGAAGTGGTTTGTCCTCTCATCACAATCCTCGGTCAGCCGGCGACGGGCATGGTCTCCTGCTCGGCGAATGCGCGATCGACCTCATCTTGCAACAGCGCGGTGAGTTCGATCCGCAGCGCAAGCAGGGCCGGCGAGGTCAAATCGCGCGGTCGCGGCAGGTCGATCGGCACGATCGCCTTGACACGGCCGGGACGCGCGGTGAAGACGACGACCCGGTCGGCGAGCGCGATCGCCTCGTCCATATGATGGGTGACGAACAATACCGAGGCCTTGCTTGCGTCCCAGACGTCGAGCAGAAAGCCCTGCATTTTGACGCGCGTCTGGACATCGAGCGCGGCGAAGGGTTCATCCATCAACAGCACTTTGGGCTGCATGGCGAGGGCGCGCGCGACGGCGACGCGTTGGCGCATGCCGCCGGAGAGTTCGTCGGGGCGCCTCTCGAACGCTTCAGAAAGGCCGACGCGCGCCAGTACCTGACGCGCCGTCTCCTTGCGTTCCTCAGTCGGCACGCCGCGCACCGAGAGGCCGAAGCCAACATTCTGCCAGACATTCAGCCACGGGAACAGCGATGGCTCCTGGAAGATCAGGCTGCGCTCGGGCGCCGGCCCGGTGACAGGTTCGCCATGCGCGCGAATCGCGCCCGAGGTCGGCAGCTCCAGCCCGGCAATGAGATAGAGCAACGTGCTCTTGCCGCAACCGGACGGACCGAGCAGAACGACGAACTCGCCAGGATCGATCTCGAGGGCGATGTCGGTCAGCGCCTCATGCGCCCGCGGGCTCCCCGCATTCCACACCTTGCCGACGCCGACACAGCTGACCGCCCGCGCCACGCCGTTCGACCGGAGCGCGTTACCCACCGCTCAGCCCTCCCTGGCCTTTGGGAAGCCAGAACAACACGCGGCGCTGCAGGAGTCGGAGCGCAAAGTCGAAGGTGAAGCCGAGGAAACCGATGATGACGATAGTGAAGTAGACGAGCCCGGGGTTGAACGTGTTACGGGCCATCGAGATGATCTGTCCGAGCCCGTAGCCGACACCGGTCGCCTCAGCGACCAACACGACCATCCACGCGCCGAACAGATTGAGACGAAGCACCACGAGTAGGCCCGGCAGGATCGCCGGCAGGATCACGCGGGTGTAGATCTGGCGTTTGCTCGCGCCCATGGTGCGCGCGACGTTGATGTAGTTGCGATTGACCGAATCGATCTGGGTGATGGTGGCGAGCGTCATGGTGAAAAACAGCGCGATGAACACCATGAAGATCGCCGGGCCGTTGCCGATGCCGAACAGGAAAATCGCCACCGGCAGCCAGGCGACGGGCGAGACGGGGGCGAGCAACGTCACCGTCGGCAGAACCAGCTTCCCGAACAGGCCATGATAGCGGATCAGTACGCCCATGCAGAGGCTGGTGAGCGCGGCAATGGCGAGGCCGGCCAGTACCCGCATCGTCGATGACGCCATGGTGATGATGACGGCGCCGAGCGGGGTCGGTCCGGAACTGGGATCGACGCCGATCTCCCAGCGTTTAGCAGTGTTGAAATTCTTCGCTTGGCCGATGAAGTCGCCTAGGAAGACGTGCGGGGGCGGCAGCAGCCGGTGATCGGCGACGTCGATATACCAGAGGAATTCCCAGATCCCCGCGAACAATCCGACCGAAACCAAGCCCCAGCCCAGTTTCGGTCCGTGTTCGCGGATGAAGGCGATCGGCAGGCGGAGCAAAGAAGAAGCCGGTCCCGCAGCATAGGCCACTTGCCCGCCGCCGCCGATCTTGGTGCTGATCGCCCGCACGCCGCTCATGCCGATTTATATTTCAGCTTGGCGTAGACGTCGGGAACTTCGGCGATCGCCTGCTCAAGATAGCTCCAGTCGATTGCATCCTTACCCGGCTTCTTCTTGATGTAGCCCATCGCCATGACCGAATCGACGCGGTTCAAAATGAAGTCCGTCTGCGCTCTCTGGTCGACTTTCGCTGGCTGCGCCTTGCCGCCGATGCGCGCGTTTTCAAGCGAGGTCTTGTAGTAGGTGCCGACGAGCTCGGTGAGCAGCGTTTCACGATCTTGCTCCCAGAGCAGCTGCGCCTTCAACATCGCCTTGATCAAGGCCTTGACGCTCCCGGGGTCCTTGGCCAGCAGAGTGCTGCTGGCGGCGAGCACGCAATCGGTATATTCGGGTCCGTAGATGTCGATGCCATCGGACAACAAGACCGAACCCTTTACGTCGCTGAGCAGCGCCGAGCCGTACGGCTCGATCGTGGAGGCTATGTCGATCGAGCCGGCCTTGAACGCGGCCACCATATCGCCCATCGAGTCCATGTAGCGGACGGTCACGTCCTTATAGGAAACGCCGTTTTTCTTCAGCCAATCGTACGGCAGCACTTCGAGCGTGTCGTTCTGGAAAGTTCCGAGCGTCTTGCCCTTGAGCTTGGCCGGCGTTTCGAGGCCCGGTTGGGCGACGATGGAGACGCCCTGGACGCCGCCTCCGGCGACGATCTTGACCGGCGCGCCGGCGTCGTAGAGGGCCATGAAGTTCGTGTAGGGCAGCACGCTGACGTCGACCTGCCCTGTGCCGAGGAAGGTGACCTGATCGGCGAAGGAGGGCGTATTGACGAATTCGAGCGTCAGGCCGTCTTCCTTGGCGAGTTGACGCGCGTGGGTGATGAAAAACGAAACGTTGCAAAAGCCGTTGCCGTGAGTTCCCTTGACGGTTGAAGCGGCGTGGGCCGAACCGGGCAGGCCCATCATCCCGCCCGACACCCCCATCACGATAGTTCCCAGGGCGCTCGCCTTCAGGAACGAGCGGCGGTCCAACGTGCTCTTCGTCAGACTTGTTAGGCCTTGACTGCCATGGCGATCACACATGATGCCTCTCCTCTCGCATTTATCGTGCGCTGGCGTCGGGTCGACCGGGGCAGACCGCGAAGCGCAGAGCGTCGTGTTGCGGTAACTTGCGACGGAAACGGAGCAAGCGGCGTGCCAGAACTGGTCGGCGTATCGATTCGATGCTGGCGCCGGCGCAGCGAGCGATGCGTCGGCATGATTCTTGAGTTGAGCGCAACGATGATCCGTGTGCGGTTGGACGCTCACTTGCATCGAGACGATCGCGCTCACTCGGTGTTTGCGTGACGCGAAGAGGAGGAATCGCATGAATCATCAATGCAGCGCCTGCGCTGTCGGCCCAGGGCGGGCTAGGCCAAGCGATCGACGCATCATCGGGGGGATGCGGGCCTACGGGGGAGCGCCGCAGAAAAACCCAACCCCCGCAACCGCGATTAGTCGTGGCTTAGCACTGTGACATCCTAAGCAGCGCGGTCTTATTTCTTTGTATACAAAATAGCCAATTGCATACAATTTGCCCGCCTAGAAATCAATCGACCGCCGGCCACCTTGAATGGCGTCCGGAGCGCTTACAGCAGGGGAACCAACCGATGGAGAGTATTCCGTGAGATCGACGCCGAGACCGCGCGGCGTCGCGGGCCGCGCGGAGGCGGCTCTGGGACGCCGCGGCATATTGGCCGGCCCGTCGCGCGACCCGATCGCCGACGCTGTGCAGCACGCGATCGGCGAGGGACGGCTTCCGGCCGGTACCCGGCTCGGGGAGGAAGAGCTGTGCCGCATCTTTGGGGTCAGCCGCACGCTCGTGCGCCAGGCGCTGCAGCGCCTGAACTTCGCCGGGCTCGTGACGCTGCGACCTAATCGCGGCGCCTTCGTCGCCGCGCCAACGCTCGAGGAGACAGCGGCCGTCTATGCCGCGCGGCGGCTAATCGAGGGCGAAATCATCGCGGAAGCGACGCGCCATTGCACTGCCAACGACATCCGCCGCTTGCGCAATCACTTGAAGCTCCAGGCGGAAGCGGAGTCCGGCGGTCACCGCAGCGCGCTGCTTCGGCTATTGGGTGAATTTCATCTCGTTATCGCGACGATCGGCGGAAATCCGATTCTCGCCGATATCGTCGCGCAGCTTGTGCCGCGCACAACCTTGAGCCTGGCGCTTTTCGAGCGCCGGGACCTGCCGTCATGCGCTCTCGATGAGCACCGCCTGCTCATCGACCTCATGGCGAAGGGCGACGCCAAGGCGGCGGCGCGGGCCATGCGGCGCCATCTTTCCAGCGATTCGCGTCGCCTTACAGTACACGACACCGCCGAGCCGACGGTCAATCTCGCGAGAAAGCGTGACGAGGCACATGAGAGCGGCCAACATCCAGAACGCGGGCGCCAGCCCAACGACCTTGGCGAAAAAACCGATAGCGGCGGGACCGATAAGGATGCCGGCATACCCTGTCGTGGTGATCGCCGCGATAGCGACCCCGACCGGCATGACGTTTTGTGTGCCTGCACGACGGAACAGGACCGGCACAAGGTTCGATGCCCCCAGCCCAAGGAGAAGGAAACCGGCCATAGCGAGAGTCGCGACGGGCGCGACCAGCAAGACCGCGAATCCGGCGACGGCCAGAAGGCTCCCCCAGAATAGCATGGCGCGATCCCCGAAGCGCGCCACAACAGGGTCTCCGCCAAGTCGACCGGCTGTCATCCCAATCGAGAATAGCATGTATCCTGCCCCGCCTTGCGACTCGTTGACCAGGCCGGCACCGATCACGAGCAGGGCTCCCCAGTCGAGGACCGCCCCTTCAACAAGGAAGGTGATAGCCGTCAGGAGACCGAGCAACAGCACCATTTCGCGCGGCAGCACGAATAGCGGCCCATCTTGCGCCTGCGCCGATCGATGCAGACGGGGGGAGGCCACAAGTATCGCGATCAGCATTAGGAACGAACAGATCGACGTACTTGCTAGCGTTCCGAGGTGCAGCGAAAGCAAGGAGGTCATCAAGGTGGATCCGGCGAGAGCACCAATACTGAAGAGTGCGTGAAAGCCGGACATCAACAGGCGTCCTGCCGCGCGTTCCACTTCAACTGCGTGGATGTTCATGGCGACGTCGATGGAGCCGAGCGAGGCGCCGAATACGAGGAGAGACAATCCCAGCGTTAAGGGCGAGCTAGCGATCGATAGCAGGGGCAGGGGCACGGCAAGGCCAAGCCCGCCTACAATGATAAACGGTTTGCTGCCGTAGCGCGCACTCAAGATGCCGGCCAGCAGCATCGCGCCTGCCGAACCGATACCGAGGCAAAGCAAAAGCAACCCAAGGATGCCCTCATCAATCGCCAGCCGCTCCTTCGTGAAAGGCACGAGCGGCGCCCAGCATGCGATACCGAAACCTGCCACCAGAAATGAAAGTCTCGTCGCGAGCCGGGTCGCGGGCCGATCGGCAGAGGGCATCTACAAACTCCAGAGAGGGGGAAGGGCGCGATTCCGGTCAAGAGGCATTTGGATCAGGGACAGAGGACCGAGTCTTTGCATCCAACTATCCGCGGGGCAAACGCCTTGTCGCTCCAAAATCGCCGTGGAAGCTACAACACGGCTGAGGTTGAAGCGATGTCCGGGTTGGAGCTCACCACCGATGCGAAGCAGTCGGCAATCAATAAGTGGTAGCCAAAACAATTAGCCCGACGGGCGGCGGTCCCAATGTCTTGGATTCAGGTCGGATGAACGCCAGCCGCAATATTCCGGATTCGGGTTTTGGCCCTATCAAGAATACTTTGTTTTAGCTGCCAAGATGCCATGTCCAGAGGGGGGGCCGGGCTCGTAAATTGTAACCAGAATGCAAAAATGCATTGCGGCGACCCGCGCCGGGGCGGATGATCCAAACAGCGCGTCGTTGCCCGAAAATTCTCGCCAGCCGAAACGTGAGCTCATGATGAACGCGATGCGAAAGCGCCTCGGTATGATCGCGCCATCGTCGAATTCGGTTCTCGAGCCAGTTACCTATGTCGTCGAATTCGGTTCTCGAGCCAGTTACCTATGCGATGCTCACCGGAGTCCCCGGGATCAGCGCGCACTTCTCCCGCTTCCGGGTGACCGAGATCGCGCTCGATGCGGAGGCGCTCGATCAATTTGATCCATCCAGGATGTTGCCTGCTGCGGATTTACTTGCGGACGCGAAGGTCGAAGCCATTGCCTGGAACGGCACTTCGGCCAGCTGGCTTGGAATCGAGCGCGACCGGAGCCTTTGTGAGGCGATCAGTTCACGCACCGGAAAACCCGCCACGACGTCGACGCTGGCCTGCATCGATGCGGTGCGGTCGAGTGGAGCGCACCGCATTGGCTTCGTGACGCCTTATACGGACGATGTGCAACTGCGTATCGAAAGGGTTTGGGCAGGCGCGGGTATCGCCTGTCATGCGGAGCGACATCTGGGCCTGCGCGATAACTTCTCGTTCGCGCAGGTAGCTCCTGCCGAAATCGCCGACGAGATCCGCGCCGTTGCCGCAGAGGGGTGCGACGCTGTCGTGGTCCTCTGCACGAATATGGAAGGGGCAGCGGTTACCGCTGCTCTGGAGCTCGAGCTCAATGTCTTAATTCTCGATTCCGTTGCGGTTACGCTGTGGCGAACGATGTTGCTTGCGCGTGCGGACCCGAGAATATTGTCCGGTTGGGGGCGGGTCTTTCAGTTCTCGCCGTCATAGACGCTACCGGAGGGGCTTCGCCGACCGCATTGAGCGGGCGTCGCAGGAGATCGATGCGACGGGCCTGCGTTGCCCGCATTGATAGTCACGTCCAGATTTCGCATTGGTCGGGCCCGATGTCGTGATGGCCGATGACTTTGGTTCTGCCACTCGCGCGACCGCAGCCGGCGGCAACACACCACGATCCTGCCGTTCGCTCTGCAGATCAAAGGCTCATCGTGCATTCAAGAAAGGTGTCCTTGGATAATTCTCGTCGGAAGCCGAAAGGCAGTGCAAAAAGGCATCTCGACCTCGGAGTGTCAATCGGGGCGGGCCGCGAGGGCGCGATCATCCATCGAGTACCGCGCGGCGAAGGTCTTTTGTCCGGCCTGACCTTCGCCGAAGGACCTGTTCGACGTGGCCGGTGTAATCACCGGCTGCGGCAATCCCGATTGGGCCGCCACGCATGAGCCGGCCGAGGCGGACGCCTGGGCCGTTGACGCCTTGTTGCGCGCCGGCGCCACGCTCTCCGGCAAGACCGTCACGGACGAAATCTCTCTCGGGCTGCTTGGAATCAACAAATTTTACGGCACCCCGCTCAATCCGCGCGCGCCGGATCGCGTACCGGGTGGCTCGTCGAGCGGGTCGGCTTCCGCTGTCGCGGGCGGCCTCGTCGACGTCGCGCTCGGTACCGACTCCGGTGGCTCGGTGCGCATTCCCGCCAGCATCTGCGGCCTTTACGGCTTGCGGCCGATCCATGGCCGCATCTCGACCGCGGGCATGATGACGCAGGCGCCCTCTTTCGACACGATCGGATATTTCGCCGATAGTGCTGCAACCTTCGGTCGGGCAAGCCGCGTGCTGCTCGGGGAACAGGTCGTCGACGCG
>WNGQ01006955.1_pt1 | contig 10908 bp, 9 predicted proteins | sample 5407661 | NCBI WGS metagenome assembly WNGQ01 (sample SAMN13153382, study PRJNA577476) | soil metagenome | isolation source: 60 cm soil or saprolite under Garry oak tree replicate 2 | place: USA:California | collected 2016-06-15
GCTGCGCCAGCACGCCAGTATTGATTGAAAAGGGCTATAAGGGTCATATCGAACTTCGTTCATGGTGAATGTCCGCTTAATGGAGTTGGAAATCTGTAGCGAAAAAAGTCGGCCTGCCCTCGTCTTCATACTGGTTCTCACTATTCAATATGTGCAGGAAATTCCTGCAGAAAGGTTCTGAACAAGGAGATTATTAGTATGAAAGAGTTCCAGGGAAAAGTGGCCGTCGTCACAGGCGCAGCCAGCGGAATAGGCCGCGCACTTGCCGAACGGTGCGCGCAAGAAGGAATGAGGGTCGTGCTCGCCGGCATTAATGAGCAGACTCTCTTGCAAGCCTGCCAGGAATTGAAGGCTGAAGGTGCATCTGTTCTGGCCGTTCAGACAGACGTTTCAAAAGCCGGGGATGTAGAAGCGCTGGCACAGAAGGCATTCGATACCTACGGGGCCGTTCATCTGCTCTTCAACAACGCAGGTGTAGGCGCGGGGACCATGATCTGGGAAAGCACCCTGGCTGACTGGGAATGGACGATAGGCGTCAACCTGTGGGGGGTCATCCATGGCATTCGCGCCTTTGTGCCACGCATGCTCGAGCAGGATACCGAAGGCCACATTGTCAACACTGCGTCGATAGCGGGATTAACATCCGGCCCCGGTCTGGGCATTTACAAAGTGACCAAATATGGGGTCGTCACCCTTTCTGAGACACTGTACCACGAACTGGCACTTCGAGGAGCCAAAATCAAGACTTCTGTCCTCTGTCCCGGCTTTGTGAAAACACGCATTATGGATGGGGCTCGCAATCGCCCAGCCCGACTACAGAATGATCCAGCTGAAGTGAAAATGGGTCCCGAAAGCGTGGCGCTCATACAATTTATGCTTCAAGCTGTGGAGGCCGGGATGCCTCCACAGCAGGTAGCCGACATTGTCTTCCAGGCCATCCGTGACGAAACCTTTTACATCCTGACGCATCCAGAATCGAAAGAAGAGATTCGAGTCCGCATGGAGGATATGCTTCAAGAGCGCAATCCGACATTTATTCCAGTTCTACCATAACTGATGAGTAGGTGTTCTGCAGGAAGATCGTTTTGATCGGTCCTCAATTACAACTTCCCAACGAACTGCGCGAAGAAATAGACCACGATCACGGCGAAGAGCAGGCTATCGACGCGGTCGAGGATGCCGCCGTGACCGGGGATGATCTGGCCGCTGTCTTTGACGTGGGTCTGGCGTTTGATGAGGGATTCGGCCAGGTCTCCCAGGGTGGCGGCGATGCCGATGAGGATGCCAAGCAGGAGGGCGAGGTACCAGGGGATGTGGAGGGGGAGCATGGCAAAGAGGATGGCGGCGGCGATGGAGAAGATCAGGCCGCCGATGACGCCTTCCCAGGTTTTGCCGGGGCTGATGCCGGGAGCGAGTTTGTGGCGGCCAAAGAAGTGGCCCGCGAAGAAGGCGCCAGTATCGAAGCCCCAGACGCCTAGCAGGAGGGTCAGGAGCCACCAGAAGCCCGTGCTGATGCCTACCTGGTAGCCGCGCAGGAGTGGGAAGAGGCTTAAGGGCCAGCCCAGATAGACGGCAATGGCCAGGGTAAGCGACCAATCGACCATGGCTCCATCGAGTTTTTTGCGGAAAAAGAGCAGGGGGAAGGTGACGAGTAAGGCTACCCCCAGGCCGATTTCTAGTAAGAGCGGGCGTTCTTGAGGCACCATGGCGGCAACCAGGAAGAGCAGGCTCAAGGCCAGGCTGATGAGTATCATTGGATGATAGCCCTCGTGGAGCATCATGTTATGGAGTTCGTAGGCTCCTAATACCGCCACGATGGTGACCCCGGCAAAGGCCCACCAGCCTCCAAACCAGACAAGGGCGAGGACAACTGGTATGCCAATGAAGGATGTGATCGTGCGCTGACCCACTGAGCGATACCATTGTCTCTCGGCCTTTTGTGCTGTGTTTGGTTGTGCTTCTTTCTGACTTACTGGTTGCACGCGGCTCCTTGCGACAGATTCATACCTTGATGATAGGTTCCTGACGGATTTGAATTGCTCATCCTATTATAACTCATGAAGCGGAGAGCCGTCCAAAACGTCGCTGTCGCTGGTAGAAGCTGTCCAATGCCGCGTGCAAATCTTCCCGTCCGAAATCAGGCCATAGGGTTGGCGTGGCGTAATACTCGCTGTAGGCTGATTGCCAAAGCAAGAAGTTACTGACACGCATTTCCCCGGCGGTACGAATGACCATTTCGGGGTCAGGTAAATCACGCGTATACAGATAGGAACTGATCAGTTCTTCGGTGATGGTTTCGGGATTGCGCCCATCGGCGATGATCTGCCGTACAGCATCCACCAGTTCGGCCCGGCCACCGTAGTTGAAGCAGACGTTGAGGCCGATGCGGGTGTTGTTGCGCGTCAGGTTGACCGAATCTTGCACGGCCTTTTGAATGTCAGGAGAGAGGTCCTGCAAGCGGCCCAGGTGGCGCAGGCGGACTCCTTCACGATGCAGTTTCTCGATATCGGTGCGGATGGTCTCCCAGAAGAGACGCATCAGCCCTTCCACTTCGGTGCGTGGCCGCCCCCAGTTCTCGGTTGAGAAGGCGTATACGCTGAGCATTTCTATACGTTCGTCAACGGCGCATTCGAGTACGCGTCTAAGCGCATTGACCCCTGCCTTATGCCCGGCGAGGCGCGGTAGGTGGCGCTTGTTGGCCCAGCGCCCATTCCCATCCATAATGATGGCGAGGTGACGGACGCCTGGCGTTTGTTCGGATATGGGTTCGGGTTGTTCTACGGTAACGGATTGCGACTGTGTAGTCCTATTTCCCTTTGAAGAAGAGAAATAGTTTTGAAGCCTGGTCAAAGTTAGACCTCCAGAATCTCCAGTTCCTTTGATTTCCCGACCTTGTCCATCTCATCGATGAAGCGGTCGGTGAGCTTTTGTAACCGTTCGGCGTTACGTTTCAGCTCATCCTCGGAAATCTCTTTCTTTTTCTCACGATCACGTAACTTATCGTGGGCATCACGGCGAATGTTGCGAATGGCAACCTTGTGCTCATCTAATTTCTTGTGGAGGGTCTTGACCATATCACGACGACGCTCTTCGTTGAGCGGGGGTATTGCCAGGCGAATGACCTGCCCATCATTGTTGGGATTGATGCCGAGATCAGATTTCTGGATAGCCTTTTCGATATCAACCAGTAATTTACGGTCCCAGGGTTGAATGATCAACAGGCGTGCCTCCGCAACGGAAATAGACGCGACCTGGTTAATCGGCGTAGGCGTGCCATAATAATCCACGGTAATACGTTCGACCAATGATGCATTGGCCCGGCCAGTGCGGATCGAGGTGATGTCGTGTTTCAAGATCTCGACTGCTTTTTGCATACGTCGCTCGGCATCCCCGAATATATCGTCTGTCATAGCAATGCTCCCTTCGTATCGGCGCAATGAAGCGCGCCCCTGTTTCTGCATTTGAAGGCCCTATCAAAACAACGGCAAGGCCCCCAATTTGGCTTCAACGACTGACACTCCACTCCGAGTCTTCCATATCATGGACCAGCGTTCCCCGCTTTTTGCCGCGCATGATGGCTTCCAGGGCGCCTGTCTCATTGAGGTCGAAGACGACAATGGGCAGGTGGTTGTCCTTGCACAGGGAAAGCGCGGTGCTATCCATGACTTTCAGACCCATCGTGAGTGCTCGCATATAGCTCAATTCATCGAACTTCCGGGCATTTGCATTACGCATGGGATCATCATCGTAGACACCATCCACTTTGGTTGCTTTCAACAAGATTTGAGCATTGAGTTCAACAGCGCGCAGTGCCGCCGCGGTATCGGTGGTGAAAAATGGGTTGCCGCTGCCTGCCGCGAGGATGACGACGCGCCCCTTTTCGAGGTGGCGCACGGCCCGGCGGCGGATGAACGGTTCGGCCACGGGAGGCATCTCGATAGCGGTCTGCACACGTGTGACCATGCCCAATTTTTCCATAGCATCCTGCATTGTCAGCGCATTCATGACGGTGGCAAGCATGCCTACGTAGTCGGCGGTGGCGCGATCAATGCCTGTGGCGGCGGCATCGGCGCCGCGCCAGATATTGCCACCACCAATCACGATGGCCATTTGCACACCGAGATCCTGGACGCTTTTGATTTCAGCGGCGATACGCCGCAGTGACTCCGCATCGATGCCAAAGCCTTTGCGGGGGCAGAGCGCTTCGCCGCTCAATTTGAGCAGAACGCGTTGATACACGATGGATGAGGTGGATGAAGTCTCTGAAGACATGTTCTGTGATACTCCCATGCGAGAAAAGTTAGTGTGGGAACAGGCCACGCGGTGTGGATGTCCCTACACTTATTATTCGCCCAGCGCAAAGCGGCTGAAGCGACGCAGTACTATATTCTCACCGGTCTCGGCGATGACCTTTTTCACCAGGTCGCCGATAATCACTGTCTCGTCCTTCACCCAGGGCTGCATCATCAATACCTGCCCACTCAGTTCCTTTTTGAGCTTGTTGTTGAGGACTTCTTCGCGCCTCTCCTGCGGAACCCGCGCCATCGAGGGATCTTCCAGAATAGTTTTGCGCGCCTGTTCAACAACATCGGCAGGCACATCCTCGAAGTTAACGTACTTAGGGGCAACACCGGCGATTTGTAACGCGAGGTCGTTCGCCAGGTGGCGGAAGGCCTCGCTGCGAGCCACAAAGTCGGTGCTGCAATTGAGTTCCAGCAACACGCCCACTCTGTGGTTATGATGCACGTACGAGAAGACGCCACCTTCTTTGGTTTCGCGGTCCGCTGCCATCATTTTCTCGGCCTTGTGGCCGCTCCTCTTCTCAAGATACTTGACGGCATCATCCCAGCTACTCGCACCGGCTAAGGCATTTTTACAATCGGCGAAGGTTGCGCCCGTCTCTTCACGCAACTTCTTGACATCTGCGGCAGTGTAATCCATGATCTGCTCACTCCTCAATCTCATTTATGATGATACTCAGGTGGGGATGCAAAGCACAATCGCTTCCGACCACTATTTATTGCACCTGAGTGCTTGACAAAATCGGTTTCGTTAGTTCTTGTCTACAAGACGAAGCGGGAGATTGGGAACGAATTCCCTATCTCCCGCCTTCTCAGTTGTTTGTTGCCCCAACGAATCGGGAGGGGGGCAAATTGCCGACCCTACGCTATAATGACGCCTCTTCCGCTATCAGTTCAGATTGGGCAGGAACCGCTGGCTCAGGCGAGGCGGGTGATTCCAGACCGTAATCCGCTGTATCTGTCGAGAGGTTGAAGCCAGCGGCCACCTCAGCAGGGGAAGTTTCTTCTGTTGGAGCTTCTGCTTCTGCGGGTTCTTTATCTTTCTGCTGGGCCTCCAACTCGCGGCGACCCTCGACGACGGCGTCGGCAATCTTGGAACTCAAGAGGCGTACCGCGCGAATGGCGTCATCGTTGGCCGGGATGGGATAATCCATCTCATCGGGATCGCAGTTGGTATCGGCCAGCGCGATGATGGGAATTTCGAGGCGGCGTGCCTCCAGGACGGCGGTGCGTTCTTTGCGGGTATCAATGATGAATATCGCGCTCGGTAAGCGGCGCATGTCTTTGATGCCGCCGAGGATGCGCTCCAGTCGGGCCATGTCGTCCTGCAACTTCTGCACTTCTTTTTTGGGCAGGCGCTCAAAATCGCCACGATCACGGCGCGCTTCCAGGTCGCGCAGGTAGCGAATACGGGACTGGATGGTCTGGAAGTTGGTGAGCATGCCACCGAGCCAGCGCTGGTTGACGTAGTACATGCCGCAGCGTTTGGCTTCTTCGGCGACGGCCTCCTGGGCCTGTTTCTTAGTGCCGACGAACAGAATGGTTTCACCCCTGGCCGCAAGCTGCTCCACAAACTTGTATGCCTCGTTCAGGCGCGTGACGGTCTGCTGGAGATCGATGATGTGAATGCCGTTGCGGTCCATGAAGATGAACGGCGCCATTTTGGGGTTCCAACGACGGGTCTGATGCCCGAAGTGGACTCCAGCTTCGAGAAGCTGCTTCATTGAGATAATGTTTGCCAATAAATGGATCCTCCCTTTTGATCCTCCGCTCCTTTCTCACCGGCAAATGGGTTCCTGACAGGCTATGGGTGAAGTCTAGCATTGTTTCGCGCTGTGTCTTCACGTGACCCCTACCACAGTATCTCCAAATAGTTTGAGGTGTACCAGGGTGTTCGCCGTTCAAAGAGCGTGTGTATTTCATGTGTGTTTTCATGATTGCGGGTAGTCTCCCGCTAAGGTGGAATTATAGCATAGTGGGGGGGAAGATTCAAGGAAAATCATGAATGTTGTTTTGAAGATAACCCACCCCTTTGCGGTTGCATAGGGGTGGGTTATTCATTTACCGCTTGTTACTGGTGTACATGGTTGCGATGGGTACTACAGCAGGGACTTTGTGATCGCGCAACAGCGAATTGAAGGCGGCTACGTCGGTGTCGAGTACTTCCTGCAGGCGTTGTAGCTGGACATCGATGCGGTTGCTGAGGTCATCGAAGACTTCGTAGGCCTGCCTGGTGGGGGCGGCCTGGGCGCCAGCGAAGACAGCGGCCAGCCCGGCCAGTTTGCCGTTGAGTTTGGCGGGGTGATTGAGCGTGTCCTGGCGGGTCTTCGCCTTTGATTGGATAAGCTCATCTTCTATGGCCTTCAGCTTCTCCTTCGCGGATTTACCGATGCGGGTGAGTTCCTCGTGAATGGGCAGATCTTGCGTGCGCTTCTGCCAGTCGTCGATTTGCTGGCGCACGTTTCTGAGCGTGTTGATGGCGTCGTGGGTTTCGGAGAGCTTATCGCGAATCTTGAGGTGCAGGGCTAACTGGGCATCCAGGTCCTCCTGTGTGGCAGAGACGCGCGGGTCTTTCTGCACTTCAAATGTTTCAATCAGGGACTGATCTGCGGCAGTCAGGCAAACCTGGTAGACGCCGGGGGATACTCTGGGGCCTGACATTACGCCTTCGGAGGCGACGTATCCCTCTACCTTGCTGGGATCGGGATAGCGCATATTCCAGACGAAGCGGTACATGCCCGCCTCTTTCAGCACCCTGGGTTCCTTTTTCTCCTCTTCCTCTTCCTCGTCGGTGGGATCGACGCTATGTTCGGGGGCCTGCTTGCGCTCGGCTTCGCTGGTGAATGATTTGATTTCATTGCCCTGCGCATCGAGGAAGGAGAGTTTCACCTCGCCTTCCGGCTTCTGTGCCAGGTAATAGTAGACAATGAGACCCGGAGGTGGGTTCTGCCCGGCATTCAGGGGGCGCTCCACCGCTACGTTTCCCGGGCGCTCCTCGCGGCGCGCAACAATCGTCGTATTGTCTACATCGCGATAAAAGTTCCCGGAAAGCGCGGCGCGAGAGTAACCATAGCTGACCATGAAACGAACAGTGGTACACGGCTTGAACAGATAGAGCGGCAGCTGCTGTATCTCCTCGCTGGCCTGCCGCAGAGGGGTGATATCATCCAGAATCCAGAATGAGCGGCCATGGGTGGCCAGGACAAGGTCGGTATCCTTGATGACCAGGTCGTGAATGGGTACGGCGGGAAGATTGAGCTGGAGTGATTGCCAGTGCGCGCCATCGTCAAACGAGACGTGGATACCGGTTTCGGTTCCGGCGAAGAGCAATCCACGGCGCGTGGGGTCCTCGCGGATGGCGCGCGTAAAGTCGTTGCCGGCGATGCCGGTGTTGATCTTCGTCCAGGTTGCGCCGTAGTCGTGGGTCTTGAAGAGATAGGGCGAGAAGTCATCCCACTTGTAGCGGTTGGCGGCGAGATAGGCGGTCGCCGGATCGTGCGGCGAAGGCTCGATGATGCTGATTAACGACCACTCCGGCAGTTCGGCGGGCGTGACGTTCTGCCAGGATTCGCCGTTGTCGCGCGAGATATGCACCAGACCATCATCGGAGCCAGCCCAGAACAGGCCACGAGTGAGCGGAGATTCGGCAAAGGCGAAGATTGTACAGTAGTATTCCGCGCCTGTATTATCTTTCGTGGGTGGGCCGCCGGAGGCTTCCATCCTGGAGACATCATTGCGTGTGAGGTCGGGGCTGATGATCTCCCAGCTATTTCCCTCGTCGGTCGAGCGGAAGACGTAGTTACCTGTGGTATAGAGCACATCCGGATCATGAGGCGAGAGCAGTGTGGGAGAAGTCCACTGGAAACGGTACTTCTGATCCTTCGCGCCCCAACCGGTAGCGGCCTCGGGCCAGACCGTGATGTTGCGCTCCTGGAAGGTGCGATGGTCGTAGCGGGAGAGATAGCCCTGGTAGCTTCCGGCATAGACGATATTGGGGTCATCAGGTCGAACAGCGATATAGCCGCTTTCGCCTCCACCGACCTCGTAGGTCTCCGCATTGGTAATACCCGCGACATGCGAGCGGCTCGGCACGCTGATGGTGGAATTATCCTGCTGCGCGCCATACACGCGGTATGGGAACTGGTTATCCGTCGTCACGTGGTAGAACTCGGCCGTTGGCTGGTTATAGATACTCGACCAGCTTGCGCCAGCATTGAAGGAGACGCAGGTGCCTCCATCATGGCCCGCGACCATGCGATCGGGGTTGTTTGGGTCGATCCACAGGTCGTGATGGTCGCCGTGCGGTATCTGCACTTCAAAGAAGGTACGCCCGCCATCGATGGTTTTCCAGGCCTGTACATTGAGCGCCCAGAGCGTTTCGGGGTCCTGTGGGTGCGCGATGATATGCATGTAGTACCAGGGACGAGCGCGAATATTGCGGTCTTCGCAGAGGCGTTCCCAGTGCGCGCCGCCATCATCCGAACGAAAGATGGCCCCATCTTCGGCGTCGATGATGGCCCAGACACGATCGGGTTTCGCGGGCGAAACGACGACGCCGATTTTACCGAGCATGCTCGTCGGCAACCCTGGATTGCGCGTGATTTCCGTCCAGGTATCACCGCCATCGGTTGATTTGAAGAGGCCGCACTCCTCGCCGCCGCTCACCAGGGTATAGGGTTTGCGGTGCGCTTCCCACATGGCGGCATAGAGAACGCGAGGATTGTTTGGGTCCATTGAGAGGTCAATTGCTCCGGCTTTTTCGCTGCGGAAGAGGATGCGTTCCCAGGTTTTACCGCCATCGGTTGTGCGATAGACGCCACGTTCCGGGTTTGGGCCATGCGCGTGTCCAAGCGCGGCCACATAAGCCAGGTCAGGATTTTGTGGGTGGATGCGTACTTTGGCAATATTTCTGGTATCGGCGAGACCGAGGTGCGTCCAGGTCTTGCCGGCGTCGGTTGACCTGTAGACGCCATCGCCATGCGAGACGTTGCTGCGAATGGTCGCTTCACCCATGCCGACGTAAATCACGTTGGGATCGGACGGCGCGACGGCGAGCGCGCCAACCGAGGCGCGCTTAAAATAGCCATCGGAGACGTTTTCCCAGATGATGCCGCCATCGGTTGTTTTCCACACGCCTCCGCCGGTCGAGCCAAAATAAAATACCTGCGAGTGCAGCGGGTCTCCCGCTACGGCAACAACGCGCCCGCCGCGATATGGGCCGATACAGCGCCATTCGAGCGATTTCAAGAGGGCGGGATCGATTGCTGGTTGCCGGGTAGATTGGTTCTTTGAAGTACGGGGGTTCACTGATCCGTTGTCGTTTGCCATTGCACATTGTCCATTTCTAAGCGCTTGTATTGTCACATGTATGCGCTATCCCGATGACAGCGCAGTCACCAGGCCCTAGAGAGGTCTGCCAGGTGGAGCTTTGCGCCAGAGCAAACGCCGTCTGACGCTGGATTTCTCACAATAGAGTCTATCACACTTTCTCCCAGCAAGTAAGCAGACAATGGTCGATTCCAAAAATAAGAGGAAATTTCACCTGGAGAAATGCCCTGTGAAACTCATCACAAGATGAAAGTGGTTAATCAGACAGAAAAGACTTCCCTGGATATGATATGCTGAGTAAAGCGATAGTGTACTCTAATAGGAGCCTATCATCTTTTTAGTGTTTTTTAGTGAGGTAATGCTAGACCCTATGATGATGCTATCAATAGTCATAGCACACTCTGGTAAGCAAAGGAAGACGGACGATGTCGAATTGTACAGCTTGTGGAAATGAACTCCCGCCGAACGCGCGTTTCTGTGGGAATTGTGGCCACGTACAGGAAGCGACGAGTTATACTGACGCGGAAACTCGTAGAAGCGAAACTCCGCCGCCATCCTCCTGGTCGTTTTATAACAATGCTGCGCCTGGTAACACAGGCACGCCACCTCCACCTCCGCCACCTCCGCCGACAGGAAGAGATGAGCGAGAAGAGCGGAAAGATGTCCCTCCCTGGCTTCCTCTGTATGGAGGGGGTATAGGTCTTGAAAGTGGGCAAGCATATTCTCCCAACGCGCCGACGGTGGCAGGGACACCGCAAATCAGTGGCGCTCCGAGTGTATCAGGCACTCCATCGGTTCCTCCAGGGGCGCCCTCAGGAGGCTATCACATGGGACAGCCGCTCGCGCAGGGAGCCGCACCACCCCAGGCCCCATATTATCCGGAGGCGCATACCTCCTACCCACCTGGCAATCAGCCACCGCCACAGACGTATCCGCAGCAGCAGTCAACTCAATGGGGGAAGCAGGAACCCCAGGCGCATCATCCTGAACATTTTGCAAAACAGGCGGCTCCAGCGCATGCCGCGGCTACAAAGGTGGCGGGAGGCATAGCTGCCAAGTGGATTCTGGTCGCGGTAGCAGCGGTGGTCGTGATTGGAGGAGGAGGAGTCGGGCTGGCTGCATACCTGGCTAACCGAACGCCGCCGCTGCAGCCAGTTATTAACGTCGCCAGCGACTACAAAGTTGGAAAGGCGCTCGCCGGGGCAAATGGCACTGTCCTGCACGTCAAGGGTTCAAAGTTTTCCAATAACTCAACGATTACATTCCTGCTGGATGGAGC
>WNGQ01024128.1_pt1 | contig 10902 bp, 8 predicted proteins | sample 5407661 | NCBI WGS metagenome assembly WNGQ01 (sample SAMN13153382, study PRJNA577476) | soil metagenome | isolation source: 60 cm soil or saprolite under Garry oak tree replicate 2 | place: USA:California | collected 2016-06-15
GGGGATAGTTCCATGGCATAGAGCCAGCACGCCAGAGCAGGAGACGTAGCACGCTATGCCGAAGACAGGCAAGCCCCCCGTTGAGCAGTCCTGCCAGGAGTCCAGCACTGAGTCCAATGATCAGCCCGACGATCAGCCCGAAGCTCAGCACGGCGCTCAGCCTATATCTGTAGCTCAGCCCTTCGCTCAGCCCGATGCTCAGCCCACAGACGAGCCAAACGATTGCTGTGCTGATAAGTCCAAGCACGAGACTATTGCGTGCAGAACGGCGAATGCCCTGATTGGGGACGACACGGTGGCGATCCTCAATGGTTTCACTCGATACTCCCTGAAAGAGTCCAAGCAACAACCAGACGCTCAGCCCGAAGCTCAGCCCGAGACCCAGTCCGACGCTCAGCCCGAAGGTTAGCCCGTCGCTCAGCCCGAGGCCCAGTCCGACGCTCAGCCCGAAGCTCAGCCCAACGAGTACCGTCAGACGCAGAGTGGTCTTCAGATGCTTCTTCGCGAGAAGGCTCCGTCCAAGACTCCTCCACGACCAGACGAGTTCGTCGGCGAGGGAGATACCGACAGGCTTCCCAATCAGCAGTACGCTGAGGAGTCCACAACTCAGCCCGGCACTCAGCCCGGAGGTTAGCCCGAAGATCAGCCCGACGATTAGCCCGGCACTTAGCCCGAGGGCCAGTCCGGCACTCAGCCCGAGGCCCAGTCCGACGCTCAGCCCGAGGAGCAGTCCAACGAGGATTCCATTTTTGACGTCAGCACTCTTCATGAGGTGCTGCCACTTCGGCTTCTGGGATCGTAGTGGTGCCTGCAAGCTTGATGCCGTCGTGTTGCTCTTCTCAAGCACCACTAGCAGGAGGATGCTGCCCAACCCGACGCTTGGCCCGATGATCAGCCCGGTGCTCGCGTCAGTCAGCCCAACCATCAGCCCCGCGCTTAGCCCAATGAGTATCCCTGCTACCAGCCATCTGACGAGAGGAGGCCAGGAGAGCCTCCTGGCTTTCCCACTGCTCTGGTGCGATCGCTGTGTTGTCCTCCCTTTACCCAACAGCCATCCAATGAATCCGCCAAGCACGATGTTCAGAGCAAGGAATGCGGTGACACTTGAGAGAGAGAAGGAGAACAGGAAATACAGTAGTGTGCTGATAGCAAGACTGGCAAGCATGCCCATGAGGATGGCGGGAAACCGAACCGCCCAACGGTCATAGGCCTGGCGCATCCATTCTCCAGAGAGCCAGCTGGGTTGCAGATGCTCGATATAGAAGACGGTCTGGTTGTGCTGTTTCATCTGCCGTGCCAGCCACGCGAGCCAGTGCGTCGTCTGCTCTTGGGGGTAGCGCCTCTCAGCACGCCGATACCTGAGCATCCGTTCTGTGTAGTGTTCAAAGACTTGCTGATGTGTTGGAGCAATCTCTCTTCGTAAGAGATCCTCGACGGGCAGATCGTGATACGTCAAGGTGAGGATACTAAGCATCAATGGCGTCTCGGTCAGCTCACGCAGTGCTGCATCCTGATCGAGGGCGACCCGCAGTGCCCACAACGCCTCTCCACCACTTGCAAGGTAGTCATCCACCTGCTGCGGTGTGAGTGACTGGATGGTGACAGCACTTGTCAGCCTGACTCGTGCGGTTTGTGCCAGGTAATCCGCGCTCCTGCTCGAAACGACAAGTGGAAGAAACGCATGCTCCTGATGGTACGTGTTGACGGTTTCGATACATGCGGTCCGGTTTTCAGCAGGGACCTCATCGAGTCCATCGAGCAGGGGAAGAATCTGGTCTGTGTCAACCCATGCGCGAGCCAGTTTCGGCGGCACCTGATACTTGCTGATGAGTTCCTCGACCAGCCACTCAGTGAGACGGGGTTGCTTTGCTGCCCACGACGACAGGTTGAAGACGACGGGCATGAGGTGCTGCTCGTCTTGTTCGGCTCGATCCAGTAGATCACGTGCCAACTCCAGCAAGAGCGTCGTCTTGCCAGAGCCGGGCGCACCAAGAATCAAGAGTTCTCCGTTCGCCGCATCATAGACCTCGGTGATGCGGGTTCCGAGCGGAAACGAGCGTGGTGCGGCATCAAGATGTTGGAGCACCAGGTGCCAGGGGTTCGCGAGTGCATCCAGTTGTTCTTGTAGCCCCAGAGTGATGAGGGCGTCTCCATGCAAGGAATGTTCCAGTACCCCCTCAATCCAGAAGGCACGAACTCTTTTCAGGAAGCGCTGACGGTTGTTCTGCGCGAGAGGCGGTTTGACCTGCTTCGAGATAGGCTGATTGTGAAGCAGGGGGCCAGGAGCCGTTAAGGGCATTCTTTCCTGTCCACGTTCTCTTTGCTGCGCCGTCATGAGCATGGGTTGCGTGGAGAAAGAAGACCCTTCCTGTTCTCTTGCGGTTGAAGGAGGGACAAACGGCGTGCTCTGGGAAACTGTCGGCTCTTGTGTCCGCGGTTTGGGAAGCCCAGGCAAGGTGAGCGGCTGGATGGCAGAGCATGCTTCCCCTAACGCCGAGGCGAAGTCTGCGACACAGGCAAAGCGTTGCTCAGGATCCTTGGCAAGCGCTTTGAACACGGCCTCTTCCACGGCGACTGGAAGGTCGGGCACAGGCTCGCACAAGCTGGGCGGTGGTTGATAGAGGTGGTGACTGAACACTTCAAAGAGCTTCCCGCGAAAAGGCGCTTCCCCCGCAAGCCATTCATACGCCAGAATGCCGAGTGCATATTGATCACTAGCTGCGCACGGTTGCCGCTGAATCTGTTCGGGAGCCATATACAGCGGGGTGCCTGCTACTGGATTGCTCATCGAGAGGGAGTCCAGGGTGCGTTGCACCACGGAGAGGCCAAAATCACTGAGCACCACCTCGTGGTTGGCGTTGAGTAAGAGATTGTCTGGTTTGACATCCCGGTGGATCACCCGCTGCTGATGGGCATAATCAAGAGCCGAAGCGATCTGTTTCACATAGGCCACGACCTGTTCTAAGGGGAGCCGTGTCCCTTTAGGATGCTGTGTGCGCAAGGTGCCATTGGGAGCATACTCCATAACCAAAAACGGGGTCTGGTCCTGGAAGCCAAAGTCGAGTACGCGCACAATATGGGGATGCTGCAAGTGCGCGATCGTGCGGGCCTCGCGCAGAAACTGCTCTTGGGTGTCCGGCTCCATGCGCACATGGAGGACCTTGATGGCAGCAGGGACCTCTAAGTAGCGATGTTCTGCCAGGTAGACCTCAGCAAAGGCCCCGCGCCCGAGCAGGCGGAGCAGCTGGTAATTGCCAAGGATTTGTCCGACACGATCAGCCATACGCAAGGTCTCTTTCCGCGTTGGAAAGACGCGAGTGCGAAGACGCATATCCAGGGGACGCGACGCCGCTTTCGAGAGAGGGTCCCACGCACATGATAACACATGGAGAGTCTTGTTGGGTAAACGCAGACACAAGCCCGTTTTCGTCGATGCACTCCTGGAGAATCGCTCATTTGACAAGAGGGTCATGTTCCCACGTTCTGTTGCAATGCAACCTGCCCCCTCAACCCATTTACCACCACTAATTATGTCCGGTCACAATACAGCGACAGTCTGCAACTCACTTGTACTCTCTGAAGGATATGTTGGTTCATACGACGAGGAACACTATTAATCGTGTTGATCGACTGCGGCTCGAAGCTAATCCTGGTGAGTCAGTTGCCAGGTCTTGCGGCATTAGCTTCTGGATATCTCCCTGTGTTACGGCTCTTGTGAGCCAGCACCAATGCCACGTATGTGGCAACTGACCCACTAGCTTGCGTTACCCAACACTTCTTCAGGAACTCATGGTGTTCACTCACCCGCGCACCAGAAATGCGCTAGCGAATCCTGGATATCACTCATGGGCCCGTTTTCGTCTGAGTTGCTATTGCAGCCAATAGGTTTTGTAGGTTTTGTACTGATCGTTGTTCTATCCCATATTGCTCCTGTTCAAACTTATCTCGTAATTCGTAGATCTCGTCCTGTATATCGAGGGGGCGATCTACACCGATTAAACGGATGTCGGGCGAAGTACTCCTCATCATTTCAATGTCCACTGTACCAATGCGGAAGAGACGCACGAAATTAACTCTGACCTCGCGAATATTGTCATATTCCGTCTCAATACGCTTTTCCCGAATCAGCAGGAGGCTGCGTTTGATTTGGATAATGCGATGACTTGTCAGAAGGCAGATATTGTACCTATAGTAGATGTAAATCGATACCATCCAAACGAGCAGCACCAGGACAATCACGCCGGCACCGATCGCTATCGACTCTGAAATCAGCCCGTGGAGCGCTACAGCGAGTACCAGCACAAGTAGCAATACTAGGAGGAGCCGTCTTCCATAATGGAAACTGCTGGAGTGCCGTATCCACACGAGCAGCGCTAGGACAATCACGCCAGCACCGACGCCGGCACCGATCGCTATCGGCCATGAAATCGGCCCGTAGGTCGCTACAACGAGTACCAGCACAAGAAGCAATGCTAGGAGGAGCCGTCTTCCAATAAGTAAAACACGGGAGGGCCGTATCGACATAACGGCCTTCTCGCCTGGGAGAAGGTGGATCGAATGAGGAATTTGCAGCGCATTTCCTCTTGCTGCTTGGTTCGATTGTGTTGCCATGATCTTCCTCCATCTATCAAATTACATGTGTCCACTACTTCAGAGGTGGAGAAAGCGCCTCATCTCCCCGTCAGGGTTTCGCGCCAGCCCCTTCAACTATACAAACAATCCTCCTTTTGGTTGGAGTATAGTGCCTTGCTCCTACGATGCTGTCACGACCTGTCGCTCCAGCATCTCAGAAAAGTCACAATCTTTGTGCAGATGAAAAGAAGAGTTAAACAGGGTTTCACGGTTCTCACTCAAAGATGCAGCAGAAATAGCCACTACACTAACTCAAAACACTTCCTCTTACAGAGGAAGCAAGGAAGCCCCACACTCTCAACTACAAACAAAACACCCTGGTTGGTTGGGTAACACAAGCCAGGGCGTTTTATTATAGCCTGCAAAGATAGGTCAGGGTTTCTCTGGCAGGCGTGCAAGGATTTGAGCGAGCAATGTTTCTAAGCGGTCGAACCGTGCTGTATGCCCTTCTAGTACCGTTGTATGCTCACTAAGTGTTGTCTCTAGTCGGTCCAGGCGTTCACCTTGTTTGTTCAGTAGTACTGTATGTTCGTCAAGTGTTCTTCTCACACCCATGAGACGCTTCACTGCGTCCTCAGCCAGTCCTTTGACCATACCAATTCCATTGCCGTGTCGCCATAGGCTTTAATCGTTTCGGTTTTATAATGTTTGAGGTCGTATTCTACTATCTGTAGCCTTTCCTCTTGTGTCGCCATAGGAAATCCACCTTTCTGGTCACTCACGCCGTATCTCTGCGCGTAGTATACCATACTCTCCTAACACCCAAACCCATTTACTTTGGTTCACTAAGGTGGCCTGAAATTTGATCGAGCTTATTACCATGCTCTTCAAAACGACTGTTCACACTCTGCTCTAGTGTATCAGAACGACTGTTCACGCTCTGCTCTAGTGTATCAAAACGACTGTTCACACTCTGCTCTAGTGTATCAAATCGCTTTTCAAGGGTGCTTAAACGATGATCCATGCCGAACAATCGCCCTTCAAGAGCATCAAAACGCCTGTCAAGGCTCATAACCCCAACTTGGATACTCCTGATATCTCTCTCCTGTCCTGAAGCAATACCAAGCAGGATTGTGATATTCTCCTCTAAAACGGTGATTTTCTCTTCCTGAGTTGGCATAACACCCACCTTTCTTGCCAAACACGCCATATTTCTGTGCGTATTATACCATGCGCTGATAGCAAAAAAACACCCAGGTCAGTTGTTACCCAACATGATAGACTTGGATGTTTTATTGTTAACTTTGACACCCAATACCATTTACCATGGTTTATTTTAGTGTACATCAGCGAACAGTAAAACCTACTCCCATGCCCCAATCTTCACATACCCCTTCAACAAATCCCGCGCAATAATAAAATGCTGAATCTCATCCGTCCCCTCATATATCCTCGTCACCCGCAAATCCCGGTACCACCGTTCAATAGGCATCTCCCGCGTATAGCCCATGCCGCCGTGGATCTGCATCACGCGATCAACGACGCGATTCGCCATGTTGGAGCCGTACAGTTTGGCCATGCTGGCCTCGTGACGGTTATCATGACCCTGGTCGGCCTTCCAGGCCGCGTGAAATGCCAGCCACTTGGTGGCCTGAATTTCTACGGCAGAGTCGGCCAGCATCCACTGGATAGCCTGGCGATCGGCAATGGGTTGCCCAAAGGTGACACGCTGCTTCGAAAAGTCTACAGCCATTTGTAGCAGGCGCTCGGCGGTCCCCACGCAGCGCGAGGCGATAAGCCAGCGGCCCTGGCCGATCCACTGCATGCCCAACGAAAACCCCTGACCTACCTCACCCAGCACATGGTCTTCTGGCACCCGCACATTCTCGAAAAAGAGTTCGGCAGGGGACCAGCCGCCCATGGTCGGCACCGGACGAGATGTCCAGCCCATTGACCGATCGACCAGGAAGCAGGTCACGCCGCCATTCTGGGGTGGTTTGCTGCGATCTGTGACGGCAAAAACCATGGCGAAATCGGCCTCGTTGCCGCCAGTGATAAAGACTTTCTGCCCATTGATAACCCAGTCGTTGCCATCTTTGAAGGCTGTGGCGCGAATAGCCGAAGGGTCAGAGCCTGCGCCAGGCTCGGTCAGCGCGAAACAGGAGTTGCGCGTTCCCTCGATGGTAGGGATAAGATATTCGGCTTTTTGTTGCTCGTTCCCATGATAGAGAATGTTATCGGCAGCTCCGCCAAAGGTGAAGGGGACAAGTGTGCGTCCCAACTCCATGATAATCAGAGCCGTCATCACGGCCCCCAGGTTCGCGCCGCCGTATTCTTCCGGCGTATTGATGCCCCAGAAGCCCATTTCCCGGGCCTTCATCTGAAGATCGTGATACAGACCTGGCTCGACTGTTGTGGTATACTGACGGTGTTTTCCAAATCACACCTGCACTGCTGTTCAGAAAGGAACATAGCGATACATGAATGATCAATTGAACCTGCCACCCAATTATTTCTACCATCAACTATCCAATGGCCTTGAAATGGTTGGCCAGTATATGCCCAGCCTGAATTCAATTACCCTCGGCTTTCAGCTTGAAGCGGCGGTAATTCATGAACCGGAGGAGAAGCAGGGCCTCGCGCACCTGTTTGAATATATGCTTTTCCAGGGCACGAAGCTCAAGGACGCGCGCGCCTTGAACGAGGCGTTCGAGTCCCTGGGAGTACGCAAGGGAGCCAGTACGGGCTGGGAGACATCGCGGTTGATGGCTCAGATGGTTAACACCAGGTTTGATGCCGCGCTGCCACTGGTGCAAGAAATATTGCTCACTCCGACCTTCCCCAGGGACGATTTGGAGCAAATGCGCAGCGTGGTACTACAGGAGATTCGCCGGCGCGACGATGAACCAATGAGCCGCATCTTTGACCTTGCACGCGCCAGCTTTTACCGTGGTTCCGCGCTCGCTCGTCCATCCCTGGGCACAACGGAGAGCGTCCAGACGCTGCAAAGAAAGGACTTGCGAGACTTCTGGAAGGCACGCTATCAACCAAATAACGTTCTTTTCGCGATCGCGGGCAAGTTCGACTGGGATCACGTAGTTGAGCAGGTACAGCAGCTCTTCGGCGATTGGAGTGGACACGCTCCTCTCTCGTCGGAGCAACATCCATCTCCTGCATCAAACATTGCCCTCGAGCATCAAGAAGGCAAACAGGAGCACCTGGGATTGATGTTCCCCTTCCCCCATTATACCGACCCGGACTATTACGCGGCGCTAGTAATCAGCGAAATACTGGGCGGCGGTATGGCCTCGCGGCTCTTTGTCGAAGTCCGTGAGAAGCGCGGGCTGGTCTATAGCGTCTCGGCTGGTCTCTCGGGAAACAGGAACATTGGGGCTGTCCGAATCTACGCCGGCACAACGCCCGAGCAGGGGCACGAATGCCTGGAAGTTATCGTGAATGAGCTACACAAGCTAGAGCAAGAAGGTATCACTGCCGATGAACTGGCGCGGGCCAAAGTTCAGTTGAAGAGCGAGAACGTAATGCGAGGCGAGGGCTCCGGTTCACGAATGGGAGCATTGGCGCATTCCTGGTGGTATGAACGCAAGCTGCGTACGATCCAGGAAGTGAAAGCTGCCATCGACGCTGTGACCGAGGAGCAGGCATTAGCTGTCCTGCGCCGCTTCTCCCCATTCAATGCTTTGACAGTCGCCGCCATCGGCCCCCTCGAGCAAGAAGCACTGGTAGGAAAAACATTGTAGGGGCGCAATGATGAACATTGACTGTTAAAGATGAACATTGACTGTTAAATGGGATGAGCTGTAGGGGCCGATTTATCGTGCCCATCGCCGATTTATCGGCCCCAATACGCATCAACCTCAGCTGCCTCACCGTGTCCCCCTGAGCCGCAGCGAAGGGTCTGTCTGCATGGGCGTCGCGATGCTTCGCGGAGTTTACACTGAGCGTAGCGAATGTGCGCAGCAGGACCGGGTTCCGCTTGCTCTCCCCTCTTCTGGTCATCCCTGCCACTCCTTCCTCCACTCACCCTTCTAGCATTTGATGAGCTTTTTCTTAAGTTGATGCGTCTTATCGCCGATTTATCGGCCCCCCAGGCAGGCGCAATGAATTGGGCACAACGTCCCACGAATTGCGCAACGAGGTGAGAGCGGGTAGCTAAAAGGCGCAGAAATGTGCCTCCTTACAAGGGAAGAAAACAAATTTCCTTGAACAAGGAGCACACATCCGCCATTGAAGGACGTGTGCGCTTTGCGCGCCGTCGTTTCGGGCACTACGAGGTTGTTGACTTTGTCGCTGTGCTACTGGGTTACGCCATCAGCGGGGAATGCACACTCGAAGCGTTCTATGAGCGCTTGCAGCCTTTTGCTAACGCGTTCTTGCCGCTGTTCGGACGAAATCGCTTGCCTGCGCGCTCGACGCTCTCCCGCTTTCTTGCTGCTCTGGATCAAGCTCCTGTCGAGGCATTGCGCATGGTGTTTCTCGAAGACCTGGTGGCTCGATCTCTGGAGAAGGAGGAAAAAGCGGGTGGGCTGTGGGACCGGCAGGGAACACACTATCTGGTATTCGATATTGATGGGACGCGACAAGCCGCGGGTGAGCGCCGAAGCTGTGCATTGGTCTTCCTCTTCGAGATATACTAAGAGCCAGAAGAGCTATTCTTTCTGCATGCATGATTCAAGATGAGGAGATCTATGAAACAACTGCGCTATTTTCTAGTGGATGTGTTTACTAATCAACCGTTCGGCGGGAACCAACTGGCCGTCTTTCCCAATGCGAGCGGCCTAGCCCCGGAAACGATGCAGGCACTCGCCAAAGAACTGAATCTCTCGGAGAGTGCCTTCGTGTTCCCTGCTCAAGATGCTGCGCATGACTACTGGGTACGCTTCTTTACCCCTGCGGTCGAATTGCCCATGGCGGGACATCCAACGGTCGGAACAGCCTTTGTACTCGCTCATGAGCGCATGATCCAGCTTGCTGAACCAGAGACGACGATTACCTTTGAGGAAGGCGTGGGAGTAGTTCCTGTCACACTTCAAGTGCGGGAAGGGCAACTCCATTTGATCCAGATGCGTCAGCCGCTGCCCACTTTTGGGCCAGTGTTCGCAGATCGTGAAGCGGTTGCCCAGATGCGGAAGTGGTCTCGTGTGGCGTGCCCTTCCTCTTTGTCCCGATCAAAAGCTTGGAGGCCATGCGTGCCATTCGCTTTCGGCTGGATGTCTGGGAGCGTGTCCTGCGCGATTTTGCCGCGCCACATGTCTTCGCCTTTACGCAAGAGGTGGCACTGCCCGATTCAACCGTGCATAGCCGCATGTTTGCTCCGGCGATGGGAATCGCCGAAGATCCCGCCACGGGTGCGGCAAGTGGTCCGTTGGGCTGTTATCTGGTACGCCACGGACTAGTGCAGCCTGCCGCCATGGGGAGCAGTCAGATGGTCAGTGAACAGGGCTTTGAGTTGGGACGTCCCAGTTTGGTGCAGGTGAAAATCGAGCAGGACGAGCGACACATCACGGGCGTCTATGTTGGGGGGCAGTGCTACTTGATGGGTGAAGGGTGTATTACACTGGCTGAGTGAAACACTTCTTTTGAGTGCCCAAGATGGTATTTCCTCCTGTGAGAAAAGAAGAGGAAACTGATCGCTAAGACGAGTTTCTCTTCAGGTCGGTAACGCGAACGTTCGAACGCTCGCGTTATCTCGTTGCGCAATTCGTGGGACGTGCGGCCCCTACATTGCATTTGATCGCTCACCCGATTATATTATTAAGACAAGGTTCAAAAAGAGCCAATCCTACTTGACAATGTTTACGTACGACGAGCACAAAAGTGTCAAGTGCATTTGAACCATGCCTAATGACCATAATCGGGTCCCTACGCGCATTAGACATTGCTATCCTCCTCCTTTTCCACTATTCATAAAGCAAAAAAGAACAAAACAGAAAAGGGCCATCTCCCCCTTACAGAACTCTGTTAACGAATGGCACAAATGATTGAATCATGCATAACCCTCATCCTCTGCAGATCGACCTCACAGTAGGGGCGACCCTTGGGTCGCCCTGGCTCGCGGTCGCCCTGTCCCAGGACACACCATACTCAAAAAATTATGGAGCAATTTGCGCGGTAATTCCCGAAAATAGCGAGCATGGCTTCCGCCCCACAAAGCCATTGTTTACTCCGGTGAAACACTTGAAACAGTGAAACACTTGAAACACTTGTTATCACAGAAAAGGCATCACCCACTGCGTCAACCATTGGTGGGTACGATGATCGCGCACACGAATAATGGCCTGGTGGCAATAGATGCGAACGGCGGTCGTGCTT
>WNGQ01006961.1_pt1 | contig 10899 bp, 9 predicted proteins | sample 5407661 | NCBI WGS metagenome assembly WNGQ01 (sample SAMN13153382, study PRJNA577476) | soil metagenome | isolation source: 60 cm soil or saprolite under Garry oak tree replicate 2 | place: USA:California | collected 2016-06-15
CGATCCCGTCCGGGCAGTGGCTGCGGACGCTGCGCGAAACGTACGCGGGCGACCTTCCGGGCGAGCTGCTGGCGAACCGCACCACCGCGGAAAACCTCGACATCACCGGAGCGATCCACATCATGCCGCCGGTCCCGCACTGGCACCGCGGCCGCATGGTGCTGGTCGGCGACGCCGTCCACGCGCCGTCCAACAGCACCGGCCAAGGCGCGTCGCTGGCGATCGAGAGCTCGATCCAGCTGGCGCGCTGCCTGCGGGACCTGCCTGATGCGACATCGGCGTTCCGTGCCTACGAGCGGTTGCGGCGGGAACGGGTGGAGAGGATCACGAAACGGGGCGCTCGGACGAACAGCGCCAAGACGCCCGGACCTGTCGGGCGCAAGGCGATGCACGCGCTGATGCCGATCTTCTTCAAGGTGATGAACTTCGAGAAGGTCATGGGGCGGGAGCAGCGGTATCAGATCGATTGGGATGCGCCTGCTACGGACGGGACTTCGGCGGGTGGCTGAGGCTTCCTGATCTTTCCCGGCTTTCGTGGCCCTGCGCATGGACGCGCCGCCGCGGTTGCAGCACCATTGCGACCGCCAAGGCCGAAGCCGAGGCGATCAAGCAGCGTCTCGCCTTCCCGTGCCGTCTGCCCGATCACTACCGCGATCCGCGAGCCTGGGGCCAGCACCGCACGGTCGGCCCCGGGCTGCTCGACGCTCACCCCGCCAGGCCAACCGCTCACCGGCGCCAAGGCCGAGCTGAACGTGCTGGTAGCGGGCCTGTACGGACGCTGTCCGTGGTTTCCGTCATTTCATCCCCTACGGCCCCCGCGCGCACGGACATATGACGGACAGGGCCTGCCGCGAAGATCGCCACTAGCCACGTATCCGCAGGTCAGGAGGCATATAGCCATATCAGGACAGGCGGTCTGTAAAACCGTCGGCTTAGCCTACGTTGGTTCGAACCCAACACCTGCCACCACCAGCGGAAATAGCCCGTGGCCTGGGATTTCCTGGCCTCGCGGGCTGTTGCTTCCGGCCCGGTGAGGTCCCGCTGTGTCCATGGGAATCCGGCTGTTTCCGGTTGTGCACGGACATATAGATGACATGCATCGGGCCAGGCTGAGCTGAGGCCGGTGCCTTCTGCGCGGGAGACCTCCCCAGCTCGGACGCGTCACGATTGACCGCGTAGGCATTCGCGCGGGGTGCTGATGCCCCGCTGGAGCTTGAGGAGGTCCCGATGCCCATCGTAGGCGGGCTGGATATCTACCGGATTATCTTGAGCCCTGACTTTGATCATGGCCTTGACCTGCGCGGATACGATGAGGACGGTGTTCCCGACGCAAGTTGGGGATGCTGTCTCGGCGCGGTCAAATGATCTCCGGGGTTTTTCTGTTCGGCGTGTCGCGGCTGTGGGCCTGCCCGAGGATTTCGGCGGCCCGGCGTTCGCCGAGGGCGCGGGCCAGGGCGTCGCGGAGCTGCTGGTTTTCGGATTCCAGGCGGCGGATGCGATCGGTGGCGGCTTCCAGCCGTTGCAGCAGCGAGGTGCTGGATGCGCGCTGCCGGCTCGGAACCGCGGCGCGCCCGGGGGGCGGGCGGCGGTCGCGGAGACGCTCGATCTCGCCGAGGAGATCGTCCTGCCTGTAGAGCCAGGATCTGGAGACGCGGGCCTGGCTTGCGAGGCTGGCCAGGGTGATGGGCTGGCCGGCGGCGTCCATCCGCCGCAGTGTCGTGACGGCGCGCTGGCGGGCCTGCTCGGTTCGCTGTCTGGCGGCCGTGATGATGTGGCGGGTGTTGTCAGCTCGCATCGGCTGTCCCGGCGCTGGTGTCTTTGTCGATCTCGCCGATCATGCGGTCAAGGTTGGCGAGGACCTGGGCGTTCATTTCGGCGAGCCGGGCCTGGCCGTTGTTCTGCGAGACGTCGATCAGGGTGAGCGTGCGGCGGCGCTGTTCGCGTAGTTCGGGCAGGAACTCGGGTCCGGTGAGGAAGACCGGGCAGGTCAGGCATGCGTTGGCGTGCGGGCAGCGTTTCTGGATCGGCAGCCCGCACCACCCGTTGGGCAGGGTCTGGGTGGCCATGCCGTAGCGGGTCTTCGCCCACTGGGCCTGGGCGAGCGGTCCGTCGGGGCCGATCGTGACCCGGTCGCCGTTGATGTTGACCCTGGTGCCGTTCTCCCAGTGCCGGCGGACCGTCTCGTCGCTGATCCTGGCGTAGTAGGCGGCCATTTCCGTTGATTCGTGGTCCAGCAGGATCCGGATGACTTCGAGGGGGACGTCCCGGTTCACCAGCCGTGTGCCGAAGGTGTGCCGCCACTGGTGCGGGGTGAGATGGACGGGCTGGCCGTGCTCGTCGCGGATGTCGCAGGCATCCAGCCACCGGTAGAGCTGATCCCGGTAGGTGCCGGCTGGCCAGCAGCGCTGCCCGCTGATGTTGGCGTGCAGCTTGGGGAACAGGTGCGGGCTGCCGTCTGGCCAGCGCGCCAGCACCCGCTGCTGCTGGGCGCCGATGGCGGTTTCCAGCTCGTCATCGATGGGGACCGCTGCTTCGCGGTTCATCTTGGTGTTGACGTAGCGCAGGTAGGGGGCGCCCTGGCCGTCGTGGATCAGGCAGTCGAACGGCAGCGCGCACGCCGAGGTGATCCGCAGCCCGCACCGGATCAGGATCAGGGTGAGCAGCCGCCCTTCGGGGTGGGGCCAGCGGCTCAGGCTGGCGGGGTTCTCGACCTGCGCCATGACGTGTTCGGCCAGTGCCCGCGGGAGCCGCCGCTGCCGGCCGGGCCGGGGATAGTCTTCAGGGAAGATCATCGCGCCTGCCGGGAGCAGCCCGTCGTCCCAGCCGTGCCGGCGGACCGCCTGCAGGAACGTCGCGAGCGTCCCGATGATGCGCCCGCGTGACTGCCCGGCGCCGTGGGCGCCGGGGAGCCAGGCAAGGTAGCGTTCCACGAGCTCCCGGTCGACGTCGGGCAGGCCGGCGCTGGCGGCGCTCTGGGTGAGGAAGCTGCTGAACCGGGTGAGCCTGATGAGGTCACCTTCGGCCGTGCTGAGGGCAAGGCCGGAGGTCAGCCGCAGCCGGATCCATTGTTTGGCGACGTCTTTCAGCCACGGCTGGCCTATCCGGTCGAAACGCAGCCGCCGCTGGGCGGGGTTTGCGGCGGAGGCGGTCGTGATGCCGGGGAGCCGGGACGCCCGCCAGATGTCACGCGGGTACTCCGCTTCCCATCGCGGCCCGTCCTGGAGCAGGTCGGCGGCGTTGCGGGCGTAGAGGAGGAATCCCAGCGCCTGGCCGGAGCTGTTCACCAGGCCGCTGGCGGCGGCGATGTCACGCCACCGCTGCTCAGGGTGGTCCAGCAGCGATGTCACGCCCGCGTGCCGTGCCAGCCGGATCGCCGGCTGGATGATCCATGGCGGCGCGGGGTGCGTCCGCTCGCCGGATCTGCACTGGACCGCGTACTGGAACTCCAGCGTGAGCTGCGGCGGGAGCTGCCGGTAGTCGATGCGTCTTCTGCCTGCTCGCTGGCTGGCGGTGATGAACTCCGCGGGATCGCCGATACCGGACCTGCGCCAGCGGGCGGCGTGTGCCCGGCAGAGGACGCCGTCGTCGTTTTCAGGCCACAGCGAGCACCACGGCAGCCCGCACTCCCCGGGCGGCCCGGAGGCCGGCGATGTCACGGCCGGCGCCCAGGCGGCCAGGGCGGGCTGGCCGGCCTGGTCCCGCTGCCTGCGGTGCCGGGCGCACAGCCCACGGGAGTAGGTGCCGTACTGGCACCCGCCGATCAGGCAGGCCCGCGGCGGCCGGTGTCCGCGCAGGGCTGGTCCGGGATCGGCCAGGAACTCGCCCATGCCGGGCCGGCCGCGCCGGTACCACCGCAGCATGTGAGCCGAGCAGAGCCCATGCTCCTTGCGCGGAAGGTCACAGCCGGGCACCGTGCACGGCTCGGCGCCCAGCACCGGGTCGCCGGGGCCGGGAAGGTAGATGCTGGCGCGGAACTCCGGCCGGACCGCTGCCATCAGCTTCTCCATCAGGCGGGCCCGGCCAGCGGCCGGCTGAGGCGGCGCCTGACGGTTACGGGAGTCCATCAGTCCTCCGCGTCGTAGTCGGGAAACACGGTCGCGGACAGCCGGACCCTGACCTGGTGGCGGCGGACCGCCGCGTGCAGCCACGCCGTCCCGCCGCTCATCTCCTGCTCGCGGGACTCCTCCAGCTCCAGCGCCAGCCGCCAGGCCTCGAATATCTGGCGTGCCTGGCCCGCCGGGGCCAGGCCGCTGATGTGCCCGGCGACGACCGACCCGGCCGGACCGACCGTCCAGCTGATACACGGCAGGTCCGGGTGGGCGGCCAGGATCCTGCCGAGCTCGGCGGCGGCGCGGCGCTGCCAGCGCGCCCGCTCACCCTGGCTGATCTCGAATATGGTGGTCACAGCCGTACCTCCCGCCCGGTGAACCAGCCCGCGGCCTCCAGCGTCTTGCGGGCGTCTTCGACGGTCAGGTGGCCGTAGGTATCGATCGTCGTGGTGATCGAAGCGTGGCCGAGGAGCTCTTTCACGCTTTCCATCCCGGCGCCGTTGCGCAGCAGCCAGGTCGCGTAGGTGTGCCGGAAAAGATGCGGCGAAAACGCGATCCCGGTGATCTTGCGCAGCCGCGCCACAAGGTCGTAGACAGCCGGGTAGGCCAGCGGATGCCCATACGGTGCCGCCACAGGTTCACGAACACGTAATCCGAATCCGGGGCACCGTACTCGCGGGCCAGGTAGTCGGCATACAGCCGGAACAACCCTGCGCTGGCCGGGATGATCCTGGACCTGCCTGCCTTGACGCGGGCCCGGTTGTCATTGTCCCGCGGCGCCACCGCTACTTGCCGCTCGGCGATCACCATGTCCTCGTGCCGCGTGCCGAGAGCCTCGCCGATGCGAACGCCTTCTCCCAGGGTCCCCAGCCTGTTGCGTGACGTTGCGTGAACCAGTCATGTGACGGGGTCGCGCGGCGTGTCTCTCCTGGTGTGGCGCTCGTGGCTGGTAGTAGTTCATGCAGCCCAGCACGAGATCGGGGGATCGAAGGATGCGGGCGTTCCCGGTGAGGCTGCCGTCCGGCGCAAGGTACTGGACGGTGCTCGATGAGGGCCTGGCGGTCGTGCCGGTCGCTGATGGCTTCTTGCGGCAGGTGCGGTTCGGCCGCGACGGCGCGGAGTCGACGACGAAGAGCTACGCGCACTCGATCGCGTTGTTCCTGCGCTGGTGCGCCCGGACGGGCCGCACCTGGCAGGCGGGCGCCGGGCAGCTCGGGTTGTTCATGACCTGGCTCGCGCACGCCGGGCCGGCTGTTTCCGGGGTCAGCGCCTCCGCGCAGGGGATGGTGCTGGCCGGGCCCGGGCGCGCGCCGGCTCGCGGGGCCCGGCGAGTCAACGGCGTGCTGACCGCGGTGCGCGGGATGGTGGTGCACGCGGTCGCCGCCGGGCAGGCGAGCGGGGATCTGGTGGCGCTGTTGTATGAGATCGCCGATGACCGGGACCTGCCCGGTGCCGCGCGCGGCGAGGACGGGCGGATGGGCTGGAGGATGCGGGCCCGGCACCGGCTGCGCGAGCCTGAGACGCCGGTGGACCGGGCTTCGGACGCCGAGATCGTCGCACTGCTCCATGCGTGCTTGTCTGCGCGGGACCGGCTGATCGTGCTGCTGATGGCCCGGGCCGGGCTGCGCCGCGGCGAGCTGTGCGGCCTGCGCCGCTCGGATGTGCACCTGCTGGCCGACTCGCGGCCGCTGGGGTGTGAGATCGCCCGCGCGCACCTGCATGTGGTCCGCCGCGACGACAACTCCAACGGGGCGTGGGCGAAGTCTCGCCGGCAGCGTGCCGTGCCGGTGGATTTCCTGACGGTGCGGGCGTTCGACACTTACGCGCTGGAGCGGATGGCCGTCTCGGCCGCCGCCGGCAGCGACTTCGTGCTGGTGAACCTGTTCCGCGCCCCGGTGGGCGCGCCGATGCGCCCCGGCGCGATCGGCGATCTGCTTGGCGCCGCCTCCCGCCGCTCGGGCCTGGCAGCGGCCGTCACGCCGCATCAGCTGCGGCACGCCTTCGGAAGCAGCGCCGCCGATGCCGGGTGCGGCATCGACGTGGTCGCTGACCTGCTCGGCCACGCCTCGGTGTCGTCGTCACAGGTGTATCTGCACCCGGACCCGGGCCGGCTGCGGGCCGCCGTCGATGCGGTGCCCAGCCCACGCGAGCAGGCGGGGGTAACCCGGTGACCGGCGCCGTGGCCGTGCTGGCGGCATCACCAGCCGCGGACACCGGCAGCAAGCTCCCTGGCGTGCTGGACGGGGTCTTGCTCAAGGGGCCGGCCGCCCGCCTGGCCGGGATGCTGGATCAGGCGTTCCTGACCGAGGCGGGGTGGGATCCTGGCAGCCGGGTGCTGTCCCTGCCCGCCGGGCATCGGCTACTGGGCCGGGTGGTGTGCCGGGCGGGCGGCTGCGCGGCGACCGCGCATGGCACCAAGACCGGCGGGCTGTGCTGGCGGTGCTTCGCAAGGCTCACCCGGGCGGGCCTGAGCGCCGGGGAGATCACCTCATCGCCGGAGCTGCCGCCGCTGCCGGACCGCCCGGCCGGATGCGCGGTTCCCGGCTGCCGGCGGATGTCACCGGGCGGGAGGCAGGGGCAGCGGACTGGCCTGTGCCAGGCGCACTCGCGCAGGTTCCGCCGGGTTCCCGGGATGACGATGGAACGGTTCCTGGCCGACCCGCGGGTGCGGCCGCTGCCCGCGCTCGGCCCGTGCAACGTGGCGGCCTGCGCCAGGAAAGCCGAAAGCGAGCACGGCTACTGCCCGACCCACTACGTGCGGTGGCGGCGATCACGACCGGCCCCGGGCCAGACGAGCGGCACTGGCAGCTGACCCAGCCGGCCGTCTCCCAGGGCGGCCAGGTGAGCCTGCGGGGCCTGCCGCCACTGGTGGTGACCGAGACGCTGTTCGGGATCCAGCAGCGCGTCCGTGACGGGGCGAAGATCACCGACGTGAACCTGCGGGCGGTCTGCGACGCGCTGCGCCGCCAGCAGGCCGGCTCGATCGGGGCATGCGCGCCTGAGCACGTTCCCGGCAAGCCGGCCAGGAACCTGCTGGCCGCGATGGCCCGCCAGGTGCGCCGGGCACTCGCCGATCCCGGCAGCGAGCGGGCCGGGGACACCTGGGACCTTGCTATCTTCGGCCACGCCGGGCGGCTGTCATTCACCGGCATCACCCAGCCGTGGCTGCGCGAGGCCGTCAAGGGCTGGGCATGTGAGGAGCTGCCCCGCCACCGCGGCGCCGGCGCCAGCAACGTCCAGTCGAAGGTCAATGGCCTGGCGCGGCTGTCGGAGAGCCTGCGCTCCCGCGGCGACCACGGACTCACGCCCGCCGCGCTCGGCCGGCCCGACATCGAGAACTTCCTCAGCCGGCTCGGCTACCTCGAGTCAGCCGGGACGATCAGCCGTTACCACCGCAACGTCATCTGCCGGGGCGTCCGCGCTGCGCTGGCCGGGATCCGGGGCCTGGGCCTGACCCGGGCCGGCCAGCCCGCTGCCGGGCTGGCCGGCGACTTCGCGCTCGGGCTCGGCGACATCCCCGCCGAGCCCGCGCGCGGCGAACCCGGGCGGGACCTGCCGCCGGAGATCATGACCGTGCTATGCGCCAGCCTGGACACGCTCGGGCCCGCCGACGTCAGGGCCGCCATCCAGATCGCCATCGACACCGGGCGGCGCCCCGAAGACATCCTCGGCCTGCCGCTGGACTGCCTGGCCCGCGACGCCGACGGCGCGCCGGTGCTCGTCTACGACAACGCCAAGGCGCACCGGCTGGGCCGCCGCCTGCCGGTCAGCCAGGCCACCGCCACGGTGATCACCGGCCAGCAGGCCCGTGTCCGGGCCCGCTTCCCCGCCACCCCGCCCGCCGAGCTGAAGCTGCTGCCCGCTGCGCGGCGCAACCCCGACGGCCGCAGGCCCATGAGCATCTCCATGCTGGAAGACCGGCACCGCGACTGGGTCACCGGGCTCGGGACCCTGCGCACCCGCGACGGCACGGAGTTCGACAAGGCCAGGGCCGTGCCGTATGCCTACCGCCACACCTACGCCCAGCGGCACGCCGACGCCGGGGTGCCGATCGACGTGCTGGCCGAGCTCCTTGATCACCGCAACCTGAACGTCACCCGGTGCTACTACCGGGTCGGCGAAGACCGCCGCCGCGAGGCGGTCGACAAGGTGACCGCGCTCAGCTTCGACCGGCACGGCAACCGGATCTGGCAGGATGCAGCCACCCTGCTGGAATCCGCGCACGCCCGCTATCAGGTCGGCGAGGTCGCCGTCCCCTATGGCCGCTGCACCGAGCCTTCCAACGTGCAAGCCGGCGGAGGCGCCTGCCCGGTCCGGTTCCGCTGCGCCGGCTGCGACCACTTCCGCACCGACGTCTCCTACCTCCCGGACCTGACCGCCTACCTCGATGACCTGCTGCGCACCCGCGAGCGGCTCACCGCCGCCATCAACGGCGTCGACGAGTGGGCCCGCGCCGATGCCACACCCGCCGAGGAGGAGATCACCCGGATCCGGCGGCTCATCGGCCGCGTCAAGAGCGACATCACCAAGCGCAGCGACCCCGAGCGCGCCCAGGTCGACGAAGCTGTCACCGTGATCCGCAAGCACCGTGCCGTGGCCCTGGGCATGCCGTCCGCCCGCATCAGCCCGCCCTCACCCGCAAGCGAGGCCCTCGCATGACACCCACGGCGGCGAGCCCGCGGACCGAAGCGATGAGGAAAGGACGCCAGGCCGACTCCGCACGCCGCCGGCAGCGCGTCATCGCAACGCTCAACCGCGCCACCGCCAACGGCACCGAGATCACCGTGGCCGGGATCGCCCGCGCCGCCTCCGTGGACCGGGCCTTCCTCTACCGCCACCGCGACCTGCTCGGCAAGATCCACGCCCTCGAAGCCGCCCCGCCCGCGGCCGGCGGCACCGCCGGCCCGGCCGTCACCTGCGCCTCACTGCAAGCCGACCTGCTCGCCGCCCATGAGCGCTCAGTCCGGCTCACCGCCCGCGTCCGGCAGCTCGAAAAGCGCCTGTCCGAGGCACTCGGCGAGCAGGCCTGGCACGAGTCCGGCCTCGGCGTCCCCGCCGACATCGACGCCCTCAGCCAGCAGATCACCCACCTCGAACAGCAGGCCATCGACCTGCGCCTCCAGCTCGAGGAACGCGACCAGGACCTCGCCGCCGCCCGGGCCGCCAACCGGGAACTCATGGCCCAGCTCAACGCCACCGCACGCCACTGATGACACGCCGCATCCAGGTGCTTGAACCACACCTGTCGCGCACGCTAACGTCATTCCATCAGCCTCTGAGCTGCGCAAACGCGAAGGACAGGTTTGCGCCACAGCGGGTGACCCCGGGAGAACATGCCGCAATCCAGCAGCAGTGCGAACAGCAGCCGGTCCCGCAAGTGCCCGCAGGCGTCCAGGATCGCCTGCGCCTGGTGAGCGGTCAGGACCTGCGGGGCGCGCGCCGGGGCCGCCAGCTTGACCGTGCGCCGTCGCTGCGGCCTGCCCTTGGCGACATGCTGCAAGAACGGCTTGTAGGACGTCGCCGCTGGCCGGCCGCGGCCGGCTGGCTGCATGACGGCCAGCAGGCCCGCCAGCGGCACCCCTCGCCGGGCGTGGAACTCGCAGAAGGAGGCCAGCGCCGCCAGCTTGCGGTTCACGCTGGAGGCGGCGCAGTGGTGTGCCACCGTGGGCAGCACCGCCACCGTCCCGCAGCGGGCCGCGGGCGGCAGCCGCAGCCACGCCACGAAGCCGGCTACGTCATCCGCCGTCACCGCCCGCCAGTCAAGGCCGTGCCCGGCCAGGTAGGCGAACCAGTCTTTCATGTCGTGGGCGTAGGCCTTCACCGTGTTCGGCGACCGCTCGACCGCCGACAGGTAGCCCAGGAACTGTTCCGCCGGCTCGACCGGAACCTGGTCGTCGCCGAGCAGCGTCCACGACTCGGCTTCCGAGCCCGGCATCAGCACCCGTTGCACGCGCATCGCACCTCCCGCTTTCCGTGATGGACAGCGCAAGGTAACCGCATCCACGACGTGATCGTCTGGCCCCGGGCGCCTCGTCGCGCACGTCATGGACACAAGCGGGAGGGCTGAAGGTAAACCGGAAGCAGCTCACGTTCGACTACCTGGACACCGAGACCGGGGAGGTGAAGCGCGGCCAGATTGCCCCGGCTGACCGCGCGCACCTGCGTGCCTGGCTGGCGCGGTTCGCCGGCCGGGACGACGTCGCGTTCGCGCTGGAGGGGTGCACCGGCTGGCGGTACGTCGCGGAGGAGCTGGCCGGGGCCGGCGTCGCGGCGCACGTCGCCGGGCCGGCTGATACCGCGTTCGCCCGCGGCCGCAAGCGGCACGCCAAGACCGGCAAGACCGGCTCGCGGCACCTGCGGGAGCTGCTGGCCGAGGGCCGGCTGCCGGAGTGCTGGGTCCCGCCGTCGCACATCCTGGAGTGCCGGGCGCTGCTGGAGACCTATCACGACCTGCGGGCCGAGCACACCGGCTGGGTGTTCTCTCGGGGTCAAGAAGGCACAAATGGGACGTCTTCACGGATCGTCCTGGTAGAGCCATGATCAACTGCTCGCCGTCGCCGCGTGAGGTGTTGCACACGTGGCACGTTCCCGCGGGCTAAGCCTCTGATCAGCAGCGACAACGAGCACCACACCAGTCGAGGCGTGTTGCGAAAGCACCGCCGTTGAGCGTCTGGCGCAACGTCATGCAACAGGCAGAGGACCCGGGGAGAATGGGTGCAGCGCATCCACGCGGTGTTCTTCCACCAGGGTGCGCCCGCGCTGGGTGAGGGCGCGCTGCGCACCGACCGCGATCTCGAGGCGCTGCGTGCGGCCGCCGCCGCGCACCTGTCACCGGCCGGGCAGCTGCAGG
>WNGQ01017259.1_pt1 | contig 10895 bp, 10 predicted proteins | sample 5407661 | NCBI WGS metagenome assembly WNGQ01 (sample SAMN13153382, study PRJNA577476) | soil metagenome | isolation source: 60 cm soil or saprolite under Garry oak tree replicate 2 | place: USA:California | collected 2016-06-15
GCCGCAGCTCCTCCGCATACGCATCGTCCCAGGCGGGATAGAACGCGCGCGTGTAGCGCATGAGCTCGTCAACGCGCATCCAGCCGGGGAGGTCGTTTTCCTCGGAGAGATAGCCGATCCGCGACAGGACGCCGACCGGGTCGGCGACGGGATCGAGGCCGAAGACGCGCACCGAGCCGCGTTCCGCCCGGAGCAGACCCAGAAGGTGCTTGATGAGCGTGGTTTTGCCCGCGCCGTTGGCGCCGACGAGGCCGTAGACCGCTCCGCGTGGCAGGGACAAGCTCACCGAGTCCAGGGCCGTCGTGGCACCGAAGCGGCGCGTCAGATCCGCAACGGTGATGACCAATTCGTTCATTGCACTCGCTGGTGGCGAACGAGCAGAACCTGTCCAAGCGGTAAGCGACGAATCATGGGGCGTAGCTAGCGAGGGCGGATGGTTCCGGTCACCTCTGCCACGACGCGGTAGCCCTCCAGGCGAGAGGGAATTCCCCGTTTGATGTCAGGGTTCGAGTCGGCCAAAAACACCTTGATGCAACGCTCGCCATCGCACAAGGCGATCGCGGTTCCCACCACGCCGCGCAGCGCCATCAGGGAATCGGTGTGCGCGGCGAGAACCTCGTCGATGCTCCTGGCGGCCACGGTGGCTCCCCCGCTGTGCGTGCCGGCACAGGCGGCCAATGCGCCCGCCAGCAGCACCGGCACGATCATGCGTCCGATCATCACTCGCCCGATCGTCACTGACGCTTCACGGTAACCGAAAAGCCATTGCTGCTGCCATCCGGGTCGTGATTCGCAGATGACTTGTAAACGTAACCGGTGAGCGTCATGGCGGTCACCGCGAACGAGACCAGCCGCGTCGCGTTCGGGATGGACGACAGGACGACGCTGCAGGTCCCAGTGCCGCCAGCATCGCTCGTTGAGCACTCGCCCAAGTCGGTGCTCGATCCGTTCCAGCTCCCGCGCACCGTCACGCCGTTCAGCAGATTATGCTTGACGTCGTGCGCGGTGATCCGAACGGTCGCCGACCAGGTGCCGGTGTTCCCGCTGGTGTCGGCCACGCCGTCGAGATTGCCCACGTGCACGCTCGGCGGGTCCACGCTGACTATGACCGCGCGCGCGTTGTTGCTCGAGTTGACGTCGGCCAGCTTCTGCGTCGCGGTCAGAATGTGCCCGTTGGTGGCCACCCCGGCGGTGTTCCAGTTGAAGGTGCGCGTCGCGCTGGCGCCCGCCGCCAGCCCGGGGATCGTCTGGGTGCCGAGCGTCACGCCGCCCGTCCCCCCGTCGGTCAGCACGACATCGAAGTTCGTCGTGACATCCTGCCCGCCCACGTTCTGCACCGTCACCACGACGGGGGCCGTGTCGCCCTGCGTCACCCGGGACGGCGCGGTGATACTCGCCAGGGCGAGATCGGCCGGCGCCGTATTCACCGTGACCACGACCGAGCGCGTATTGTTGGCGGCGTTGTCGTCGGTCAGGCTCTGGGTCGCCACCAAGGTGTGGCCACCCAGCGCGGCGCCCGTGGTGCTCCAGTTGAACGTCCGCGTGGCAGTGGCGCCCACCGCGAGCCCGGTAACCGTCTGGGTGCCGATCGTCACGCCGGCCGTCGCGTCGGTCAAGACGACATTGAAGCTGGTGCTGACATTCAGCCCGCCCACGTTCTGGACGGTGACCCCGATGGCAGCCGTGCTCCCATAGGTCACCGATGAGGGCGCGGTCATGCCGCTCACGGCGACGTCGGTCGTCGGAGCGATCACCGTGACCGCGGCCGAGCGCTGGTTATTCGTGGCGTTGGCATCGGTCAGTGTGTGGGTTGCCACCAGGGTGTGCCCACCCAGCGCGGCGGACGTCGCATTCCAGCTGAACGTGCGCGTGGCGGTGGCGCCCACCGCGAGCCCGGTGACCGTCTGGGTGCCGATCGTCACCCCGGCCGTCGCGTCGGTCAAGACGACATCGAAGCTGGTGCTGACATTGAGGCCGCCCACGTTCTGGACGGTGACCCCGATGGCCGCCGTGGTGCCCTGGGTCACCGTAGCGGGCGCGTTCACGCTGGTCACGGCGACATCGGTCGACGGCGGGGGTTGCACGGTGATCGCGATCGCGACGCTGTTGTTCGTCGCGTTGTTGTCGGCCAGCTTCTGCGTCGCGATCAGGATGTGCCCGTTGGTGGCCACCCCGGCGGTGTTCCAGTTGAAGGTGCGCGTCGTGCTGGCGCCCGCCACCAGCCCGGGGATCGTCTGGGTGCCGACCGTCACGCCGCCGGCCGTCCCGTCGGTCAGCACGACGTCGAAATTGGTACTCACATTCTGCCCGCCCACGTTCTGCACGGTGACCACGACGGGGACGGTGTCGCCCTGCGTCACCCGGGCGGGCGCGGTGATGCCCGTCAGGGCGAGATCGGTCGGCTGCGGATTCACCGTGACCACGGCCGAGCGCGTGTTGTTGGCGGCGTTGTCATCCGTCAGGCTGTGGGTCGCTACCAGGGTGTGCCCTCCCAGCGCGGCGGACGTCGTATTCCAGCTGAAGGAGAGCGTTGAGAGGGCGCCCACCGAAAGTCCGGTGACCGTCTGGGTGCCGAGCGTCACGCCGGCCGTCGCGTCGGTCAGGACGACATTGAAGCTGCTACTGACATTCAGCCCGCCCATGTTCTGGACGGTGACTCCGATAGTGGCGGTACTCCCCTGGGTCACCGCGGCGGGCGCGTTCACGGCGGTCACGGCGACATCGGTCACCGGAGGGTTCACCGTGATCGTCGTTGAGCCCTGGTTGTTAGCGGCGTTGGCGTCCGTCAGGTTGTGGGTCGCCACCAGCGTGTGACCGCCCAGGGCCGCGGTCGTCGTATTCCAGTTGAAGGTGCGCGTCGCGGTGGCGCCCACCGCGAGCCCGGTGACCGTCTGGGTGGCGATCGTCACGCCCGCCGTCGCGTCGGTCAGGACGACATCGAAGCTGGTGCTGACATTGAGCCCGCCCACGTTCTGGACGGTGACCCCGATGGCGGCCGTACTCCCCTGGGTCACCGCGGCGGGCGCGTTCACGCCGGTCACGGCGACATCGGTCGACGGAGGGGGTTGCACGGTGATCGCGACCGCGCGGGCGTTGTTGGTCGAGTCGTTGTCGGCCAGCTTCTGCGTCGCGATCAGGATGTGCCCGTTGGTGGCCACCCCGGCGGTGTTCCAGTTGAAGGTGCGCGTCGCGCTGGCGCCCACGGCGAGCCCGGGGAAGGTCTGCGTGCCTACCGTCACGCCGCCCGCCGTCCCGTCGGTCAGCACGACGTCGAAATTGCTACTCACATTCTGCCCGCCCACGTTCTGCACCGTGACCACGACGGGCGCCGTGTCGCCCTGCGTCACCCGGGCGGGCGCGGTGATGCCGGTCAGGGCGAGATCGGTCACCGGAGTGTGGACCGGGATCGTCACCAAGCGCTGGTCGTTGGCGGCCTTGTCGTCGGTGAGAGTCTGGCGTGACGTCGAAGGTGGACACATTCTGGTTGCCGAAGTTCTTCACGGTCACGCGGATGCTGGCGGTGCTGCCCTGCACGGCCGAGCTGGGGCCACTGACGCTCGTCACGGCCAGGTCGGTCAGCGGACCGGGCGGCGGCGGCGCAAAGCCGTCGATCGTGACGCCGAACCGGGTGAGGACGAGATCGATCCGGTTGGCGATGGTCACGGTCGAGCTGCCGGCGAAGAGCAGCGCGACCGGATTGAGGTTCCCGTCGTCGGTCACGATGAGCGAGCCCGAGTCGCCGCCACCGCTGAACGTGCCCGGCGAGATGATCAGTTGGTCCACGTAGCGGGCGGACTTGGTGCAGCTGAATTGCGAAACGGCATAGCAGACCGTGACGGTCGCGTTGACGCCGGTGATTTGGCCGTGCGTGAGGCGTGTGGTGCGGCCGTACTTCTGCACGTTGAGTCCGAGCAGGGCGTTAGGATCATCAAACAGGCCGTCGCCGTTCGCGTCGCCGTAGATGGTCGTGTTCGGCATGCCGTAGGCGTCGTCCGAGGGCGTAGCATTGTCCAGCAGGGACGTGCTCGACAGGGCGATCGCCGCGTCGATGGTGTTGTCCGCGCCCGTGAAGTCGATCGTCTGAAAGTCGGTCAGCGTCGCGATCTGATCGGTGGACGTGCCGCCGTCGAACGGCCCGGGCTGGTACTCAGGATCGCCGATCGTGGCGCCGTTCGAGTTGGCCAGGACGTGGTTGTTGGAGAGGATATACACCCGCCCCACCGCGTCCCGCACGCGCGCGCCGATGGTGCCGGCGGTGATCGCCGGATGCCCCACTGAGAACCCCGGCGGGGCGGGCCGTTGGCGCTGAGTGGGATCGCTGAAGGCCATGAGCCGGCCGGTGACCCGCTGGGTGACGGGGACGCCGTCGAGCGCCACCGGCAAGCCGGCGATACCTGAACGTTCCAGCAGGATCTGCAGGCCGGGCCGCCCGTCCGGCAGGACCGTGACCGCCGTCCCCACCACGCCGGGGATTGCGAGGATCGCGTCCGTGTGGCGCCGCAGGACCGCGATGGCGGCGCCGAGGTCCGGAGCGGCGCGGCGCGCGCTGGGTGGCGGCGGCGCAAGGGGATCGGTGGGGGCGCGATCGGTGCATGCGTACCATACAACGGTGCCGGCACCGATCAGAACGACGATGGCAGCCCGTGTCAACGTGCGGACGACAACCATGACGACTCCCGCGTGAAACCGGACAACGGGCGCGGCAGGATAATGACACCGCCGGACCGACTCGGCAAGGGCCGAGCTCTCTGCAGGGAGTCACAAGTCCCTGGGTCACAAGCATTTGCGCAGGGAAACATGTGTGCAGCTCGTCAATGAGTCCGGCGCGCAGGTATGCCTCCACTCACGGTCTGGGAAGTTCGTGAATGATCGACCATGACACGCCAAACCGGTCCCGCAGCTGGCTGAAGCGAGTCGCGTAGAACGTCTCCTTCATCGGCATATAAACCTCACCGCCGTCAGCAAGCAGGTTGTGGACCCGCTCGGCCTCTTCGGGCGAATCGACAGAAAGGTAGATGTAGACGCTGCGGATCTTCTGGAAGACGGACGGAGGAACATCATTTGCGATCAATACCGTATCGCCAATGTTCATCCGTGCATGAATGATCGCTTTCCCCGCTCCACTGGGCGCGCCTGGTGCCTGGCTCTGATTCATCATCATCGTAATCTTGCCGCCCAGATGCTTTTCATAGAAGCGGAATGCCGCTTCGCAATTCCCGCCGAAGTTCAGCTGCGTATAGAGCTTCATCGCTGCCCTTCCTTGTGTCTTCGTTGGGTCTGATCACAAGACTCAGGTTGTCGGCGCGCCGGCAGCTTCACGCGCTTGTTAGGCGGCCACGCATAAGCCTGAAGAAGCGTGTATGAGTGGGTTCAGCGAGCCTGATAAACGGTGTGCCACTTCTTGAGTGGCGCGCCGAGCAGCGCACCAAGCAGCGCGCCAGCGGCCGTGGAGCCGAGCGTGATGACTGCAGTGCCACCCCCTTCATTGCTGCAGCCGCCATCGCTGCAGAGTGATGCCGACAGCCCTAGTGCAGCGGCCAGCCCTCCTGCGAACCCGACGCCCGCCCCTACGAGCGCGCCGGTCCCGCTCGCGCCGCCCCGTACCTGAATGCGTGTCACGTCGCTGAGGCCTAAGCGCGGCCCCGGCGTGTCGGCGCTGTCGGTTGCCGCCAGGAGGCTGTCGGTCGTCAACGTCGGGGTGCGGATGACGACGTGACCGAAAGTTCCCCGCACGCGCACGCTGTCCTGCGAGCCGACCAAGGCCTGGAGTTCGGTAAAGGTCAGGGAGTCGAGCCCCAGGCCGTTGCGCATCAGGGGCACTTGTGCAACCACGGCTATAGGTGCTAGAAGCGCTGTGGCGAGGAGAAGAACGAGGCGGGTATGCAGGGGATCCGTCCCTATATCTGACACCCCAAGTTTCGCAGCCGCAGTCAAGGGGCCGACAAGGTGGCTGCATGGATGTGCCAAGGGTGGGTGGCCGCCTAACGGATGGCGGTTAAGCTGTGGGCGACTCGTTCCCGGGCGCAAGAGTAGTGGACGAAGTCCGTGCCCCGCCCAGGGGCACAACACTCCGGTTCCCTTAAAGCGATCACCGCCCGCCAGCTGGGTTTTCTCCGAATCAGAGTCCAGAAGTCATCAAACCCGACCACAGTACTATCAGGTGGTTACACCACCCTACGGAACTTGCCCGACAACGGGCACCGGTGTGGGACTGGTTCCCCCAAGGGGCCCCGTGCCGAGCTGACCATTGCCGTTAAAGCCCCAGCAGTACGCGATATGCGCCGTCGATAGACCACAACTGTGATCGCTTCCGCCACTCACGGCGACGAAGGTGAGGGCGCCCGCGACGGCATGGGGTGTCGGGGCAACAGAGGCAGTCGTCCCGTCACCGATTTGGCCGAAGATGTTATCCCCCCAACAGTATCCCAGGCCGCTACCAGTGACACCGCACGTGTGGGACCCAACGGCGCTGCCCAGATTGGCAAAGGAAATTGTTGACTGGACGGCGACAGGCGTCGGATGATCTAGGTTTGTCCCGTCCCCGAGCTCATAGGACCCGTTGGCTCCCCAGCAGTAGGTCGCGGCAGTCGTCGTAAGTGCGCAGGTATGCAGACCGCCCGCTACCAGGCTTGCAAATGTGAAGCCGCCCTTGACCGCGACGGGGCTCCACCGATCCGTGGTGGTGCTGTCTCCGAGCTGGCCTGAGTTGTTGAACCCCCAGCAGTATGCGGAACCCGCCGCCGTCAGGCCGCAGCTGTGAGCTCCACCTGTGCTAATGCTGGCGAAGGTGAGACCACTTGCCACGGGCACCGGCGTTGCCGAGCTTGTCGTCCCTCCGTCGCCGAGCTGCCCCTGGCGATTGTCGCCCCAGCAGTAAGGGGTACCCACCGCTGTTATGCCGCATTTGTGATTTGTGCCGCCGGCGGCAAGCTGTACAAACGGTATCCCTCCCCCGACTACCTTGGGGACCGAGTCACCACCGCCCCAGCAGTAAGCGGTACCGGCGGCAGTCAGGGCGCACGTATGGAAACCTCCGGCACTGAGACCGACAAACCGCAGGCCACCTGCCACGGCGACCGGGGTGCCTCGACTGACAGTATCTCCAGCCCCTAGCTGCCCGACGCCGTTGGCGCCCCAGCAGTACGCCGTACTATCGGCCGCTAGCCCGCACGTGTGATAGCCTCCCGCGCTGACGCTGCGGTAGGTACTGGGGAGCACGAAGACCGTCGCCTGCGCGTGGCCGACGACACTGCCGCCGCGCGCGGTCGCCGTGAAGTTGACGCTGCCGGGCGGCGCCTGCGTCGGCACTGCGTAGTTCCGAGTGACCGACTGTGAGTCGGCTCCCTGAACGATCACGGACTCGGCCACGACGAACGCGCCAGTCGCTTGAATGACGATCACCTGGATGCTGACCTCGCCAGAGGGGACAGCCGTCGCAGTCACGGTCAGGACGCCGCCAGCGGCGACGCTAGGTGGTTTAACTGTCAGCGTCACAGTGATCGCGCCTGCGCCCGGGCTGGTGCTGCTGGTGCAGCCTATTAACCCGGCGGCCGCGAGTATCACGATGCCGGCGCGATGGGCGCTCCGAGTTCTCATGCCAGCCCTCTTTGGTGCGCGTGCCGGAAGCGATCACCGCCCGCCAGCTTCAAGCGCTTGTTAGGCGCCAGTTGGTAGACTACGTGAGGAACATCCAGCGCCACTGCGCTCGCCATTCTTGGATCCCGAAGTCACCCCCGAGCATCCTCAGTCGGGCGCGTGCCAATAGAACGACTCGCGCGCAGAGAACAGAGTCTCACCGCGCGTATTGGTGATCGTGATCAAGGCACTCAGGACCGGCGTGTCGAGGCTGCTCGTGACAAAGCGTGACGTGAACCGGCCATCGATCGTGACCACGCCAACGCGCTCGAGCTCGCAGCGCAGGTGCACCGCATCCTGGCCAATCCGTGCATCTTCACACCCCACTTCCTGCCGTGTCCCGATACGCGAGAACGTGACAAAGGGTTCGGGACGCAGCGTCAGGCGAGTGAAGCGCCGATCGGAGACCGTGAACTGGTAGGTCGGCTCGTAGTACCCCTCGGCCTCTGACTGGAGGGGCCGAGGCGGTGGGCGCTGTGGGGGCGGTGCCGCGTTCGGTTGCTCGGTGACCACAGGCGCTGGCGCCGGGAGGCGCAGAATCACGAACGCCCCGGCGCCCACAAGCGCCAGGAGGATGCCGCCAACGACGATCGTGCGGCGACGTCCAAGTATGATCGCCCACAGGCGTTGTGACATTCCTCGGAGACGTCCCAGGATCGCCTGGAGGTGTTGAACGACCTGTCGGCGTGCAGAGACATCCTCGCTGTGCGCAGTCTCTTGCGTCCGAGCGACGTCCGCCGGCGGCGTAACAGGGCTCGGGCCCGGTGAAAAGTCAGGCGGCGGTCGAACGACTCCCCGCGGCGGCGGGGGCGGAACGACACCGCGAGGAGGAACGAAAGCCCGAGACGGCGGGGCAGCCGGGTGAGGAGCGGCCGCTGGACGAGGCCTGACGAGTCTCACGTACGCAGGTTTCCGGCGGAGCCGGGACCAGCCTGCGAGCAGCAGCGCTGCGCCCAAGGCTCCTGCGGCGTCCGGTACGAGATCCTGCACGCGGCAATGTCCCCGCCCTGTCATGCCCTCGGCGATCTCGACGAGGGCTCCCACGAGCAACGTCGCGAGGAGCGCCCAGATGCCGCGCGCGTCAGACGTCCGGAACTGTGCCCACGACATCCAGTAGAAGCCGGCGAACAGCGCGATGTACGCGTAGTTGTGCAGCAAGGGGACGAGCAGGTGCAGCGTGGGAAGGAGCTGCTCGCACTTCGGGGCGTGGACGCGGAAGTGGGTCTGCGCGGGAAAATAGAGGAGCCCGAGCAGCACGAATGTCAGGTAGGCCCAGCGCTTGCCGCGCAGGGCGATAAGGGCGAGGAGGGCGAGGACGCCCGCACCGATGCGAACGGCTAGAGGTGACATGTGCCGGGACGCGCGCAGCCTGGCTGCGTTGGCCCTAAGCTAAGAGGTCACGGCTGGCAAGCCAACGGTTCGGGCGTCCCTGGGCGCCACGACGGTCAAACGAGTGGTTTGTACCAGGTCTCGAGCTCGGACCGCCACCCCTGACGTTCGTACACCTGCTTGGCGCGCTCGTTATCCTTGAAGACCGCGAGCGTCAACTTCGAGTACCGGTTGGCTCGTGCCCAATCCTCACCCGCCTGCAGTAAGGCCCGGCCGATACCTTGCCCTTCTGCCTCTCGGGCGACTGCCAGAATTGCCACATGGCCGTGCGCTTCATTCGTGAAATAATCACGGCGCGACTCCAACAGGCTGACGCCGACAACGCCGCGCGATGGTTGGTCGGCGACCAGGATTGCGGAGCCACCAACAGGCTGCGACAGCGCGGTCGCGAGCACGGCGCGCTCACGATCCGCAATTTCGCTCGCTGGACGCGTCGTGGGTCCGAAGGCGGGCAGGCGATCTGCGAGCGCGAGGACGGCTGCGTGATCGGGCGCTATCGCGGGGCGAATCGAGACCTGCGACACCCCGAGGTTTCGTCGGCGCATTAGATCGACTGGTACGGAGAGTAGAGCCGCACGTCGAACCCCTCTAGCGCCTTCATCAACTCCGGGCTGGGCGTCCCGTAGATCTCGCCCGAGATCGAGCATGTGTGAAGCAGTGCGGCCATCGTATCTCCGAGATTCGCGCCATGCTCGAGCAGAGCCGCGGCATCGCGGTAGCGCTCATGCACGACACACTCGGAATGGTCGTCGCTGAAGAACCAGTCGTATTGGAGCGTTCCGGAGTCCCTGGTGCGAACTGATTCCATGCACTTGACGGCGAGACGCTTGAATTCCTCAAGCTTGCCATGGTGGATCTTGAGTCTGGCGATGGCATGAAGTTCACTCATCTCATCGCTTCTGCCTCTGGGCCGCCACGGAGGCGATACCGCCTCGGAGGTCACAGAGACGGCGGTCGTTGAAGGAGCATTGCAATTGGCGGCCGCCTTGCCGATGGTCTCGTGACGTTGCAGGCGCCTAACGGGATGCGCTTAAGCTGCGGCGCCGGCACCCGCCGGCGGCACGGTGATCGCGATTGCCACGAAGCCCGTCGGCGCACAAATGCAATTCTTTCCACAACCGGGCGCCGGCAGCTTCAAGCGCTTGTTAGGCGGCAACAAGATACTCACTCTGGACCAGGCCGCTGGCGTAGTGGCGCGTCGCCACGTGCTTAAGAGGGATGTCCCGCGGCACTGCACCGAAGAGCGGAATGCCGCCACCGATGAGCACGGGAACGCGCGTGATGATGAGACGGTGAATGAGCCCGGCCTCAAGAAACCGCCGAATCGTGATCCCGCCATCCACGTAGATATGCCCGATACCCCGAGCTGCAAGCTGCGACACGATGTCGGCGGGAGCCCCCGACATTCGCTCCACCATAGCCCCGGGCGGTGTGGGGGCGAGGGGGCGCGTACTGAGGACGAAAACCGGCTTGTTCCCATAGGGCCAGGAACCAAACGTCAAGACGGTCTCGAACGTCTTGCGGCCGATGACTAACGCATCTACCGTGGCTATGAACTCGTCGTAGCCGTGCGGCTCGCCACCGCCTGCCTCGAGGAAATCGAGATCACCGTTGGCTCGCGCGATGAAGCCGTCGAGGCTAGTGCCAACAAAGACGGATGCTTTCACTGCAGAGTCCTCACGTTGCCGCCTAACGGATCGCGCTTAAGCTGCGGGCGACTCGCCCGCCGGCGCAAGGGTGGTGGACGAAGTCCCGGGCCCGCCAGGGCACGACACAACGGCTTCCTTTAGAACGAGAGCGCCCGCCAGCTTCAAGCGGAGCCTGTGTGAAAACGCCACTTTGACAGAAGTGGCAGCGCGATAAATCACCGA
>WNGQ01006966.1_pt1 | contig 10894 bp, 9 predicted proteins | sample 5407661 | NCBI WGS metagenome assembly WNGQ01 (sample SAMN13153382, study PRJNA577476) | soil metagenome | isolation source: 60 cm soil or saprolite under Garry oak tree replicate 2 | place: USA:California | collected 2016-06-15
GCTCCGCTGTGGCAGCGAGCCAAACACCGCACGTTCCAGCTGGGCCTGAACCATCTCTACGTCTTCGAACGCGCCCCGCATCTGCAAGCCCAGAACCCTTGGCTACCGTCACCCTCCGGCCAGCCGTCAAGGCAACTGAGTAATCCCTGATTTCGTGCCGGCGGCGGCTACCGTGAATGCCGGTCAACAGGTGTCAGCAACCTTCAAGAGCTCGATTCTCGGCGTGCATGATGAGGCTGTCGGCCGATGACGAGGGCGATCCCGCAGACCGCTCCCGTACCTGTCCTGACCAGGCGCACAATTCCGGGGCTCTTAAACTCGCCGCAAATTCGCCAGAAGATAACCAGCGCGACAGAAGATGCCGTTCTGCGCGCCTCCAACGGACCGAACCGGAGGGACAGTTCCAGTACAGAACGGAGGGTCCGCGTGCGTTCTCCCTGACCTCCCTCGTCACTCAGCGTGATGCCGGACTAGGGAGACGGACGCTCCGGGCAGCCGCATCCCCTTGAGCCCCGGCGGCCAGGGCCGCGGCGGTCGGCTCCGCTGCGGCGTACCCAGGTATGGCCGCCTGCCGGGGTCCGGCCCCCTGGATGACCCTGGGCTGGCGCCCATCTCCGGCTCGCGATCCAGATCGAGGACACCGGCGGTATCCGGATCGTCCTGGCCGGGGTTCCCGCCGCTCGCTCTCTGCGTCGTGACCGGCGATCAGCTTCGCCGTCACGATGACGGACCCCGTGTGGCGTGCACCTGCGGACGGAGGTGCCAGCGCCGTGGCAATCCGGAAGACCCTGTCGGCGGCAGAAGCGGACGTTCTCCGCGCCGGTCGAATGCGCATATTTATGCAAGCTGGCCAACCGCTCGCCGGATCGAACCGGGATGGCACGGCCGCTGAGACAGGCGAAGGCCACTTGCTCTCCGCACGTAGCCGCCGTTATCGGTGCGCCGTCGGCAGCCGAAAGCACAGTGGTGCACCCCGCACCGGGATGTCATTCTGTCGCTGCTGTTGTCCGGCAGCGGCTGCCGAGCCAGCCGATGCTCTATGGGCTGCACGCGGCGAGAGCGAGGGGTAGCCCTGATGTCAGGATGCCGGTCGCGTGCGACGATTTGCTGGTGAGGCCGACGGTGGTGATCGTGGATGATCATGCTGGCTTCCGGTCTTCGGCCAGGGCGCTGCTGGAGGCCGAGGGGTTTGATGTCGTGGGCGAGGCTGTGGACGGGATGTCGGCGCTTACCGTGATAGGCCAGCTTCATCCGCGTGTCGTGCTCCTCGACGTCCAGTTGCCCGACATCGACGGGTTCGAGGTTGCCGAACGGCTGGCAGGGGCAGGCGACCCGCCGGCAGTGGTGCTCGTGTCGACCCGGGGCGCCTCCGCTTACCGGCGGCGGCTTGCCCGCAGCCCGGCCCGCGGGTTCATCGCCAAGAGCGAGCTGTCGGGAAATGCGCTTGCTGCGCTGGTGGCGTGAGGCCACCAGCGGCTCTGCTCCGCGCCTCCGGAAAGCCGCGTGGCTGGCCGGGCTGGTCCTCGGCCTCGCGGCGGAGGGGCTGGCCCGTCCGGGGCAGGGCCTGGCCGCGGCCGGGGCCGACCTGGCCGTGGGGTGGGCGCTGATCGGCTGCGGGCTGGTGGGCTGGTCGCGGCGGCCGCAGAGCCGGGTTGGCCCGCTGCTGGCGCTCACGGGATTCGCCTGGTTCGCTGGCACGCTGGCCGGCTCGCGGATCGGGGCTGTTGCCACGCTCGGCGCGGCGCTGCTTTTCGTCCACCGTGGCCCGCTATGCCATGTGATTATCGGTTATCCGCGCGGGCGGGCTCCGGACCGGTTGAGCATGGTCGTAGTGGCTGCGGCCTACGTGTACGGGGCGGCCGTCCCCCTCGCCCGGAGCGACGTGGTGACGATGGTTGCCGCTTTCCTTGTCCTGGCCGCGACGATCCGGGGGTATGCGCTGGCAGCAGGCCCGGGCCGCCGTGCCAGGGTGACGGCGATCGCCGCGGCAGCCGCCTTGGCGGTTCCGCTTGCGGGCGGGAGCGCGGCGCGCCTGATGGGGGCGGGACCCGCTGTGGAACAGGTGGTGCCGTGGGGATATGAGGCGGTGCTGGTCCTGATCGCGGCTGGCTTGTTGGCGGACATGCTGCGTGGCCGGTGGGTCCAGGCGGTTGTCGCGAGGCTGGTTGTCGATCTCGGCGAGGGCTCTGGGACCGGGACGCTGCAGGCCCGGCTGGGGCATGCTCTGGGCGACCGGTCGCTGGCGATCGCGTACTGGCTTCCGGAAACGGGCGGTTATGTCGACGAGAGCGGGAACCCCGTGGTGCTCCCCGGTGCCGGGTCGGGGAAGGGGGTTACCGTGATCGAGCAGCGGGGTGAGAGGATCGCGGCGCTTGTCCACGACGCCGCGGTGCTGGATGATCCCGGCCTCATCGACGCGGTGGCGGCGGCGGCCAGGATGGCCCTTGCGAACGTGCGGCTGCGGGCGGAGGTGCGGCGCCAGGTCGCGGAGCTGGACGCTTCGCGGCGCCGGATCCTCCAGGCGCGTGATGCCCAGCGCCGCCGCCTGCAGCAAGAGCTGCGGGCGGGTGCCGGGCAGCGCTTGACGGAGGTCGAGGAGCTGCTGGACCTCGGCCTGGGCAGCGCTCGCGCTGCCGGGGACCGGGCGGTGACCGCGGGGCTGGAGGATGCCAGGCGAGAGCTCGATGCGGCGCACACTGAGCTGCAGGAGCTGGCCGCGGGGATCCATCCGGCGGTGCTGACCGAGCGAGGGCTCGGTTCTGCGTTGTCTTGCCTTGCCGGGCGGTCCCCGGTGCCTGTCCGGCTCGCCGTTCCCCCGCAGCGCCTGCCCGCCATCATCGAGACGGCGGTCTACTTCCTCTGCTCGGAGGCTCTGACCAACGTCGGGAAGTACGCTCACGCGTCACGCATCGACGTGACGGTCAGGGCGGATGCAGATCTGGTTACCGTCCTGATCGCCGACGACGGCGTCGGAGGGGCCGACCCGTCGGCCGGATCCGGCCTCAGGGGAGTGGCGGACCGGGTCGAGGCGCTCGGCGGCCGGTTCCTGGTGGACAGCCCGGCGGGAAGGGGTACGCGGCTGCTGGCGGAGATCCCGGCTGCCGTCCGGCACTGAAGAAGGCCCCGGCGGCTGTGCCGGGGCCTTCCGACGTCGGGTGCTGCTACGCGGAGACCCGCTGCCAGGGCTTTACCACATAGCCGGTCGGCTCGCATTCCCCCGAAGACACGCTCGGAGTGCAGCCGGGCGCCTGACCCTCCAGCTTCTTGAACACAAGAGTCTGCCGGTACACACTCCACTTGTACTTCCAGACCTCCTGCGCCTGGTAGAAGGTGATCGTGTCGCCGCGCACGGCGTACGTGCCGGTCGATTGCGCCCCTGGCCTGGTACCAGCCTTCGTCTCCGAGACGTCACCCCGGTAGAACGTCAAGGTGAAGCTGCCGTAGTTGTCTTGGGTTACCTCGCCCCGGTCGGGGTGGGCGGCGACCAACTCGTCCCTGGTGTAGGTGACCTGCCACACCCCGTCCAGCGGCGTGACCTGAGTGGTCTTGGTTCCCGCTCCCGGCGGGCGGTTGCCTGCGGGCAAGCGGGGTGCCGGGCCGGTGCAGCCGCCGGGGATCACCAGCGCGCGCCCAGGCGGGGCGTGTTGCTTGAGCCGGCTGATCTCGGCGATGAACTGCCTGGTTTGCGGGTCCTGCTCCACTTGCGCATACACCGGAGCGAAGGCGCTGCGCAGGGCCGCTATGCCGGCATTGGAGGCGTTCGCGAAGCGGCTGCCGTCAGCGCACAGGCCGGGCGGGAGGCCCGCATCACCGTCTGTGAGCCCGGTGGACCGGGCCGCCGTGTCCCGGACCGCCTCGGTGAGCCAGGCGCGCTGCTGGGATGTGAGCCTGGCGAGCCGGCCGGGATTGGCGATGACGGCAAGCGTCTGGGGCCACAAGTTGACGTTTGCTGTCACGTATCGAGCCCGGCTCCAAAAATCCTCCTTTAGACCGTAGTAGAGGAGGTTCGCCTCGAAGCCCTCGACCGTGCGGCTGGCCAGCCCTTGGTCCAGCGGGACCGCGACCACATTGCTCGGCGTGGCCCCGAGCGCCCGGATCGCCTCGGATGACTCCCTCGAACGGAAGGCCGCGAAGGTGATGCCGCGCCAGTCTGCCGGGCCGAGCAGGGGCTTGCGGACCGCGATCGGCTTGCGCAGCCCGTCGGCGAGGACGCCGAGGCCCTTCACGCCCACCTTGTCCAGCGCCGGCATCATCTGCGCGGGGATGCCGCTGTCGATGACGGCCTGCTCCAGCGGATAGCTGTCGATCAGCATCGGGGCGGTGAGCGCCTGGAAGCTGTCGACACCCAGGGTGTCGAAGACCCGGGTGCCGGTGACACCGAGATCGTACCTGCCTGCGGCGACGCCGCGGACGATCTGCTGTTCGCCGTCCGGCACGTTTTCGCCGACGTGGTAGACCATGTCGATCTGGACGTTTCCTGCGGATAGCTTCGCCACCCGGTTGACGAGGTACGGGTCGATCTGGGGCATGAACCCGGATATCCCGTGCCTCGTGGCCATCCGCAGCACAACCGGCGTGCCGGGGCCCCCGGCCTTACTGCCTGCCAGCGAACCGCACCCGGCGAGGGCCAGGGCCACCAGGACCGTGACACCGGCTCGGCGAACGCGACGTCTTTTTCTCATGCCAGGCTCCTTCCCAGTCGGGTGTAGCCTCGCCGGTTACCGCCTGCCAGCGCATCGGGGCATGCCCTCATTGTGCACCCGGGGGATCAGGGGTAGCCCCCGGCTGGGAATCGGGGCCGCCTGGTGCCAGGATTCGCTCATGGGCCTGGCAGTTTCTGGTTTCGGCCGACTCGCCCGCGCGGTTGTGGCTGGGGTGTGGCCTGCCGCGTTCGGCTTCGGGCTGCTGTCGCTCCTCATCGCCCGGTCGCATCCTGGAGCGACGTTCGGCGGGACCTCATGGACGGCGGGCCTTGCCGAACTGGCTGCGGGATGGGCGGTGATCGGCGCAGGTTGCTATGTCTGGCGGCGGGGGAAGCGGTCCGGGCTGAGTTTGGCCGCCGCCGGGGTGGCCTGGTTCTTCCCCGAATGGGACAACCCCGGGGCCGGGGCGGCGGTGTTCACTTTCGGCCTGGTCAGTTACGCCCTGGCGCCTGCCGTGGTGGCTCACGCGGTCATGGCCTACCCGTCCGGCCGGCTGTCGTCCCCGCTGGAACGCGTGGCCCTCGCCGTCGCGTATGCGGACGCGGCGCTCGTTCTCGCGTTGTTCCCGGCGCTGTTCTTCAGCCCGCCGGAGCAAGGGTGCAGCCTGTGCCCGCCGAACCTGCTGCTCGCCGATGGCCAGCCGGGCCTGTTCGCGGCGCTGAACCGGTGGGGCATCCGGCTGGGCCTGGTATGGACGATAACTGTCGCCGCGCTGTGCGTATGGCGGCTTGCGCGGCCGGGCGCCCCGCTGCGCCGGGCGGCCGCCCCAGTCATCGTCAGCGGGACCGCGTACCTGCTGCTGGCCTGGTCCGACTTCGCCCACAGCCTGTCGCGCGGCCTGCTCGGCGCCGACCGGTTCGAGTACCGCCTGTGGCTCGCCCAGGCGGCTGCGCTGTGCGCGATCGGCCTGGGCGTGGCATGGTCGTGGCTGCTGGGGCGGCGGGCCCGTTCCGCGATGGCCGCGCTGACGGTCGAGCTGGGTCAATCGCCTCCCCCCGGAGGGTTGCGCGAAGTGCTGGCACGGTCCCTCGGCGATCCGGACCTTGAAGTGGCCTATCCGCTAGGCGATCCCGGGCGGCTGGTCGATGCCACCGGGAACGCTGTGGATCCGGCAAGACGGGAGGGCGGTGCCCTGACCCCGCTCACCCGCCAGGGGCAGACGGTGGCGCTGCTCTCCCACCGCCGGGGGCTGCTGGACGATCCTGCCGTCGTCAATGAGGTCATCGCCGTCACACGGCTGGCCGTGGACAACGAGCGGCTCCAGGCAGAAGTGCTCGCCCGGCTGCAAGAGCTGCGGGCCTCCCGGGCCCGCATCGTCGCCACCGGCGATGCCGAGCGGCGGCGGCTCGAGCGTGACCTGCACGACGGTGCCCAGCAGCGCCTCGTCGGCCTCTCGCTCGCGCTACGCCTGGCGCGCGCCCAGCCCGGCGCACGTGCCGACCCGAACCTCCGGGCATTGCTCGACCGGGCAGATGAGCGACTCCGGGCCGCCATCGCCGAGCTTCGCGAGCTGGCCCACGGGATCTATCCGGCGGTCCTGACCGATGAAGGGCTGGCCGCGGCCGTGGAGGCACTGGCAGAGCACGCCTCCGTTCCCATCGCGATCATTCACATGCCGCAGGAGCGGCTCCCGGGCCCGGTGGAGGCCGCCGCCTATTTTTTCATCGCAGAAACCACCGGCTACATGGCTACGCTGGCCGCAGCCAGAGGCGTGACACTTGATGCCAGGCACCACGGGAACCGGCTCGTGGTGGAAGTCGCCGAGGACGCAGCGGGCAAGCCCGAGCACCAGCTGGAAGCCAGGCTCACCGACCTGGCCGACCGGGTCGGCGCGCTGAACGGCCAGCTCCAAGTCCGGCACATCGCGAACGGAAAGATCACCATACGAGCGGAGATGCCATGCGGGTCGTGATCGCCGACGACGCCATGCTAATCCGGGAAGGCACAGCCCGCCTCCTCGAAGACGCCGGCGTGGACGTTGCCGGCAAAGCCGGCGACGCCCAGAAGCTCCTCCGGATCGTGGCCACCGAACATCCCGACGTGGCGATCGTCGACATCAAGATGCCGCCCACCCACACCGACGAGGGCCTGGTCGCGGCGGAACAGATCCGCAGCGCCCACCCTGACGTCGGGGTGCTGGTCCTGTCCCAGTACCTGGAGTCGCGGTACGCCACCCGGCTGCTTGAGGATCATCCGGAAGGGCGCGGCTACCTGCTCAAGGAACGGGTGTCAGACATCGGCGTCCTCAAAGACGCCATCCAGCGCATCGCCGAAGGGGAATGCGTGCTCGACCCCACCATCGTGGCCCGCCTGATCAAACGACGGCGCCAGCAGGGACCTCTCGATGAGCTGACCGACCGCGAACGCGAGGTGCTTGCCCTCGTCGCCGAGGGCCGCTCCAACCATGGCATCGCCGAGATCCTGGTGCTGAGCCCCAAGACCGTCGAGGCCCACGTCGGACGGATCATGACCAAGCTCGGCCTGGACGACACCCCCAACTATCACCGCCGCGTCCTGGCCGTGCTGGCCTTCCTCCGCTCCTGAGCCGTAAGGGTTCCCCCGGGGCCCTGGCCGCGCATTTGCGGGATAGCCCCACACCAAGACGCGGGCTTGCCCGCTATCTCGTGCCCCTTCGTTTCTCTAGCGTCGGTGTCTGGCTAGAGATGAGCTGCGCTGCCAGCAGCGCGTTCAAAGGGAGAATCCGATGCGGAAACTTGCCGCACTGGGCACTGGATTGGCCTCCCCTGTCCATTGCCTACGCCTCGATTGCTGCCGCCTCGCCGGCGATGGCGAGCACCACTGTGCCGGTGAGCATGACCTTCGACGAGCCGGTACTTCAGGACATCACCAGCGGCTGCCCGACCCTTGGCCTGCCGAACGGCGGGTTCTGGGGGAATGGTGTTGTCGTTCCCTATGGTCACGCGACCGAAATGATCGCGTTCGGCGCGGGCTGCGGCGCATGAACAAGACGATCCCGCTACCCGTGCTGCCCGGCGCGGGCCCCGGCACAAGCAAGGCAGAGATTGCTTCGCAGAACCTGGACAGGCAGGCCGACGCGCTGACGCGTTGACCACGGGAAAGGAGAACGGCATGTCCAACATCGCTGGCAACCCGATCAACCGGCAAAGACTGGCTAGGCCGCCGACGCCGCGCTTCGCGCCAAGATGGCCGTCCGGCCCTGGCCGTCGCCTCACAATGCCTGCGGCGTTCTTGCTGATGGTCGCGCTGGCCGCATGCCAAGGCGGCGGAGCAGGGTCAGCCTCCCCGGCCGCCAGCCGATCGGCGTCGCCCGCTCATACGGCCGTCCGCACCCTGGCCGCGGGCTGCACCCACGCCAACCCTTGCCAGAACATCACCGCGGGCGCGTACCGGCTCGGCCCAGGAACGCTGCTGCCCGGACTGGAGCTGACCTTGCCCGCAAGGTGGTCGAGCACCGGGACCATTCCCACCGAGCTCAACCTCGTGCCGCCTGGGCAGCCCGATGACGCGCTGAAGTTCTGGCTGGACATGGTCGCCGTCAAGAGCACTGGCCCCGGCCACGGGACAACGATCCTGAAGAACGTGGGCACAACACCCAGTGCGCTGATCGCATGGCTCACCGGCGATCCGGACTTCCGCATCGTGTCCAAGCCCGCGCCGGCCACCATCGGCCAGGACATCACAATGAACTCCCTCGTCGTTGGCGTCTCCGGTTCCGCGAACTACGGCGACCCAGGCTGCCCCTCCAACCCCCGATGCGCCGACCTGTTCACCAACCGCCATTGGCGCCCCGGCGGGTACGGCATCGGCGGCGATGAGGAGGTACGCCTCTACCTCGGCACGATCAAGACCAACGGGAATCCCCACACCTTCTTCGTCGCCCTCGACGCCGCTGACCATGCTGACCTGCTGCGCCTGGAAAACGCCGCGAAACCCATCATCGGCAGCGTGCGCTTGCCGTCCGGCGTCGCCGGCGGCTGACTGAACCACCCCAGGAGTTCCCCGGAGGCTCCGGGCTCGCCCGGGGCGATTCGATCCGATCCGGTCAACCCAGCCGAACGCCGCCGCGTCGCACCGACGTTGCCGCCCGCATCCCCAGCAACTCCCGCGCACCGGGCCTGCAACCCCGCGGTGCCGCCGCGCCCGGCCATCCCGGCAAGCCCAAGGCGGCATCCTTGCCGCAGTAGCCGGCCTGTGCCCGCAGCCCCTGGCCGTAGCACCCTGAAATTCGCGCGCCGTTGACACGAACGGGCCAATGACCGTCTCCGCCAATCCGGACATATGCGCGTCAAGCTCACCGGCCCGCGTGCTCACCCCGGGACCGGCTCCAACTCCCCCGGGCATGCTTCCGCCCGCTCATCGTGAACGGACCCCTGACCCGCGCCCTCACGCGGAACTGGATAATCCGCGCGCCGCCATCCCAGCCCCAGCCCACGCAACCACCCGCACGGAATTCGGCAAGCACGCTCCCGGTATGAACGACAAGGCTGAATTGACGACCGCCGCCACCATTAGCGGCTAACGGAACAGTGCAAAAGTATACGGGCACGCAACGCTCGCTATTCGGCAGATCCGGACGTCGATCGGCGATCGGACCAAGGGCGAGCCGGACACAGATCATCCGGTTCGGCGTGGTGTCAGGCCGCCGCCTTGGCGGTCAGGTTGCCGATCATGTCGGCGGCACTTGCGCGCTGGCGGCGACCAGCGCTGTGACTCCGTTCCTGGCTCGACGCCGCGCGGAGCGACGATTACGCGCTGACCGCCGATGATGAGGTTTTGCCGCTGCTGCCCCGGATTCCGGCCGGGCCGCTGTCGCGCCAGCTGGGGGCGCGGCCTCGCTCAACCTGGAGATACTGGGGGGAGAGGACTCGTGATCGGTAGCCTTCGCCGGGGGGCCCACCACCGCCGCTGGAGCATCCCGGGTTTCATGCACACCTGGTTTTGTGTGACCCAGCTTTGCCAGGTGGCTCTGCTGTGACGAGGTTACCGGGCCTGGAGCCCGGACCTGGATTTGTGTAATTTCGCCACTTCTTCTGATTATCGAACACCAGTCCAATCTTGTTCCCTGGCGTCCGGGTATTCCACGGACGCCCGCCACGGCCGGGTTACCGCGCGCCGTGCGCCTGGCTGGGGCAGGCCCTGGGCCTGACCGCTCTTCCTGCCTCCAGGGGCCGCCGAGGTCTCCGGGGTCCAGGGCAGCCCGCCAGGGCTGTCGCGCGCAGCGCGATGCGCAGCACCCTGGAGGCCGGAGGAGCGGCCCCGTAGCCTGCGCGGCGCGCTGGGAGATGAGCGGCGGCGAAGCCGCCTCCTTCCTTGTTTCACCGGACCCGCGTAGCGGGCCCCCGGCCGCGCTCATGCGGCATCCCTTGCCTGCTCGTAGTACCCGGCCTCGGCTTCGGCCGGGGGCCTGCGGCCCAGCCGGTGCATGAGCCGGGCGGTGTTGTACCAGTGCACCCAGGCACTGGTGATCTCCTCCAGGTCAGCCAGCGACCGGACCGGGCCGTGGCGGAATGGTGACCCGGCCCGGGTGCACTCGGTCTTGTACAGCCCGATCGTCGTCTCCGCCAGCGCGTTGTCCAGGGCGTCCCCGACGGTGCCGACCGAGGGCGTCAGCCCGGCCAGCAGCAGGGTCTGGGCGAACCGGACCGAGGTGTACTGCGAGCCCGCATCGGAGTGGTGGATGGCCCGGCCGCTGATCGGGTGGCCCTGCCGTGCCCGCCGGCCTGCGGCCTGCCGGATCGCCTTCTCCACGAACGCGGTCTCCTTGGACAGCGAGCATTCCCGCCCGGCGATCAGCCCCGCGAACGCGTCGATGACGAACGCGGCGTATCCGAAGCCCCCGCCGTCCAGCGGCACATAGGTGAAGTCGGCCACGTGCAGCTGCCCGGGCCGCTGCGCGGTGAAGTCGCGCCTGACCAGGTCCGGGGCGCGGCTGTGCCCTGGATCAGGAACGGTCGTGCGCACGGTCCGGCCGCGGGTGACGCCCCGCCAGCCGTTGGCGCGCATCAGCCGCTCCACGGCGCACCGGGCCACCGTGATGCCCTGCCGGTTCAGGTGCTCCCACATCTTCAGGCTGCCGTACAGGCACTCCGGCGGCCGGCGGCCGTTCTCGTCCAGCTCGCAGATCCCGGCCGGGATCTCGGTCAGCGCCGCGTCAGCCAGGGACCGCCGCGACGGCGGCCGGGACCGGCGCGCCCAGTACGTCCTCGGGG
>WNGQ01040472.1_pt1 | contig 10893 bp, 10 predicted proteins | sample 5407661 | NCBI WGS metagenome assembly WNGQ01 (sample SAMN13153382, study PRJNA577476) | soil metagenome | isolation source: 60 cm soil or saprolite under Garry oak tree replicate 2 | place: USA:California | collected 2016-06-15
ACCGTCCCGGCCAAAGCAGAACGCGTCCGCGAGCGCATCCAGGGTTCGCGCCTGGTAACCATCCCCGGCGCGGGCCACACCTCGACTGTCGAGGAACCGGCAGCCGTCAACGCCGCCATCAACGAATTTCTCATCGGCTTGTGACGCGTTCTATAGGGAGCGAACACCTTTCCTACCATGAATTTTTCGCGAGAGACATTCAGAGACGTCGACCCTCTTTGCCGCGCATGTGTGCAGAAGGAAGATTTGATCTCATTCGCACAGGACGCGCTCGCGTTGGTAGGAGGAAGACTCTTCGAGGGTTATTCAACATTACATTAATAGCACCACCCGCTTTGCCCGCATCACCCCTCGCTTACTCTTCTTCCCTTCAACCACAATCCCATCCCCTTCTCGCAATCCCTCCACAGCCTCCAGGTCAACGTTCTCGCCTGTAGCCTTGAGAATGCTGGTTTTACCATCCACGCGCACCGCCACAAGCCTGCTCTCGCCCGTGCTCCGCTTGAGCGTCATGCCCGCAATAATATAAGCGTCCTTCTTTTCCAGGTTTGCTACCACTCCCACCACCTTCACCTCGCGCCCGCCCGCCACGAGCGCCGCCTCAGCATCTTGAAGTCCTTCCCGTACCTTCGGGAAATCCTCCTGCTTGCGCCCATTCCCTGTATCCTCCTGCTGTCCCGCCCCGGCGCCCGCCTGCTCTGTCACATGTTGATCGCGCTTCTTTCGCGCCGATTCCTCGAACAACGCCATATCGTATGTGCGTGGGATCGCCACGCGCATGGCGCAGCGCAAAGTATCAAACCGGTAGTTGACCATCACGTGCTCATCGTCGCCCGCCTGCTGCAGCGCTTCCCAATCTGGCGTTCGCAGGTAATCCTTGAGTCTCACAGCGCTGCCGTCCAGCTGCATCTGCACGGAAGCGGGAATGCGCAGGAAGAGCTGAATCCCACGGAATAATCTGGCCGTACTATCATTGGGCTTGTGCAGTACCGCCAGCGAGGTAATCTGCTGCAGCGTTGCGAGCGGACTGCCCGCCGTGATCACACACACGTCCAGCATCCCATCATCAATATAGGCATTGGGAGTAATATCCACCCTGTCGGCATAGCGGCGCGTATTCGACACTACCACTTCTAAAGCCTCGCCCTGCCACGATGCGCCAGGATGACCGCTATCGCTAATCATATGTATCTCTGCCGGAAAGGCATGCTGGTCTTGCAACTTCTGCGCCGCCGCAACCCCGAACGCCAGCCGGCCAACCTGGTATTTGAGAGGCCTGGGAGTGCTGCCTATTACCGAGGCGTCGAACCCCAGCCCGCTCGTCAACAAAAAGTGATGTTTGGCCCACGGTGTCGCCTGCACCTTCCTGTTGCGACCATTCTTGCCATTTGCCTGCTGCCCTCCATTCTGTGCCGCGTCGGGGAACGTCAGCCCTTCAACCTCCACGCGCCCGATATCGACCTTGTGCATCTCACTATCGATGAGCGCCAGCGCAGCCTTCACCGGATCGGTTGGCACGCAAATCTCGCTTGCCCATTGATTGGCCGTCCCTCCGGGAATAACGCCTACAATACTTCGCTGCCCATTCGCGTTCATCACTCCGTTGATCACCTGGCACAGCGTCCCATCGCCCCCGTAGGCTATCACTACATCGTAACCCTTCTCGGCCGCCCTGGCCGCCAGCTCCATCGCATGCCTGCCGTACTCTTTAACGCCCAGCGTCGTCTTCCAACCTGCCGCTGCCAGCACAGCAATGACATCCGTAATCTTTGCCAGATTCTGCCCGGCTCTGGGATTCACCACCAGGTAAGCCTTTTTGCAACGCATAACCCTGCTCCTGTCTACTTGATCTATTCTCAATATACATAAATACACAACAGGCAGGAAAAACGTTTCAATCTCCCCTGTTTCCATATTTTTCCCACCGGATGAGAATATCAGAGTGTGCTACGCTATCGAAAGGTATTTTGTCACGATCAACCAGGAGGATAGACTACATGGCTCAAACAGCCCCGGACACCACAACCGAGCAGGCCTGGCATAAGAAATACGCCGTCGAACTGAACCACTTAGTATGGACCCTGCTCGGAAAAGCAAATAGAACCCTCGAAGAAAATGCCACTATGCTGCACACGGCTCATGCGTCGCATGTGCACTGGGAAGCAACCGGCACAGCAGTCAGCACCAGGGGAGAATGGTTGATTTCCCACGTCTACGCCGTCCTCAATCGGCCGGAAGCGGCGCTTTACCATGCCCAACGCTGCCTGGACCTTTGCCAGGAGTCCAACGTCAAAGATTTCGACATTGCTTATGGCTACGAGGCCATGGCGCGGGCCTACGCGCTCCTGGGACAGCGGGAGGATTATGAAAGGCATCTCGCGCTGTCCCAGGAGGCAGGCGAGCGCATTCAAGACCCAGAAGATCGAGAGATCTTCTTCAGTGATTTTACCGGTGGTCCCTGGTACAGCTTGCACTAGCAGCGATACAAACCTGTAATCTCACAAAAAACTTCGCCACCTGGTTCTTTAGAGATAAAAACGTTCGCGAAAATCCTTGGGACCTCAGGTTGTTGGTGCTGATTCTTCGCCCAGAGCTTGCTCGTCTCCCAACTTTAACATGGTGAGGGCGGCGGGCACACTGCCAACGAAAACCAGCACATAGCCGAGGACCTGTAGCAGACCCAGACCTGTCCCGTAGGCGAGAGGTCCCATCAAGAGAGGGCTCACGATGAGGAGCCAGGCGGCCCACAGGGGAATCACTCGTGCTCGTGCCAACGCGATTCCCAGCAGCACATAGCCGAGCAGATGGCCGATCACCCAGCCGCCATGCATGACGAAAACACCCCAGTTTGCGACATATGCTTTCCCCAGCATTGGGAGCTGCGTGTCAAAACCTAACTGCGCCAGGCTGTTGATCCAGAAGGTCTCGCCTGCGAAGAGGCTCCAGACGACACTTCCTACGAACCCACAAGCGATCCCGATGGTGGCAAGCCAGGGAGAGCGCTTCATCGCCAGGCGACCCAGATAAATGTAACTCAAAGGATAGATATATGCCGCGAGGACGGTTACGACAAAGAAGAGCTGAAGCAGCAGAGGATTGGCCGCCCGAAAAGCAACTAACGTTGCACTGGTACCCACCGGACAAGCCGGGTTCCCATATTCGGGACAGAGGCCGAACCACAAGGAGACGGTCAGCGGTGCCAGGAGTTCGATAAGCTCATGTTAATAGACCTCCTTCCAACTTGGAGGATGAAACATTCTTGTTCATGCCCCCAGGTGTTGCCGCATAAATTTCACACTATGCTTCATAGCTAGCCGCGATTCAGGGATAAAATCGGAGCCGGCGGAAAAGGCATGAAACATCCCAGGCCAGATCTCCAGCTTCACCTCTACTCCAGCGGCTTTTAGTCGATCCGCCATGCGCGTCGAATCGCTGAGCAAGACTTCCTGGGTCCCCACCTGCAGCAGAGTCGGTGGCATCCCGTGCACATCGGCATAGAGCGGGGAGACCAGCGGGTTGCGTGGGTCCGTTGCCCCATGATTGGTATAGAGCGCGTATGCATCCTGTGGCAAGCCCGCTCCCAGAATGGGGTCTACGAAGGCTTTCGTCTGGAACGTCTCACCCGTCATGGCCATGTCTGTCGCTGGCGAGATCGCTACCAGTACAGCCGGTAATGCATCACCACTCTCTCGTACCGAAAGTGTCGTCGCCAGCGCCAGATTCCCCCCAGCAGATTCTCCCGCAATCGCGATCTGTGATGCCGCAACGCCCTGACTGAGCAGCCAGCGATACGCCGTCACACAATCATTGAGGCCAGCGGGGAAGGGATGTTCGGGGGTCAAACGGTAGTCTGGTAAGAGTCCGCTCGCGCCGAGCGCCTGCGAAAGCTTCGCGACAAAGTAGCGATGGCTATCAGTGATTCCTTGTGACCAGCCTCCCCCATGTGTATAGAAGATCCATCGGCGGCTTCCAGCCCCAGGCGCGACAATGCGTTCTGCAGGGACCCCTCCCGCATCCACTTTCTCCAGCGTCACGCCCGGCGGCAGCGGCATTGGCGATGATGGCAGGTTACTCTTCTGCTGCGCTATCGTATGGATGGGATTCAAGATCCTGAGGTAGACCCATGCAATTAGATAAAACACCGTCCCCAAGAAACTCGGCTCCGCAGGAATGTCATCACCCGCGAGATCTGGTTGATTGGCAATCGTCAGTGCGGTACGCGCCCCCACAAAAGCAGCACCAGCGAGACCTACACCCAGGCCCGCGGCAACTTTCAAAAAGCGGCGGCGCATCACCCGTACCCGATTTTCCTTTGCATTCCCTGCCTGTGGTGTTGACGGCGCTGCCATCGTGGGCTGAATAAGCAAACGGAAACCGAAGAGCAGGAGCCAGAACAGCCAGAGGGACTCGCCAAGCACTGCGAGGATATTCACGATCCCAGCAGTCCCGTAGAAGCCAGACGCAATCGGCAAGATCGCATTGAGTCCCCAGACCAGCGACCGCAGCAAAACCAGAAGAAGACCAGGCACACCAAGTACCCCGAGCGCTCGGAACTGCCTGGCCAGAGTCATTGTCCAGAACAGTAACAGGAGTGGCGTGGCGACCTCAGCGAGCACAAAGAGGATTGTAGCAAGAACTTGCGCCACATTCGTAAGAGCGCTGGCCCAGAGTGGCACCAGTGTGAGTCCCATCAGGGCACCGACTGCCCAGCATATTCCAGAGGCGCCTCCGAGTGAAATGACGAAGAGCAGGATCCCACACAGCAGCAGCCCCATAAAGCCTAGCAAGGCGGCGGTCTCCCCTTGCGCAAGAAGTGATTTTGCAAAAGATGCCTTGTCGAGAAGGATTTCTGGATAGTTCAGCATCGCGTGTAAGGTATAGCTTACGATGGTGAACAGGAGAGCCAGGATCAGCACCATGATCCCGACTCTGCGCAGAGAGATTGAGCGCATCCAGCCAGGAACGCCACGTCCTTGAAGACTCCTGGATGAGCGAGAGGTGGATAAAGTCGTCATGATATGTTCCTCCCTAACAGATTGGTCCGGTTCTCATCAGTGCGAATCGGGAGCTTCTCTTCTTGTCATGGATACGTCTCCCTATGCTGCTTCAAGCGGGAGAGAATACGTTCACGCAGGGCCTGCCCCCATGCCAGTTCAAGCTGCCATTGCTCGGTCTTGAGCCGCATAAGCGCCATGGCCCCTTCCCGTAAAGCAGCACTCATATGTTTTTGTTTGAGGGGATTGCCGGCCACGTCCTGTGCATCCGTTTGCTTGGAGCGCAGAATCTGCCTGCAGTGGGCCAGGTAGTGCTCCACCAGGAAGAGCTGGCTCTCAAGCGCTAAAAACTCCAGGTGCAGCGCCTTGATATGAAAGAGCCTGCGATACGTGCCTGGATGAGACGAGGTATCCAGCATGAGCTCCAGGAAGCGCTCGCGTCCGGCCGTGGTAATCGCAAAGACGCGCGAAGGGCGGTCCCCAGGAAAGGGTGCCGTTCCCGGGTCGGCAGGGCTAATCAGCGCCTGCTTCTCAAAGAAGAGAAATCACTTTATTAAAGCGGCTTTTTTAAAGCTATTCCTTGGAGAAATATACCCGAGAGGACGACGCTTGTCAAGAGACTTATCCGGTGGAGCAGGGCAATCGCATCTAAATTTGGAGGAGGTGATAGAATACGAGCTAAAAACAGGAGACGATGGGATGGAAGAAAGAGAACTGCGAGACCTGGAAACGATTTTTGCTCAGGTAGAGGACCCACGTATCGAACGAACCAAGCAGCATCGATTGCGCGATATCATCATCATAGCGATTTGTGGGGTGATCTGTGGAGCGGACGGATGGGTAGGGATCGAAGAATTTGGGAAAGCGAAGGAAGCCTGGCTCACCGATCTGCTGAAGCTGCCCAACGGGATTCCCTCCCATGACACCTTTGGACGAGTCTTTGCCCTGATGGATCCCAAACAGTTTGAAGCGAGTTTTCTGCACTGGGTGCAGGCAATCAGCCCCAGCATCAAAGGGGTCATCGCCATCGATGGGAAGACGAGCCGACGCACCCATGATCAGCAAGCTGGCAAGAAGGCACTGCATTTGGTGAGTGCGTGGGCCGCAGAAAACCGCCTGGTGTTGGCGCAACTGGCGACGCAGGAGAAGTCGAACGAGATCACCGCTATTCCGCTGCTCCTGCGGCAGTTAGCTCTGGAAGGCTGTATTGTCACGATCGATGCGATGGGGACACAAACCAAAATTGCCGAACAGATTATTGAGCAAGAGGGTGATTACACCCTGGCCCTCAAGGACAATCAGGGAAACCTCTACGACGAGGTGAAAGCGACTTTTAGTATGGCGGAGAACGAGGGCTTTGCCACCGTCGAGTATGAGTCAGATCGCATGGTCGAAAAAGCCCATGGGCGTTTGGAAATCAGAGAGTACTGGACCATCAGTGATGCGGCGATTTTGGAGTATCTTGATCCTGAGAAGAGATGGAAGGGCTTGAGAGGGATTGGGATGGTCCGAGCGGAACGACGCATCGAGCAAGAGATCACGAAGGAAACGCGCTACTTTCTGCTCAGTTTCTCCTCGGTGAAAACCTTTGCCTGCGCTGTGCGAAGTCACTGGGGCATTGAAAACTGCGTGCATTGGGTCCTGGATCTCGCTTTTCGTGAAGATGAATCGCGCGTGCGACAAGGACATGCCGACGAAAATCTGGCGGTGTTACGTCACATTAGTCTCAATCTGTTGCGTCAGGAACACTCGTCCCGTGTGGGCATCCACACCAAACGTCTCAAGGCCGGTTGGGACAACTCCTATCTCCAGCGTGTTCTGGCTGGAGTTAATTAGATGCGATTGCCCTGTCCGGTGGAGTGCATTTTATCCACCCTGAATAAGATTGTGTTATACTCAATCCTGTATGGTTAAGTAGTGTGGCTTCTTCATCTACCATACCTTTGGAGATACCCTGACTGTTACATGATCCTTACCTCGTCCTCGTAAACAGCAAGGAGGCCGACATGTCAGAAGAGAACCAACCCTCGCAGTATCCCGCATGGCAGGACCCCTATTTAGAAACAGCATATTCGCTGCCATATGTTGATGCTCATGCGCAGCCATCCCATGACTCCCCACCACCGCAGCCGTCACCGCAGCCCGCACAGCAACCGGCTGCTCGCACAGAGATCGATCAACTTGTGACTCTACATCGACTAGGGAAAGTGCAAAGAGAGTATAAAAACGAGGTTTCGAACACCCTGGCCGCGGGGCTCGGCTCCTGTATGCTGGGCGTGCTTTGCTCTCTTCCCCTCATTCTTGTCTTGATTACTGGCGCGGGCTATTTTAGGGGTTTGCGGTGGACGATCATTATAGGTATCGGTTTTCTTGGCTACGGGATCAATCGCATTACCGTGGCCATAAACAACATTGTCACAAACATGCACTATCAGAACCCGCGAGGCTACATCTGTTCTCATGGGGTGATGTTCATCAAGGGAAAGCAGGTACAGGCCATCCGTTGGGACCAGATTAGAACAGTGCAGAAAATCTACCTTACAGACACTTCCACCATCCCACAGCAGTATATACTCTACCCACCAGGTGATGAAGAACCGGTGGTGCTCGAGAGGGTATTTGTCGGGTTCAAGCTACTTGGCGAACACATCGAGCGAGAGGTGAGCCGGCATCTCCTCCCTGAGGCCATTGCAGCCTATAGAGCTGGTCAGACGCTCAACTTTGGCGCGCTCAACGTGACGCCTCAAGGGCTCAGCCTGGAAGAAGTGCGGAAGGACCTTCCCTGGACAAATCTCGGAGGTATTTATGAGGCCAGGGGCTATCTCGTCATTCAAAAGAAAGGAACCTTAGCAGCGTGGAAGAACATCGAAATATCGACGATGCTCAACCTCTGCGTCCTCCTACGACTCATAAGGCAGATCAAGATCGAGCACCACAGCAGAGGAAACGAACAGAGGTCCTTGAGCTATCAACCACCGGCGAGCGAACTCTTACAGCCGTCCGAATGGCAGGAGTATGAATAGGACAGCACCGCCCAGACTCGACTCCGGCAACAGAACATGGTAGATTTCCTCTCAGGAAACGCGATGCTTCCGCGAGTGGGAGACGGACACCGATGAACATGCCACATCATATATGCGTGATTGGAGATATCCACAGACAAGCGGCATGTGTATCAATGTGGATGGGGGGATGTATCTTGGAGGCTCAGGCTTTGTTTATGAACTGAGCTTTCCACATCTTGAAGGAGGGCCCGAGCAAACAAACCAACCGCAATGAAGCCCGACGAAGAACTGGTAGCCAGGCGAGTCAAGCGGTGTAAGAGGCAGGTCGTAGACATTGGGAGAATATCGAGAACATCATGAGTTATCTAGAACGATATACGAACGGCGAATACGAACTGGTGTGGGATGAACTGCAGGCGTTGGAGTCTGCCGTGCGCCAGGAACCTGTGTACTCTGATGCCTTGGCCGTGGCGCGGGAAACGATGCGCCGTGCGCGCAGCGTCATCGAGGAACTCATTCAAAGGCTGCTCGGCATTGGTTTTGTCTTTGGCTATGACCGGCACCTCATGCACTTCGTCCAGAGCATCCAGGCAGGGACTATGGACTGGACCGACTATCTGGAGTCGTTGGCCTGGGTTCAGCAACAACCCCCGCTCTTCTTGCCTGCTACCTTGATGGAGGACCAACTCGCCAAAATGCTGCGCTATAAGCTTGCACATGATGCAGATCTCTTTCGACGAGAGTGGCGTGCTGATCCTACCAACCCGCCGGTCATGGGCGACTACCTGGAGGAACTGGAACAGGAGTACGGACCGATTCCCCTGTCGATCCAGGCATGGTACGAGGAAGTGGGTGCTGTCAATTTCTTCGGTTACCATCCTCGCTGGCCTGCAATGTCTATCTGTGACCCGGTCCAGGTCTGTGCCCTGGACAAACAGTGGCACACCCACGTGGAGTCGACTTCTGATGGAAGTCTGATATTTTATTTTGCTGAAGAAAGACTTCTCAAAGCAGAGGTGAGTGGAGCAGGTGCGCCCTATGCGTTCACCATTCCAGATGCCAACGCAGACGGGTACCTATCTCCCTGGATCCTTTCGCCTAAAGGCGGCCCGCTTACCTTTGTGGAGTATTTGCGATGGAGTTTGCTCAAGTGGGCTGGCTTCCCTGGTTTGACAGGACGGGGAACAATCCTTGCTTGGCCGGGCGATGCGAAGATGCCCCTGGATGATCTCGCGGTACTGACCAAAGACCTGCCGTTGTTTTAGCGGGTGTCGACCAATGAACCGTGCGACTGAGGATGTGCTGTTTCGTGAGCGAGAGAACAGGAAGCAGCGCATGTTTGGTTCTGCCTCTGGGAATGCCGTACTTCCCATCGCATTGATGATGGCGTACCATTCCCTCATCGTAACGATGGTAGTGTCTTTCAGAATCGTGAAGGGCTGCTTCCAGCGCAGTCGCCTGGTTACTATAGGGAGTACGTGGTGCCAACTCCAGGGGTGAGAGGACCAGGTCCTCAGCGTCTTATTTTAGGACAAGGCGGTGAGATATACTACACCCTAGATCATTATCTCACTTTCATAGACTTAACATCTTGATACCGGAGTAACAATGATACCAGATGTATCGGGACTGACATTTGTGTCACGCCCTGACGAATTCATCGCCAGGGATGATGACTTTATCGCCAGAGTTCCCGTCGGCCTTGCAGATCGACAAGCATTGTTTCGTGCCCTGGCCAAAGAACTCAAGTTCCCGGCATACTTTGGACGGAATTGGGATGCTTTGGATGAGCTCCTTCGTGATTTTTCATGGATACCTTCTCAGCGGATCGTCATTATTCACGATGAGCTTCCGGTACAAATGGGGGAAGACAATCTGAAAGTCTATCTCGCCATTCTGATAGATAGTGTGAAAGACTGGAAGCCAGGAGAAGAACACGAACTCGTTATGGTATTTCCAACAACTTATCGCGAGCAGATTCAACAGATATTACACGACTAGAGGCTCCAGAATAGGAAACGCGGGAAGGGTGAGCTTGGCAAACCAGCGACCAGAACGAGCGAAGTGATCCATACCAACCAGAAGCACCCCTTCTACACTATGGAGCATGGCTTCTTGCCGGTCGGTTAGATCAAATTGGGCATGCACATCTTGCGAGCCGATGGCCGTGTCGGTGTCGTCACCCCGAGCCGTGTTATACGGACGTTCTATGATATTTCGGGGAGAGTGGATGCTTTAGCGAATTTTCTTAGGCAATATCGATAGGAGGTAGGAATGCACAATGGATTGACTGTGCGACAAGCAAAGATTATACATCAGCTTCTTATGGAACGTGGTATCACCGACTACGAGATTATTGGGGCAACACCAGAAGGGAAAGACTTACCTGGAAGTACTTATGAAGGGGAGATCGAGTCAGTATCCGGTACAGTCGTGACAGCAACCACAGCCTACGACTTTTGGCTTGATTGGTTTGAAGGAAATTATACATTAGGCGAACATAGAGGTTTCTGGGAAGAAGTTAATCTCGACAAGACCCTAGATAAGGATGAGATTGTCGCATCGCAACAGCGACTGCGGCACGGGCACGCTCACCAATAGCCTGATAGGAGCAGGCTACAGTGCTGGCTACCTCTACACCCACCTGGGGCAGATGTGGCAGGGACCCCAGGGTACCAGCAGCACCAACTCGCAATATCTCTGCTGTGACAGCAGCCATCCGCACCAGCTGACCGGGCTCTACAGCCTGGGTGCGACCTGCAGCACCAAGACCGGGCAGACCTACACCAGCAGTTACGATGCCTGGGGCAACGTCACCAGCCGCAATGTCAATGGGACCACAGCAACGCTTTCCTACGATGGCCTCGACAACCTGACCATGTATAATGCGGGCT
>WNGQ01012505.1_pt1 | contig 10890 bp, 11 predicted proteins | sample 5407661 | NCBI WGS metagenome assembly WNGQ01 (sample SAMN13153382, study PRJNA577476) | soil metagenome | isolation source: 60 cm soil or saprolite under Garry oak tree replicate 2 | place: USA:California | collected 2016-06-15
GCACAGCCGCGACCGTGCCGTCCTGCCGCAGGCGGACGATCGTGTTGTTGCCGCGGTTGCAGACGTAGAGGTCGCTGCCCTCCTCCATCGTCGTGTTGCTGGCCCAGTTCGGGTGCTCGGTCTCGATGCGCACCGGGGCCAGGTCCACCGGCTGGTTCAGCGCCCGCGACCGGATCACGCGGGTGGTGGTCGGCACGAACAGCTCGCTGCCCGCCGGCCCTCCCACCGCCAGGCCGATGGCCATGATCGAGTCGTCGAACGGCTGGCTCACGTACAGGATGATCGAGGGCGTGTAGTTGACGACCGCGCCCTGCTTCGGCGTGACCTGGCGCTCGCGGTGCTCCTCGTCCCCGTCGCCGAAGTGGCCGCCCCACGAGCGCCCGACCAGCGGCTGGACGGTGCCGGCCGGGGCCAGCCCGTCCAGCGCCTTCGCCGTGTGCTCCTGCACGATGCTGCCGTCCGCCACGACCACCGCGAACACGGCGCGGGTGCTGCCGTCCGGCGAGTGGCCGAGGAAGGCCGTGCCCACCGCGCCCCTGCTCAGGGCGCCGGGGATGACCTGCGCCGACTGCCGCCCGGTCAGGGCGCCGAAGTACACGCCGCCGGTCGTCTGGTTCGGCGCGCCCTTCAGGGGCCGGCCGTCCGGGTCGTCGATGGTGGAGGTGCCGGGCCCGTTCAGGCCGTACGGCGCGTTGGCGGGCCACAGCCGGCCGAACGCGTTGTTGATGGACAGGGCGAGCGGGTTGCTCACGCTGACCTGGTTCGCGGTGACCGCGGCGGGCGTGTAGAAGCCGTTCCGGAAGCTCGGGCTCTGGGCCGTGTACAGCTGGACGGCGCCACCCAGGGCCGACGCCTGGTCGCCGGCGCCGGCGAAGGCCGGCGGCACGGCGAGCACGCCGGCGCCGCTGGGATCGATCGACAGCAGCGCGCCCGCCGCCTGGTCCGGGTTGGCCTTCGGGGCCCCGAAGTTCGAGCGGCCGCCGACCAGGATCCGGGTCGGGTCGAGCACCCGGCCGGGCTGGGTGTAGGCCGCCAGGACCGGGTTGTCGTGGATCGGGCCGCCGGGCAGGAACCGGCCGACCGGGGCCACCGCGGACGCGCCCGGGATGCCGACCGCGACCAGCCGTCCCTCGAGGAAGGGCGCGCCGTCGTCCTCTTCCTCCTCCGCGGAGAGCGCCCTGGTGCCGCTCAGCGCCAGCCCGGCCGCCCCCGCCGCCGAAACGAGCATCCCGAGTGCCCGGCGCCGAGTGATCGTGCTCACGATTCCGTCTCCGTTGCTGGAAGGCCACAGGCGGGGCACCGGTCGTGCGCCCGGCCGGTCAGCGTTGCACATGCGGCCTCCCGAGCGCTCGGGACCGGACGGCCCGACCTGGGACAGGTTGCCCCGGCGCCGGGACGGCGGGCGGCTCGGCTACCTCAGCGCGTAGGTGACGGTCACCTGGGCGACGCGCGCGGGGCCGCCCGGCCCGTAGCAGACGGCCGGAGGCTGCGTCGTGACCCCCTGCACGCCGCCCAGCGTCACGCCGGCCGCGCGGGCGGTCGCGGCCGCCATGTCCCGGGCCTGGCTGGCCGCGCCCGACACCGCGGCCTGCACCTCGTCGGAGGTGGGCTGCGCGACCAGCGCGGAGCTGGTCGAGTAGCCGCTGATCCCCGCCACCTGCGACACCGCGCGCGTCGCCTGCGCCAGCCGGTCGGCGCCCTCGACCTGGGCCTGGATGGTCGCGTAGGCCGTGAACTGCCGGCCCTGGAGGTCGCCGTAGCTGCTGAAGGACGTCTGCTGGATGCCCGAGTCCGGCACGCCCGCCTGCTTCAGCGCCGCCACGACGGCCTGGCTCCGCGCCTGGGCGTTGCCGATGACGGTGGGCGCGTCGCCGCCGCGCTCCTGGACGGTGACGGTCAGCGTCGTGGTCGGCGTCGAGGCCGCGGCGATCGGCGCGACGCCCGTCGCGACCAGGCCCCGGCCCTGGAACTGGACGGTCGGCGCCGCCCCGCAGGGCGGTCCGAGCACCGGCATGGCGAGGGCCGCCTGGCCCTGCGGCTGCGCCAGTGCCGGCGCGGCCGCCCCGGACGCGGTGGCCGCGCGGGTGTCGGCGCCGGAGGTGGCGGACTGGGGTGCCGCCACGTCGGCCCGAGCGGGCACGACCGTGGCGCTGACGGTGGCGGCCGGCGTTCGCGCCGTGACCGCCACGGCGACCGCCACGAGCGCCACGCAGAGCGCCAGCGCGCCCGCGATGGCGGCCACGGCGGCCGGCGGGACCGGCCACCGCCGGGCGTGGCCGCCGCCCCCTCCCGCCGGGGTGCCCTGGACCTCTGCCGCGTCGCTCATCCGACTCCTCCGATCCGCTTGATGCCGGATGAAACGCCGCCGCCGGAGCGCCGTAACGCGGCGGATGGGGCGCCCCCGGGCGCTCGTCCCGCCGCGCCGGCGCGACCTGCATCACGTCGAAGGTCTCGGCGACCTCGATAGTGCCGCCTCCGAGCAGTACCGGGCAGCTCCTGGCCAGGTCGACGGCGGGCTCGAGGCTGTCGGCCTGGATGAGCCTGGTCTGCGTCACGCACCACCCCAAGCTGAGTCAGGGCTGGCGGCTGGAGCGGCTGCCCGGCGGCGGCATGGTCCGCCCACCGGCCGCCCTCCCGGGGCCCTGGGCCGCCCCCTCGGGCAGCGCCACCGGGTGGGCCCCGGGACGCGCTCGCGGCCGGGCATCCGCTGCGCGGGTAGTCGCACTCCGGCCTGCTCGACGAATGTGAACGGGTCAGGCAGACGGCCGATCGGGGCCGGCGCCCGCCGGTGGCCTCGCGGGCAGCTCCTGCCCGTTCGCGGCACCCCGGCGCCCCCACGCGCCACTCACCCGCAGCGCGAGCACGACGAGCCAGCTCCAGCCAGCCACGATCGCCAGGCGCTGGAGCAGGCCGGCCACGGCCCATGGCAGGACGCCGCTCGCCCGCAGCGGGTCCGTCGCGATCGACAGGACGAACATGACCGCGACCAGCGCCCCGGTCAGCGTCGAGTACGCTGCCCAGCGGCCGGAGAGGAGGCCCGGGCCGAGGCGGCGGCCCAGCACGAACGCGTCCCGTGCGCCGTCTGCTGCGCCGCCGGCACCCCGGGCGGGTAGCCCCGGCCCGGGTCGTCGGTGAAGATGCCGGCCACGATCAGCGCCAGCCCGAACACGGCGAGCAGGAGGGGGCCCGCCGCCGCCCCCGGGCCTCCGCGCAGCGCCCTGCGCAGGCCCACCGCGAACAGCACGGTCAGCAGCCCGCAGGCCAGGAAGTTGGCGACCTGCATCCAGCCGTAGCCGCTCAGACTGAGGTCGCTCACGTAGTTGCGCCAGGCGCTGTAGCCCGGCCGCGTCGCGCCCTCGACCAGGGCGACGATCACGAAGAGCGCCGGGCCGATCGCGCCACAGGCGAGCAGCAGGCGGGTGGTGGGGTCCGGCGGGCGTGGCATCGACTGGCACCTCCGATCTGCGTCCGGCCGGTCCCGGGTGGGCCGGTCGCCACCAGTGTCGGAGACCGCGCCTGTAGCCGTCGTCACTCTGGAGGCGGATTCACGTCTCCACCTTTGGGGGTAGGCGAAGGGCGTGGCGGACCCGGTCCGCCGTGTCGGCCGGCTCGTACCTGGTGGTGATCCGGGGCGGCTCGCCGGCCGCCGTCCGGCCGACCTTGACCAGGATGAAGCAGGGGCCGCGCCGGCCCCTGGCGGCGCGGAGCGCGGCCTCCAGCTCGGCCAGGGTGCGGCAGCACGTGGCGCTCCTGTAGCCGCAGCCCTCGGCGACCACCTCGAGCCGCGTCGTGCCGCTCGTGGTGGACTGCCCCCCTGTCGACTCGTAGGCCTCGTTGTCGACGGTCACGTGGACCAGGTTGGGCGGCGCGCAGGCCCCGATCGTCGAGAGCGTGCCCGTGTGCATCAGCACCGCCCCGTCGCCGTCGATCACGAAGACGGCGCGCTCCGGGCGCTCCAGGGCGATGCCCAGCGCGATGGCCGGGGCGTGGCCCATCGAGCCCTGCATGTAGAAGCTGCCGGGCAGGTCGCGCGCCGCGAACAGCTCCCTGGAGAGGAAGCCCGTGCTGGCGACGGTCACGTCGTCGGCGGCCAGCTGGGCGGCGACCGCGGCCACGGCCAGCGCCCGCGTCAGCGGCCGGCCGGCGGCCGGGACGGCGCCGGCCGGATGGCCGCCGATCGCGCCCTTGCGCACGAGCACGGCGGTGGTGAGCCCCGACCGGGCGCGCGCCGCGGCCTCGTCGACCAGCTCTCCGAGGGCCGCCGCGTCGCCGGGCAGCGGGCGGGTGGGCACGCCCAGCAGCTCGAGCAGCGGCCCCGTCGCCCTGCCCATGACGCGGTGCTGGGGCTCGTCCTCCGCGCCCTCCGGGTCGGCGCGCAGGCTGACGAAGACCAGCGCCGGGAGGCCGTACACGAGCGACAGGGAGGCCAGCGGGTTGACCAGGTTGCCGAGGCCGGAGTTCTGGAGCAGCACCACCGGCCTCGCCCCCGCCAGCGCGGCGCCGGCCGCGATCGCCAGGGCGGCGCCCTCGTTGGCCGCCGGGACGTAGCGCAGGCGGGGATCGGCGGAGGCCAGGGCGATGGGCCCCTGGAAGTAGGAGCACGGCACGCCGGTGAAGAACGTGTGCCCTCTGCCTGCCAGCGTGCTGCAGAAATCGGCTGCCGAGATCATGTCGACGGCTTGCAATGTACGGCCAGTCGAGGACGCGGGCAAGTCGTCACCAGTGATGCGCCGGCGTCTGTCAGGGCAACAGGACATCGCAGCGCAACCCGTGCGGTGCTGGGCATAATGTTGGGTCGCCGCATGCCACCGCACGCGACGTGCCGAGCTCCACCGGCATCGCCCTGCACTCCGCCTTCTCATCCCATGGCAACGCGGTCAGAGGCGCCGGCCCGCTCGTCGAACGAGCCCGGCAGTGGCGCGGGAGGGTCCCGATGCTCGATTCGAACTCCGTTCGCCGGCTGCGCGTGACGCGGCGACAGGCGCAGATCCTGGAGCTTGCGTCACAGGGCAGGACCGACAAGGCGATCGCGCACGCGCTCGGCCTCTCGAAGGCGACCGTGCGCACTCACCTGCAGCGCTGCTACAAGGACAACCAGGTCCAGAACCGCAGCGAGGCGGCCGTGCTGTGGTCGCTGACGCGCTGGAGCCAGTCCGACAGCTGAGGGAGAGCGAGGGGCGCGTCCGGGGGAGCGGCGCGCCGGAGCGCCGCTCCGGCTTGCTGGCGTCGTCACAAGTGACGACATCGCTAATGCCGACTTGCGCCCATCCATGTCCGGCCATACGTTGCGGTCGTGGCGGGGGGCGACCGGACGACGGACAGGCCGAGCTGCTCGAGCTGCAGGGCATGGCGGCGCTGATCGAGGCCAACCCGTGACGGCCGGCGCCGACGTGGCGCCGGCGCCGGTGGTGACCTTCGGCGACGGCGCCAGCCGGCTGGCGGCTCCCGTCCTGGAGGCCAGGGGGGTCCGCAGCCTGTTCCTCGTCACGGGGGGCGCCTCGTTCGAGCGGTCCGGGGCGGCGGCCGCCCTGGCTGCGGCGCTGGGCGGCCGGCTGGTCGTCCACTGGACGGGCGTGCGTCCCAACCCCACGGTGGAGGAGGTCCAGCCGGCCCTCGACGCGTTCCGCGAGCGCCCCTGCGACGCCGTGCTGGGCGCCGGCGGCGGCAGCGTGCTGGACGTGGCCAAGGTGGTCGCGGCCCTGGCAGCCGAGCCCGGCCCGGCGGCCGACTATCTCCTCGACCGGCGGCGGCTGGGCGGCCGGCCGCGCCCGGCGCTCGTGCTGGTGCCGACCACGGCCGGCAGCGGCAGCGAGGCCACGCGGTTCGCGACCGTCTACGTCGGCGGCCGCAAGCGCTCGCTGGACCACCCGGCGCTGCGCTGCGACGTCGCGCTGGTGGATCCCCTGCTGACCTGGAGCCAGCCGCCGCAGGTGGCGGCCGCGGCCGGGCTCGACGCGCTCAGCCACGCGGTCGAGTCCTACTGGTCGCCGCGTTCCACGGCCCGCTCCCGGACCCTGGCCGTGCGGGCGCTCCGGCTGCTCTGGGGCCGGCTGCCCGCCACCCACGCCGACCGCTCCGCCGAGGCCAGGCGCTCGGGCGCCCTGGCCGCGCACCTGGCGGGGCGGGCCATCGACGCCACCCGCACGACCGCCGCCCACGGCCTGGCCTACCCGCTCACCGCCCGCTTCCGTGTCCCGCACGGCCACGCCTGCGCGCTGAACCTGGCCTGGCTGCTGCCCTTCAACTGCGGGGTCGCGGTGGAGGACGTCGCCGACCCCAGGGGGGCGGCCTTCGTCCGCGCCCGGCTGCGGGAGCTGCTGGGCACGCTGTGCGCGGTCAGCCCGGCGGTAGCCCGGGCGGAGGTCCTCGGCCTCGTGGCGGAGCTGGGCCTCTCCACGCGGCTGCGGGACCACGGGATCGGCGCCGGCGACGTGCCCGGGCTGGTCCAGGAGGGCCTCGCGTCGGAGCGCGCCGCGGCCAACCCCCGCCGCCTGACGCCCGACGCGGCGATCGCCGGCCTGGAGGGGCTGCTGTGACAGCCGCGCGGCTGGCGGCGGCGGCCAGGGTGCGCCGGGAGCGGCTGCTCGGCCTGGCGGAGGGAGTGGCCGCGGGCGGCGCGGAGACCGAGGTGGTGGCCACCACCGCCTCCGCGCCGGCCGCCGGCCGGCAGGGGTGGGACCGCGTCACGGGCCGGGACGAGGAGGGCGCGCTGGCCCGCGCCCTGGCCGCCGCTGGCCGCCCGGAGGGGGTACCGGAGCTGGCCGAGGCGGCGCTGGCCTGGGAGGAGGCGGAGCGCGGGGCGTGCCTGGGGGCGGTCGCGGCGATGCGCGCCGGCGCCGGGTGACCGCCGGGGTGGCGCGCCTCGTGCCCGGCGGCTCGACCGTGGGCCGGCCCGGGACCACCGGCGTGGAGGTGGCCTGAGGGCGGTGGGCTGCACGACGGTCCGGGACCGCGCCGGCGCCGTCTCCGCCGCCGCCCGCCTGGCGACAGGGCGGCGGCGGAGCGCCGGCCCCGGCGGGTCCCGGGCCGCCCGGCTGCCGCTGCTGGTCGACCAGGTCGCGGCCGACAATGCCCGGCGGCTGCTCGACCTGGTCGGCGCCGGTCGGGACGCCAGCACCCCGGCGGCCGGCGCCCCGCCGGGCCGCCGGCCGGCGCCCCCCGGCGGCGAGCTGCTCGCGGCGTGATCGCCGTGCGCGGCCGGCGCATCCTCGCCGGGGGCCGCGAGCGCCGTGGGGGCTGGGTGCTGCTGGAGGCCGGCCGCTTCGTCGGCGTGGCCGCCAGCGCGCCGCTGCGGGCCACGCCCGTGGACCTCGGCGACGTGGACCTGGTGCCCGGCCTGGTGGACCTGCACTCCGACTGCCTGGAGCTGAAGGCGAGGCCCCGCGCCTCGATCGAGCTGCCCCTGGAGGCTGCGCTCCTGGAGCTGGACACCGAGCTGGCCGCCTGGGGCGTCACGACCAGCTGCCTCTGCGTCTGCCTGGAGGACGACATGGGCAGGTACCGGAGCCCGGCCCGGGCCAGGGAGACCGTGGCCACGGTGGAGCGGCTGCGCGAGCACCTGCGGATCGACCACCGCGTCCACCTGCGCGTGGACGTCACCGGGGACGGCCTGCCCGCCGCCCGCGCCTTGGCCGAGAGCCCGGACCTGGCCCTGCTCTCCTACATGGTCCACCTGCCCGGCATCGGGCAGTTCCCCGACGAGACCAGCTGGCGGAGCTACTACGCGACCGTCGAGGCGGCCGGCGGCTCGGTCGACGTGCGGCTGGAGCGGCGCCGGTCCCGCCTCTCCGGGATGGCGGCCGCGCGGGCGGCGGTCGCGCAGATCGCCCGGGTGCACGGCGTCGCCCTCGCCTCGCACGACGACGCCTCGGAGGCCGCGGTGCTCGAGGCCCACCGCCTGGACGCCACCATAAGCGAGTTCCCGCTCAGCCTGGGAGCGGCGGCCACCGCCCGCTCGCTCGGCCTCGAGGTGGTCATGGGGGCGCCCAACGCGCGCCGTGGGCACTCGCACCACGGCAACCTCTCGGCGCGCGAGGCGCTGGCCGCGGGCTGCCTGACGGTGCTGGCGTCCGACTACCACCCTCCGTCGCTGCTGGCCGCCGCCTATGCGCTGGCCGACGAGGGCGTGACGTCGTGGGCGGAGGCCCTGGCGCTGGTCACGAGCCACCCGGCCCGAGCGGCGGGCCTGGCGGACAGGGGCCGGATCGAGCCGGGGAGGCGGGCCGACCTGGTCGCGGTGGGCCGGCGCTCCGGCCTGCCCAGCGTGGCCACGACGTGGGTGGCCGGCCGGGAGGTGCTCAGCGCGTGAATGCGCGCCCGAACGTAGGCGACGTACGTCGAGCCCCGTACACGAGGGGCAGCGCTCGAGCGGACGACACGCGGCGGTAGCGCCCGCTACCGTGACGGGCATGGTCGAGCCAACCAGGCCTGAACCCGCCGGACATGTGATCGACAACCCGATCAGCGGCGAGCGGATCGTCATTCGCCAGAGCGGCGCGCAGACGGACGGCCGGCTGCTCGCCTTCGACCTCTTCCTGCCGCCGGGCGGCCACGTCCCCGCGCCGCACGTCCACCCCGTCCAGGAGGAGCGGTTCACGGTCGTCGGCGGCCGGATGCGCTTCCGCCTCGGCCGCCGCAGCATCCTGGCCGGCCCCGGCGAGACAGTCCTCGTGCCGCCCGGGACGCCGCACTGGTTCGGCGCCGCCGGCGCGGAGGCCGCGCAGGCGCGCGTCGAGGTGCGGCCGGCGCTCCGCATGGAGGAGCTGTTCGAGAGGACCGAGGCGCTGGGCCGGGCCGGGCACCTCCCCGGCACCCGGCTGCCCAGCCTGCCGGACCTCGCGCTGGTCCTGCTCGAGTTCCAGCGCGAGCTGGCGGTGCCGAACGTGCCGCGGTTCCTGGTCAGGGCGGCGCTGGCCCCGCTGGCCTGGCTGGGCCGGCGCCGCGGCCGCCCGACCGGCCCGAAGCCGGCTGGATGAGCACCGGAGGGCGCAGGCTCCGCCTGGCCGCGCTGGGCGCCGGCGCCGCGGCCCTGCTGGCCCTGCCCGTCGCGTCGGAGCTGCGCTTCGGGCGGGCGGCGCGTCCCCTCACGGACCGCTGGCGGGACGTGCCCGTCGAGCGCCGCGGCGCCACGCTGCTGGGCATCAGCTTCCGCCCGCGGCAGGTCGAGGCGCTGGGGCTGGACGCCCGGGAGACCCTGCGCGCGCTCCTCGACCACCCCTTCCAGCTCATCCGGCTGGGCGCCTACTGGAACCGCATGGAGCCCGAGCCGGGCGAGTTCCGCACGGGCGAGCTGGACTGGCAGCTCGAAGCCGCCGAGCGAGCCGGGAAGCGGGTCATCGTCTGCGTGGGACCCGTGAAGACGTTCGGCTACCCCGAGTTCTTCGTGCCCGCGCACCACCTGCCGTCCCCGTTGAGGGAGGGCCGCCTGGTCGAGCCCACCGCCCACCGGGCGCTGCTCGAGGCCGCGACCGGGTTCGTCGCTCGTGTGGTCGAGCGGTACCGGGACCGGCAGGCCATCGTCGCCTGGCAGGTCGAGCACGAGGCCGTCGACCCGCTCGGCATGGAGCACTCGTGGCGCCTGGCCGAGGCCTTCGTCCGCCAGGAGGTCGAGGCGGCCAGGCGGGCGGACCCGGCCAGGCCGATCCTGATGAACGGCTTCCTGCCCACCTCGCTGCCGGTGCGCCTGCAGCAGTGGTGGCGCACCCGGGACCAGGGCGACTCGCTGGCGGTGGCGGCCCGGCTGGCCGACATCGTGGGCGTCGACTACTACCCGCGGCACGCGCTCGTGAGCGTCGGGCCGGCGACGCTGTACCTGGACGGCGGGGGGAGCCCGTGGCAGCGCCGGGCCCGAAGGCGGCTGCTCGCCTCGGCCGGCGCGGCCGGCCGGCGGGTGATGGTGTCCGAGGGACAGGCGGAGCCCTGGGAGACGGTGACGACCCCTCCCAACCCGGAGAGCGGCGCCATGTACAGCTGCCCGCCCGAGCGGGTGATCGAGAACTACAACGACTGCCTGCGCTGGGCGGGGGACGAAGCCGGTGGACTGCACGCGTACCTGTTCTGGGGCGCGGAGTACTGGGTGCTCCGCCGGCGGTGCGGCGACGGGCGCTACCTGGCGGCGTTCGCCCGGGTCCTCGAGGCCGCCTGAGGGCCAGCCGGACGGTGGCCGGCCGCATGGTCTCGCTCTTCGGTGCGGCGGCCGCCACCCGGAGGCGCCGGCGCCTCCGGGTCGGAGCCTGCCTGTCGCTGACGGGCCGGTACGCGCGCTTCGGCACCCAGGCCGCCCGCGGCCTGGAGGCGTGGCGGGCCCTGGCCGGCGACGCCGAGCTGGTCATCGAGGACGACGCCAGCGACCCGGGGCGCCTGGCCGCCGTGGTCGGCGGGGTCGCCGCCCGGTCCGACCTGCTGCTCGGCCCCTACTCCACCGGGCTCATGCGGGCGGCGACGGCCGCGCTGGCGGACCGCGACCGCCTGGTCTGGAACCACGGCGGGGCCGGCGACCGGGCGCAGACCGCCCGGCCGGGCCGCATCGTCTCGGTGCTGACGCCGGCCAGCCGCTACGCCGAGCCGCTCCTGCGGCTGCTGGCGGCCAGGCCGGAGCGGGCGCCCCTGTGGCTCGCGCACGGCCGCGGCGCCTTCGGCCGCCAGGTGGCCGACGGCGCGGCGGCCCTGGCGGCGCGCCTGGGCCTGCGCGTCACGCGGATCGGGCCAGGCGACGCCCTTCCCCACCGCGACGCCCCCGACGCCTGGGACCTGCTCTGCGCCGGCTCGTTCGAGGAGGACGTCGCCGCGGTCGAGACCGCCCGGGCGCTGGCGCGGCCGCCGCGAGCGATCTGCGCGGTCGCGGCCGGCGTGCACGAGTTCGGAGCCGCGGTCGCGGATCCCACCGGCGTG
>WNGQ01013884.1_pt1 | contig 10890 bp, 15 predicted proteins | sample 5407661 | NCBI WGS metagenome assembly WNGQ01 (sample SAMN13153382, study PRJNA577476) | soil metagenome | isolation source: 60 cm soil or saprolite under Garry oak tree replicate 2 | place: USA:California | collected 2016-06-15
AAGCCGGTGAAGGCAAGGAGAAGCAACCCAAGCGCAAGCCAGCCGTAGCCGAGGTGAAGAACCCAAAGCAGCGGCTCGTGCAAAGTTGCTTGTCCCCGCCAGCGCGCCAGGCGCACGCCGACCGCAAGGCCACCAGCAAACTCGACCCAGGGCGCAGCCAGCGATTCGGGCGCGATCAGCCAGACCACCAAGGTGAGCGCGATCATTGCCAAGACCGCACGGTCGATCGCACCGAACGATGCCGGCGCGGGAATCTCGGCAGTTCTCACTCCAGTAGCGCACATCACTCCAATTCACCAATCCAACTTCGCGTGGTCGTACGGAAACTAGCGTGCTGGATTGACAGCGCGAGCGATCGCGCTCGTCGAAAGGCGTCAGACATACAACGAAATCAAAACCCCCGCCGGCGGTCGCTTCGTTGGGCGGCTTATTGTGTCGGGGTAAATTATACAGTTGCCGCCCAACATGGCGTTGGAATATTTCTTGCGGTCCGCGCGGCGCTAGGACTAATGCAAGTGACGACCCACCGAGAAGAGCAAAATAGACTCCAACAATGAATCCGGAAGCGACAGCTCGTTTTCCAATGGCGAGCGTAATCGAAGCAAAGATCGCTACGACGAGCGACGTTACGACCGCAGCCCCCAGCACGGCAATGATCGTCTTATGAATGGGATAGACTAGCTGGTAGTCACGACGGTAGGCGTCGGCAATAATTATTCCAACTCCAATCTTGTATACGGCGATGATAACAATTGGACAGAGCAGCCAAGCACCGACAACGAACCAATGTGCGTGCTTGTCGAGGAGCAGGCTAATGTTTATGAGCATGTTGAACACCTCACTCGACCTGGACTAGAAGTTAGTTCCAGAAGAATTGATCTCGGACACGGCCGCCGTCCAGGTAGCTTAGAGCTGTTGCCGATAATGAGCTATCAGTTTCTCCGTAGATGCTCCCAGATGTTTCATGGAATACTGCCGCTTTGAGGCTGTGCCAGACCGTTTGTGACCGAACCTCCATCAGGCAATCTCAATGGCCGCCGCCACCGCTATCGCCGCAACTGCCCGCATCGCCTCCACACGCGGTCCCGCCGCCGCCATCGCCTCCCCCGAGATCTCCACCATACGGATTGTTCCAGTCAGTCCACTCCGGATGAAAAACACTCATGATCGCGAGTGCGCCGAACAGCAGACAAAAGAGGCTAAGAACGGCTATTGCCGGTAAGTTGCGGCCGTAGATTTCAGGATGGAAATAGAATGCAACCGCCATGGCTACGGCGAAGAGAAAGCCGAAAACCATCAATGCCCTAATTGACCCAGGCGGAAACCAGTAGCGGAGCGCCTCCCTCATCGATCGTAATTATAGAAAGCGCCGCCGTCCCTGGAAAGCCCGCTGACCAATCATGGACGGCGTCTCACCCTGAGTGACATCCAGTTGGGGTAAGCTCGGGACCATATCCCGCCTCCGCCAACAACTTGCGAGCATCGGAAGCGCAACAATCGCCTACGATGATGCGGCGCGGAAAAGCTTCGATCGAACCCGCGAGCACGCTCACGTTGCGGTCAGTCACTAGATACGGGATGCGCGCCCCGGTCAGCAGGGCCTCGATCGCGGACAGGGTCATCTGAATCATTCGTCACCACGAGTTCAGCAGGGGTCCACTCGTGGTGAGCGGGCCTCTGGGAGTAATCAGGCACGCGCGACATTTCGAGTAGCCCCTTGTACATGCCACGGCTTCGGCGACACCGATGGTGGTTGAAGATGAGAATAAATGGGCTTTCGATTTGCTCAACGCAGCTGCGGCTCATAAGTCCCAGTTACCGGTACTGGGGTAGCGCTTGCGGCCGGATGAAGCTGCCGGATCTGCCTTGAGCGCAGGCTGCGACACTCGGAACGCTTGGCAAAATTGCCGATCAATTCTCGGCAGGCACGCCGAGATATTTTAACAGGATCGACCACGCCGCCTTCTGGCCATGCCACGCCGCCTTCGCCGTTCCGCCCTGGCATGAAGCTCGCAGCCGCTATGCCGGCCGCGAGTGCACCGATCGAAAGGGGAGGCGACCGATCGTGCCCTGGCGCTCCGCTGGTTCTCCCGCTTGGCAGCCCACCCCCTACGCTTCAGTCAAGCAGGATTTGCTAAAGATATTTAGAGATGGCCTTGAATTTGCTGATCACCTCCCGCGATGACCGGCCGGGCCCGTTGGCAGCGGTGACGAGGCAGTGATCGACGTGATCGTGAATCAACGTCTTTTTTGCCTCACCAACGGCCTTCTCGCCGGCATGGAGTTGCTGCGCCAAGTCGACGCAAGACCGACCCTCTTCGACCATGTCGATGACGCGCCGCAAGTGTCCCGGGGCTCGCCTCAGCCGCTTGACGATCTCCGGGTGGCTCTGATGAAAGACGGCACTCTTCATGGCACCATTTGTGAACGAGGCATTCTTTTTTGACGGACTATCCTATCCCCCTAGATAGCAAGCCGCTGACGGTCCCGCTGAGACGGGAGATCGCGAGAATGCTTGGGATCGCGCGCGGTGTTGAACTACCAAAGCGATCGGACCGATGAGCCTGCAATTTGGCAGCAATTTGGCACTCGAATCGCGTTGATAGGGAGCGATAACCACAATCAAGTCAAAGCTGCGTCCGGCTATACGAAGCGAGAACAACAGCTGTTCTCAAAGACTTGTCTTGTGGAAAAACTTTTGTCATCTCATAGGTTTGGAGCGGGCGCAGGGAATCGAACCCTCGACATACAGCTTGGGAAGCTTGCCCTCTTACTTTGATATTGTTGAAGAAAATGCCTCTATGTCGCGTCTGTGTCGCGTTCAGGCGAAAAGCTTCGCTTCGGCTGCCGCTAGTTCATGCGCATCGTCACCGCGCGGGAACAGATGGCCGTAGCGATCCATGGTCATGACGATCGACGAGTGACCGAGGCGCTCCTGCACCACCTTGGCCGGCAGTTCCAGGCCGCCATCCGTTCGGCGGTTGATGCACCACGACGCGAAGAAATGGCGCACCGCGTGCAGTCCGGTGTATCTCGCGCGCATGACCGGCTTGCCCTCCGCATCGAGCGAGACCTTGCCATGTCTGTCCTTCACAACGTCCGCGACGCCGGCCGCGATCTCGATCGGCCACAGGCCGCGCTTGACGATGTTACCGTGGTTCTCGATGTTCCCTGCGCCGTTCGGAAACACGAGGTCAAGCTTTCCATTCGGACATTCGAGCTTCCATTCGCGCAGGACGTTGAGCACCGCAGGCGGAACAGGGACTGCGCGCTCGCCGGCCTCGCTCTTCGGCTTGCCGATGTCATTGAAGCGATCGGCGCGCTGTCGGACGTAAAGCTCGCCTTTCTTGAGATCGATGTCCGACCAGCGCAGGCCGCGAAGCTCGCTGGCGCGCAGGCCGCAGAAGGTGGCCACAAGGAGCAATGGTCGCCAGTGGCCCTGCGCGGCCGCCAGTATCGCCTTGATCTCCGCCGGCGACGGAATGTCGACCCCGACCTTGAGCTTCCCGCGCTGTCGACGCTCTGCTTGGCGCTCCTTGCCGCGACGGCGGCGGGACCGGAGATCGCGGACGACGTTGTGCGTGACCAGGCCACGTTCCTGCGCGTCGGCGAGGATCCCGCTGAGGCTGCTGCGTATCTTGCGCACCATGGCGGGCGAGATTGAGCGGCCTAGCCTGTCCTCGAATTCGCGCACTGCCAGCGTGCTCAACTGCGAAAGCTTCAGGTGGCCAAGATACGGCTCAATGTGATCCCGTAGGTGCTGCCGGTAGAGCGCAATCGTCGCGCGCTCCAGGCCGTTCCGCTCAGCCGACTCGATCCAGAACTTGCCGGCCTTAGCTATCGTAACGCTCGCGCTGTCGGCCGTGTGCGTCCCGCGGCGAACCTCGATCTTGGCCGTCGCGGACCACGCGTCAGCATCCTTCTTCTTGTCGAATGTCTTGATGTGCCGCTCGCCGTGCTGGTCGGTGTAGTCGCAAATCCAGGCCTCTTTCCGCTCGCCTTTCGACGTGGTCCATGTTCTCTTGCGTATTGACATTGCATGCCCCTAGTCCCCTTGGCTGAGAATAGGTGCGAGTATGTCGCATCTATTTCTGCTGGTCAATCGCACCTGCGAGCATCGCTTCAGGAACGCAAAATGACCGACCCGCGCATACGCGTGACCCAAAGCTCATTGAGAGATTGGAAAGCAGGGCCAACCGTGCAATCCGCGAAAACCAATCACCGCTCGCGCACTAGCCGCGGAATTGATACGGAGACTACGGGCACCCGGGTAGCGCGCCGACACAGGCCACCTAGCAGAGTTTCAGCTTCCTGAGCTTTTCCAAGACTGTTCCCATTGTGATGACCGGATTGAATGACCCTGTGGGCGCGGGGCTCGCCGCCAGCCTTGCCCGGCCAGGCGGAAACATTACGGGCATAGCAACGATGAACGAGGAGGTGATCCTCAAGCTAATGGGCCTTCTGCCATCCGCGCTCCCGAACGGGGCGCGCTTGGCGATGCGGTGACACTCAAGGTAAGCCTCTTGTCGAGCCATATCGCCATCCTGGCCCGGCTCCGGCTCCGGAAAGACCGAGCTTTTGCGCCGGATCAACGAGGAGGCTGCGTTACGCGGAATTCCGTCGATAGTGCTCGATCCCAACAATGATCTCTCACGTCTAGGAGACGCCTGGCCAACGCGCCCCGAGATGTGGAGCGATGAGGACTCCGCGCAGGCCGACGCTCAACAGCTTCGAGCCGGCGTCGCCTCGGAAACTCGGAACACGAGGCGCTTCACCTTTGCGTCAACTCGGTGACCTCCGCCTCCAGCGCAGAGATGCTGTCATCGAGATCGCTCGGCTTCTGCTTCAGCGCTTCCGAAAACCGGCGACGTTCCGTTGCCCTTCCCGGGTCGCTGCTCCTCCTTCCCCACGTCCCTCTCCGATAGTCCGGGCGGAAGACCACGTCGCAGCCCACCACTACCCGGCAGACCATCGAGCCCGTGCACGTTCACCATGGACGGCGCCTCCGCAGCCGTCGCCACCCCATCGCCGGAATCGACCTTCCCAGCCTCGCCACGGGGAAAGTACCCGCACAACGCGGGATAACCGTGACGCACCAGCGACCGCCAGAACACATCGGGCCCATACGCTGGATACAGAACGCCCGCGACGAGACCGACCAGCTCCGCGACCTCCTCGTCCGTCGGGCGCCGGTGGTGCAGTTCGTCGGCGCGCTCATCGAGCCACGACACCAGCCGCTCGGCCTCATACCAACGCGGCGACCGCTCCGGCTCGGCCGGCGGCGTCCACGCCTCCACCTCCCCGTCCGACGCCCTCGCCAGCAACGCCGTCAACTGCTCAAACTCGAAGTCGGTCAGCCGTCGCAGGTCGACCGTCGGCGGCGCCCTCGGCTTGACCGCCGCCGGCAACGCGTTCCTCAACGCGATGATCTTCGCCGCGTCGGCGTCCTCGATCACCGCCAGCGCCAGCTGCCGCGCGATCGCCGTGTCGACCGCGCTCAGCACCTGGTGCTGCTCGACGATCTCGGAGAAGACGCGGTCGAATGCCTCGGTCATTGTGCGCGCCTAGTTCAACGGCAAGGTCTTGCGCGCCGGCGCCAGCTTGGCCGGCTCAACCTTCTCCGGTTCGGCGCGCTTCGTCTCGACCGGCTTGCGTCGGTCGAGGCATTCTTCGATCGACCGGCCGCCGCCGCCATTCGGCTTCGTCGCCTTCGCCGCTGGCCCGCGCCGCGCCGCCTGGACTTGCTTCCACGCGTGCCTGAGCTCGGGCGCCAACAGCACGTTGCCGGCCTCGAAAGCGAGTTGCAGGCGAACCCAGTTCATGATCGCCGTTTGCTGACGCATGGATAGCCGACCGCCGATCTCGCCGGCAGCGATCTTAAACAGGTCGCGCGCTCGCCGACCCAGCGGCGTGGTCAAGTTGAATTCTCGCAGTGGGTCATTGCTGATCGCTGCCCGATTGTTGCGCGGCGTCGGCGCGGACAAGCGCCGACCAGAAGACGGCTTGCGTGCGGTCTCGACGCGCTGCGTTTTCATGTTCACTTTCTCAGACGGCCAAGCTCCACTCACTTTCTCTCACGTCCCAGCCGATTTGACCAGCAGATAACTCTTCTGTTTGCTTCCAGTAACTAGCGACAACTACGAACGTTTTTCAGATCATGTTGCGGCATGTCGCGCTCCCAGACCTGAACAGTACCCTCCCAGCCGGTCAAAAGCGTGTAATAGCCGAGCGGGATCAGCGACGGCATCCGATAACTCCCTGCAAGGCGAGGGCGGAGAAGGTCGGTCGGCAGTCGGGGAAGCGGAAGGCGGGTTGAGGGCAGAACCCCCGATGAGGCTGATTACGCCCTACCCTCTGCGCATGTGGCGCCGTTGCAACAGGTTGAAAATTTTTGAACAGCGCCACATTGCAGGACGGTTTGCTTGATCTGGTAGTCAGCGAATCGGGGCTCGTCGTCGCCATGACCATCTTGTCATCGTCGAGTCAGCAAATACTGGCTACGAACGATCGATTCATTGAGATCCGCACTCTCATTGCCGAGCATCTGGACGTAAACATCGAACGTGTGACCGATGAGGCGCACTTCATTGACGATCTCGGGGCCGACTGGCTCGATCGTCTTGAATTGATGATCATGATCGAAGACCAATTCGGCGGCTTAGAGATCTCGGATGACGATGCCGGCCAGATCAAAGTCGTCGGAGATCTCATCCGCTACGTTGAAACATGGGTCAACACAGGCCAGAAACGGTGACGGGTGCCGCTGCACTTAGTGATCCCCGCCGATGCCGTGCAAGTGCTCTATGACAGGTGATTTTTGGGAACATGGCCATGAAATACGTCGTGACTGACGATTTTGTCGCCGCACACGGCTGGACCCCGGACAAGACGGCCAAGGCTCTCGTGCAACCGCTTGCCCGTGTCGGTGTGGTGGTCGAACGAGTTCGCGGTTTTGGACTCGGGGGTTTCCAGTCTCCTGGACTGCGGCCCGATGCGTTCAGAGTGAAAAAGTCTGAAGTGATACGAATTGTGGGGCAGGTGTTGGACGGGCGTCCGCCTGCTGGACCGATCGAATGATGCCGCTCGGCGCGCACAAGGAACGAACCGAGCGGGGTTTCCCATTGTGCCCAGTCTCCTGATCCCCCTGCTTGGGTGTGCCGAATGCCCGCTCGTTCATACAAAAGCAGATATGAAGAACACGGATGGCCATTCGAGAACTGATCCCTTGGAATCGTAAACGCGATGTAGATGTAAGAGCGCGTCGTCGCGGCGAGACTGAGCCGGTGGTTTATATTGTGAAATGGATTCCAAAAGATCAGGACGTGATCATTGACCATTCGACCCGTTACAGCGATCAGTCGCGAGCTATAGAGTTTGCCGTGAATGCTCTCCAACTAAGTCCGAAGAGGATCTGGATCGAGGACGGCAAGGGACTAGAGGAACGAACAGGACGAAGCGAGGCGGGTAGGTTCCGAGGCCGAAGTTCCTGTTGAACAGCCGAGCCCGAGCAGTCCTAGCCAACCGGTCGACTCTGGCCCGGCCACGAACGAGGAGAACCATGTGATCCTTTCGGAAGTCAAGGTTCCTCTTGACGAGCCGAACACCGATCGCCTATCGACGAATCAGGTCGATCCCGTCCCGACCCAGAAACAGCAGGATCAACAGGAGCAAGTCGATACGGTCCTCTCGGAAATTCGATCTATTTTGGCAGAGCCTCCACCGATCCATAAAGCGCGAAATGAACAAGGAAACGCCGCTGTGGTCGTTTCGGAAATCGATAACTTTGACGCAAGACCGGAAATCGAGAGCAAATCGGCCATTCCATTCAACGCTCCTCACATCCAGCATAAGCAGGACGAGCCAAACACGAGTGATGCGGTCATTCAGGAAATCGAAGCCCTTCTTGGAATTTCTTCCCAAGATTCATAAAAGTCACTGCCCCGTTTTGACTCAGCCGTCAAGTTTGTAAATAGCGACGTACGGCGAATAGAATGTATATATCTCCCGGCAGCGATTTGTCGACTAGGTCGAGAGATATACCAACGCCTCTCCAATACTAGGAATCGTTAGTCAGCTCGTAGAAATGTGGAGATCGCATGAAGCGGCGATGGCGAAAGAGGCAGCGCGCCGTCAACTCAACGCCTTTCAGGATCGCGTCACGGTCATGAACCCGTCGGGGTAGACTTTGATCACGAAGGCGCCGCCATCGGTGCAACTGGCGCGCCATACGTCGGCGCTCACCTGCTCCGCCTTCTCGACTTCGCACAACCCGCGCAGCCGATTCTGAAACAAAATCAAACGCAGCTGCTCGCCGACCAGCTTCAAACCCAGGGCGGCGCCGTTGGCCGCGGCGGCTTTTGCGGTTTTCACTCTTTTCGCTGCCTTCACCGTCCGGTGGTGAATCGCGGCGCGTTTCACCTGTTTCAGCCGTTTCGCTGTTTTCGCATGGACGGCCTGGACGGGCGTTCCGGCATAGTAGCCCCAATTGTAGAGCGCTGGCAGGACTGAGGGTGCCGCCTTGACTCGCGTATCGACAGCACTGACCGGCGAGGCTACGAATCCAAGGGCAGCAGTAACCGCAATACCGAGCGACAGTGTTTTCATGATTAGGCCGATCCCCTCTAGTCTAGAAGGCGTATACATAAACCGACTTGCCCCAAGCATTGCTGTGCCCTTTTTTGCAACAGCCTGCCAGAAATCGCGATACGGGAATAGACCGCACACGCGATGCCGTTTCGCGCGCCTCATCCATCGTGATGTCCTCGCAGTATGACCTCTTTATAGGCAATGCGGATTTTCGCAATGCTTTCATCTGTCGGGGATCGCCGCCGCGCAGCCTGGCCTTGCCCCCGACTTAGCCCCGCCACGGGCCTACCGGCTGGTCGGTGTAGCGGAAATTCGGGGTGCCGTGGATGCACCTGACGGGGATGGTTCGGGCCGGATACGTCAGGTCCGCTAATCGCCCCAATTTTGCCGGATTGCCACCCAACTCTTAAATTGCCGGGCTTGATCCAAGGGGGTGCGCTCATGCTCCTTCGGTCTCGTTTGGGTTTCCAGTTGCGTCAAAGCGACTTGGTAATTATGGCAGCAGGCGTGACACTGGCAGTGCTAATGGTATTTTCTTTCTAGCTCTCTAGAGAACGAACACTGCTGCAAAGCCCGCCAGGAGCGCGACACCGCCGATTAGAAACAGCCAGTCGGCTGGCTCAAATCCGAATAACAATCGGGCCTGTCCGCGAGACGACATTACTAACACCACTGCGCTAATGTCGTTTATTGCAGCCATTCGTTAACGATAGGTGTGATCCAGGTCACATCTGTTGTTGTGCGGACGGTCTCGGTCGCTGCGAACGGGGGTTCGGGGACACAACCGAGACCGTGCCTCTCCGAGGAAAGGCCATTGACCTTTACCTAGATATCTGGATCCTCTATTGAGCTAGATCAAACCCTTTTGCGTTCAATCTGGCGGGTGCCTGAAAAAGCTTCGGTAGCAAATCGTCACTAATGGCCGTACAGGTTAGGCCTAGCTAATTCCACAGCTATACTGAACCTAATGCGGAACTTTGATCGTGGCGAAGAAGGGCCGCAAATCGAAAAAGACGCGACGCGTCGTCGCCCCTAAAACCGGCAAGCGCGCTCGCAGTCGTCTAACAACTCGCGAACGAAAAGTCCTCTTGGCCATAACAAGCGCACTCTCAGGAAAGTTGCGATGAGAGAGCGCTTCCCCGCCACTGTGCCGCTGTGCGCCTGCTAACTTGTGAGGGCAGACCATGCAACGATCGGTCTTTCTCGCAAAGCTTATTGGCCCGCCGTTCCTCGCAATCGCTTTGGGCTTGTTTCTCAATCAGAATACTTACTGGGGGATGATCGACGAGATGATCCGGCACCCGAGCCCGATCGGCAATATGCTGATCTACCTCTCTGGTCTGTTGTCACTGCTCGGTGGTCTCGCCATCGTGAACGCCCGTCCTTCGTGGACCCGCGATTGGCGCGTGACATCACCATAATCGGGTGGCTCATGGTGATCGGTGGCATCGTACGCATTGTTTTGCCGGATATTGGCTTAAGAGTTGGCTCCGCGCTGTACGCATCACCAACAACCTTGCCCATTGTTGCCATCATCTCGCTGGGGCTCGGCGGCTTTCTCAGCTTCAAGGGATATTGGACCGAAACCTGAGAGGCCCCCGACGGCGCGATCATTGTGGTTTTGAAGACAGGCGGCGTTTGCCCTCAATCTCGACGCCTGCCCCCGCGTAGGACAGCCAAGTGTCGGGGGTACTCATTAATGCACGGACCAGAGGTCTTCTTGCGGGGTGCATGAGGCGGCGGAGTTTCCTCACTTTTCTCGGCGCGGCGCTCATCCGCGGCTTTGCCCAGAAAGGCTATGAATTGAATCGAAATTTGACGTTCGAGCGCCGTGGCGCGGAAGCGTACATGGGCCGCCTGCGGCGCCTCGTCGACGAATTGGTCGCCAGCAAGGTCGATATCATCGTTACGCTTGGGTATCCTCCGGCGCTCGCCGCCAAGCAGGGGACAACCCTTCCGGTGGTGTCCTTCGGGGCCGGCGATCCGGTCGGCACTGGATTGGCGGACAGCCTGGCGCGGCCGGACGGCAACTTCACGGGCATCTCAGACGTGTCGGCGGAAGTCACGCCAAAGCGGATGGAGCTTCGAGCTATGGACGAAAGTTGGTGACGGCATGAAGGGATAAGGCGGCGTATCGTGGGGGTGTTCGACGCCTCCACTTCTCGACTGAAGGAGTGATACGCCGTGACCGACACTAACGTTTTCCAGCTCTCCCATCCAGGAAGTTTTGCCGATTCGCTGACCGAGGTTTTGCGCAACGGTGCCTGCGCGCTGCTGGCACAGGCCGTTGAAGCCGAAGTCGCG
>WNGQ01016522.1_pt1 | contig 10887 bp, 13 predicted proteins | sample 5407661 | NCBI WGS metagenome assembly WNGQ01 (sample SAMN13153382, study PRJNA577476) | soil metagenome | isolation source: 60 cm soil or saprolite under Garry oak tree replicate 2 | place: USA:California | collected 2016-06-15
TGCCACAGGACATTCAGGATTTAGTGCGTGGCCTGCGTCGTGAAGCGAAAGAGTCGCGCGAGGCGTTGGAAGCCAAACTCCGAACTGAGCAAGATGCAGAGCAGCAACGCTTAAAGCAACAAGGCCAGTTTGAAGAGCTTGCAAAGCAGCACGAATCCCGCGTAAAGGAACTGGAGCCTATTGCGACCCGGTATAGTGCGCTCGCTGATCTTGTCTCCGAGCAAATCAAGGCAGAGACAAAGGACTGGCCAGCCTCCGTCAAAGCGCTGGACCCCGGTAAGGACGCGCCCATTGAAGAGCGCCTTGCCTGGAAAACAAGAGCCCAGGCCATTGTCGCAGAACTGGCATCCCAGGCGCGTGGTACGCTTCCTGGCAATCGCCCGAACCCGACGCCGCAAGGACAACCCTCCCGCGAGGAGTTGATTGCGGCCAACCGAAAAGAGTTACAGAAGAGCCGTACCTACGGCATTTAAGATGAAACGCTGAGTAGTTCGTGCTCAGTCAATGGTCACTCGACGCCGTGTGAGTCAGCAATGACCAGTCGGGAAACCCTCGTGTGAGCGTTGGCTGTGCAGGGGCTGATTGAGAGGTGAAATTTTGGCCGAGATAAGCAAATCCGGCACACCTTCCCTGTATACCCTCATGCCCGATCCTGGCGCATGCAAACATCCCCCACTCATCGCAGGCGAGAACATTGCGGCAGGAGATTTGTGCTACATCAAGTCAGATGGGTTGGTGTGGCGCTCCAATGGCGCCGCTGCTACTGCCCCTGCCAAAGTGCGCGGCGTCGCCCCCACTAAGGCCAACGCGGGCGAGCCGATTACTTTGATCTACCACGTGGTCATGCAGTACGGCTCAGGTCTCACGCCTGGCGCGGCCTACTTCCTCTCGGGTACCGTCCTGGGCGGCATCGCTGACGCAGCCTCGACAGGTGGCACCGGGGAAATCGGCTACGCCATTGATGCTACCCGCGTCTACTTTAAGCAGAGTAACTACTAGGGCAGAAAGGGAACTGAACCATGGCTTACGGAACCTTAACTACCCTTGATACCCTAGCGAGTCTGCGTGCCTCGACAGGGCTCGTCGTCGATATCGGGGAAGATGTTGCCTGGGAAAGCATTCAGGCGGCCCTGGATGCGCATAACCAGTTATTGCAGGAGTCGCTGACCGGCTTTGTGGATATGACCACAGACCAACTGCGTCGCTATGGCGGCCCGGACAATATGGTGATGGAGGAACTGGACGAGTTCGCTACCCCTGGCGCGCAAAAGATTGCCGCCGGTGTCACGCTCGGCTTTCCCTTGAAACTCTTCGGCGGCGGGCTCCAGTGGACGCGCACGGCGCTGCAAAATATGCTGGCTTCAGAGCTTGCCGCCCAGGCCACTGCGATGCTAGACGCCGATATCAAGAACGTGCATAAGCAGTTGAAGCTGGCGCTGTTTACCCCGACCAATTACACCTTTGAGGACCGGCGCGTAGCCCATGTGAACCTGCCCATTAAAGCCCTGGTGAATGCCGATTCCGCCCCTATTCCGATTGCGCCGGATGGCTCTACCTTTAACGGTGCGACGCACACGCACTACCTGGGGGCTACTGCTGCCTGGTCAGGGGCGACGGCGGCCCAAATCGGGGGTGATATCACCGCCCTTGAGAACACGGTGATTGAGCATTTCCTGACGGGTGGGATCCAACTTCTCTTCAATGCTGCTCAAGAGGCCAACGTCAGAGCTGCAACCGGCTTCAACCCCTACTATGACCCGCGCCTCATTCCATCAGTGAACCAAACAAACGCCATGGGCGATCTTGATGTCATGAATGTGACGAACCGTGCCATAGGCGTACTGGGTGCTGGTGAGTGCTGGATTAAGCCATGGATACCCCCTAACTACGCGGTAGCAGTCCTGGTCGGTTCACCACAAAAAGCCCTTGCCATGCGCACACGTATGGCGGGCGGGGGACAGTTGAATTTAGAGTTTGAAAACGAAATCTGGCCCCTACGCTCGAAAGGCTACAGCCGCGAGTTTGGCTTTGGAGTGTGGAATCGCGTCGCCGGAGCAGTTCTGTATACCGGTGGAACGAGCTACACGGCTCCCGCAGCGAGCCTGCTGTAAAGGGTTAAGGAAGATGATGCCAGGTTTTACGATGAAGAAGACTACCCATTGTGGCATGGGTGACGCCATATTCTCTTGCCAGTTGTGCTTGAGAGATGCACCCTGCTCTGTAACGTTGTCGAATCTTGATCACCTGAGCATCAGTCAGTTTAGCGTTGGGCACTCCTTCACCCTTCTGCTGGCGATTCTTGGCGACTTTATCAACCATATTGTCGCCAGGAGTCCCCAAAAAGAGATGGGAAGGATTGACGCAGGAGGGTGTATCGCAGTGGTGCAGCACGCGCAAATCATCGGGTATGGCCCCGAGTACCAGGCGGTAGGAGATGCGATGAGCAAGTTCATTCTTATTGCGTTTCTTATCGATGTTAAAGATGCCATAGCCTTTAGGGTTTTTCGCCGCCGTCCACAGCCAGCAACCATCTGTTCTTTGGACATGCGACCAAAATCGCTCGGGAAGCGTGCGTGTTTCAGCCGCGCTACGACAGGGGCGACTGCAATACTGACCACGGCCAGTAATAACGATGCAACGTTTGCGAAGGAAGGATTTGCCACATTGCTGGCAATACAGGCGGATAAATGGGGGCATGAATATGGTAAGATGGTGTTGCATGCGAAACGAATCCTTTCGTGTGCCACGCCGGAGGGTGCTTGCTACACCGCTCCGGTACCGTTTTACTCATTTTCCCCCATTATACCACATCTAGAAAGGATGGTCTAGATACATGCCACAGACCAGACCAAAGCCGCCGGAGGAGGAACCGGCTCCGGCTTCCGCGCCAGTCCCACAGCCGATGTACATCGTGCCGCCGCCAGCTGCACCCGCGGCTGCCTCATCTCCCAAAAAGCTCGACGAGTTCGAGGCGCCTGGGGGCAAGTTCCTGGTGAACGGTGTACTCGTCAACCATGATGGCCAACCCATTAATGAAGATGGGACGCTGAAGAAGGAGGAAGCATGAGCGCTAAAGTGCAAAAAGCCATTCTCGCCGCGCTCTCAGGCCCCCTGCATAGGAGTAGCCCACCTGCTGTGAAACACACGCAGAACCCGGCGGCACTTCCTTTTACCCAGGCGGGTAAGGGCGGCAATTCCATGCCCACAGATCATGTCAATAATAGCGCAACTGCGCCCAAATCAGGTAAGGGCCGCGGCGAAGGCAGCGCGCCAGTGGCTGGTGGTGGTACGTCTGGGCTACCATTCACGAAATGAAGTAGGAGGTGTGACCATGGCTGCCGGGTCGCTTACAAAAAAGCAACGTGATGCCCTCCCTGCTTCTGCCTTCTGTGGGCGGGATAGATCATTCCCGGTGCTCTCACGCGATGATGTCATGCCTGCTGTGAACTCGATGGGCAGAGCAGCCGATGATGCGGAGCGGGCGCAAATCAAGAGTTGCATTATCCGCAAGGCTAAGCAGTTCGGCTGGGTCGGAAGCCTGCCGCAGAATTGGCAGGACGAACTAAAGGGCAAGGGGTGAACGTCATCGATAGACCTACTGCCACAAACTACTTGCAGGAAGAATACCAGGACCTGGCGACTGAAACTGCCTGGGCCAGTGGCACAATCACCAGCGCCTATAATGTCGTGCTGGATCAGAGTCTGCGCCAGTTGGGCTACCAGGAGACGGATCTACCGACGGCTAACGTCGATCAGACCAACGTCATCGCGTACATGGCGCTCATGGACTACTACGCGCTGTTCAGATATGCCAAGTTCTTTGCCACGCGCATGGATGTGACCGTTGCGCCGAACATCTCTGCTAAGCACTCACAAGTAGCATCGAACGTGAATATGCTGCTCGCAAAGGCAGAGAAAAGCTTGACACAACTTGGTATCGGGCCGGTGCAGCAGATGCAAGCAGGTCGCTACAATCTCGACTTTCTTGAGCCTGGACCGGGGGAGTTTTAATGCCTGCACTCTTTAGCACAACCAAACTGCAAAGCCTCAGTGACTGGTTCGTCAGTCACCTGCTCACTGACAGGTGTGCTATTCAGCGCGAAGTCAACAACGTCTATACGACAGTTGTTGGTAGTGAGGCGGTGCCATGTGCCCTGGTAGACGGCCCTACACGTACAGAGAAAGACATCAGTGACGAGACGACAGGGGCTTCTCTCGGGTATGTGCTCATGCCCAGGAATACCGTTGTCTATAGCCCTGACCGGCTGGTGATAACCCTTCATCGATGGCCAGTATGGCGCGGCTTCTTTCCTTCGATCTCATGCTTGAAGAGGAAATGGCGCCCACCATGGAGGAAGCGGGCCAGATCGTCACAGAGGCAGCGCAAGCCAACACCTGGACAGCCTTTCAGCACCCGACCGGGCAACTTGCGGGCTCGATCTCGCCGGTTCCTCTCGGTCCCCTTGAGGTTGGGATAGCCGTGGGTGTTCCGTATGGCCTCAGGCGCGAGTATGGTTTTGTCGGGATGGTGGACAGCTTAGGGCGTATCGGTACAGATGTAGCCGAACCTTACGCGCAGCCCGCCTTGGATGCAAATGCAGAGAAAGTAGTGCAACTTATGGAGGAAGCAATCGCAAGAACATGGATAAGGATTGGTGGTGCATGATGCTACATCAATCTACCGCCTCTCATCCATTCATGAGGAAGCTTATTCCCCTTGCTGAGATTGCAGGAGGGACATGTCAGCACGATATTGCTGATGTCGTTTGTTCCTTCACGCGAGAGCGGAATGATGTGCTCAATATGGTACTCACTGAGAAGATGAGAGCAATAGTAGCACTTGTGCTTTTGCCTCTCGTATTGTTCTCGAATTTGTTGAGATGTGTAAGAGCCTCCATTCTCACGTTTGCGTGTGCGTCGTTTTTGGGAGCAACGAGAAGTCCTATTGCGATCATTTCTGCATTTCTTGCATTGACGTGTCCAGCCATCAAGTGTGTTTGCATCCGTACTGAAGTAGTCAATGGTAGCTGGTCTAGTCTTCTTGCACTTAGAGCATCGCTTCGTCAATGCTGGTTTCTTGTTCGCAAAAAGAACTTGACGATATTCCGATTGACAGGGCTTGCATCTATATCCCAGGCCATAACTTCCTGTCTTATCGGCATAGAAAAACCTGAGAGTGGCGGGATAGTCATGCTTACAGGCGACACATCGCTTGCATCCATCAGGCGTAGGCAGGGGCTTAGGCTTATTCTTGAGTATCTTTCGATATGCCTTGCGGCAATCAATGCACTGCTTGTTCAGTCCATCAGGGGATTGGTAGGTAGCAGTCTTGTTGAAAAACTTGGGGGTAGCAGGCTTCCACTGCTTACAATCCCGGCATTGCTTCAATGGAGCATCTTGGGGTATAGTGTCATCCATGACGGGAACTTACCTTCCTGCTCATCACGTCGCAGGATGTTGACTGCATCGCTGCGACACCACATTATCTCCCCCAATTATACCATACATCGGCCTCTAAAGCTAGCTAAGGGGGCGGTGTAACATGTCACCAGCTCCTACCAGACGCCAGACAAAAGCGCTCGGGCAGGCCATTGCCTCCTACGGGGCAGCGCTCACAAAAGACGATACGACGCTGGTCTATAACCTGGCTCAACTTGAGATCATTAATGATGTCCTCTCACATGTGAGCGACGGCGGGGCCGTGCTTGAGGTGTACGGCAACCTGGACGGCGAGGAACGACATGGTTTCGGCGGCGCCGGGCGTATGCGTACAGTGCAGAGCTGGTATCTCTTGTCTATATGTTCCCTGGAAACACCGGCGCTTGCTGCCTACATCTATGATGTCTCGGATTACCTGATGGTGCCATTTGAACAACATGTCCAGCTTGGCAATCCGACCACGGGACTCTATCACGCCCAACTCAAAGAAAATTCGGGACGCTTCTACCGCGTGCAGCGCAATGGCGTCTGGCTGAAGGCGCATCTCTGCGAGATTGAAACACGGCAAGAATGGCAAATCCCAGGAGGTGTTCTCTCATGACTCAGCATTATCTCTTTCCAGAACCTGGGAGTATTCCAGGCATACCCGGCCTCTTCTCGGGCGTGCGGGTAGACGTAGCAGACGACGGGACGTACGAGGTATCGCCGCTTTCAGTGCATCCTCACTTCATACCCGCGCCAGTGGAAGAAGAGGCAGAGGTTGAAGAAGAGAAGGCAGAAGAAGTACCTACACCTATGCGCAAGAAACAGGCGAAAACGCCGCCAGCAGAAGAGGGGAGATAAACCGTGCCATTAACACCCACGGCGGCACGTGGTCAAACAAATATCGCCATAGAAGCGGTCTCAGGCGAGACGATCACCATGGCTGCCACTGCCCTCTCTGCCACTATGTCAACCGGCATTACCCAGCCCTCCGGTGGTAGCGTGGGCTCGCGCCAGCGCCTCATCTTGTTCGGCTGGACAGCCGGTGGCACGCTCACCATCAATGGCACCGGGGTACCCGGTAACACGGAGGTTGTGACCGTGCCTGCTCCCACGCCACAACAGTTACAGAGCCCACAACTGGCTACCTTTGAATACGAGAGTGTGAACCTCTATACTGTGCTGACCAACTTCCAGGCATCGGCCCCGCTCGTCACCGGCGGCGGTGTGCTCGTGGTGAAGCAGTGCCAGGGCGGGAAGTTCAATGTCCCTGATACGGCCTTCAAATCAGGGCGTAAAGTGGCCTCATTTTCCCCCAACGAGCACTCGGGCATCATGGCACGCGATAAAAAGCTGATTGATACCATCAATGATCCAGGTATTGACACCTGGGATAGCGCCTTTTACGGGGATCTCTCGCTCTACTGGGTCTATCTGATGGTAGGGAGCCCTACCTGGGTGACACTGCCTGCCGCGCCACTCTCTATCGTGGCCTCGGCTACTATTACGGCTTCCATGACCATTGCGAATCAGCCAACCGCACCCGGCATGAAGTTGATTATTGTCGCCTCTACCTGGGCCTCGGGCGCCGCTATCACCATCACCGGCACCTCATACGGCAACCCGGCCACTGAGGTCGTGACCATAGGCGCTAATGGCACCTACTACAGCACCAACGTGTACAGCGCAATCACCAGCATCGGCGGGACCACGAATGCTACCACGCTCGTCATCACCGGCGTCTTTGGCTGGCTGGGAACGGCAACCTCAGAGAGCGTGCGCCAAACTGCCGTAGTGGAGCACTTTGACGGTTCTGCCTCCTGGGTACACCCATTCGCCTACACCACTGATGGGGAAATGACCATTTCCAACAAGGCAGAGGTGAAACTCTCGCTGAAGGGCGGGGCACAGGATAAGATACCTATCGGCGATAGGACCACCAACCCGCTCAATACTTCTCGCATAGCGAGTATCGGCGCGCCGCTTGCCGATCTGCCAGTAGCTGGCTGGCAGACGCAGGTAGCTTGCGACCCGATCACGGGTACTGCTGGCGCGACCACCTTTGCCGATGCTGACGAGGAAATCAAGATAGCGATCAAGGCAGGGGTAGAGCCACACTGGACCTTTGTCAACTCGCAGAATTACAGCCGGGCCTACCCGCAGAAACCTGAAGTCATGGTGGACACTACCTATGATATCGTCAACTTACTTCAATTTGAGCAGTACCGGCAAAACTCGAAGCAGTACCTCGTCGCGCAAGTCATCGGGGAATATATCGGCACATCGGCGGGTACGCTCTATTATAAGGGTTGGAAGTGGACCCTGCCGGTGAGATATGAGGACTACGGCCAGGAAGGCGATCCGGGCAAGGGCAACGTCTTTGCCAAGCCAAAGCTGAGGACTGAGTATGATCCGTTAATCGGGGGATCGTATAAGTTAGAAATCATTACAAGGAATCCGCCGACTTACGCCAGCTAAAAAGCGATAGACGGTTAGAAAGGCAGTCGACCCATGGGCGCATTTGACGCCGTACCAAATATCCTGCTTCCTGATGATAACAATCCGGAGGAAGCCGACAAATTCCGTAAGAAATGGAAGTGGGAAACATACGAAATAGTCATTCTCAAGGGCTCTTATACCACAGCAGACCAGGAGCAGGTGGAGAACGCCGGGGGCGCAATCAAAGGCGAAGGCAAAAAGGGCAAGCCCGATATGCGCATTGGCACCTCCCGCGCCAAACTCTTAGAGGTGATGATACGTGACTGGACGTTCACCCTCTCCGGGCGTAAGCAGGAAGTATCCCGTAATGCTATCGCCCACCTGCCTAGCAACTATCGCACACCAATTCTTGAGCGCATCGACGAGATTGCAGAGCCGATGAGCGAGGAGGAGCAGGAGGATTTTTTGCACTTGTCGAACGGGCATATGAAGGAAAGCTCGAACGAGGAGAGTCCGTTCCCGACGAGTGCATAGAGGCCGAGGTATGGCCGCGCTTTGGGGGCTACTGGGGATACCTGGCCGCGCCGCTACAGAAAACGCAGCGTCACTGGCTAGAGGTTATCGGGCGTAAGAACGTTGAGGCACGCCAGCATGCCGAGGTCGAGGCGGAGATAGAGCAGCAGAGACGAGCAGCAGAAAGGAACGCGCACAATGGCAGGGGATAGAGCGCTTGCGCTGCTCATAGATATTCGTGCGCGTGACTCAGCGCGGGGCGTCATCGGTCTGCTCGTCGGAAGCTTTAAGGGGATGCAGAACGCCCTCGGCAACCTCGTCTTTGGCTTCAAGAACCTGGGTACCGCCGGTACCGTCGGTATGGATGCCATTAAGGCCGGAGCCACGGGGCTGCTCACGTCCTTTGCACTTCTTGCCGCCGCTCTTACTGCGGTTGCTATCGTTATTGGCATTGGCATCGGCGTGGCAGCCACGAAAGCCTTTGCCAATTTTCAGCAGGGAATGGCACGCCTGGTAACCGGCGCTGGGGATGTGACCGACAACATGACGAAAATGGGCCAGTCGATACTGGGCGTATCGGTTGATACCGGCGTGTTAACTGATAAACTCCTGCCTGCGATGTATCAAATTCTTTCTGCTGGCCAGCGTGGGGCACAGGCTGAAGATACACTGGCTGTGTCTGCACGTGGGGCGGTTATTGAACAGGCGAAAGTGGTAGACGTGGCAAAAGCGCTCACCACAGCCATGACTGACTACGGTACCACACAGTTCAACGCCACGCAGTTCATGAACGGCTATATCAAAGCCGTAGGCCTCGGTAAGCTCTCCCTGGAGGAGTTGGCAACGGCGATAGGACCAATCCTGCCTATTGCCAAAAACCTCGGCGTCTCCTTTGCCGACATTACCGCTGCTATGAGCACCATGACCAATGCGGGCGTGCCTGCCAACCGTGCTGCAACCTCCCTTCAGTTCTTAATGAAAAGTCTGGAAGTCCCCACAGTTAAGTCTACCAGGGCTATGCAGCAATGGGGATTATCGACTATTGCAGTAGGCAATGAAATGAAGAAGAGCCTGCCGGGCGCCCTGGAAATGATCTATAAGGCAGCTCTCAAAGCAGGGCCAGAAGGCAGTGTACCGTTCAACCGCGCCATGATCGATATGATCGGTGGCCAGCACAGCTTACTAGCAGCCATGTCTCTCACCGGCACACATTTCAAGACCTATACCGATGATGTGAAGGCCATTTCGGCTGCCATGCTGGGGAATAAAACGGCCGTAGCGGGTTGGGACCTGGCACAGAAGAACCTCAACGTGCAGTTCGACCGCTTCAAGGCCGTTGGGATGGCCGTACTCATCGTGATTGGCAGTCAACTCTACCCCTATATCACACGATTGGCCGCAGCTATCATCCCGGTTATCACCCAGTTTGCCCAGTGGGTCATGCACTCTAACGCGCTCTCAGGTACGCTCAAAGCCGTGAGTGATGCGATTTCCTTCATGGCGCCTGCTGTCACCTTCGTGGTAGGGAAAATCGCAGAGTTCGTCATGTGGGGCGCGAAACTGATTGCCTCGCTGCACCTTTCAAGCGAGGCCATGATTGCCTTAAAAGGCGTGGCCATTGCGATCGGGATAGCAGCAGTGCTCATGATGACGCCAATTCTGCTGCTGGCTGCCGTCGTCGTGGCGGCTATCGTGGGCATACTGCTAGCTATACGCTATGTGATTATCGCCTTCAACTGGGTGAAGCAAGCAGGCATTGACGCCTGGACCTGGATAAAAACCGCTGCCATGAACACATGGAACTGGATAAAGACGGCCTGGGGGAACATTGGCGCGTTTTTTAGCGGGGTATGGGCAAGTGTGAAAAGTACCGCAACCGGGGCCTGGAATGGCCTGATAGGCTTTCTGCGTGGAGTGTGGGAGACGATCAAGGGTATATTTAAGGGTGCTATAGATGCTATCGTGGGGGTATTTAACTGGCTATATGTGCATAATTCCTACTTTCAGGGATTTGTCGATGGGATCAAAATCGCGTCTCAGGCTGTGATGAATTGGCTCCGGGCAGCATGGACAACTATCGTAAAGTGGATAGGCGATAAGTGGAATACGATGAAGGGACTGGCAACTACAGCCTGGAATGCTGTCAAGGGTGTATTTCAAGCCGTGTGGGGCTGGCTTTCAGGGATTTTCAACACCATTTGGGGTAATATTTCTAAGTGGTGGTCAACTACCTCCACCAATACCCACAAGGCCGCAACTGACCTCTGGACAAAGGTGAAGGGCGTTTTTACGAACGCCTGGAGTACCTATATCTCAGGACCACTAGGAAGCCTGGGGAACTCTATCGGGACGTTTTTCGGCGGGTTGGTAACGAAAGCGCTCACCTGGGGCAAGAATATCATCCAGGGTATCATCGACGGTATCCGCTCTATGCTGGGGGCTCTGGGTAAAGCCGCTGCCGATGCTGCCGCGGCCGTTGCCGGGGCCCTTGGCTTTCGTAGCCCACCTCGGGTG
>WNGQ01008020.1_pt1 | contig 10885 bp, 11 predicted proteins | sample 5407661 | NCBI WGS metagenome assembly WNGQ01 (sample SAMN13153382, study PRJNA577476) | soil metagenome | isolation source: 60 cm soil or saprolite under Garry oak tree replicate 2 | place: USA:California | collected 2016-06-15
CCGTACACCCGCTCGGGCGGGATGCCGAGCTGGGCGGCAACCTGCCGTGCGGCGGTGGGGTCGTCGCCGGTGACCAGGACGGGTTCGATCCGCCGGCGGCGCAGCGCGGCGATGACCTCGCCGGCCTCTGCTCGGAGCTGGTCGCCCAGGCCGAGCACCCCGACCGGCCGCTGGCCGGCGGCGACCGTGACCGCCGTGGCACCTGCCTGCTGCAGCCGCTCGACGTGGCCTTGCAACGGGGTGACGTCCACACCGTGGTCGGCCAGCAGGGCCGGGCGGCCGACCAGCACCTGGCGGCCTGCCACGGTGGCGCGCACCCCCAAGCCGGTGATCGAGGTGAACGCCTCCGGCTCGACCACGGGCAGGTGGCGCTGGCTGGCGGCGGCGACGATGGCGCGGCCCAGCGGGTGCTCGGTGTGCTGCTCGGCGGCTGCGGCCAGCGCCAGCAGGGCGGCCTCGTCGCCGTCCACGGCGTGCAGGGCCCGGACGCTGGGTTTGCCCTCGGTCAGGGTGCCGGTCTTGTCCACCACCACCTGGCGGACCAGCCGCAGGGTCTGGAAGGCCTCGCCGGTGCGCATCAGCACGCCCTGGGCGGCGGCCTCGCCGGCGCCGCGGACGATCGCCAGCGGCGCGGCGATCCCCACCGCGCACGGGTAGCCCATCACCAGCACGCTCAGGCCGGCGAACACTGCCCGCCGCACGTCCAGCTCCCCGGCGGCCAGCCACGAACCGGCCAGCCAGCCCACCAGCGCCAAGGCCGAGACCGCAAGGACAAGGGGGGTGTAGACGCGCAGGACCCGGTCGACCAGGTGCAGGATGCCGGGCTTGAGCGCGCGGGCGTCCTCGACCTGCCGGGCGACCTGGGCCAAGAACGTCGTTCGCCGGTCACCAGTGACACGTCCACCGCGGCGTGGCCGTCGCGGACCACCCCGTCGACGGGGATGCGCTCGCCGGGCCGGATACGCACCAGCTCCCCTGCCCGCACGTCCTCGACGGCGACCTCGCGCTCGACCCCCTCGCGGACCACCCGCGCCAGGTCGGGCTGCAGGTCCAGCAGCTTCTTGACCGCCTGGCTGGAGCGCGTCTTGACCAGCAGCGACAGCCACTCCGAGAACACGTGGTAGGTGGTGACCAGCACCGCCACCGCAAAGAACGCCGCGGTCGGGTAGCCGGGCAGCAGGCCGGTCAGGCCGATGATCCCGCCGGCGATCCCGGCGGCCGCGCCGACCTCCAGCAGCACGTGCTGGTTCAAGATCCCCCGCCGCAAGGCCTGGGCGGCCATGCGCAAGATGTGCGGCGCCACCACCAGCACGACCGCGACGGCCAGCATCCCGGCGAGCCAGTCGATGACCCGCCCGGGCAACCATCCGGCGATGCGGGCCGCGACGGCGGTCAGCCCCGGGGCGATGATGCCCACCGCCCCCACCAGCGACCGCAACGGGCCGGCTGGGCGCAGGATCGCGAACGCCACCGGGACCAGCACCGCCACCACCGCGGCGGGCACCAGCACCGACCAGGCCCCGCGGAGTTGGGCGATCAGCCCGATCGCCGCCAGCGAGCAGGCGACCGCGCCAAGCAGCCGCAGCCCCTCGCGGACCAGGTCGGCCTCTTCCTCCTCGAACGGGCGCAGCTTGCGCGGGTCATACAGCTCATAGCCCAGGTCCCGCAGCGTCGAAAGGATCACCTCCGGGCTGATCTGCTGCGGGTCGTAGTCGACCAAGGCCTGCTCGTGGGTCAGGCTCACCGCCACGGTGCCGACCCCGGACAGCCGGCCAAGGCCCTTTTCGATCGTGCCGGTGCACAGCGAGCAGTGCAGCCCGGCGATCCGCGCGCGGATCCGGGCGTGGCCGGGGGTGTCGCTGGGCTCGGCCGCCCACCACCGCAGCCCGTCCCCGGGTCGAACGTCGGTCGTCGTCATCGGACCTCGCCTGCCTTCGTCGGCTCGAACCCCGCCGCGGCGAGGCGATCGGCGACGCCGGCGGCGTCGACCCGTCCGGGGTCGACGACCAGGCGCACCTGGCCGCTGGCGTGGTCGGCGGTAGCCTGGACCACGCCGTCGATGCGGCGGGCTGCCGCGGCCGCGCGCTGCGCACAGCCGGTGCAGTGCATGCCGCCCACCGCAAGGGTGATCGCAACCGTCATCAGTGACTCCTCCAGTCGCCGCAGGCTCCCGGGGTTTCGGTCGTTGGTACCTGTGCACCGCCACGCTAGACCTTCCAGCCCGCGGGAAGGTCAAGTGATAGGCTGCGGGCATGCGCATCGGCGAACTCGCCACCAAAACAGGGGTGCCGGCCAAGACGATCCGCTACTGGGAGCAGCTCGGCCTGCTGCCAGTACCGGCTCGGACGTCGGCCGGCTACCGCGACTACCAGCCACAGGCCGCCACGCGGCTGGGCTTCATCCGGGCTGCCCAGTCGATCGGCCTGTCACTGGGCGAGATCCGCGAGATCCTCGCGGTCCGCGACCAAGGGATCGTGCCCTGCGCCCACGTCGCCGCCCTCATCCAGCAGCACGCGCAGGAGCTGGCCGAGTGGATCGCGGCCCTGGAGCGCATGCGCCGCGACCTTGAGCGCTTGGCGACCCATGCCCGGCACGTCTCCTCACGCGACGCCGAACAGGCCGACTACTGCCACGTCATCGAGACCGCCCCACGCCGCAACCTGGCGGCCACCGCTCGCCCCACCTTCCGGGCCCGGAACGCCGGTCATTGACCTGCTCCGGATCCTGTTCCTGAGCGTCCACACCGCTTGGCAGCCCGTCCCGCCGACGGGTGCATGCGAGCGAGAAGTGGCGCCAAGCCTGTCGGACACAACGCTGACACCGTGCGTTTGACCTCGACGGACAGCCGCTACCGCCAGTTTTCGGTCCATTGTTCTCGCCGGGCCGTCCCCAACGCCCGAGCTTCCGCCATCGCGGCCCAAAGCGTCCTGATCTTCCTCGGCACCGCCATCGGTCCGGTCGTGGCCATCCGGCTCGGCTACGCCACGCTCTGTGTCGCCGTGGCGGCAGCGGTGGCCGTGGCCGCGCTGGCCGTCGCCGTCGTCCTCCCAGCAGGCGCTTCTCGGATCTGGCGGGCCTGGCGTCGTGGCGGCTGGGTCGCCACGCGCCCTGGCTGGCAACGGGCAGCTGCGCTCGGCGTCGTCCTGCTAGGGGTCGCGCTGCTGGCCTTGGTCATCCCACGCGACTGCGGGCCAGCCTGCCACGGCAGTGCCGGCGTGGCCACGGCTCAGGCCGACCTGGACGCCCCACCGCACGACCGTCCTCCCGGGGGCAGGCGCGACGCGGTCGGCGCCGGCGGCACGGCAGGGGCGTCCACCCCGCCGACAACCCATCGGCCAGCGACGCCCGCCGCCCAGATACCAGTCGGCACGCGACGCGACGCGACGACCAGCCGGTCCAGCGCCGAAGGGAGCATCGTGTCGACGACGCGCCCGGTGGCGTCGCCGGCGACTAGGGGTGCCGGTAAGAAGCGCGCTACCAAGTGCCATCTGGCGCAAGGGATGTAGCGGACCAAGCGACACGACACCGCGGTGGATTGCGCGGTAGGGTTGCGCCCTTATGACCGCTTCTGCTCTCACGCCGCCACCGTCGCCGCTGGCTTGTTGGGGCGGGTAGGCGAGACGTGGCTCGTCCGCTGGATCTTGACGACCTGCTCGAGCACTTCACCCTCGCCGATGACGAGCTGGAGCTGCTGCGCAACAAGCGCGGGGCGACCAGGCTGGGGTTTGTTATCTAGAGCCCTCAGCGAGGCGTTCACGACGTCCACCACGAAGCGTTGAGGGACCTCCAGGCGCCTGCTGGATGCGGTTATCTTCCGCCGTCCACCACGGATGAGCTGGAGGTGCCATGCGCGTGCAGCGTGTGCTGATGCCCGACTCCGACGTTGAGTCCTGGGCCGTCCTCGACCACGACGGCCCCATCGAGCCGGTCGAGCGCTACCTGGCCTACCTGACCGCGGTCGAGCGCTCGCCGAACACGGTCAAGGGCTACGCCCACGACCTCAAGGACTGGTTCACCTACCTCGCCGGCCGCCGCCTGGACTGGCGGGCGGTCACGCTGGAGGACGTCGCCGGGTTCGTGGCCTGGCTCCGCCTGCCTCCTGTGGCCCGCGACGGTCAGGTGGCGGTGCTGCCCTCGGTCGCCCACCACTGCGCCGAGCGCAGCGTGAACCGCAAGCTCTCGGCGCTGGCCTCGTTTTGTGAGTTCCATGCCCGCCACGGCGTCGACCTCGGCGGGCTGCTGATCACCATGCGGCCAGCCGGCCGACGTGGTGGCACGTCGTGGAAGCCGTTTCTGCACCACGTCACCAAGCACCAGCCCCAGCGGCGCCGCACGATCAAGCTCACCGAGCCCAAGCTGCTGCCCAAGGTCCTCACCGCCCGCCAGGTGCAGGCGATCCTGGACGCCTGCGAGCACCTGCGCGACCGGCTGCTGTTCGCTGTCTTGCTGGACAGCGGCGTGCGGATCGGGGAGGCGCTCGGGTTGCGGCACGAGGACCTGGCGATCGCCGAGCGGGAGCTGACCGTGACCCCGCGGGCCAACGACAACCGCGCCCGCGCCAAGGCCGGGATCTCGCGGACGATCCCGACCAGTGCCGAGCTGATGCGGCTGTATGCCGACTACCTCACCGGCGAGTACGGCGACCTGGACAGCGACTACGTGTTCGTCAACCTGTGGGGTCGCCCGCACGGGCACCCGCTGACCTATCCGGCCGTCTATGACCTGGTCAAACGGCTTCGCCGGCGTACCGGCATCGACTTTGGCCCCCATCGGTTCCGGCACACCTACGCCACCTGGCTGCTGCGCAAGGGCGCCGGGATGGAGAGCGTGAAGGAACTGCTGGGGCACGCCTCGATCACGACCACGATCGACACCTACGGCCACCTGACCGTCGAGGACGCCCGCAAGACCCTGGAGGCGGCGGGCTGGTTCACCGGTCGGGAGGTGCGGCTGTGACCGCCGCCGCGCAGCAGCCCTTGAGCCCCGGCAGCGCCGGCGCCGGGCTGCTGGAACGGCTGGTGGCGGCGGTGCGGCCCGAGTTTCGTGTCGAGCTGCTGCTGCCCGACCAAGACGATCCGGTCTTGGGCTGGAAGGCATGTGCCGTGGCCGGGTGTGACCGTCCCGGGCACGACTACGAGCTGTGCCGGGGGCATGGCCTGCGGTGGAGGAAGCAAGGCCGTTCGGATCGGGCCGCCTTCCTGGCCGACCCTGGGCCGCCGCTACGCGGGCGGGTCGAGCTGACTGGGTGCACCGTCCCTGGGTGTCGGTATGGCAGCAGCGGGCACGGGCTGTGCATCCGTCACCGCGACAAGTGGCAGCGCGCCGGCCAGCCGGATCCCGTCGTGTGGGCGGCCACCGCGACCCCGCTCGAGCCGGCCAGCTACCCCCGAGTCGAGTGCCGGCTGTCGTTCTGCACGCTGTGGGTGGAGAGCGACCAGGGCCTGTGCAAGGCGCATCACACCCGGTGGCGCAGCGCCAGAAGCCCGGCCCTTGAGGACTTCGTCGCCGACTGCGAGCACCACGGCGCGGCGGTGATCGACTTTCGCGGGCTCCTGCCGCAACTGCGGCTCGAGCTGCAGTACGCCGTCCAGTGCCGCCGCGACGAGCAGGCGGCCACGCTGCCGTTGCACGTGGCGAACTGGGCGATCCGCCGGGCCAGGGAGGCCGGCATCGCCTCGCTGCTGGACCGCTCGGCCCAGCAGTGGCGGGAGCTGGCCAGGTCCAGGCGCCGCACGCCCGGCTGGGAGCGGTTTCGGACCCGCAACGAGACGTTCCTGCTGTACGCCCGCGACGCCGTCGAGGCCCTCCGCGACGGCACCGGCTGGGAGGTGGAGTATCCCGCGACGTCTGGCGCCTGTATCGGCTCAACGGCCTCAAGCACAGCCCCAGCCGCCCGCGGTCCCGCAGCCACCTGCGGTTTGACCGCATCACCCAGCCCTGGCTGCGGGCGCTCGGCAAGCGCTGGGTGCGCTACCGGCTGACCTCCGGGCTGGCCGTCGCCACCGCCGTGAGCGACGTCCAGGCGCTCACCCGCTTCAGCGAGTTCCTCACCGCTGCCGCGCCCGAGGTCGACGGGCTGGCCGGTGTCGACCGTGCCCTGCTGGAGCGCTACCTCGTCTGGCTGGCCGACCTGCCCGGCGGGCGCAGCGCCAACGAAAGCCGCGTCGGTGGCCTGCACCTGTTCTTCCAGGCCATCCGCCAGCACGGCTGGGAGCCCAGCCTGCCGACCACGGCGGCGTTCTTCACCGGCGACTGCCCCCGGCGCCGCCAGCGCGTCACCCGCCACCTGGCCGAGCACGTCATGGCCCAGGTCGAGCAGCCCACCAACCTCGACCGCTGGCCCTACCCCGAGGGGCGCCTGATCACCGTGATCCTGATCCGCTGTGGCCTGCGTCTGGCATCGGCGTGCACGCTGCGGTTCGACTGCCTGGTGCACGACGGCCAAGGCGCCCCCTACCTGCGCTACGTCAACACCAAGATGGAGCGGGAGGCCGCGGTCCCGATCGATGAGGAACTCGAGGCCGAGATCGGCGCCCAGCAGCAGCGGGTGCTGGACCGCTGGCCGGGCGGCAGTCCGAACCTGTTCCCGCGCCCGACGGGCAACGCCAGCGGGCAGCGTCCGTTCAGCCCGGACGCCTACCGCGGCATGCTCAACCGCTGGCTGCAGAGCTGCGACGTCCGTGACGAGCACGGCCAGCCCATCCACCTCACCCCCCACCAGTGGCGCCACACCTTCGCCACCAGGCTGATCAACCGGGACGTCCCCCAGGAGGTCGTCCGGGTCCTGCTCGACCACGACTCGACGCAAATGACCTCGCACTACGCCAAGCTCACCGACCAGACGATCCGGCGCCGCTGGGAGCAGGCCACCAGGGTCAACGTCAAGGGCGAGCGGGTGCGACTCGACCCGGACGGGCCGCTCGCCCAGGCGCAGTGGGCCAAGACCCGCTACGGCATCGCCACCCAGACGCTGCCCAACGGCTACTGCGGCCTGCCCGTGCAAAAGCGCTGCCCGCACGCCAACGCCTGCCTGACCTGCCCGGTCTTCATCACCGGCCCGGAGTTCCTGCCCGAACTCCGCGAGCAGCGTCACCGCACGCTCACGCTCATCGACACCGCCGAGGGCAAGGGGCAGACCCGCGTCGTGGAGATGAACCGGCAGGTGCTCGGCAACCTGGACCGCATGATCACCGAGGTCGAAAAGGACGAGCAGACAGGAACAGGAGTGGTGGACGCCGATGCGGGCTGACAACAGCCGCTTCCTCATCCAGGCGGCCCGGCGGCGCAGCCAGGCCACCCGCGAGCGCGCCATCCAAGCGTTGCGGCGCCTGGCGGCCACCGGCGGGCCGGCCACCTTCGACAGCGTCGCCCGCACGGCAGGCGTTTCCCGCTCGTGGCTCTACACGCAGCCTGATCTGCGTGCTGAGATCGAGCGGCTCCGAGCCGCCTGCGGGCATGCTCCCGCCTCGCTGCCGATCCCGGCGCGCCAGCGCGCCTCGGATGCCTCCCTCCAGCGCCGGCTCGAGGCCGTCAACGCCGAAATCCGCCGGCTGCGGGAAGAGAACCAGCAGCTCCGCGAGCAGCTTGCCTGGGCGCTCGGCGAGCGCCGGGCAGCAGCGGTCCGCGGCCAAGCGGAGCCGACCAGCACCTCCAAGGACAGCCGCCCAGTGACGATCGGGCCCTGCTCGTAAGCGCAGCATGCGCGCATGCCCGGGTGACCCCTTCCAGTGCCAGATCGGTCGCCTGGCGCGCGATTGCCGGCGACGGCGACGGCTGGCAGGCTCAACTCCAGCCGCGCCGGCCGCCTGCGGCCTGGGAGGAGCGCCATGCCGACCGCCACCCGACACGAGTTCCTCGACATGCGCGTCACCGACGTGCGCCGCGTCCGCGATTCTGCCCGTGACCACATCGTGCTGCTCGCCGAGTCTGACGGTGCCCACCGCCTGCCGATCTGGATCGGCCGCGACGAGGCCCGCCCCATCGCCCTGCGCCTGCTCGAGGTCGGCGCGCTGTCGCGGCCACTCACCCATGATCTCGCTGTCAGCATGGTCACCGCGCTCGGCGGCAGCCTGCGCGAGGTCCGCATCGACCGGCTCGCCGACCAGACCTTCTATTCGGCCATCGTCATTGACAGCCCCACCGGGCGCGCCGAGGTGGACGCCCGCCCCAGCGACGCCCTCACCCTGGCGCTGGCGACCGGTGCCCCGATCCGGGTGAACCGCGGCATGGTCGAGGCAGTCGAGGCCTCGGGCTTCGTATCGTCATCGCTTGCCGCCATGGGCAGCCAGGACGAGGCCGGGCCGCAAGCGATCCTGCTGGAGCACCGACCGCACCCAGGCAAACCCCACGACCCCTCGTCGCCCGCTCTCGAATAGCTGCGCGGCGTTGCCCCACTCGGTAATCAAGCAAGAGGCAAGAGGCTGACGTGGAGACATCCGGTAGCGGTGGCGCCCTGCCGATCCCCGTGCAGGCACCCCCTGAAATCAGCGTGACCCTCACGCTGTCCACGACCGTGCCCCATCCCGGACAGCAACTGCGGCTCGAGCTTTGCGTGCGCAACCGCGGGCTGCGGCCGGTGACCTACTGGCGCACCGGGCAGGAGTTTGACCTGTGGGTGGACGGCCCAGCGGGGCGGGTGTGGCTATGGAGCCACAGCCTCGCGCACCGCGACCCCCCCGAGGCATTCCAGGCCTACCTGGCGCAAGCCCGGCTGCTGCCCGGCGATCAGCACACCCGCAGCCAGGTGTGGGACCAGACGCCCTGCCCCGACCCGGCCACGCCGCTGCTGCCCGGCCGGTATGTGGCGCGTGGGGTCTGGCTGGCGACCGATCCCAGCGGCAGGAGCCAGGGCTGGTGGTCCGATCCTGTGGAGTTCGAGATCCAAACGCCCTGATTGCTGCATCAATTCGATAACAACCAGCGTGCTGTGACCGCCCCAGAATGGGACCCTTCACGCCGCGTCGAGCACGCCGTCCGTGACGCAACGCTGCTGGTCAGCGAGCCGTCTCTTCGCGCCCCTAAAGATAAGGTTTGGTCTGCTGCTGAAATACCTGGCCTGGAAGGGTAGGTTCCCGCGCGGCCGCGGCGAGGTGCCCGACAACGCCGTTGACCATGTCGCCCGCCAGGTCGGTATCCCGCCCGAGGAACTGGGCCTGTACGACTGGGCAGGACGCCAGAGCAAGCGCCACCGGGTCGAGGTCCGCCAGCACCTTGGGTTTCGAGAATGCAGCGTCGCCGACGCCGACAAGCTGACGGCGTGGCTGGCCGAGCACGTCGCCCAGGCCGAGCGGCGCCCGGAGCGGGTCCGGGAGGAACTGCTGGCCCACTGCCGCGTAGAGCGGATTGAGCCGCCCACGGTCGGGCGTATCGACCGGATGGTCGCCTCGGCGTTGCACCAGGCCGAGGAGGCCCTGTCGGTGCGAATCGCCGCTCGGCTGTCGACGGTAGCGACCGTGCGGCTGCAGAAACTGGTCGCCGCCGCGGCCGATGACGCCGGCCCTGAGGAGGAGCAGGAGGCGGAGGGGCCGGCGCCGCTGGCGCTGATCAAGTCCGACCCGGGCAACGTCAGCCTGGAGACGATGCTGGCCGAGATCGGCAAGCTGGAGGCGGTCCGCGCGGTCGGGCTGCCACCGGGCCTGTTCGCCGACGTCGCCCCCAAGGTCGTGGCCGCCTGGCGGGCCCGGGCGACGGTGGAGGCGCCCTCGCACCTGCGCACCCACCCCGAGCCGCTGCGGCTGACCCTGCTGGCCGCGCTGCTGCACACCAGGGAGCGGGAGCTCACCGACACGCTGGTGGATCTGCTGATCGCCACGGTGCACCGCATCAACGCGCGGGCCGAGAAGAAGATCACCGAGGAGCTGATCCGCGAGTTCAAGCGGGTCACCGGCAAGGAGACCATCCTGTTCCGGATCGCGGAGGCCGCCGTCGAGCATCCCGACGATACGGTGCGCGCCGCGCTGTTCCCGGTGGTGCCCGGCGGTGAGCGGACGCTGCGGGACCTGGTGGCCGAGTACAAAGCGTCGGGGCCGACCTGGCGGCGGTCGGTGCAGACCACCCTGAAGGCCTCCTACGCCAGCCACTACCGCAAGGGCCTGATCCGCCTGCTCGAGGTGCTCGCATTCCGCTCCAGCAACACCCAGCATCAGCCGGTCATCCAGGCGCTGGGGCTGATCGGCCGCCACGCCCACGACGGCAACACCACCTACTACCCGCTCGGCGAGCACGTCCCTGTCCACAGCGGCACTGTGGGCGACTGGGAGGACCTGGTGTGGCGGGACGACCGGCGCGGCCGCCGGCGGGTGGTCCGCATGGCCTACGAGGTCGCCACCTTCCAGGCGCTGCGGGACCGGCTGCGCTGCAAGGAGATCTGGGTCGAGGGCGCCGACTGGTGGCGCAATCCCGACCAGGACCTGCCCCAAGATTTTGAGGCGCGCCGCGCCGAGCACTACCAGGCGCTGCGTAAGCCGTTGGATCCTGGCCGGTTCATCCACGAGCTGCAGGCCGAGCAGCGCCGCGAGCTGGCCCTGCTCAATGACGCCCTGCCCCGGCTGGCCTGGCTGGACGTCGCCGACCGGCCGGGCGGGGCGATCCGGCTGACGCCGTTGGAGGCCGCGGCTGAGCCGCGCAACCTGCGGCGGCTGAAACGGGAGGTGGAGCGGCGTTGGGGTACGGTGCCGCTGATCGACATGCTCAAGGAGGCGGCGCTGCGCACCGGTTGCCTTGGGGCGGTCACCGCGGTCGCCGGCCGCGTTGACCTGGACCCGCAGGTGCTGGCGGAGCGGCTGCTGTTGTGCGTGTACGCCTACGGCACCAACACCGGCCTGCGCGCGGTCGCCGCCGGTGACCACCGCCACACCGAAGACGACCTGCGGTATGTGCGACGGCG